>JAEEGH010001875.1_pt1 | contig 58824 bp, 49 predicted proteins | sample 9134181 | NCBI WGS metagenome assembly JAEEGH01 (sample SAMN16246544, study PRJNA631951) | gut metagenome | biome: gut microbiome; feature: rumen; material: DP-attached | host: Bos | place: Iran: Karaj | collected 2018-10
GACTTCATAATGGATTTTGTGTACAACACAGGGAAAAGTTATTCAACAAAGCTTGAATACTGCAGGGACACAGGTATTTTTCTGGATTTCATGGTTAATTATCTGCCTGAACATGATGGAAAGACAAAAAAAGATATAACACTGGAGGACCTGGCTAATGTAAGCGTCCTGGATGTACAGCGTTATCTTGGGTTATATAAGCAGCCTGATATGCCTCTGTCCACAGCGAAAAGGAAACGTGCTTCTTTGTCACGAATGTATGGCTATTTTGTAAATATTGATAAGATAAAGGCGAATCCTGTCCTTAAGACTGATCCCATAAAGGTTCCCGAGAAAAACGTTATATTTCTCACCAATGATGAGCAAAAACTTTTCCTTGATACAATTCGTTCTGGTAACGGTCTTGAAGGTGATGCTGCCAAAAAACATTACCTTTATGTCGTTCGTGATTCTGCCATGTTTCTTCTTATGCTTGATACAGGTCTTAGAGTATCTGAGATGCTGGGTACCGATTTGATTGATTTTGATTTGGAAGAATGCAGCGTTAGTGTTATCCGAAAAGGTGGAGATAAAGACACTGTCTATTTCTCTGATGAGTGCAGAACGTATCTTGAGGATTATTTTCTTGATCAGAAAACCAAATATAGGTTGGAAAAGCAAAAAGATCTACATTTCCCTGCATTTACTACGACCACCGGAAAACGCCTTGGTGTCCGGGCAGTTGAAAAACTGGTAAAACACTACATAGAAGTATGCCTTCCGCAGAGATATTCCGAGATTACTCCTCATAAGCTTAGGTCTAGTTTTGCCATGAGTTATTACGAAGCCTCAGGTCACGACATAGTAAAGCTCAAGGAAAAACTCCACCATGCCAGCATCGAGACCACCAACATATATGCCCGGGCTTCAAAGAAAGATATGAAAGATACAAGGAATATTTTACAGGGATTGCGGTAAGGTGCTAACTACAGAAAAAGTAAAAAAAATATCTCCTTTTTGAATGCTGAGCTGGTAATTGATGAAAGGATTCAGGAGCGATCACTGGGAGACTTTGAAGGCAGAAATAATGACTAATGAGCAGGCATCATATTATAAACAAATACTTCATGTATTTCTTCGGTATAACCATCATAGAATCCTTTAGGCATACCAAGGACTATTCTTGCGCCTCGGTTATACAGCAAAAGGAATTTGTTTTTGGATTTATCGAAGGTAAGGCCCTCTATTTCACCTTGCCTTGTAACTTCTACAAAGGAATGCTCAGGACTCGCTAAATATGTGCTGCCCGCCGTTCCCAGGTCTATTCGGTACATATTATCAGGTTCATCTTTGTCTGCATCACCATCGTCAGCTGTTATATAAAGGCTGCCATCAAAATATGCTACTCCTTGTATCCACTTGGGAGCTGCATTCATTTGAAGCCTGCCTTTATAGCCTCCGTTATCCAGGTCATACATATACAGATAACTACTTGATGGATCATCTACCCATGATGACATATATACTATTCTGTCATCCTCGTTTACTGCTATTCCGGAGCATTCAATCTGTCCGGTGTCAGACTTAAAAGGAAAGACCCTTTTAAGCTCAAGTGTGTCTCCGTCATAAACAGCCACCTGAATATTGCGACCGACACCATCCATGAAATATTCGACGCCAAGATAAAGTTCACCCTGATACACGTCGATATCGCCGATATGGTTGACCTCGATATCATAACCCTTAAAAGGATCTGTGTTCTCAGCTATTACATTCCAGTCTTCGTCGTATTTTGTAAGCGACGTAGATCCGCTAACCCAGTAATATCCGTCCTCTGTACATACTCCCTGACGGCCATTAACTTTATGGATTGACTCAAGCGTATATTGAAAAGAAGCCATAACATCATCTCTTGTTCCACATGCTGTCAGTATCAATATAGATATGATAGCCAATGAAAACACCTTTCTAAGCATTCTGATTTCTCCATTTGATGAAATTCCTCTGTTTAATGACATGTATATGACATGGCTGCAGAGTTTCGAACTTCGCCACCTGTTTTACGGCAAAGGAAAATGCGCATTGTCTGCAGGGATATGTTTGTGTACTTTGTAGGAGATACCATTTCTTTTAAGCTCATCAAGCAGACTCTGAATTATGATATCTTCCTCAAATCTTTGATGTACAGTTAGGAAAATCCTTCCTCCGACTGCTGCAACTTCAGTAAGCAAGGCATTGGCGCTTGGTACGTGAGTCCAGAATTCGGAGATATACTCTTCAACAGCTTTATACTTCCATTTTCCAACATAGCTTACCATATATGTGAAAAGCAAACGTCCTCCTGAGAGAGACCTTGCAAATACATCATATTTTTCAGCAAGAGTTGGAGCTGAATCAAGCATTAGACGGTTTCGGTTAGCAGAAAAAGTCATAGCTCCGGCTACCCGTTCAGAATCGCTCTGAATAAACGTCTTTCCACGGTAAACTGTGCATTGCCTGTCGAATGGCATGTTTCTTATTTTGTCGCTGTAATCAAGAAAAACCGTACTAACACAGTTGTGATGTGTGATTGAAGCTCCAAGCATAGGTCGTGCATTTATTATATATGAGCCCATGATTTTCTTATCCCGGTCAGGGTAAAGCGAATCTATCACTCTGGCATTTAAAAGAGCTATCATCGTTCCCGGGCTCGCATCGTTTGCGGATGTATACTTGAGAAAATCAGCTTCTGAGATCTCAATATCCATAAGGTTAAGATCTGCTGTATGAAACCCTGCATCTTTCTCCAGGGAGAATGCGGGCGTATATGAAGGTGTGGTAACATTTGACAGATCTATCTCGGGAAGGTAATCCATAGGGTCTATTGCCTCTTCAGGACGCACTTCATCCTCAAGTGTGCGAACGCCCTTGTGATCCGTCACACCATACCTTCTTGAGCAATACTCATAAAGCAAGGTTGAAAGGACCATATACATACCGGTCCCGTCAAGAAGGCCGTGATATATGTCAAGATAGATAAAATCGTCCCTGTAGCATACAGCCCATACATGATAATTGGACTCTTCGCTGTTCAAGCTGATTCTTTTATTGTCATTTATAAGTGCAATTTCTTTGGGGTTATCCTCATAATATACCCGGTTTTCGTCCCTCTTCATCTGCAAGGATAGATAAGGATAGCGCTTTGAAGTATTTCTCACCGCTTCTGAAAGCATCTCACCGTTTATCTCATCTTTCATTCGCACACACAGTCTTACAGTGTAATCCATATTTAGTCCAAAGCTTCCATATACATGCAATACATCGCCGCGTGTCAATTCTTTCAATCTTTTGTCCTCCTATTCTCGTATTTAGTATATGCTCAGCAACCGGCTGATTTTTCAGCCGACGCTTTCACATAAAATATAACAACAATTGTATTGAGGGTTATTTGACGATTTTGATTCTTTTTGTACATGGGATTCTCCGCGAAAAGTACAAGGTTTTTGAAGCAAAAGTAATGATTTCCTTGCATCTATTATCTCACGGATTGCCTACAAAGCCAGTAAATATCAGTGGTTATTAATTGTTGAGCACGCACTAATTACCAATAATGGATTTGGTTTATCCATCGTTTTACATGTTCAGAAGAAAATATAGACACAGGCAGATAAGTGCGGTTCCAATAAGCATGAATGCATACGAGAGCCACCACTTACCTGTCCTGTTAAATGCATAGAAATCCTCCCACCTTTTATCTTCGGGAGCATATTTTATCTTGTATAGGTAAAGCGGAGCATACAACGCCACCGGAAGAAGTCCTATAAACGAAGTCCAAAATCCAATCCCACGCCTTTCAAATAAAACTAGAGAAATCAGCGCCATAAGTGGCGTTAACAGATGCATAAACAGATCGCTTCCCGCTAGAAGCGGCTTATACCCGTAGACCTGCCCCAAAAAGATCAGGACAGTCAGCATAGTAACCATAACACCAGCTGTTCCGATAATCTTTAAGTAATATGCCCAGTCAGCATCAGGAAAAAGACAAACACATAATGCAGAAATTGCACATAGTACATTACTCTGCAACGTGAAAAATCTGAAAGCTCTCTTTGCCCTTGCCGGGCTCCACTTCCCATCTTCTCTAAAAACACTGATTACCAGAACAAAGGTAATGATAAAGATTATTATGTTAATGCAAAATGATATGGTGTGATTCAAGAAATCTCTCCCTACTAATTCCAAAAACTCTCTATATAATCAATTTTATCACTTATCTATAACCAATTCATAAACTTAGCACTCGACTAATTCTTAAAAAATTTTTATATTCCCTGCAACATCTCCCCTATCTCAATTGTATACATGATAGAAGGCACAAAAAGTGTTATACAAATAAGTACAAGGGAGAAGACAAAAATGAAAAAAACAAACAAAATCAAATCCGCTGCAATATGCTCGATACTGGCAATTTCAATGCTCTGTGGCTGTTCCGTATCAGGAAGTGTAAGTCCTAAAAAGAATCCTGGGGAGGGACAGATGCAGATGACAGAGCCTGAAACTAACCAAAATCAGACTGCAAGCAATGCTGTAAATACTGATTTCAACAAGACACTGATCGAATTTGTTGAAAACTCAGGATTTAGTGATAAGAACTACATGGTGTCCCCCACATCATTCAGGGCTGCACTGGCTCTTGCTGTTGCGGGAGCTGATACGAAGACAAAGGAAGAACTTATCCATTCAATGGGCTTTAAGGATATGGATGAAGTAAATGAGTGGTACACAACAGTCACAGATATGATCAGCGACTTTGAACAGGATATCGCTACCGAAAAGCAGAACTTCAAAGAAGAAAAAAAGTGGCTTCCTGATGATGCAAAAGAGCCTGACGGAGCCCTGGTCATGCTCAATTCAATATGGAACAACACCGATCTCAATGGAAAGTTTGGAAAAGAATACCTGAAATATGTAAAAAAGAACTACAACGCTGAGGCAAATAACGTGAACTCCAAGAATATCACAGAAAAGGTCAATAAGTGGGTTAATAACGGCACCAACGGCCTCATACCTTCTATCTCGAATGACCTGTCAAATGCCAACGCTGTGCTGGTAAACACACTTTACCTTAAGAGCTCATGGTTTGACAGCTTTGAAGAATACAACACCTCTTCTGATACCTTCACAACGATAAGCGGTGAAAAAGTCCAGAAAGAGTTCATGAATCAGACAGAAAGATTCAGATTCTATGAAGATGACAACGGAAAACTTATTGTACTTCCGCTGCACGGAGGCGTTGATGCAGTATTTGTTCTGGGAAGCATCACGGATATGCATGAAGCATTAAATAAAGCAGAATATGAAGAAGTCATTGTCAAACTCCCCAAGTTCGACGTTGAGACCTCCTTCAGCCAGAATGAATTTATCGATTACCTGAAAGAACAGGGCGCTGAGCTCGCCTTTACAGAAGATGCAGATTTTTCCGTTATGTGCCCTGACACATCATGGTATATATCTGATATCATTCAGAAAACCCGTATCAAGGTGAATGAAGATGGAATCGAAGCTGCTGCCGCCACAGCTATTATGATGACTGAAGGAGCATTTTTCGAAGAGAACACTCCAAAAGAATTTATTGCAGATAAGCCCTTTAAGTTCTATATCTGCGCCGGCTCTAATGATTCTGAAATGCTCTTCTGCGGCCAACTTGTTGAATAATAAGTTATTATGCCACCCATGTATTCTTCCAATATTGAGCAAATTTGCTTCGTGCTTGACAACTTTAAGAATTGTGTTTTAGAAGAATTCGAACGTTCTGTTGTACTGTTGGTTATTGACTTGTGTTATATTAGCAGGAATGATGTCCTCGCACTATGTTTGTTTCTAAAGAGCTTTTGGTAAGAAAGTTTTTTACGTCACTCCATTTTTTCAAAAGCCTGTCACTTAGAGAGAAACGAAAAATGAATTTTAGTTCATCATGCCAGTGGCACTCACACTATTGCTATATCAAAGGCTTAGTTGAAGTGAAAACTAGCTTTGAAAATAGCCTTCATGACGAAAAAAAGCGTTTTCAATGCTCTCTAAGCATATCTTGGTTGTAAAAATAGTATGAACTCAAAAATTGACTCTTACCAAATCACAACCAGGGCTCCATTTGGAGAGCACTATTAAAAAGGACTTCCAAAGTAGTTCTGCCTATATTCTATACAACTCCATAGAGGCATTGCTTTTTTCGCTTGCCGTCATGCCTCTATTCAATATGTATCAATATAGGCATTGCCTTTTAGTTAAAATCAGCTGCTACTTTCTGTAGAAACTAAATGATAGCAGAATTTTGCCAATTAAATCAACTGCCACCATCCGCAATATCCTTATTGGTAGCAGAATCACCCCTCTAATTTCAACTGCCACCTTTCATCATTTTAAACATAGTAGCAGATTCCTAGTTCTAATATTGATAATATATCACTTGATAACTGCTCCGCTCCATGACATACTATGCCCGAAGCCAGCTCGTTAAATAAAGCCCGTAATCCAACTTCACCTGCCCCGGTTGGTTACCTTTTTGCACGTAGTAAGGCCCGCGGTCAAGGGACAGCACGCTGTGGTTACGAGGATGAGTATCCTGTTCTGTAGGATGCCATCCGCAGTTACACGTGCAGCCCTTGAGCAGAGCACTTGCTGAGGTCCTTTCGAAGCTAGTGCGAGCCATGGGTGGCTACTTAGCGAGGTTTTGTCGAGCTTAGTAGAGCATCCCTGGACGGCGGGTCGAGCGGTGCTACAATACAACCACCGGAGCAGGAAAGTAACCCTTATTGCAAAAAAGAGCTCACTATGAAAATGAGCTCTTTCCACTACCATTCCACTAACACTATTCAAATTCCTGAATACGCTCCGATATTGACACATTCTGCTGCTGTGAAGCTGGCATTGCCCTGTAAGTCTTTATACCAGGTTACTACATACAGATTCTTATCTGAGCCTTTGCAAAGTGCTTTATAATTGATTCCTGATACAACCTGAGTTGCAAGCAGAGCTACCGGATTATAAACCACATCGCCCTTATTGATAGCATCAAATGAAGCCTGTGCATCCTGATCTGGAAGCATGCCGGCTTTACCGGAACCTTTAACTGTCCATCCGCCTAAAGAGCCTGTACCATGAGGTGCTGCAGTCTGTACAGCGGTTACATCTATAGGAGTAATTCCAATTAAAGAATCAATCCCGGCAGTATTCTCATATACTGTTACAAAATAGTACGCCGGTACTGTACTGTCACCATATGTTCCATAAGCAAGATACATATAATTCATTCCGGATACAATCTGAGTTGCAACGATATCTATAATCTGGAAATTTGCACCACTTTCTTTAAGCACCTCATTGATCCTATTACTATATGTCTCGCTCATCATGGAAGTCTTATTATTTGTCACCAGAGACCATCCACCAAGAACCTGCTCCTGACCTGCCGCTACTGATAATGCCTGCCCTTCACTTGCAAATGCTGTTACAGGAGTAACACTTACTACCATCACCATTGATACGATTGCTGCTGCGAAAGCCTTTTTGATAGTCATCATAATACTCACCTCACTTCACATCATATGCCGTGTATCGGCTGTGATTCATTTTGTAGTTTTATATTACCACTTCGTTAATCACAGCTGTGTCACACAAAAAGCAATTAAGCAAAGCGTATGATCACTAATAACTACCCAAGCTTATCATGAAGGAATGCCAAAAGATCCTCCCTTGAAGTCGACTTAAGAATATATCCGTCCGGCTTAAGAGCCATTACACGGCTTACACTTTCCCTCGTACCTATTCCTGTCAGGAATACTACGGGGATCTTGGCGGTCACGGCTTCGGTTCGAAGCATTTGAAGCACCTGGGGGCCGTCCACTATCGGCATCTCATAATCCAGAAGGATAAGATCCACAGGCTCAGTATCCGCAACCTTAATAAGGAATGTGATGGCCTGCATACCCGCAGTGACAATGTCAACTTTGTACTCATCCTTGATCCACTCTCTTACCACCTTGGCATAAGCAGGATCGTCGTCAATGATAAGGATTCTCCGCTTGGCCTCAACGGGCTTAGCTACCGTAAACACCTTGGAAATAGCAATAAGAAGGTCATTCATCTCCACCGGTCTGAACAGCCAGACATATTTACTTACACTGGGATAAATCCTTCCCAGGTCATCCCAGATATCTCTGTCTCCAACAAGAATAAGGCCCTTGTTCTTGTACCTGATCTTCTCGCAGATCTCGATCATGGTATTGACCTCTTTTGTCTCCTCGACGATCCTTGTGGGCAAATGGAAAATAAACACGTCAGTTCTGAATATCTCGGTCTCATATCCGGAGAGATCCCCCACCAGCGTCACAACGTTATTATCCATTTCTTTGAGCTTCTTTTCCATTCCCCTGGCCACAACACTGGGCTGGAACATCAGCATCACAATATTAAGTCTGTCAAGTGTCATCTGGCCCTCCTGTTAATCAGCACCTTTTTTGAGTGCTCTAAGTGCTTCTTTTTGAATATCCGGGTCATAAGATAATATAGGAACAATCGACATACCCTTTATTTTCCTGTCGATGTAATTTCTGGTAAGTTTTATTATAAGTGGTGCTTGTGCCACCAGTCCAATGAGATTTGGTATCATCATAAGACCGTTAAATGTATCGGAAATATCCCATGCAAGATTGGACTCCATTATGGCTCCAAATACCACCAGTATCAAAAAGATGCTCCTGTAAATTCTGGCTGCAGTTACTCCAAACAGGTACTCCGTAACCTTTCCACCATAATAAGACCATCCCATTACAGTAGAAAAAGCAAATAGCGTGATCGTAAGCACCACGAACCACTCTCCGAATTTTCCGAAGTGTGCTCCAAAAGCCTGTGCCACCAAAGTAGCATCATTAACACCTTCAGAAGTCAGTCCGGTGCTTAAATCAATTGCCCCGGAACCCAGAACCACGAAGGCAGTCAGTGTACATATCACAATGGTATCTATGAATACTTCGGCTATTCCCCACATTCCCTGACGCACAGGTTCTCTTAAGCAGCTGGTGCTGTGGAGCATAACAGATGATCCAAGGCCCGCTTCATTGGAAAAGACTCCTCTTTTGCAGCCGTTTTTAATCGTATTGATCGCCAGCTGCACCGCAGTTCCTGCTGCACCACCTTTTATGGCATCCGGTCCAAGAGCAAATCTGAATATCGATGAAAAGACATCCGGAATACCTCTGATATTCATAACTATAACAAGAATACATCCCGCAATATAGGCTATAGACATCGCAGGCACCAGCTTCTCTGATACCGCTGATACTCTTCTGAAGCCTCCAAGAATAATGGCTGCTGCCGCCAGCATAAGGCAGATTCCTATAACCAGGTTAACCTTGGATACCCCCCAGATGGTTCCAAGCTCAGCTTCTGAGAGAAAGGTCGCCTCAACGTTCAAAGTGATCTTGTTAATCTGGCCCATGTTTCCAATTCCAAAGGACGCCAGAACCGTAAAGATACAGAACAGAACACCCAGTGCTTTACCTAAAATCTTACAATGCTTTATGGATCCAAGGCCATCCTCCAGATAATACATGGGACCGCCTGACCAGGCACCCTCAGTATTCCTTCTCCTGTAGTAAATTCCAAGAAGACACTCTGAATACTTCACCATCATGCCAACAAAAGCCGCAACCCACATCCAGAAAACCGCGCCGGGTCCGCCCATGCATATGGCTGTTGATACTCCGGCGATGTTGCCTGTACCAATGGTTGCACTAAGAGCCGTATAAAATGCTCTTCGCTGGGAAAGTGCTCCGGCATCATTGATGATCCGGCCGCTTCCGTTCATGACGCCAAAGGTATTCTTAAACCAGTGCCTTATATGAGTGATCTGGAACACTCCTGTGATTATCGTACACAAAACGCCGGTACCAAGAAGAAGTGACAGACCGAAGGTTCCCCAGGCAAAGCTGTTTACCGCATTATTTACTTGGATAACAGTTTCCATGCAGCTTATACCCCTTCCTTAAGCTTCTCTACTATGCCATCGTAGTCGAAGGCACCCGCCATCTCGCAAAGTGCATTAAACTTCTCCTTTTCCTTCTCAGGGATAGCATAGTCCTCAACTTCTTTAAGGATTTTATCAATAGCATCACAGTCCATGTTTTCTGCAGCATCCAAAAGCCCCTCATAGACGCTTTCCATCAGGAAATCATCTGCAACAGGTTTATCTTCATCCTTGTTGTTTTCTGCCGCTTTCTCCTGCGCAAAAATGGGATCCAGAACATCCTTATATTTCAGGTACTTCTGAATAAACGATTCGTGATGCTCTTTAATGTATTCTATATTGCCTTCTTTTCCTGCATTTTCTAACTGCTGCGCTTCTTCCGCCGTCTCCATGGCTCCTATAAGCTTCGCGGAGCTCTTTAGCGCATGCACCTTGATGGTGTAGTTTTGCCAGTTCCCATTATCATAGTAGCCGATCAGCTCAGAAGCCTTGCCGTCTATTGAATCATAGAAAATCTTAAGCACCGTCTTAAAAGCATCCTCTGAACCGCTATTCTTGATAGCAATTTCCGGATCTACGCCCTCAAGGGTTTCATACCATTTAGAAGGTATCGCTGGCTCTTTTGTCACGTTAACCGCAGCTTCGCTCTGCCCGCTCTCTTCATTTTCCGGTGACTCATCTTGTGTAGCATCAGACTCTTCCAACTCTTCTTCATCGTTAATATCTGCGCTCTCTGTAACTTCATCTGAAGACTCCAGGTCAAGCTTAAGCCCCTCAAGGAATGAACCAAGGTTATAAGACTTGTTGGACTTTATAAAGTAAAGGATACCAAAGGAGCCCGGGCCACAGTTCGTCGAGATCGCTGCAGAAGCCTGCTGGAATACCACGTTCTCGAAATATGCGGTCTTGCTTATCTCCTCTTTTACCCAGAGAAGTGTTTCAATGGGAACATCCGTATAGGTAATGAATACAACCTCTGGATCAGGGATGACATCCACAGGAAATGCCTTTGAAATATACTTCTTATAAGCTCTCCTGCTCTTTCCAATCCAGAAGCCGCCAACACCGGTCTTATTGTCTTTGACCACAATACTGGGATGAAGCATAAGAGCCCTTGCAACCCTGTCCACCGCAGGCCTTAGAAGCCCCTTCCTTGCCATGTATTCGGTGCTGTCCACCACAAAGCTGCACTGAAGTCTCTTCTTGACCATATTGATCTCTTCGACTATCTCATCTACGGATTCATTGAGCTGTGCAAGTTTAACTGCGATCAGCACCAGTATTCCCGTTGCCGATGAAATGCACTCAGAGTTGATTACAGTAACATTGTCAAAAGACTTCGCGGCTTCCACAGCTTTATTGTAGTCTTCACTCATGCTGTCTGTGATGGCAATATGAATGATATGATGAGCACGCTTAAGCTCTGATGCAAAGAAATCCATATAAGCAGTTTCATCGGGAGGCATGGACTGGGCATTTTTTCCTGACACAATATACCTTACCAGTTCATCAGCACCCAGCTGAACTCCGTCCTTAAACACACCCTCCTCTGTCTTGATAAGGAACGGCAGGACAGGGATATAGCTCTTTGTAAGTGCCATCGGCAGATCGCACATACTTGTGGATGTAATGAGTACAGGGAGTTTTCCTGAATAGCCGGCTGCGGCATTGATGTCCTCCTGGCTGGTCATCATCTTGTTGCTGTTAACAATAAGCTTCTCAGGAGTTATGTATCTCATGATGGCATTTTCAAGAGCCTCACCGGAGACCGGCTTAATAAGATGTCCATCAAAGCCTGATCTGTTATAAAGCTCTCTGTTTTCGCTTCCGGCATTTGCTGTGAGCACAACAACAGGAGTGGCGCGGTTGAGTCCGCCCACCTGATTTCTTATTTGCTCAAGACACTCAATGCCGTCCATTTCAGGCATAAGATGATCCATGAGGATAATATCGTAGCGTTCCTTTAGAGTTGCGTTCAAAGCTTCTTTACCGCTTACAACCGTGTCGATGGCCATCTCGGTATCAGCAAGGAGCTTGGACTCAACCTCAAGATTCATCTCGTTGTCATCAACGATAAGCACTCTTGCATCAGGTGCACGGAAGGAGCTTTCATAGGTCTTTCTGTTGACGATGCCCTGATTATGTATATTCAGCTCTCCGATCTGCGTGTTATCGGATATACCCTGAGTTACCACGAATGTAAATGTAGAACCTTCACCGTAGATACTGTTGACAGTGATGGTTCCGCCCATAAGCTCCACCAGCTGTTTAACGATGGAAAGACCAAGGCCTGTTCCTTCGATGTGGCGGTTCTTTTCCTCATCAACTCTCTTGAAAGCATCAAAGAGATACGGTACCGTCTCCTTTTTGATTCCCATACCTGTATCCGATACAGAAACGGACAGCTCTACTGTCTTTTCATCTTTCTGCTCGCTCTCTACATGCAGCTCAACCGACCCCTCCTGGGTATATTTCACCGCATTGTTCAGAAGGTTTATGATTATCTGCTTTATACGCACCTCATCTCCGTAGAGAACCGAGGGTACTTTGGGATCTATACTGACGTTGAGCTTAAGTCCCTTGTCATTGGCTCTTATCCAGATCATATTCACGATCTCGGATAGCATCTCTCCCACCTTGTAATCCACGGGCACAATGTCCATGCTACCGGCTTCCATTTTGGAGAAATCAAGGATATCGTTGATAAGAGCCAACAGCATCTTGCCTGACCCCTGAATTCCGGTGGCATCCTTTACTATCTCATCAGATGCACTCTGGTCGCGCAGTATCAGCTCATTTAGTCCCAGAATAGAGTTTATAGGTGTCCTGATCTCATGGCTCATGCCGGAAAAGAATCTGTTCTGGGCTCTCGTGAGCTCCTCTGCCTTCTTTACAGCTTCCTTTGCCCTCATGTTCTCAGCTTTAAAAAACCTGTTCTGAAGCTTGGTCATCACATAGCATATGAAACCTACCAGGATAATGGAAATAACAGCGTCTACATAAAACATTTTTCTGTTATGCCTGTCGACAAACTGAGGATAGTAATATTCAATAATATACAATGCCAATGACTCTATGGTGAGAACTATTATCATCCACGTGCGCCATCTGCCTTTAAGAACCAGTCCCACATAAGTAAAGGAAAAAATGATCCAGAGTACAGCGCCGCCCTCAGCTCCTCCACCAAAGAAGAACAGAGAAGGCAGTATAACAAAAACAAGCCCCAAAACTGTTGCTTTGATGGCAAAGTTCATCTTATTCTTTTTCAGGCATACATATCCAATCGTTGGAACAAATATCAGCGTTCCCACCAGCACAGCAATTTCCTTGGGATTCTCCTGCGTAATAATATCCCCCACCAGAGCAATGAACACCATGAACTCTGAGTACAGATTAAGGGCCAAATACAGTCTTTCAGTGAGTTGTCGTTCCGGATCCTGTATGGCACTCAGGAAGGTTTCCAAAATTACAGGTTTTCTCATTCCTTTTCACCTCCCTTCGTATCAGCCAGGCCAGGAAACTCCCTTAACATAACACGCTCAAAGTCAGCTATATTGATGGGCTTGGCAATGAAGCCGTCGAATCCTTCTGCCATAAACATCTCCCTGGCTCCGGAGACCGCATTGGCTGTCAGGGCAATCACAACAATGCTCCTGCTCATTTCTGCAGCAGCAGCTTTTATCAGCTTCATTGCCTCAACGCCGTCCATCTCAGGCATCATGTGATCCATAAACACAACGTCATAGTCGTTGTTCCTGAATTTGCTTAGCGCATTCTTCCCACTATCGGCTGTATCAATGATCATTTCATATTCCTTGAAAAGACCTGTCGCCACCACGAGGTTCATGGGCTCATCATCAACCACCAGAGCCTTTACTCCCTTAAATACCGGCCTCTCACGGATCTGTTCAGATACCAGTGATGCTGCATCCTTACCCTCATTGACAACCCATATTACCGGATAAGCATAAAGAGGCTTAGGCATCACAAGTACAGAGCTTCCCTTGGTTGGAGCAAAGCCCTTTGATGCTGAAACAGCAACCACTACATCTCCCTTACTGAGCTCATCAAAGTATGCAGGATTATCCTCATATTCCTCCTGTCCCATGAAAACAATTGCAACATCTTTCTTCTTCCGCAGCTGCTCAATTTCCTGTATGGTCTGGGCAGGATAAAGAGGAACTCTTATCCTGGTAGCGAGATTGGCTGCCATAGACCTGTAGAAGTCACGAACCTTGGGAACCTTGTACTTATCGGAACGGACATGGAATATAAGGTCTCCACTAAAGCTCTTTGACAGTTCAAGACATGGAGATTTGTCCACAACCTTCTGAGGAATCGTAACTCGCACCGTAGTTCCGTTTCCTTTTTCGCTCTCGATCTTTACAAAACCACCCATTCTATGGGCAAAGCCATACACAATAAACAGCCCCAGACCGATACCACCGGAGCTTCGATTTCTCTTTTTATTGACCTGATACATTCCCTCAGATACGGCGGCAATTGACTTGCTGTCCATTCCAATACCGGTGTCTGTCACCTCAATGCACAGATTTACGCCATAATCGGTATCCTCAGTAAAAAGCTTCACATAGATACCGCCTTTTCTGGTGAACTTGATGGCATTCTCAAGAAGGTGCCTGAATATCATGTGGAGCTTTTTGACATCTCCCCGCATCCTGTTTGGAACCAGGGGATCCATGTCCACGATAAGCTCAAGCTCTTTTTCATTTTCCAGGACACGAAAGCCTGCCACTACGTCATTTATAAGAGATGTAGTAATATAGTCTTCCTCTTCCAGTATTACCTTATTGCGCTTGCACTCAGTGTAATCCTGGATATCTTCAATCTGATAAGCAAGCCTTATTCCGGCGTCCTTTATGGAGTAGGCCTCTTCTCCCGCATCCTTTTTTATCAGCATTTCAGACATGCCGTTTACAACATTTACAGGAGTTCGAAGCTCGTGGGAGATGTTGGACAAAAAATCCTCCATATCCGCATCAACCGCTTCCATCCTGGCATCCTTCTCCTCTTCGACCCGGGTCATATCACTCCTGTCTCTGATGGTCTTGATGCATCCAAAATAAATCAGACATACAATGCAGGCATGCAGTATGATCCTGGCAATATTGAGGGTATCAAACACTATAGTCTGATTGAGTCCGGACAGATATAACTGGATTCCCATAATGATAAAAAACTCAATCAGGATCAGATGCATCATATATTCGCTGTCAAATAAGGAATAAGCGACCATAACCAGAATTATAGCTATAGCCACATCAAAGAATGATGTCTCATGGACACCATGATAGAACACCGCCAGCATTCCAAAGATCAGATAGGCAACCTTTCTGACAGAATACTCCGGCTTATCCGTAAAATGCATGGTCCAGCATGCAAGCATTCCGATTATAATAAGGGGCGGAACCCAGAATTCCCAGTCTATAAGTATACTTATCACTGTAAGGCCTATGCAGCCCAGAGAAATAAGAAAAATAATAAATCTTTCGTTTTCGACACGATTCATTTTATGTCCTCATATTCAGTATTCCGTAGACAATTAAATGATAACATACCCCTTTTTGCCGTTCATAATAAATACTTTATAAAATAAAAAGGCGCCTCCTTTTCCGCAAAAGAAAAGGAAGCGTCCTATTATCCTGTATGAAATTAACAGTACTTCTGAAGTGTCTTTCTGATGGCACCCTTATCAGCCACAAGTTCCATGAAGTATGAAACAACCGTATCAGCCAGTCCTACGCTCTCAAGATCAACGCCAAAGATGGTCTCGTCCTTAAGAAGAGGAAGTACAGCGGCCTTTACCTTAGCAGCGTCGCTCTCGCCAAGCTTAATATCCTTAACAAAGGCTCCTGCCTTCTCCAGCATTGGATCCGGGCTCAGCTCAAACTCATTGCCCTCATCATTTACGCCCATGAGGTAGCGAAGCCATCCGGCATGAACCAGAGGAATGAGCTTAAGCTCCTTAACATCCAGTGAATCTGAAGCCGCATAGGCCTTGATTGTCTCACCAAATCTGATTGGAAGCTTCTGTGATGTGTCGCAGGCGATACGCTGTGGTGTATCAGGCATGAATACGTTAGGGATTCTGACATTAACAACGGTGTCAATGAAATCTCTGGGCTTGATCACGCCGGGATCTGTAACTACAGGAAGTCCCTCAACATAGCCGATCTCCTTGACCAGCTTAACAAGATTCTCATCCTTCATCTCATCTGAGATCTTGGTAAATCCAAGAAGGCATCCGTAGATAGCCAGTGCTGTGTGAAGAGGATTGAGGCAGGTGCAAACCTTCATTCTCTCCACCTTGTCTACAGTCTCTTTATCTGTAAAGATAACTCCAACCTTCTCAAGAGCAGGTCTTCCGTTGGGGAACTTATCCTCAATTACCAGGTACTCGCTCTCCTCTGCGTTTACGAAAGGTGCAACCCAGGTCTTCATGGAAGTAACCACAGGCTCAAGCTCCTCAACGCCGTCCTTTTTGAGAATCTCGTTTACGGAATCATCAGGTCTTGGTGTGATCTTGTCGATCATTGACCATGGGAAGCTAACCTTGGTCTCATCTTCGATATAGGCCTCGAAGCCGGCTTCTGCCTTGCCGTTCTTAACCCATTCTTTGGCAAAAGAGCTAACGGCTGCATGGAGCTTGTCTCCATTGTGTGAGCAGTTATCTGTGCTGACCATGGCGATCTTCTTCTCGCCGGCCTTATATCTTGCATATAAAAGAGCTGAAACCTTGCCGATGTAGCTCTTTGGAGCCTCGGGGCCGTTCTCAAAATCTTCCTTTACTGCAGGAAGAGTCTCGCCTGCGCCGTTTACAAGGCTGTAGCCCTTCTCAGTGATGGTGAAGGTAGCCAGCTGAAGTGAATCTGCAGCAAAGATCTCTTTTAACCTTCCAAACTCATCTGCTCTTGCGGAGTCAAGGATGCAGGACTCAGCGATGCTGCTGATTACAGACTTCTCAACGTTTCCATCTGCCTTTAAGGTAACTAGGATTGAAAGGTTGTCATGAGGGCGATACATCTTCTCGATGATCTCGTAATCAAAGCCCTCAACTACTGTAAGTCCCTTGGTGTCAAAGCCCTGCTCCAGCATTCTCTGGGAGAGATTGGCCTGGAAAGCTCTGAAGATGTTGCCTGCGCCGAAGTGAACCCACTGGGGAGCTGCAACAGTCTCTTTTATCATCTTCTCTCTGTCATAGGAAGGAACAAAGTATCCCTTTTCCTTCCAGGTATTGTCGTTAAATAAAGAATTATTCAAAACCATAACTGATAAACCTCGCTTTGTATTGTATTGGATTTCGTAATGGGCCGTGAAGATCAGCGTGTGTGCTGCTTCTCGATTGCTTCCCAGAGACCGTTGATGTAAGTTGCGCCAAGAGCTCTGTCATAGAGGCCATAGCCGGGCATTGCAACCTCGCCCCAGATCATACGTCCGTGGTCAGGGCGGATAGGTCCGTCAAAGCCTGTCTCATAGAGGGCCTTAACGATCTCATACATATCGAAGGTTCCATCTGATGAAAGGTGAGCTGCCTCCTCAAAGTTTGTAGGAGAAATGAACTTGAGGTTTCTTACGTGAGCAAAGTGGATTCTGCCCTCGAGTGCTCTGATCATGTGAGGCAGATCATTCTCAAGGCTTGTTCCGTAAGAGCCTGAGCAGAAGGTTACGCCGTTGTGTACGTCGTCAACTGCCTTCATGAGCTTTAAGATATTCTTTTCGTTGTTGATGATCCTTGGAAGTCCAAATACTGACCATGCGGGATCATCAGGATGGATTGCCATCTTGATGTCGTACTTGTTGCAGACGGGCATGATGGCTTTTAAGAAGTATACGATGTTCTCAAAGAGCTTGTCCTCGTCGATTCCGCTGTAGAGCTCGAAAAGCTCTTTTACGTGAGCCATTCTCTCAGGCTCCCAGCCGGGCATTACTGAGCCGTTGGTCTCACTTGAGATGGACTCGAACATCTTCTCGGGATTGATGGCGTCGACAGCTTCCTGTGTGTAGGCAAGTACGGTGGATCCGTCAGCTCTTTTCCTTGCCAGCTCTGTTCTGGTCCAGTCGAAGACAGGCATGAAGTTGTAGCATACCATGTGGATGTCTTCCTTACCAAGGTTCTCAAGGGTCTTGATATAGTTGTCGATGTGCTCGTCTCTGTCCTTGGTAGCTGCCTTGATGGCATCGGATACGTTAACTGACTCGATTCCTGCGATTGTAAGGCCTTCTGACTCTACGTCCTTTTTAAGGGCCTGGATCTCACTCTGCTCCCAGAGCTCGCCTGCCTGCTTGTTGTAAAGTGTGGTGATTACTGAGTGAACGCCCGGGATCTGTCTGATCTGCCAGAGCTTAACAGTGTCATAGTCTTTGCCGTACCAGCGAAGTGTCATTTCCATAATAAATAATCTCCTTTTCTATATATGAATTGTTTCATGTACTTTGTCTTACATGAACAAGCATATACTTCAAGGAGATTAATTTGAATAGAATTAGTTGTTGCCAAGTTTGCAAAAATTGCTATTGGATTATTTGGTTAGCATTTCGAGAGTAACACCGTATTTTTCCGCGATGTCTTTTGCATAGGAAAGGCCCTTGGGCGGCGCAACTTCCACTTCGTAGAGTCTTCTGCCCTCGCTGGCTTTCACGATAAGAGATGCTGCCTTGGCCTTGCAGGCGTCGTCGTTTATTGCGTCAATTTCCATCGCAAGCTTGTGCATATGGGTGTTGTAGATGGTCCTGATGCCTTTTTTGAGGATAGCCTTGGAGCAGTCCATGGCAATGTAATAGCCCTCTTCAAAGGATGTGGTGGAAAAGGTCTCGTTGAGCAGCATCAGGCTCTGACCTGTGGCGCTTTCGTAGATCTCTTTGAATCTCTTGCACTCCTCTCCCAGGCGTCCCAGGTCCATGGTCTTGTCCTCGTCTGCAGGGAAATGGGTGAAGATGTCGTCTACAGGCACGTATATGAACTTGGTTCCGGGCACATAAATTCCGCCCTGAGCCATGAAGAAGAGCTGTCCCACGGTCTGGGTTATTGTGGTCTTTCCGCCCATGTTAGCACCGGTTAAGATATACAGGGTGTGCTCGTCGGTGAAGTCCAAGTTGTTAGTGACGATGTCTGTCTTCTTGTCGCCGGTGTGCTCTGACAGGAGCTTTACGTTATAAATGCCTTCGGCATCCATGGTAAAAGAGCTCTCGCCTTCGTTTATAGCCTGTGGCTTACAGAAGGATGCTCCCTCCTCCTGCATTTTCTCGATGTATTCTGCCCAGCGGATGTAATAGATAAACTCGGGCATGAGGTCGGTTATGTCAGTAACTGTCAGCATTGTGTATTTGTTAAGGATGTTGCGAAGATGCTTTACGGTCTTACTGAGCATTCTGTCGGTTATTTTGTCCATGTAGTTGGTGATGGATTTGGTGGTTTCGTCTGCCTCTGAGACCTTCATCATACTGATCATGGCAAGGGGACTGAAAACAGGCGGAATAAAGTCCTCTCCCCGGGCAAGGGGGTTCTTGGCTACAATCTCGTCAAATCTGTAGTTGTCGTTCCAGTCGGTTGTGTCCTGAATGTTGTCTGTGGGTGTAACCTTGTCTATAAAATGCTTTACCATGGTGGACTTGGTAAAGGGTTTGTTGTTTATGGAAATAAGTCCGATTCCGCTGGCCTCGAAGCGCTCGTTGAGGTTGATGCCTACGGTGACGCTCTTAAGGCACTTGGTGTCTGCGCGGAGCTCCTCGATGTCTTTTTTCAGGCCCTCAAAGCCGTTGTCCTCATAGAGGTCGGTGACATACTTCTTAAGACCAAGGAGGCCATCTGAGTGGATGTCAGCCTTGGAGAGGCACTTATGGATAGCGCCGATGCTCTCGATGTAATCCCCTATCTCCTCAAGTCTGTGAGCCAGATCCCAGATGCTGGGCTCGTGGTCGTTGTCATGCCTGTAGCTGCCGTATTCCTTGAGGAAGTTCACCTTATCCAGGAGCTCCAAAAGCTCGCTTCGCATATCTTTATTTCGCATGATGTCATCAAAGACATCGCTTCTATAGCGGGCGTTACCTGCGTCTGCGGTTATCAGTCTCATAACGCCTGCAATATAGGTCTGCTCATTCTTTTCAGGCGACAGCTTGATAAGAACACTGTCCATGCCGATATCGTGAACAGTGAGGTCGCTCAGTTTTTTGTATGGGATGCTCTGGTCAGGGAAAATAAGGCTGTATTTCTTGGACATAAGGGGCTCCTCTTAATTAAAAAGGCAGGTGATCTCCTGCCCTTTTAATATGACTATTTACTTGATGTAACCATTTTGTCTGTTGTGGATCTCGTCGCGGTTCTTCTCGCGTCGCTTCTCTTCACCTCGGAGCATTTCCTGCATGTAGGGGTTGTCGTTTGCTCCGGATACGGAGAGAGGGCGTGTCTCGTTGTTGATGTAGATGTCTTTGGATGATTTTCCAAACATGGTCTCACCTCCCGAGGGAATGTTATATGTATATTATAGCATTTTGTGGGTTCGAATACTAATGTCAAAGTCAAAAAACGCACAGCCCCCATAAATGGGGTCTGTGCGTCTTTTAACTTTGACTCGTCTTAGTATCCAAATTCCTGTGCCCAGTACCAGCTGCCGTCACCAGCCTGACAGATTGCAATACCTACTGACTTGTAGCTTGCCTCCATAATGTTGGCAGCGTGTGTAGGTGAATTCATCCATGCTGTGTAAACACTATCAGCTGACTGATACATCTTTGCAAGATTCTCGCCATACTGAACTGTTGAATCAACTGTCCAGAATGCGGATCCATCAGGTCTTGTATGTGAGAAGTTTGTTACAATCTCATCTGCACGAACCTGGGCAGCATCTTTGAGCTTCTCGCTCCAGCTCAGTTCTCCAAGACCTCTGGCAACTCTCTGCTGATTCATGATATTGAAAACTGCTGTACATGCATCAATAGCAGCCTGTGATGATGCTGCTGATCCTGCAAGAGCAATTTTGCCTTCATCGATCCAGATCTCACCAGCGCCTTCATCAAGTCCTCTGACAGCGGCCTGATCATCGACGATAGCATCGTTTGTTGCCCCACATGCGATAAGGGAAGCTGTGAGAATAGCAGTCATTGCCATAGCTACGATTCTTTTCAATTTCAACCTTTTCATATCTTCTCTCCTGTACTCTCTCTAAATCAAAGAACATAATCATCCCATATTCTTAATTTAATACTACCCTATCACCTGTACTCAATCAACCTAATATCACACAAAATTTCTCGAAAATAAAACATAATTTCAGTATTTTTCAAAACAGAATGAAATAAAATTTTAATTAAATTACTTCAACAAGTTCAATCTGGAAATTAAGCTCTTTTCCTGCCATCTCGTGGTTGGCGTCAAATGTGATGTTTGTATCATCCTTGGCTGTGACCTTAACGGGTACAGGACGTCCGTAGATGTCCTGAAGGTATACTTTCTGGTCAACCTCAAGCTCCTCTGATCCGGGAAGCTTGGCAATTTCCATAGTGATGAAAGCATCGGGATCAACAGGACCATAAGCCTCTTCAGGCTCAAGGTGGATGTTAATTACCTGGCCAACCTCCATAGTTGCAACGGCCTTATCAAAGCCATGGATCATCATACCTGTTCCGCAGATGAACTCAAGGGGCTCTCCTCTGTCATAAGAAGAATCAAACTGTGTTCCATCGTTAAAGGTTCCCTTGTAATGTGTCCTGCAGGTCTTTCCTATATTCTGCCCCTCAAAATCAGGCTCGTAGGAATGGCATCCGCCACATCCGCCGCAGCCGCCTTCTGATCCGCAGCAGCCCTCGTCTGATGATCCTCCGCAGCAGCTCTCTTCTCCGCCGCCACAGCAGCAACCGCCCTCTTCGTACTCGGCGCCTGTCATGTTTTCTTTATCTTCATAGTTACTCATTTAATAGTCCTCCAAATCACAAATATCGACTATTATATTATCATTCGTCGAAATCTGCAATCCGGAACTTTAACAATTTCCTGTAAAAACATTATCAAGCTCTGTGAGCGCCACTTCACGAAGCCTGTAGATCAGGTCCACATCTGTTGCCGGAACGTCCGTCATCTTAAAGCGAGGAAAATATCTGCTAAGATGAAGTGCTATTGTTTTCTTACCTTTGCCTTCGTCCAGTGATGCCAGCCAGTTCGACAGCTCTTTTACCTCAGCTTCAGTGTCGTTGTAGCCGGGAACCACAAGGGTTGTGACCTCGACATGACTGGTAGCTGACGCCTTCTCAATGAAATCCATGACCATCTGGCGATTTCCGTGAAGGACCTTCTCATAATACTCGTCGGTAAAGCCCTTGAGATCTATATTCATGGCATCGATGTGCGGTATCACAGCATCTGCCACTTCTTCTGAAACATTTCCGTTTGATACAAGAACCGTCTTCATGCCAAGCGCTTGGACTTCCTTAGACGCGTCCACCACATACTCATAGCCCACCAGCGGCTCGTTGTAGGTAAATGCTACGCCGATGTTGCCATGATCTTTGTATTCGTATGCGATCTGAGCAAGCTCTTTTGGCGAAATATCCCTGTAGCCATAGTCATATTCCCTGCCAAAGCCATAGGAGATCTCGTGGTTCTGGCAGAAGGGACACCGCAGATTACACCCATAGCTTCCCACCGAGACGATCATCGAGCCCGGGTAAAAGAGATTTAGAGGCTTTTTCTCTATAGGGTCAAGGGCAATTGAAGTGATATGGCCGTAGTTCTCGCACTCTATCCTGCCATCTTTGCAGATACGGGCTCTGCACAGTCCCTTTTCTCCTTCTTTTATTTCACATTTGTTGTGACAGACGTTGCACTGTGCCATTTGTTATTCCTCATTTATATGTGACGAATTACCTCAAAACGTTCAAGGCTGTAATCTTCGTCCTCGCGAATGCCGCCCTTCTGCCTTGCGATGTCGATCTGCTGCTCGACGCTGTCAACGCCGTCAAGGTTTGGAAGAAGGAGCCCTCTCTTTCTGCCGTGGGAGACAATTACTCCGTAGCGCTTAACATCCAGCTGATCCGGGCTGTCGATGGGCTCAGGGGCGTCCAGAACATCAACGCTCATCTCAAGATATGGAAGCTCATCTTCTTTGATCATAGGAAATCTCGGGTCGTTGGTGCCGGCACTGATGGCGTTCTGCATTATCTCATCTGCGATGCATGAACAGGTTGGAAGGATCGTTCCGATGCAGCCGCGAAGCTGGCCATCCTTGTGGATTGATACGAAGGTTCCGGCCTGCTTATTAAACATGGCGTCCTCAAGGTCTGACCAGTTGCCGTCCTCAAGGTCTTTTCTGCGAATTCGCTTGCCCATGGTGATGTAGTTCTCAAGCGAATATCTCGCAAGTCTCACATAGGGATCTTCGTCTTTTTTCTTCTGGTCAAGAATTGCCTTCTTATTAGCTCTCCACTTATCAAGGAAATGTCTGCTCTCGTCAGGACCTCCAACCTCAAAGGTGCAGATTCCATAGCCCACACCAAATGTGGCTTCGTGGGACAATTTATGGGGTGTTACAGACAGGCCATCCAGAGCTCCGGCCATCATTACAAAAGACCTGTGACCACACTCTGCTGCTTTTTCGCAAAATACTTCGTCGAAGTCAAGAAGTCTGTCGAACTCGCCGCTGGCGCAGACTTCCATGATCTGATCGTCGTACTCCGGTCCTTCTTTTGCAAAGCCGTAAGGGCCGTCCTTTTTCATCTTATGAGACAGGTCTCCGCTGGCGATGTAAACTGCCCTGACTCCTGTGCGTTCAACTGCCTGCTGAATGATCTGGCCCATCTCGTAGTGAACAGGAAGTGAAAGGCCTGATAAGCCTATCCTGACTACTTTGAAATCTGTGTACTTTTCTCTTATATAGTAGAGAGGAATCATGGTTCCGTGGTCTAAAGAGCTGTCACGCTCGCCCATGGTACCTGCAGGAAAGCCCTGAACTTCAAGGCTGGTGATGTTGTCTTTTTCCTGACCGTAGGAATCTGAAATGGCACAGATCTCTGCCACAAGGTCAGTATCGTATTCCACGTCAAATTTGACCTGGGATGCGCGGAACTGCCCCATATCTCCGGTAGCTCTTTTCCCGGGTGAGATATGAAAATAGTCGGCGTACATTATGCTGTGAGGGCTGGAGATAATGATGGTCTCCGGCTTTAATGCCGCAACTTCCTCTGCCACTTTCCTGTATGCGTCGGTTGTGGCCTGGATATTCTTCTCTTCGCCTCTTCCCACCTCCGGAAGCATGATGGGCGGGTGTGGTACCATAAATGCTCCTACTATTGGCATAGTCCTTCTCCTTTTTTTGTCATGGGTATATGATTGCAAATTCAATTATACATCTGCTGTAAAATGATAACAATTTCAGCCTCGCAATAGCCTTGTCATATCTTCCGGAAGCGGCGCATCAAAGGACAATTCCTGTCCGCTGATGGGATGAGTAAATTCCAGATGGGCTGCGTGGAGGGATGCTCTTGTCATGCCGTGGTTGTCCGGGATCTCTTTTCCGTAAAGATTGTCTCCAAGAAGAGGGTGCCCTATGTATGCCATGTGAACCCTGATCTGGTGGGTACGGCCGGTATCGAGATGAAGCCTTACAAGGGCGTAGTCCTCGTATTGTTTTTCTATCATGTAATGGGTGATGGCTTCTTTGCCGTCTTTTGTGACTTTTCGGATCATGCGAACGCCCTCCTGCTGACCAATTGGGGCGTTGATGGTACCCTTTGGCTTTTCAAGGACTCCGCTGACCAGCGCCAGGTACTCTTTTCTCCTGGACATGTGGTCCTTCTGATTTGACAGAACTGCCGCTGCGTGTCTGTTCTTGGCAAATATGAGAAGTCCCGAAGTCTCTCGGTCAAGTCTTCCTATGGTGCGGATGACGTGGTCTTGACCGGTTCTCTTAAAATACCCCGCCAGGGCATTAGACAGTGAATCCCTGTAATGGGCATAGGACGGGTGAGCCGCCATATTTCCGGGTTTGTTCAGTACTATAAGATCTTCGTCTTCATATACAATGTCGATTGGCGTGTCGGATGGGATCACATCGCCTTTGTTATCAATGTCCTCATATATTCTGACTTTTAAGATATCTCCTGCTTTAATGGCGTCCTTCATTCTTACAGGTTTAAAATCTGATTCAGCAGACTTCAGCATGACTCCATCCTCAAACTGCTTACATCTGGTAATCTCTTTTGTGGACAGGTGAAGGCTGTTCTTCATGATATGCTTAACTGTCATGCCATCTTCTGTCTGTTCTATTGTGTATTGGATTTCTCTTATATTGTCCGCCATATATAAGACTCTCTTTCTTAATGTGGTGCTATAAATATTATAATATTTTTACGGGATAGTGGGGACAGTTCTCTTTGTCTCAGTTCAGGACTTCCCTCCCTTAATCTGCGGTATAAAATATAATCTACTCTTAGCCCCATAGGCAGCCAAGGGGCGGCACATAAAAGTGCCACCCGAGGGGGTAAGGGTGACTCTCGAGGCACGTCAAGGGGCTTTCGCGGCATATCCTCCCAGGGCGCCATATACTTCTATTGTGACATTTACTTCGCCGAGCACCCTGCTGCGGTATTCCACGTTCCCCTTGACCCGCCGGGAAATGTATTCCGGTGGGCAAGAGGAATCCCTCCCTGATATTATGGCAAATAAGCCTCAAACATGCCTCTGGACAGGTAATTTCCTGAGTCAAAGAACAATTCCTCTCCGGATTTTATGGCAGATCAGCCTCAAACATGCCTTTGGGCAGGTAATTTCCTGAGCTTAGAAGCAATTCTTCTCTGGAAATTATGTCAGATTACCCTATAACTGGCACTTGGGCATGTAAAATCATGGGTGAAAAGAAGCTGGTTATATATTGAATCCAAACTCATGATAATCTGCGCACTTGTCATGGCCGATGACTCTTACCAATGGTAACTGTACTGAGCAATTGGTAAGAGTGGGATTTTCATGTTCTCTCCATTTTTCAAAAACAGCACCACTTAGAGTGCATTTGCAAATCGCATTCTGGTGAGTTTCTTACACAGTTTCACTCCATTATGCTTCTGCAGAGGCGAATAGTATGATGGCGGATGATTAATTCCGAATCAATTCTCAATCAATGCTATGTAAGTGCACTCCAAGAGCATAGGTATTTTGAAAAATGGTGGGAATCGATAAAACGTTTCCCACCAAGGTAATCGCCAGAACTAAAATGGTATGAAACACCTCAAGGATCACTCTGTCCACCATTTCATAATCTTGAATCAGGCACACTTTCAGCCATCGTATTATGGCTAACAGCGGCAAAACAGCCTCTGGGCAGGTAATTTCCCAAGCCAAAGAATAATACCTCTCCGAATTTTATGGCAAATCCCGCAAAACAGGTTCTAGGGCATGTAATCTAATCTCCATGTCCAAAGGCTTATGCCACCCTCAAGCCCGAAGCCAAATTGCTCAAAAACCAGTGCACCAACTTTGCCTGCCCCGGTTGGTGACCCTTTTGCACAAAGTAAGGCCCTTGACGGCGGACCGAGCGGTGCTACAATCCAAACGCCGGAGCAGAAAAAAGGGACAAGGAGAACCATCCCCACTGTCCCATTCATGTAAATTCCTTCATTACTTCAGCAAACTTCGTAAGATATTCATCTTGCTCGGCCAGAATCTCCTTCTTGTTTCTTTCTATAGCTTCCGGAGAGAGTTTTTCAGATGATAAGAATTTCAGGTTATCTGCGGCTTTCTGGCTTTTAAGGACTATCTGTCTGTATAATGGTCCGACGCACAAAAGCTTAAGAGCCTCTTCATCAGACAGGTATCCGCTTGTCATGATACCCATGGTGTCAAAGATTGTGTCATTTGCTATTGGGCCTATAAGAAGGTCTGTATCTGACAGCTCATCAGGCATCGATCTTCTGTTTGAAAAGACATATCGGAACCACTCCCTGTCTCTCTCAAAGATCTTCACCTTGAGGGTTGTATCATCCAGCTCGTATGAATTGATGATTATATCGGCGCCTCTTTTTTCCCTGACCCAGCGGCCGGCAAATTCATAGCTGTCCGAAACGTAAAAGCCCTGTCCAAAATCAGCGTTTTTACGTCCCCTATGGATATCCGGAACTTTTATCTCATCGTATCCTGCGTGATATACCTTCATCGTTGATACCCCCGGTTTAAAGCTCTTTTTCGTAGCACAAAAAGTCCTGATCATACATAAAGCATTCTCCTACGACGTTAAAGCCAAACTTCGCGTAGGATCTTATAGCTTTTACATTGTACTTGTTAACCAGAAAATGTATGCTCCTGTATCCTCTGGCTTTAAGTTCATCCATACCGCGCTGCATCATTTTCCGGGCAATGCCCCTGCCCTGCATGGAGGGCTTAACTGCAACACGGGCCAGTTCTCCGCCCGGGAATATCGACCTGTCCCAGCATTCCAGCGAATCTACGGCATCGTCTACTTCAAGGGAGATTGCAGCAATGATCTCATCATTCTCCTTCATAACAAACAGTGCATCACGGGATAAGTCAAAGCTGATCGTATCATCAGAAGGGTAGTCCTCATCCCACGCGCAGTACTCTCTTCCCTTCTGCTGCTCATAGAGCTTTAGTATCTGTTCTCTGTCGTCTTCTGTAGCAAGTATTATTTTCTCGTCAATCTGGTCCATCAAGGTGTGCTCCTATAATCTTTTTAAAATCACCTTGCTCTGTCGGATTTCGAATTCAGACCTCTTACTGGTCACGTCTTTGCAGTAATCCAGTGTCTTCTGCATTTTTTCTACCATAATCTGCACTTCTGAAAAGATGTTCTCATCATCTGTTTTGCAGGAAAGAATAAATGCGTTTGCGGTCATACGCATGGATCTTATTGATTCAAGCTTTCTGTTTTCAACTATCTCTATCTCGTCCGTCAAGGTGTCTATATCGTACATTACAAGCGGATTTCTGGTGGCAACCACATCGATCTCATCAGAAACTCTGATAAGCGCGGCAAGATAAGGAAGGCAGACTGTGTTGCCGTTTGGAAGCTCAAGCTTTTCCGGGTACTCGCTCTCACTGTAAAGGTCTGTCTTTCTGTGTCCTCTGGCAATCTGTTTGATTGCAAAGAGATGCTGCTTTGAAGGTATGTCAAATAAATCTGCATATTTCTCAAGGAATAATCCGCTAAACTCGTTGTGATAGGTTCTGACAAAGTCAGTTTTGGTGGAATCAGGATGGCTTGCATAAAACTCTTTTTCGCCGAGCTTTTCTGCAAACTCTTCATAATCCTTATCGCTTACACCCATTCCTACATCGTGGAAATAGATTGCAACAAGCAGGACGTAGATCTCATCTGCGTTAAGCTTATCTATCTGAGATGTGCCGATAAGTCTGTTGCAGGAATCTATTACTGTCATGGAATGAAGTTCTGAATGATCTGTATATTCAGGGAATAGCTGTCTGTATCTTGTAAGTATCTTCTGTGTGGCAAATACGGTGTTTCTGAATCTCTGGTGGAGATCCTGGTTGAGCTCCTTAAGGGTCTTTTCCAAAAGATAATCAGTCTCCTGATTCATGAGCTCATTCTCCGAGCTGAAGGTAACTGTCAGTACGTTCAGTCCCAGCATGTTCTGATATGAAATGTCATCGGCGATCTTGTTGATCATCTGGATTCCAATGCTGTCAAAATCTCCCTCTCCGGATGATATCTGACACAGCTCCAGAGGATTGAATGGTGCGCAGTCGTCCTTGATCCTTAGCATTATGCTGCTGCCCTTGTTGATGACCATGGAATCAAGGGAATGTTTCTTTTTGTCTGCGTTAAAGCCATGGGTTATAACGTATCCTGCTATCTCCTCGAGACACAGTGCGGAATAATAAGAAGCTCTTTTACCCATGCCGCTGTTCTCGCAAAATTCCTGTGTCTTTGCAGATGAAAGCATTAGCTCATCCATGTCTCTGACAACGATATCAAGAACGCAGTCGTTTGATACACCAAAGTCAGGCGAAAGGAACATCCACTCATCGAGATTTCTCGGGATATGCTTCCAGTAGATCAGTGCATAAATCGGCACAAGAAGTAATGTCAGTACAATTCCGATAGGGGTGGCGATCCATATGCCGAGAGCTCCCATTATCGGCGCAAGTATAAGTGATGGAATGACCATGGCAAAGAATCCGTCGAATACTGAAACAACATTGACAAACAGCCTGTGATCCATCGCCTGGAAGTAATTCGTGGATACCTGACAAAGGAGGATAAGCGGAATGCAAAGGACAACTATGATGGTGAGCTGAAGATTAAGCCTGTATACATTCGATGTCGTGTCCGGGAAGAAAAGCTGTGCTATAAATGGCGATATTACAAGGGAAATTGCTGTAAGTGCCACAGACAGCATCATGCCTTTCGTCAGGACTATCCTGAGTATGCTGCGCATGGAATGCTTGTCCTCTTCGCCGGCAAAAACACTGATGAGCATTCTGATAATGGATCCGTTGCCAAGGCAGTACGCAATGAAGATTCCGCGTATCATGTTGAAGGCTGACATGGCTGAAAGACCGTCATTTCCTGAGTACTGAAGAAGGAGACGGTTGATCACGATTCCCCTCACTGAAAGGCAAAATACCAGCAGTGCTCCGGGAATTCCGATCTTTATCATATTGCCAAGATCCGGCCAATATGCATCTTTGAACCTGTAGTGGAACTGTGCCTTTGAAGTAAAGTAATAAGGCACAAGAATAAGGAAATACAAAAGATTGCTGGCAGAGGTGGCCAAAGCAAGTCCCCACATGCCCATATTAAACACAACAACAAACAGAATATTAAAAGCAGTATTTGATATGACCATAACGGCTATACCGATATAGCTACGGGTACTCTGCCTTTCCATCTGCAAAAACGACTCGACCTGCTGACCTAAAAGCATGGGAATTATACCAAAAGCATAGCCCACTATGTATCTTATAAGATCTGCCTTAAGCTCTTCATTGGTTCCCAGCATAACGGCTATCTGACCGGGCATAATAAAGCTCGCTGCCGTGATGATGACTCCTATAATGAAGGTGATGGTGAGGTTCAGGGAAAAGATTCCTTCCGTCTTATTAAAATCGCCCTTTCCCATATATCTGCCACAAAGCACCGTGGAACCACCAAGAAGCATGTAGCCTATAGCCTGGAGGACACTGACCATGGAGTAATGAAGTCCGATGACGGCAACCGCATTGGAATCTATGAATCTTCCGGCTATCGTACCATCCACAATGGAATTGATCGATCCCATGGCAAAAATCAGTACCTGAACCGGCAGCATATTGAAGAAAAGCCTTGAAAGCATCTCATCTCTGCTGAATTTCTCGCTCTGCCCTCTAATACCCATGAACAATCCTCCCAAATCATTTATCACTTATTAATTTATCATATTGTGATAACTAAATTCGTTAAGATTATATAAATATTAATTCGTTCTGCATCTGTGCCCGGATGCTGCTTCAAAATTGTATCTCACGATCCCCAGATCAAGTTTTGTCAGTGGTCCAAAGCCTGCTTTTATAACCGCTTCCTCTCCGTCAATATCAATGAAGAACTTCTGCTGGTTCACTGCTGTAGGTGCCTGAAGCGCTGCTTCTAAGCCCTCCCTGTACCAGTCAGGCATGTCCTTTTCAGAAGTACCGCATAGCTTTGACAGCTCTTTTGACTTGTGGGCTGTGCCTGAATTAAGACCATAACCGATTGCGATGACACATACGATCTTTTCGCCTGCATCAATCTCTGCCTTGCATTTTCCTTTTCCATAAGTTCCGGCAACCCAGCAGGTATTTAGTCCGAGCATCTGAGCTTCAAGAACGATCTTTTCACCGTAATATCCGCAAAGCTCATCAAGGTTACCAAGCTTTTTGGAACCAACCATGGCAATATAGTTATTTACTCCGGTAAACTTCCCATAATGACCAAGCAAAGTGTCAAAGCACTCCGGATCATCAGTTACCAGCTGTATGTGAAGTCCGCTTTCTTTGTTGCATTCCTGAATAAGATGTTCAAGAGAAGTCCTCACATCCCCAATGATCTTATCTGATGAATACTGTCTTACGCTGTGTCTTTGTCTGATTGCCTCCCTGATATCCATTTTTTACCTCCCGTCTGACAGTGCAGCACTGTTGCTACTTAGAAATTATTGCCATTCCATCCCCAGTCATGTGTTGCAGAATACTTAACATACATATGATCCGGTGCTATTCCCAGAACGTCGCCATATATTTTGGTGAGCTCAGCAGTCATCTTTGCAAACGCTCCGCGATCTGCGTCTCCATAGACACTTACTGCTATAAATGCAGTTGGCTGCTGGTCTTCGCCTCTAAAATACATATTCTGATCATCTGCAAGATCTATCATGAGCCAGGTCTCGCTCTTGCCGGGGATCAGTGCGATTGCCTGTCCAAGTTTTTCCTTGAGCTCTTTTCTCTGCTCCGGGGTTGTCTTAACACTTACCTTAGAATCAATAAATGGCATGATATTCCTCCTACCCGTCCGTTTTTTATTCTATAGTGAATATTGAATCAAAGCCTGTCTGCTGAAGTATCTCCATGACACTGTCATTCACATTAACAAGGGTAATGCCCTTCTTGCATTTTTTCTGCATTATGAGCAGCACTCTAAGGCCCGCTGATGAAATATACTCAAGATCTTTGCAGTTTACGCAGGCTTCATCTATCGTAAAGTATCCCACCGTCTTTTCATAGAATGCCAAAAGTCCCGGAGATGAGAGTGTATCCAGTCTGCCTATCAGGTGCAGATCCAGCCTGTTCTGAGAAAACTCTGCTTTAAGGTCAAAATTCTCAGCCTTTGCTTCTCTTGTATCGAGCTTTTCTCCTTGAACCTTAGTCGGTGTTATCTTCCAGTATGCATATTTGGACATAGTATCCTGGAGCGCTGCTCTCTGCTCAGCTGTAGCCTTTTTAAGGCTGGCAAGCTCCGGAACGCATTCACTTACAATGATACGTTCTGCGCTAAGTCCATGCTTTGCAAGAAAGGCAAACGCACCGGCCATAGTCTCTTCCACCTTATCCGGCTTAAGCATAAGAGATCTGGAAATGACCTCCACATCCGATCTGTCCTGGGCGCGCTTCTGCCCCTTAAGAAGGATTTCCATGTAATTGTCACCAAATACAGCCTTGGTGGTCAATACATACGCAAGCGCAGTCTCTACATCGGCCAGATACCAACAGCCACCGTGCTCAGTGAGTATCCTGCGAATATTGTCACACAGCTGCCCAGCCTCTGAGTCTGTGAAGTACATCAAAAGACCTTCTGTAGTAATGCAGACTTCTCCCTCAATATCATCAAAGACTTCCTTTAACGAATCGTAATTTGTAGCATCCACACCCGCAAATCTTACAAGCCTGCGCTTGTCTTCGTCTATGAGGGATGTGATTACCGGTGCCGCCTCGTTTATCGCAGCCGGTAAATCAAGCCCCACAAATCTTTTACCTTTATTAGCAAACTCGATCGCTCTTGGGGTATAGCCACACGGAAGATCGACCTCAGTTGCATAGCCTGATTTCTCCGCAAGAGCTCCCATAGTCCTGTATCTTGTCTCAAGGATTACAGAATTGGCCAAAAGCTCATCAGGGGTTATATCATCCTGGGTCCCCTCCCGTGTAAGCTTAAGCCTCTCGGAAATCTCAGATGCATTCTTATCTCCGGTTGACGCCAGCTGAAACAATGTCATTTTGGCAGTGTTAAATACCGGGTTGATTCGTTCAAGAAATTCCTGATCAATGTACAAATTTGATAGATCCATGAAAGCCTCCTGCAACATCATACAAATTTTGCATTTATATACCACTTATTCAAGTATATCAGATATTTGCATTATGAAGCACTGACAAATTGTGAAGAATACAGTTCGTAATATGCCCCCTTCTTTGCCATAAGGCTCTCATGATTTCCCCACTCCAGAATTCCACCGTCATCAATAAAGAAAATCCGGTCCGCATTCTTTATGGTTGAAAGCCTGTGAGCAACCACAAAGGAAGTACGCTTGCGCAGGAGCTCCTCAATACCCTCCTGAACCAGTATCTCAGTTCTTGTGTCAATGCTTGAAGTAGCTTCATCAAGGATAAGTATCCTGGGATCAGTCAAAAGAGTTCTCGCAAAGGCAATGAGCTGTCTCTGACCGTTGGAGAGCCCTCCGCCCCTTTCAGTTATCACAGTGTCATATCCCTTTTCCAGCTTTTCTATAAAGTCGTGGGCATGGACTGCCTTTGAAGCTGCAAGCATCTCTTCGTCTGTAGCTCCCGGCTTACCATACTTGATATTGTCTCTGATGGTTCCGGAAAAGAGATAGTTGTCCTGGGTCATGATTCCCAGCTGACCCCTGAGGGACTGGATCGTAACTCTGCTGATATCATGGCCGTCTACCAGTATTCTGCCACTCCTGGTGTTGTAGAACCTTGAAAGAAGACTCACTATTGTTGTCTTTCCGGCTCCCGTAGGACCCACAAGAGCTATAGTCTCGCCCTTCTTTGCCTTGAAGCTGACATCCTTTAAGATATCAACATCCGGCTCATCCGGATATGCAAAGGTCACATGGTCAAACTCCACATTTCCCTCAATGTCAGGAAGGTCCTCTGCCTTGAATCCGTCTTTTACAAGAGGATCCATGTCCATGATCTCATATACCCTCTCTGCTGAAGAGAGATTGGTAATGAGCTTGTTGTAGTAGTTTGCCAGGTTTCTTATAGGACTAAAGAACATTCCTAGATAAAGTACGAATGCAGACAAAGTTCCTATGGACTCTGCAGTAACATGCATCCTTGTAACTGCCAGATAGTACAGTGTTGCTGTTCCAAGTCCTCCGGCAATCTCGATGGTCGGGCTGTAAAGGTCCGTTATCACAACAGCATTCCTGAAGGCCCTGATAACCTCGTCAACTATTCCATTGAACTCCCTGCTGGATTCCTCCTGGGCATTAAAGCTCTGGATAACAGCAACTCCCTCAATTCCCTCGTGAATAAAGGCAGTCATGTTGGAGTCCTTCTTTTTCCATACCTGCCACCTCTTGTGGGCAAGTATCTCACAGAAATATAATCCTGCCATGATGATTGGCACTGCCACTGCAGCAGAAGCTGTCAGCATAGGGCTCTTTATCGTCATGATAACAAGGATCACCACCAGGGTAATCGCCTCCGGAGCCAGCGTAGTTACTGTACTGGAGAGCACATCTTTAAGTGCGTTGACATCTCCCGTTACTCTCGCCAGTATCTTTCCAGAAGGCCTCTGGTCAAAGAAATCCACTCCCAGCTCCTGAATGTGAACATAGAGCTTTCTTCTGATGTTCATTATCATGTCGTTGGAAACATCCGCCATAATATGCCTCCACAGCCTTGTGGCCACGTAGTGAATCAGGGCGAGGACTATCATTATTCCGGACATGATAAAGAGTCCTTTTACATTTCCTGCTACGATCTCATCATCTATTATCTTTTCAATCATCAGAGGATATATGGTCGAAACCGCCACCGTCACCAGTATCAGTATGGTGACGATCACAACCTTCCCTCTGTATTCCAGTAGATTTGAAAGGAGTCTCTTTAAGACGTCCAGCTTAATACTCTCTTTTAAATCTTCATCTTCTCTGGTGCTGTTTATAGCCATCTTCTATGCACCTCCTTACTCATTAACAGCAAGGGCGTTTCGATAGTCGCCGTACTGAGCCTCATAGGTGCTGTAATAAAGCCCCTTCTTTTTAATGAGCTCAGCGTGGGTTCCCCTCTCTTTTACCCTTCCGTTATCCAAAACTATAATTTCATCAGCATCCTTCACAGAAGATATTCTGTGTCCGATGATGATCTTACTCATGTCATTCTTTTCCCGAAGCTCCGCCTGGATTGCAGCCTCCGTCTCCATATCAAGGGCTGAGGTCGAATCATCCATTATCAGAAGATCAGCCTTCTTGGCAAGAGCTCTGGCGATGGAGAGCCTTTGCTTCTGACCACCAGAAAGACCAATTCCTCTCTCTCCAATTACGGCGTCGTAGCTTCCGGTTATCTTCTCCACGAACTCAGTGGCATGAGCGCTCTTTATGGCAGATCTCACGGTTCTCTCATCCATGCTGTCTCTGCTGCCCAGCCTCACATTTTCAGTGATGGTATCGGAGAAAAGAAATACATCCTGCGTCACCACTGATGAGAAGGCTCTCACGTCACTAAGAGGCATCTTCTTTATGTCTTTTCCGTCAATGAGGATCTTGCCTTCTGTTGTGTCGTAGAATCTCTCGATCAGGTTAACTATGGTACTCTTACCTGCTCCGGTAGCTCCCATGATACCCAGGGTCTTGCCCTTCTCAATGGTAAAAGACACGTCCTTGAGAATCAGCTTTCCATTCATGGTAAAGGATACATCCTCAAACCGGATCTCACCCTGCTTATCCTGATCGGCCTTCTCCATCTCTTCATCCGAAGGGTTGGAGATTGCAGGAGAAACAAACATTACCTTTGATATCTTCTTGTATCCGGCAAGGCCCTGAGAGATCAGGGACAGCATCCAGCCAAGGTTTTCAATAGGCCATACAATGCTTATGGAGTAGGAAACAAAGGCAACCAGGGTTCCATAGGTGATGCTTCCCTTAATTGCAGCGTAGCCGCCGATGGCAACCACACAGGTCTGCATGATCTTGGGGATCATTGAAAGAAGCGGATCCGTATCTGCCAGGTCCTTGGCGAATTTCTTATTGGCATCGCCGTAGTCCCTGTTCTTTTCGTCAAACTTCTGCATCTCGGAACCCTCTGCAGTAAAGGCCTTTACAGTCCTTACTCCGCAGATGTTCTCCTCAACAACCTTGGTGAGGGCTGCGTTCTTTTCACTTATGTCGTCGTAGTCCTTATCAAGCTTCTTTTCAAGGTGAAGTGCTATCCAGGCCAGAGGCGGCATGAACACCAGCGGTACAAGGCTCAGCTTCCAGTTCAGGGAAACCATACAGATGATTACGCCGATGAAATATACTGTGGCCTCTGTCATCAGCATTCCCACAAAGCCTGTCAGATCCCAGACAGCTCCGGCATCGTCCTTGACCCTCGCCATGAGCTCTCCGGTATTGTTCTTGTCAAAGTAGCCCTTGTGCAGTGAGAAGATATGCTTCATCATGTCTTTTCTAAGACCTGATGCCACACGGCAACCTGACATGTCACAGAGGAACTCCTTCACAAACTGGAACATCGCTCTTCCCAGTCCTGCTGCCACGAAAAGGAGAATGTCCCTCTTAAATATTTCCATATTTCCTCCCACGATGACATCATCCACCATGGAGAGTGTTATAAACGGAACCAGTATATCCACTGCGGTGCTGCACACAAGACAAATGCCGCCAATGGTATACCTCCACCAGTTTCTTTTAATGTATTTCTTCATGTAAAATCACATCCTTCTTTGAGTCTGATAAAAATGCAAATAAAAAACGACAGGATATCCGTGGAGATCCTATCGTCTCATTATTACCGCAGCTAGGCGCCTTCTGAGCCTGCAGATATAAAAAGAGCGTGGTCTCCACATGTGGAAACCACGCACAAAGTAAACAAAAGTAAACTAAGCTTATGCAAACTTCAGCGAGGTAACCACAATACTCATATGTAGCTCGACGTTAGTTCTTAATTTCATGTTACTCATTGCGTTACCTCCTTTCGTAGTTTTTGTTTATGTTCTTTTTTTACGATATTCTAATTGACCGGTTTTGTCAACATGGTTTTTGATATTATTTAACATCAATCTGACATGAACGCATAGTTTCAAGCGCCGCCTCGTGCTTCTGTGGTGTAACTCCTGCACAGCAGGATGAATCTACACTGATGTGTACTTCAGGCATGAAGGCCTTTAAAACAAGGGCGTTTGAAACCACACAGATGTCTGTGCAAAGTCCGATGAGCTCTACTTCAATCTCTTCTTTCTCGGCGATAGACTTGATCTGCTGTGCCAGCTCTGTACTGCCAAAAGTGGGCTTCTTTACAATAGTTGCCCCTGCCACTGCCTCTTTTACCGCAGCATTAAGCTCCCATCCTTCTGTGCCCTCGACGCAGTGCTTTACAGGAAGATTGTGTCCCTCCTGGGTATCCATATAGTTTTCCTGATGAGTGTCATATGTTACAAAGACATCCTTTATGTCATATGATCTGATCTTTTCTACTACTGCAGGAACGATCTGCTCGGCTTCCTTAGTCCCCAGCGCGCCGTCGACAAAATCCTTCTGCATATCAACAACTACAAGTAACTTTCTCATATTCCCCACCTGCTTTCTTTTTATGCCACTTTCCTGTCCATGAACACCCTGACAGAATCAGCCAGATGCTGATGGCTTACGTGTGTCGCATCAAAGCGAACTGTTGTAAATGCCATCTGCATGATCGGTCCTGCGCAAAATGCACATATCAGTGTACCTATTCCAACCGGGCCTCCAAGGAGCCAGCCGATAAAGGTAGCAAGACTTAGAAGTGCAACGCTTACTGCACCTATCGGTATCTTATTAGCTCTTTTAGCCAGTGCCACTAAAAGTGTATCCCTTGGTCCACAGCCCAGCGAAGCACTCATATAAGTGTACTGTGTATAGGCCATGATGATAAGCCCGATTATCATAACTGGAATTCCTGTTTTTAAGGAATCACATTTTGGTACCGCATTTATCCTGTTAAAGAAATCCACTGACTTCCCCACCACAAAAGCATCAATAAACATCGCTATGCCTATGGGCTCTTTAAGGAGAATATCTATCCCCAGGATCGAATATGAAATAATGATCGAAGCCGTGCCATAGAGTATTCCAAGGGTCTTGGACAATCCGATGTTAAGAACATCCCAGGGACCGGCTCCTATATTAGCCTGAATGGTCAGATATACTCCGAAGCCATTTACAAATAAACTCACCGCAGCCAGGACCATATTAACTGCTATGGCTTTTCCTGTGCGATTTTCCTTTAGTTTGCTGTTATTAAACATTTTGTGGTTCCTCGTAAAGTGCCTTGAAATATTTCTCACCATGGTATGGATAAGCAGTATCAAAGTAATTAAAGCCCCTTTCCATGAAAAGGTCAACCATTTTCTAGGTCTGTTCGATGTCATCACCTTTACGCTATCAATTTATCCCATAAACTTCCTTCTGTTCCTTCGTCATCTCAGTACCGCAAAGATGCTCTTTGGTCTTTTCTATCAGCTCTTCCACGGAATAACGCTTAAAGTACCCAAGACTGCATTCCTTAGCAGACTCTTTGTAGCTGTAGGTCCAGAAAGTGTCGCTTGCCTTATGATAGCCATAGCATCCTTCAATGCAGGCAAGCTCAACATAGGTGTCTGTTTCCACTACATCCAGAATATCTCCGGTTTTTATATACAGGAGGTGCTCGTCATCATCAAAACTAAAACTTGCATCATACAACTTGCTGGGATAAGTCGAGAGCTTGCTTGTGCCGATGACATCCCCGTTTTCCAGATCATATCTCACAAGTCTTCCGTTATTGTATGGCACAAAGAGCACCTTTTTGCCATCTGCCATACTGTGGATACCCAGTGAAACGGGATATACGTTTTCACACGAAATGTCATAGCGGTGTTCGCCGTTTCTTCCCAGCACTCTTATCTTCTCAGCATCAGTCAAAACTATGAGATCTCCCGTCTCATCTGCTGCGACCGATGTTGTTTCACCCCAGTTATCAGGCAGTTCTGAATCCAAAAACTCCCCGCTTTTAAGGTCCAGAATAATCTCATTGCCTCCTGAAAGATATACCAGACCGGCATCATCAAACAATTCTATCTCCATGATCCTTGAATAAGGGAAAGAATACTTCTCTTCTGATCCATCGGTGAGATTTTTGATGATCACCATACTCTCAGAGTACTCAAATGTATCATAATAGGCAAGCTTGTCTCCCTTCATGGAGCAAATAGCATTATAATTTGAATAATCCTCATTTATGACTTCTTCTGACAGTTCTTTTGAATTAAGATCCAGTGTCAAAAGCGCAAATTTATGAGAAGTACACTGGGAGATATAAACCTTATTGTTCAGTATTCCAAGTACCTTGTAGTCACCTGGCGGAACATCACTGCTTATACTGAATTCACCGAGATATTTCTTTTCCCCGGGATCCATGGCTAATACTCTGGTTCCATCACCATCAGCTGTCAGAATGACAAAACAATCCTCATTCATGCAACTGGAATCACCTGCAGGATTAAAGAGGGGCACTTCCTCAAGAGCTGTCCAGCTTTCGTCATAGACATTGGTTCCATAGAAAATGATCTCCTTAGCCTGATTCTGAACTACATATACCCCCTGCTTGACTCTTGCATCTGTAAGGTCAGCCACAAAGCGATGCATAAGAGTCACACCATCAAATGACGGATTGGCCGATGTACCTCCCCTTGTAATATATAGGGGCTCTCCATCGCGGTCGTTGTCACTGATGTTAACTATCGGGTCATTTAAGTTATGCTCTTCTAAAAGCTCACCTGTGGCGAGGTCCCATATTCTGCCCATATCCCCCTGATAATAGGCAACCTTGTCTGTTCCAAGAGGCAGGAAGCCGGATCTGATCAGGACATCATTATTTGTAAAATCGTATGTCCATTTTTCATCCAGTGTTCCGGAGGCTAAACAGTATATCTTAGTGTGCTCCAGCGTCACGTAATTCATATCGTAGAACCAGCTGCTACTGTCCGATCCGCCATCTATACCTGCCACTAACAGGCTGTCATTGCAGTAGAGCATGTCATCGGAGCCGTCATATTCCCAGTCCTTAGTGAAAAGTTCTTTTGACTTAAGGTCATACTCGTTGATGAAATAATTACTGCTGAACTGTTCCTTAGTAAAGAAAGCCAGCTTCGTCTTGTCCTTGGAAAGAGCAGTCTGTATCACCTGATACTCTATACTTTCATCATTTTCAAGAAGCGGCGTATGCTCTTTTACGGTTCCGTCGGATACTGAAATCATATCCACTTCCCCATCTATATTTATGGCAAGTATACTGTCATCGGAATATTCGTATATACCGTGCTTGATGTATATTGTATCTCCGTTATTCCTGTTCCAGATGAGCTCTCCGCTCTTTAGATCATACAGCTCAAGACTAAAGATCCTGGTCACCAGAATCTTATCATTGCCAATAAATTCAAATCCAAGCGTACTGTCCTCAGTACCATCCGCATACAGGATCATCTCATGGCTGGCGGTATCCCACGCCTGCACCACACCGTTGTAGTCAATGGCAGCTAAAGTCGCACCATCTGGCGAAAGCTCAAATTTATCAACCTGGTTTGGCATGCGGTAGTTCCACACTGCATTGACATTGGAGCCCTGAAGCGTTACATATGCCAGTGATGCGTCAGTTATGGAGCGGATTGCCTGAGGTATAATCGGACGCTGATCCGTCTCGTCTTTGGGAAGTGCTTCAAGCGCCAGTTCCATGGCTTCAATACGATTCTCGTCATCAAGCTGCTTTGAAGACTCATTGGCCAGATATCTGGACTGATTGCGCATAGCTTCCACATAATTCTGCTGTATCAGAGTGTTGCTGTGATACATATAAAGACAAAATCCCGTCGCAAGAGCTACCACCCCGGCAAATGCAGCACTGAGCCTTCTCATCTTGTATTGCCTGTGCCTGTTCATCAGCTCATCATAAGAGCACCCGATAAGAACCGCCACAAGCCTGGGAATCTCTATAGCCTTGGCCTTGCGCAGCGACATTCTGAAGTCACAGGACAGTGGTTCCATAGGGATCTCCACCGTGTGATACACACCGTTTTCATCCTGAACCTGATGTTTTCTTGTTAAAAGAATCTTAGGAATAACGTCATATGGCTCTCCATCCGCCAGGACAGTCAGTACGTGATTAATGTCATGAGTCTGTAAAAATGTCTCAATCTCTTTTTCCACCCAGGTTGACTTCTTGGTATTGGTAGAGCAGATAACGATGAGATAATCGGAATTGGCGAGAGCCATTGTGATAGTATCGTTGAGATCGTTGGTGATAGGAAGCTCATCCTTGTCCCTGAAGATACGCTCGATCTTCTTATACCCCGTTGATCGCCTTATCTTGGCAGGAATGTGATAGTGCTCAAGCTCCTTTACTATCATTGCAGCAATCTTGTTATCAAGATCTGCATGCTTGTAAGAAATAAATGCATTAAATTTGTTGATCATTTTTGTAACCTATAATACCCCTTCCATACACAATGACTCTATTATAATTACAGAAGGGGCAAAGGTCTACGTTTTTTTATGAAGATCTCCGGTCTATACCGTTCTTTTCATAATATCTGGCTTTGGCCGCATACATTTCCTTGTCAGCTTTCTTTTCCAGTTCATGGATAGTCAGATTCTCATTATCAATGTGCGAAGCATAGCCAATGGAAACAGACAGTTTATCTGAGTACTTGCCATGCCATTTTTCCACCTTCTCTTCTATATCACGGCACACAGCTCCCGGATCATCAGTGTGGAGTATTGCAGCAAACTCATCACCACCTGTTCTGTATACTTTTCCTCTGTCACCAATACCAAGCAAAAGACAATTTGCCGCCCCCTTAATGAGTTCATCGCCGCCGGCATGTCCCTTTGTGTCGTTAACTTTTTTAAGGCCATTAACATCTGCTGAGAGCATGACAAAGTCTTTTCCCATGCCCTGTTCACGGAACACATCAAGGTCTTCCTCATAGCTTCGACGGTTAAAGAGCCTTGTCAGCTCATCCGTCATTGCTATTCTATAGAGCTGCTCCTCACGTCTTCTCTCGCTGTCAACGTTTCGAGTGGTAAATACAATCCTCTGAGGGACACCATTTTCATCGACATCAACGGGGATATACTGGGCTCTAAACCACCCCTGAACCACATCGATAAAGTCATTACTAAGGAGCTTCTTGCCGGTAAGTCTGGTCCTGATAGTAGAGATGTCGGTATAATCAATAAAGCCCTCAAGCTGATCAGGCATTATGCTCTTTCGCATATCCCGTGTCATCTGCGTATGAGTCTGAGTCTCAAGGTCAATACTGTGTTTAATCTGATGCTTATCCCTGACAGACATCTCTGTGTTATCAGTAAAATCAATCAGGTTAACCCTGTCATAAATATCAGCTATAGACTGGAGGACACTCATCTTATCCTGTATTTCCATATCCTTGGCCTTCTGGAGCTGTATGGCTGCTGTTGCGGACCTCAAAAGGCCGTGATATCGCACATTCATGCCGATGGCACATACAACTGCAAGAAGCGCATAGTTCACAAGATAAACTCCTGCAGCCCCATCCACTCTGTATAACATGGCATATAAAGCTCCATATGTGCACAGCGTAATTATGGTACTAAACCATGGTTTTAAGGCAATAAAGCAAACAAGCAGGATCTCCACCGCATAGAAGGTCAGAATCTGCTCTCCCATCTCATATCGGCGCTCTGAACTCCATATCGCCCAGAATGCCAGTACCAGATAGTAAAAGACATTCAGCATCACTACCGGAGTATGAGAAAGTGTTTCTTTTTTAAGAAGTCTTCTTGCGATATAAAACGCAATAAGGCACATGATGATACAGAACATCACGCTGGAAATACTGGTCCACTCCTCACGTCCAATACTCTTTCTGGAAAGTATAAACAGAAGTAGTGCCACAGTTTCAAAAATTGCGCCGATAACTGAGATATTCTCAACGCTTCTGGTACTGATCCTGTCCATCAGTTGTTGAACGTCTTTATCTATCACAGGAAAGTAATAATTTTTGATCATACTCATACCTCTTCCTCATAAATATAAATACTTTCATTCTTTACCCTATAAGCACTACTGAAAAATCATTTAAATTAATGCTTTACATTTTCACAGTAAACTCGCCGTCTTTTACAGTAATCGTGATCTTTCCGCCATCTTTCAGGCTGCCGAAAAGAATCTCATCCACAAACAGCGGTTTGATGTCATTTCTGATAACACGGTCCACCTCTCTGGCTCCGAATTCCTGGCTGATGCCACGCTTCTTAACCAGTTCTTTGGCCTTCTTATCAGCTTTTACTGTTATCTTCTTATGCTTCAGTTGCTGCGACATCTCTTCCAGCTTCTTGTCCACAACAAGAGCTGCCATCTCCTCGTCCATGCTGTTGAAGGCAACGATCTTGCTGAGTCGGTTTCTGAACTCAGGCTGGAAGGTCTGCTTCACGGCATCTGAGAGAACGCTTCTGTCCTGGCTTTCGCTGATAAAACCGATTCCGCTCTTGCCAAGTCTGTTTGCTCCCGCGTTGGAGGTCATGATGAGGATCACGTTTCTGAAATCCGCTTTCCTGCCTTGATTGTCAGTAAGTGTGGCATAGTCCATAACCTGTAAGAGCACGTTATAGATATCAGGGTGTGCCTTTTCAATCTCATCAAGAAGCAGCACCGATGAAGGATTTTTGCGGATTGCCTCTGTGAGTATTCCACCTTCCTCATAGCCCACATATCCCGCCGGTGCACCGATAAGCTTGGCCACTGCGTGTTTTTCACCATACTCACTCATATCAAAACGCACGAGCTTTGAGCCCAGCTCATCCGCAAGGCTTCTGGCAATCTCCGTCTTTCCAACTCCGGTAGGACCGACAAACAAAAGACTTGCCAGGGGCTTATTCTCGTCGGAAAGCCCGGCCTTTGAGAACTTCACTGCATTTACAACCTGACTTATAGCCTCATCCTGACCGAAGATCCGTTTCTTAAGCCTCTCCTCCAAGGTAGCAAGCCCCGCCAGATCATCAGTCTCAACCGTCTCAATCGGCACTCTGCATATCTTTGTAAGGATCTCGTTTATGACGTCCTTATCCACTGTCTGGATCTTTCCCTTAAGCGGATGAAGCTTTCTGTAGGATCCGGCCTCATCTATAATGTCTATTGCCTTGTCTGGCAGGAACCTCTCATTGACATACTTGCTGCTCATCTTAACAGCATGCTCCATGACACCTTTTGCATACTTCACGCCATGGTAGGTCTCATATTTCTCCCGAAGGCCTTCAAGGATCTTAATGCTCTCTTCCTCCGAAGGCTCTTTTACCTCAACGTTCTGAAAGCGCCTTGTGAGGCCCTTGTTCTTCTCAAAATACTTCTTGTACTCCTCAAAGGTTGTGGCTCCGATGAACCTGATATGGCCGTCTGACAGATAGGGCTTAAGCATATTTGATGCGTCAAAAGAGCCTTCGCCCACCGCACCTGCACCGGAGAGATTATGGATCTCATCGATGTAGATGATGGGCCTTTCCTCTTTTCCTATCTCTGAGAGCACCTTCTTGAAGCGCTTCTCAAAGTCACCCCTGTACTGGGTTCCCGCCAGCATTCCTCCAATATCCAGCGAAAAGACCTTTGCGCCCTTTATGGCATCAGGCACCTTGTCCGCTTTAAGAAGCTCCACCAGTCCATAGGTTATGGCCGTTTTGCCAACTCCCGGTTCTCCGATGTGGAGCGGATTGTTCTTGTCTTTTCTGCACAGGATCTGTATGGTGCGCTCCAGTTCAACCTCCCTTCCAATAAGGGGATTGACATCAGTTAGAGTATCATTGAGGCACGGCGCATACAGCTTCCAGTTGTCGTCCTGTTCTCTTCGCTCCTCAAATCTGCCGGCGCTGTCCTCCGCTTCATTGGCATCTTCTATATTAGCCATTTCCTGCAAAAGATCTGCTTCCGCAATCTGCTGCTGTTCCAGGTAATAAAGGGCATAGCTGTTGTCCAGATTCCAGATGGCATGCACCAGATGCCTGACATGTATCTCATTGCTGCCGCTGCTGTAGGCACTCTGCCCAGCAAAGGTAATGAGATAATTCAGGGCCATGGACATCTCGGGATCTTTTCCGTCAACCTTTTCAATATATTCTTCGATGTACTCTTTTAACTGAGCTGTCAGGAGATTCTTGTCTCCTCCGCAGTAATAAAAAGCCTCGGAAAAAGTCTCATCATCAATAAGAAACAGAAGAAGCATCTCCGGAGTTATATATTCATAGTGATTGTCTCTTGCATAGGCAACTGCGTCATTGAGCGCCTGTGCAACCTCTAGCGAAAGATTCATTTTATGCCTCCTCCACAGTCATTCTAAAGGGGTAGCCCTGTGCCTTGGCTCTTGAAAGCGCCGCATTTACTTTAGTCGTAGCTATATCGTAAGGGTACTTGCCCACAACAGCCTTCCCCTTCTTATGGACATTTAGCATGATTGCCTGGGCAGTCACGTCGTCCTTGTGAAATATATCAACCAGAACCTCAACAACAAATTCCATGGTAGTAAAGTCGTCGTTGTGCATGACGACGTTGAACTGTCTCGGCTCTTTGACCTTACTGCTGGTTTTCTCTTTAACCGCTTCCTTTGTAGCCATATTTCTCTCCAAATCTTATATATTCCGGATTCCACAAATAAATCCCTATCTCATAATTATACCTATAAAAAAAGCGGCTTACAAATCAATATATGACTGTAAACCGCTTATTTATCCCTGTGGTATACCTTCCCTTAAAATGCCACAATACTCCTCATATGAAATCTTAAATCCGCCCATACTCTCCAGATGATCAGTATGGAACTGGCAATCTATCATCAGATAGCCATTTTTACTAAGAATCTCTGACAAAAAGATCAGCGCCAGCTTGGATCCATTCTCCATCTCCGAGAACATGCTCTCACCAAAAAAGCACTTACCAAGACTCACTCCGTATAGTCCTCCTGCCAGCTCGCCGTCCACAAAGGCATCAAGGCTAAGAGCCAGGTTATTGGCATTCAGCAGGCGGTATGCCTTCTCCATATCGTCTGTGATCCATGTCCCCTTAGCAAATTCTCTTTTAACCCTGCATCTGTGCATAGTGTCTGCAAAGTCACGGTTCACCTGAAATCCCAGCTCATGCTTTTTCATAAACTTCTTCATGGAATGGGATATGTGGACCTCTCCTGGTCTTATAATGAATCTCTCCTTTGGACACCACCACAAGATAGACTCCCCTTCGTTGTACCAGGGAAAAATCCCGTTGCTGTAGGCAAGTATCAATCTTTCCATACAAAGATCACCACCAACCGCCAGAAGACCATCATCCCTGGCAAGTGTTGGCAGCGGGAAGCTTATTTCATTGTCATCAAGCTGATAAACAGACATATCAGGCTTCCTCTATATTCTCAGTAATCAATAATGGCCTGCAAAATATCCATCTGATCTCCGCAGTATTTTGTGTACACTGAAGCCATGGCATTGCGGAATCGCTGCTTCTCCGAAGGAGGCAGTTCGATAACTGTTATCCCGGACTTCTCAGTAACTTCTCTGGAGCTCTTCTCACGTTCAGCCCAAAGTGTGCGCTCATAAAGTGCTGATTCCTGAGCGCATTCCAAAAGAACCTGTCTGTCATTTTCATCAAGATTATCCCAGACTGCCTTGGAACACAGCTGCAGCTCCGGAACTCTCGTGTGCTCATCGATCGTATAATATCTCGCAACGATATAGTGCCTCATGGCTTCGTAGGAAGGCCAGTTATTCTCAGCCCCGTCAACAATCCCCTGCTCAATTGCGGAATAAACTTCTGAATATACGATCTTTGACGGATTTGCTCCAAGAGCAGAAACCATATCCGCCATCATATCCGACTCCTGAACTCTTATGTTCATCCCCCGAAGATCCTCAAGGCGCTTAATAGGTGTTGTGCTGTAAAAGTTTCTCGCACCGGCATCATACCATGACAGCCCCACCAGATCATGCTCCTGGGTTTTCAAAAGAAATTCATCCCCAATCTCACCTTCAAGAACTCTCCACATGTGCTCTGAATCGCTATACAGATATGGCATCTGAAGCACATTCATCTCAGGAATTGTCTCCGCAAGCTGGGAAAGCGATACCCTGGCAAAGGCAATCCCGCCATACCTCATCTGCTCGATGACTTCACTCTCACTTCCAAGCTCAGCGTCATGTTTAACAAGTATCTTGATCCTGCCATTTGTGCGCTCATAAACAAGATCCGCAAACCTGTTGGCACCCTGGGTTGTTGGGTAGTCAGCAATCTGATTCTCCGCATAGAGAAATACATAATCAGGTGCTGTCTCTGCATTCTTCTTACCCTTTACCACATAGACAAAAGCGGCTACGATCAGCAGCGCCACCAGGGCGCATATGGCTGTAATTATGTATCCCCGCTTATTTTTCATAGACCTGTAACTCCGCTTCTATACTCACTTGGCGTTTTCCCTACCATTCTTTTAAATACTCTCGTAAAGTAATTGGCATCCCTGTACCCCGCAAGAGTGCTCACATCTTTGATGTTAATGGCAGGGTTTGCCAAAAGCTCTTTTGCCTTATTCATCCTGAATTCGTTGAGATAGGTGATGAAATTCTTGCCGAAGTTCTGCTTGAAAAGCTTGCAGAAATAAACATCGGAATAACCAAATACTCCGGCCACGTCCAAAAGAGCTATATCCTCCTGGTAATGATCCTCTATATATCCCTGTATCTGACCCACAAATACGTTGGGTGGTGCATCATTCTCATCCGCTGGTACACTTACAGGGGCGGTCTCTTCTCTTTTGCCCCTATTCTCACTGCTGTTTGTTGTATCACAGATATGGAATGCCTCTTCCAGCACATTTATAAGGTCTTCATCGGCTCCCGGCTTTAGCAGGTAATCCAGTGCCCTGATCTCGAGAGCTCTTTTGGCATAGTTAAACTCATCAAAAGCAGTCAGGAAAACTATGCTGCTCTGAGGATGATTATTCTTGATCTTAGCCGCTGCATCAAGACCATTCATTCCGGGCATCTCAATATCAAGGATCGCAATCTGACAGTCCTTCTCCTCAAAGAGTTCAACTGCCTGTATGCCATTTTCTGCAAGAAAAATCTCGGTCTGATCCGGAAAGAATCCCTTTATTTTCTTGTCTATGACCAGCCTCTCGATGGGCTCGTCATCCGCAACCAGTATTCTATACATCACTGCTCCTTTGATCATCAACTCTGCATAAAGGAAGGGTTATCATGATTGTTGTTCCCTGTCCGGGAGTGCTGTCGATCTCCAGCTTACCGCCCTCATACATTCCGGTGATACGCCTGTTTATGTTGCCAAGGCCTATGCCCACTATGTCCTCATCAAGGGGCGTGTCCTCGCCGCCTTCAAGCTTGCCCCTGACTTTAGCCAGAGTCTCCTCATCCATTCCTACTCCTGTATCCGCCACGTCTATGAGGAGCTTGTCATCTTTTGCCCTGACATGGATCGTCACCTTGCCGCCCTCAATCCGGGGCGAAATACCATGAATAATGGCGTTCTCCAAAAGCGGCTGGAATGTGAATGTGGGAACGATTATTTTATCCTCGTCCACCTCACAGTCAACTTCAAACTCAACCCTGTCGCCGAATCTCATCTTTTGCAGATACATGTAGTCTCTGGAAGTCTTAAGCTCCTGAGCCAGGATAGATTCTTTTGCCTGGTTCTTAAGGTTATATCTAAAGAGCGAGCTGAGGGCTTCTATCATCTGTTCTGTAGTCTGTGCTCCCTCCAGATTGGCTGTACCCGCTATAACATTCAGGGTATTGAAAAGAAAATGCGGATTAATCTGACTCTTTAGAAGCTCCAGGTTCATGGTCTCAAGCTGCTTTTCAATCTCAAGATTTTCCATCTCCTGAACGTGAAGCTGATCAAGGGCCTCTCTCTTTTCTTCCATAGCCTTGATGTACTCACCGGTGGCGAACTTCATCTTATTAAAGGCAGACACCATCTGCCCCAGCTCGTCCTTGTTATCCACCACAACATCATCTATAAAAAAATCATTGTCAGCGATTCGCCTTGAAGCATTCGCCAGCTTAAGAACCGGCGCAGTAACACTTCTGTTTAGCATATTTGAGATCTGTATAATGGCCAGGAAAAGGGCCACGCTAAGCGCCGCAGTTATAAAGGGAACCCTCGTGACAACAGGAAGTATGGTCCTGTAATTCTCATTTCCCTCCTGCATGGTGATGTCCACAAATCTCTGGGCATAAACAGCAAGATATTTCTGCATGTTATAAACATCGTAGAGCTTGCCAATATATATGTTCTCGGACTGATAGTCCGTAATGATCTGATTTCTTTTTCCGCAGTACACTTCGTAGGAGTTTTGAAGTGACTGAAGAATTGCGAATCTCGCATCTCCCAGATGCACATAGTCCAGCGGAACAGCGTAGATGGCCTTTCTTGTGGCCTCCACACTCTTCTCCCAGTCATCCGCATCTGTTGATCCGGTGCCCCTTATATATTCATCAAAAGCATCCGTCTCGCGTTTTATGGCGTTAACGATATCGCCGCCCTTGGAGTTATCCTCCATAATGTCGTTGAAATCGCTGGTAAAGAGCTTAACAACCCACGCATCAAAAAGCACTGCCAGAGCCAGTGCCACGAATACACTTATGGTGAAAACCGCTATTTTATTTTTAATGGTGAGTGTTTCCCAAAAATTACGTATTTTATCCATATTCACAAAATAAGGGGCTGCGTTATAGTTATATCAATAATTATAGCGCTGCCCCTTTTAAATTACTATTTAAAACTAGCCTCTTATCTTGCTGCACAGATACTGGTAAAACTCTTCCTTCTGCTCACCCAGGACTCTGTTTGTGAGCATATATCCGTGGCTGTCATCAGACATGATCACTATCATGCTGCTCCTTTTTATGGCATTCCTGATTCTGTTCCAGCGAAGGAGCTCACTCTTTTCACCAACCAGGACCCGAACTCCGGTGTCATTAAAGACCAGCTCCATGTCCTTTGGCATTTCCTCTAATTGTTTAACACTGTTTCCATAAATGGCAAGTGGCTGAAGCACCGGAAAAAGGATGCATCCCATCACCAGAAGGGTTCTTATAAGATCTGATGCGCCGGCCCAAAACCTTATTGTAAGCAGGATCATCGCGATGGTGAAGATGACGTTTATAAGGCCCACAAATGACTTGTAAGTCCTCTTCATTGCCATCGTCCACAGGTCTTTTGCCCTGACATCGCATTTAAATCTGTATTCCATAAAAAGACCTTTCGGCAAAAATATTATTTAGACAGTAAATTCGGGAGGAACATACTGATCTCAGGAATGAAAGTAAGCAGCATAAGAACAAGGACCATGCAAAGATAGAATGGCAATGTAGCCTTTACTACTCTCTCCATCTTAACCTTACCAACCGCAGAACCGATAAACAGAACCGCACCTACAGGAGGTGTTAAGAGTCCGATACCACAGTTAAGTATGATCATTATACCAAACTGTATTGGATTTATTCCAATGGACTGAGCGATCGGAAGAAGGATAGGTGTTGCAATAAGGATGATCGGTGCCATATCCATGATACAGCCAAGTACCAGAAGGATCAGGTTCAGAAGAAGTGCAATAAGAACCGGATTTCTTGTAAGTCCGATGATCGCATTTGCAGCCAGATCCGGAACGTGCAGTGTTGTCAGGCAGAATCCGAAGATGCTGGATGTTGCGATGAGGATCATAACGATAGAGAGTGTATCAACACACTGCTCAAGAGTCTTCCACACGCCTTTCCAGTCAAGACCCCTGTAGATAAATACGCTGACAATAAGGCTGTAAATAACAGCGATAGCTGCTGATTCAGTAGCTGTGAACAATCCTCCAACAACGCCCACTACAACGATGACTACCGCTGCAAGAGCCCAGAAGGAAACTCCCAACTGCCGTATAAACTTTTTAAAACTAAACGCATCTCCCTTTGGATAATGGCGCTTCTTGGAAATAATGTAAGAGCCAATCATAAGAGATGCAGCAAGAAGTGCTCCGGGAATGTAACCTGCAAGGAACAGGCTTCCTACGGAAACACCACCGGCACTCATAGCGTAAATAACCATGTTGTGGCTGGGCGGAACAAGAAGTCCTTCACAGGATGAAGTGATCGTAACCGCCGTTGAAAAATCGTCATCATATCCCTGCTCTACCATCATAGGGATGAGGATACTTCCAAGAGAAGCTGTATCTGCAGCAGCAGATCCTGAGATTCCTCCAAAGAAGTAGGAAGCAACGATGTTAACCATCGCCATTCCACCTGTCATCCAGCCAACGCATGCATCGGCAAGATCGATCAGCTTTTCCGAAATTCCACCACTGCCCATAAGGCATCCCATGGTGATAAAGAACGGAACAGCCATAAGGCTGAATGAGCTGATACCCTTAACCATCTGCTGACACACTGTGGTAAGTGGAAGTCCCTGATATAAAAGGCAGAAGATTGATGAAAGAGCTACCGCATAAGCGATGTGGAATCTAAGAAAGATCATTACGAGAAAGCTTATCAGCAATATCGCAATGGCAGTTGAATTCACAGCCATCAGTTCTCCTCCCCTTTAATAAAGAATCCCTTGATGTGGTTGTAGATTGCCTCGATCTCAAAAATGATCATGGCAAGTCCGGCAACCGGAATAGGGAAATACATCCAGAATTTTGAGAGCTTGGGCAGTGAAATATATGATGCCTTAGCTCCAAGCGTGGTTGCATACTGCCACCCAACGATCAACATAACAAATGCAAGTACCATGATAAATGCATCTGCAACCAGATCTAATATTTGTACAAGTTTTTTGGGCAGATAAACATCGAAAGCGGTCATACGGATGTGGGCTCCGCGCCTAATGGCCAGCGCTGCTGATAAAACGGCCATATATGACATGAGAGTGAGGACAATCTCCTCACTCCATGCGGGATCCGGAACAAAAGACACATATCTTCCAAGTACGCTCATGCTGGTGATCAGAATGTCTGACACCAGCAGGAGCTTACATACGAACAATACTACTTTATACGCAACATCGTATACTGGCTTGATCTTATCTGCCGCCTCAAAAAAAGATTTCATGAAGTATTCCTTTCTGTGCGGTAGATCAGACAAAATTATTTCATATCAACGATCTTCTGGTAGTAGTCCTCAAGACCCTTAATGTTCTCTTCGATTACAGGCTTAACTGCTTCCTGCCATGGTGTGATGTCCTCAACCTCGATGATTGTAACACCATCAGCCTTGAGCTCATCAAGAACAGCCTTTTCCTTCTCTTCTGAGATTGAACGGTTGTACTCTGAAGCAACCTTACCAGCCTCAACAAGAACGTTCTGCTGATCAGCTGAGAGCTTGTTCCATGCCTCGTCTGTGATAACAACCTGGATAGCACCAAGTGTATGTCCGTCAAGGATCATGTAAGGAGCAACCTCTGGGAATGCGTTTGACTTGTAGTTTGCGATAGGCTGCTCAGCACCATCAACAACACCGGTCTGAAGAGCTGAGTAAAGCTCACCGAAAGCTACAACTGTAGGAGATGCGCCAAGACCTTCAACAAGACCATTCATGATAGGGTCGTTGGAAACACGGATCTTCTTGCCCTTGAATGAGTTGATGTCTGAAATCTCATATGATGTGAAGAAATGACGGAAACCTTCCTCACCATAGAAAAGACCTCTTACGCCTGAACCGTTCTCAGAAGACTCTCTAAGGAATTCCTGAGCCAGATCTGATGTAGCGAAGTTCCAGAAATGGTCACGGCTTGTGAAAATGTATGGAAGTGAAAGGAGCATAGACTTCTGTCCGCCGTAGCTTGTAAGAGCGAAAGCTGAGATACGGGACATATCGATTGTGCCGCCGCCACCGAGCATTGAATCAAGAACGTCATTCTCTGATCCAAGAACACCGCTTGCCTGAAGGTCGATGATGATAGATCCGTTGGATCTTGCCTCAACCTCTTCCTTGAACTTCTGGTCTGTCATACCAACGATGGTATCAAGAGGGTTAACCTCTGCCATTACCAGTGTGATTGCATCGGCTGCAGGCTCAGCTGCAGGTGCCTCTGTTGCTGCGGGTGCTTCTGTTGCTGCAGGTGCCTCTGTAGCTGCAGGTGCTTCTGTTGCAGCGGGTGTCTCAGGTGCCTGAACGCCACAAGCGGCCAGTGAAAGAACCATTGCTGCTGTCATGATTACGGAAATTACTCTTCTTTTCATTACAAAACCTCCCTTTTGTTTGTGCGCAGAACGCGCAGATAAAAAAATGATATTGCCAGAGTTATTTCTGACAATATCATTATAGTTAAAGACTTATTTTGAAAAAATCGGACATTTTTAGCATTACTAGCACAATTTTAGCTTCTATCAATCTGTAACATTCAGATTCTCCATCTCTGTGATTGCTTCGCCAAATACAGCCAGCGCAGCATCAATAGGTTTTCTGGTTGTGAGGTCAACACCTGCGATCTTAAGAAGGCTTACAGGATCCTTTGTGCATCCGCCTGAGAGGAATTCTTTGTACTTAGCTACGGCACTCTCGCCCTCTTTCAGGATCTTATCCGCAATAGCTACAGCTGCAGCAAAACTTGTTGCGTACTGATAAACATAGAAATTGTAGTAGAAGTGAGGAATCCTGCACCACTCCCATCCGATCTGAGGATCAGAAATCATCTCATCTCCAAAGTACTGCTTATTAAGGCCAAGGTATACATCATACAGAGCCTCTGCAGTAAGCGGTGTGCCTGCTTCTGCCATCTCACAGGTCTTTCTCTCAAATTCCTCAAACATTGTCTGGCGGAACATTGTGCTCTTGAAGCTCTCAAGGAAATGATTGATGATATATGCCTTTTCCTCAGTTGTCTGTGCATGGTCCTTCATGTAGTGATAAAGAAGGACTTCATTTGTTGTGGAAGCAACCTCTGCAACAAATATCTTGTAACCTGCATCAACGATGGTCTGTGCCTTTGTGGAATACCATGTGTGCATGGAGTGACCCATTTCATGAACCAGAGTAAAGGCATCATTTAAGGTGTCGTTGTAGTTAAGGAGCATATATGGGTGTACTCCATAAACGCCGCCTGAATATGCGCCGCCGCGCTTTCCTTCGTTCTCAACAACATCGATCCATCTGTTCTCATAAGCCTCTTTTACCACAGCGATATAGTCTTCTCCCAGCGGTGCCAGTGCCTTGAGGGAGATCTCTTTTGCCTCATCATATGTTACCTTCATATCATATTCAGGAAGCATTGCAACGTAGACATCGTACATGTGGAGCTCATCTACGCCCAGGAGCTTTTTGCGAAGAGAAACATATCTGTGCATCTTGTCCATGTTGTCATGAATTGAGGCAAAAAGGTTGTCGCAAACTGAAGGTGAAACGTTGTTGTGATCAACCGCTGCTTCAAATGCAGAGTTGTACTTTCTTGCCTTAGCTTCGAAAATACGTCCCTTTACCTCGCCGTCATACATGGAAGCCCAGGTATTCTTAAACTCCTCGTATCTGCCATAAAAAGCCTCAAAGCTGGCCTTTCTGAGTTCTCTGTCCTTGGACATCTGTGTGGGAACAAATCTTCCGTTTGAAAGTTGAACTTCTTCGCCCTTTGAGTCCTTGACTGTCGGGAATTTAAGGTCAGCATTTACCAGCATTCCAAAGGACTTCTGTGATGCCCCCTGGAGTTCCTGTGCGCTGGCAAGAAGCTGCTCTCTTTCGCTGTCCAGCATGTGGTCCTTAAGTCTTCTGATCTCGCCGATCATTCTCTTATAGCGATCAAGCTCCGGAATCTCAGAATAATACTCACCAAGTTTTTCATCTGAAAGTGAAAGGATCTCAGGGCTCATAAATGCAGTCTTTTCACCTGCGGATGCGTATACAGACATAGCTCGCTGCTGGAATGACTGATATTTAGAGTTGGTTGTATCCTGGTCCTCTCTCATGTGAGCATATCCATAAACACGATCAAGGAGCAGCTCCAGATCCTCATTAAGTTTGCAAAGCTCATAGAGCTTCTGAGCACCCTCTGCAAGAGTTCCTGCGAAAGTTGCCATTTTATCTGCTACTTCAGTAGCTTTTTTCAGCTCAGCTTCCCATTTTGTCTCGTCGTCATAGATGTCTTCCAGACGCCAGGTAAGCTCGACTGCTACATCATCTCTTTTTGGTAATTTGTTCTGCATATTGTATTTCCTTTCTGTATGCGGATGGTTCCGCCTTTTTAGCAAAGTCCATTATATCAACATTCATCCATATTTGAAAACGTGAAAAATCTGTATTCATTGTTCAATATCTGTACTTATCTCTACAAAAGAAAAATACAGGGGCATAATTCACGGAATGCGGTATTTATGCACAAGGCCACTGTTTCTATAATTGAATTATAAGAAACAGAAAACAAACCTAATGAAGGAGGGGGCAGCCTATGAATAATGGATTTGTAAAAGGAATGTTGTTTGCACTTCTGATCGTGTATGTCATCTCACCTGCCGATTTTCTTCCGGGACCGATAGATGACGCACTTGCAATCCTGATCTACTACATAGCAAACAAACAGAACTTAGGGATTGGTCGATTGACTAAGAAGGACGCAGACATAGAAGTACTGGACACTGATGGAAAACCAATATGAGGAGGAGTTTAAAATGAACAAGAATTCAAGACTTTTAGCTGTATTAAGTTATTTTTCATGGGTAGGATTTGTTATTTCCTTTATTCTTAGAGAAAAGGATGACACACTGGTTGCAAAGCATCTTAACCAGGCTTTGTTACTTAACATCGTATCAACTTTCGCAAGTCTCTTAATGAGATGGGGAAGCATTTTTGCTTCTGTAGGTTCTATCATAAACCTGGGATGCTTTATTCTTTTCATCATCGGAGTTTGCAGAGCATTTAAGATGAGTGAAGAGCCACTTCCTATTCTTGGAGAATTCAATATTATATCTTAACAGCAAATAGCTCCTGCAAATTGCAGGAGCTATTCTTATATCATTGAATCACAGGGAAATGCGCTACATCATTTTCCATCTTTCTGGTCAGCTCATATGAAAGTAATGCCAGCACTGCGTTTAATTTTTTCAGTTTCATGATTCCCTCCAGTTTGTGTCGTAAAACTCATGTTACTGCCGGAATAACTTTTTTCTCTATGAATTCAACCCTGTCAAAAATCCTTGGCTTAAATGTTCCGGTCATCCCAACAGCCAGGTTCATCTCTTTATTCACATAGATAATATTCCCGCTGTCGCCAATAGCTGCATAGACATCTCTGTCCTCAAAAGGCTTGTACCACAAGTATCCATACTCCATCGATCCAAACCTTTCGCCAAGCTTAAGGTATGGTGTGGTCATCTGCCTGATCCATTCCGATGAAACTATCTGATTATCTTTGTATCTTCCTTCGTTCAGGACCATGGATCCTATTTTCGCAAGGTCTTTTCCCGAAGCGCAAAGCCCCCACCCTGCAGTTACTACACCCTGTGGGTCCGAATACCACTCATTCTTCCGTGGTCCCTTATTCATAAAGAAATCGAACTGATCCTCTTTACTGCTGTCACCGTGAATAGTATGTTCGGGTATTCCCAGGGGAATAAAAAGATTTCTGTTGGCGAAATCGATGCACTTTTCTCCCGTCGCCCGTTCTATAATTCCGGCAAGTATCTGAATTCCAAGAGTTGCATATCTGAACTCTCCTGTTATTCCGTTTCGACCTCCGAGAAAATCCAGTGCTGCCTTTGTCCAGTCCATGGAGGTGCATACCTTTTTCCACGGTTCTGACTTTCCCTTATAGGGAGCAGTCATAGTAAGAAGGTGACGTATCGTGACATCATATATTGTTTTTTCACCACGCTTAACCTGATAATCAGGAAAGAACGCCAGAACCTTTTCATCTATGCTCGCAATGGCGCCCTTATCAACCGCGATCCCCGCAAGTATTGCCATGACACCTTTGGTGACTGAATTGACGTTGATAGCATCTTCACTTCTAAATCCGCGCCAGAGATCCTCATATACCGGTTCTTCATTTCGCATGACGCATATCTGGCATATATTACTTTCATTTCCTTTACTCTCAGATATGAATTGATGAAGTTCTTCTTTATTCAATTTTAGCCTCCTCTTAGGAAAGAATTGGACGTCCTAAGAAAAGGCTAAATGAATTAAAAATTCTTTTCAAGAAAAATTTTGATTTCTTCACTCCTTTCTCATGAGAATCTGCCATTTATCAAGCTCCGGAACAAATGCCGGGTCATCCCTGAGCACATGAATTTCACTGATTTACATCAGTCCTTCATTCTTTTCTTTAAATATTTGGCCACAAAAATATACACTACTACTGCAAATGTCGCACCTGCGATGATCACGCCATACTGGTTAGTTATAAGCATTTCACCGCCATAGGTGTAAATAAAGATGTGGGGAAACCTCGCCACAAATGTAATAAGGATCCATGTCAGAACGTTCTCACCGGAATAATATCCAAGCCATGCATATGTATCTTTCGGCAACGGAAGTAACATGAAAAGTACATGTATAAATCTGGGATTTCCCTTATCCACTAGCTCTTCAACCTTCTCAAGTTTCTCTTCCGGAAAAAGAAAACACAGAAAGTTTCTACCATGTCTTTTCCCAATGAGGAATGCTATCGTATTTCCAATTGTCGCAAACAGATCACAAAGCAGCGCTCCCTTAAATCCGCCCAGAACATATCCTGCCGCAAGATAAAACGGAAGCCCCGGAATACAGGTTGAAAGGGTCTGAACCGTCACAAACAGCCCAAATACCAAGTATGCAATTATTCCCTTTTCAGCAATGTAATCCTGAAGTTTATACGGATCCCCCAGGTATGCCACCATGGGTCTTCCTATCAAAAAGTATACAAGCGCCATAAATACCGCCACCAAAGCCAGCGTGATTATGGTTCGTAAAGTTCTTTTCTCATTCATAATCATTTAAAAATAACACCATCCAATTTTACCGCAATTGTTCTGCGAAATAATGTATGCAAAAACATTTTACTAATCAATCCCTGATGGAGCATACACTACTTACACTCCCATCTAGTGTGTGATAAACTATTCATGTCCATTTTGGACTACCTCCTGTGCTTTACTTTGGTTGGCGAACCGTAGTAATTCTAGCACGGGAGGTTTTTTTACTGTAAGCTGAAGCAGCTGTTGTCCCCCTGCATAGCAGGGGGTTTTATTAAAGATGCTACACAAAAAGAGTCTACTTCGCATACGCAAAATAGACTCACACAGAAAGTAACAGAACGTCAAGAGTGTGTCACCCAGTCCGCCAGCGCAAGCGCTATATCAAAATGTCCAGCATCATGCTGACCACCATCTCTGCTATCCTTGCATCGCTCATCCCACTCAGGAGCATCAAGCAGATCTCCGCTTGTAAAGAACGGATACAGCTCCAGTCCCCGAAAATCGCAAACTGCCTGCACCGCAGCACATTCCATTTCTACAGAAATACACCCATCTGCTTTGTGCTTTTCAAAATTATTTCTAGTCTCGCGATAGAATGAGTCAGTAGTCCAGGTCTTACCTTGGATATATGGAATGTCGTTCACTTTCATGCACTCGGCGACAATGGCAGTATTCTTTATATCGATATAATCCGCTGCCGGGGCATAATGGTATGAAGTCCCCTCATCTCTGTAAGCAGCTGTCGGAACCATTATCTTTCCATGAGCAATGTCCTTATCCAAACATCCTGCTCCTCCGAACAAGATGAACTTCTCGCAGTCAAGTTCTATTGTTGCATCCTCCAGAAGACCTACTGTAATAGGAGCCCCGACATATGTCTTGTAAAAAGCAAATCTATGACCATTTCTTTCTATTAAATATACTGGAGTTTTTCCGGTTGCACACCACAAAGCTGCTATCTCAGTTGCTTTATATTTTTCCACTACAGCCTTTTCGATCTGATGAGAAAAAGTAATTATGCATGCATCTACTTTAATTCTATTCTCCTTTTTCACAGGATTGATGATTGCCGGAGATTTATTATCAAATGAATCTATTATCATGTACTGCTTCCTCCCTTCTCCACACGCCCTTGTCACTTAGGCCACCTCACCACTCATCCACCTCCGAAAAAATAAGCCCCATCAAACTCTCGCTTGA
>JAEEGH010001877.1_pt1 | contig 58765 bp, 37 predicted proteins | sample 9134181 | NCBI WGS metagenome assembly JAEEGH01 (sample SAMN16246544, study PRJNA631951) | gut metagenome | biome: gut microbiome; feature: rumen; material: DP-attached | host: Bos | place: Iran: Karaj | collected 2018-10
TGCTGCTCTCACAGGCCTCAAAAGACATGCACGAACCCCTGGTTCCGATGCTTTTCCCCTCACTTGGCGCACATATCAGCTGCGCAGAATTTCAGTATCCTGACCGCAGTTGGAAGGAAATGTGCGGCCAAATGGCAAATCTCGTAGCCGAAAGTGGTGGTAACAAGGGGCAACTGTCACAAATCGTGGAGGCTATCTGTCGTGATTTTCGCCAGCACGACGAAGTGTCACCAGCGCGGCATTCCTTTCTGCTGATTTCTTTTACCCGGACTAAACGGGGAGTTTGCTCCGACTAAACTGGGAGTTTACCCGGACTAAACTGGGGAGAGGTTGCTGATTGCCTGTGAGGTTTTCTGGCGGCCTACGGCAATCAGTTTTTCGGACTTGTCGAAGTCGAAGGTGCCGTAGCGGTTCATCTGGATGTCGACGAGCATGTCGGGGTTCATGAGCTTGGCCATGAGAATGGAGTTCTGGCGGATCATGAGGGAGCTGGTACGCGAGAAGACAGTGTAGTAGTTGAACTCGATGTTGTCGGGTATCAGCATGTCGAGAATCTTGGATTTCCACGACCTGTCGTGCTTCTGGATTTCGGTGAGCCGGTGCATTCCCTCCCATTGGGTCTTGTAGTCGTGACCGCTCACATCAACGCCTACGAGCAGGTCGCCAGCATGTCGCTTGACTCGGTTCAGGGGGAGGGGGTTGATGACTCCGCCGTCGATGAGGATCATGTTGCCGCGCTGTACGGGTTCGTAGAATGAGGGGAGGGAGATGCTGGCGCGAATGGCTTGGAACAGGCTGCCTTTGCTGAACACCACTTCCTTGCCGGCTTTCAGGTCGGTGGCCACGGCACAGTAAGGTATGGGCAGGTCTTCGATGGCGACGTCGGGCACGAACTCCATGATGGCCTCGATAATGCGCTTGCCCTTGACAAGGTGGTTGAACGACAGGGAGAAGTCGGTAAGCTCGAGCATTTTCTTCCTATCGATGGTTTTCATCCACTCGCGGAACTCCTTGAGCTTGCCGGCAGCATAGACTCCGCCAATGAGTGCTCCCATGGAGCAGCCTGCAATGGAACTGATATGATAGCCTTGGGCCTCGAGCTCTTCGATGGCACCGATATGAGCCAGTCCTCTTGCACCGCCGCTCGACAGTACCAAGGCTACGTTCTTTGTCTTTACGGGTTCTGCCATTTGTGGATAAAAGAAATCGGAACGAAGAAATTAAAAGAAATTAGAATTAATTCTAATTTCTTTTAATTATCTTTCTGCGAATTTCTTTCTTCGAACTTCTTCTAATTTCTTTCTTTCCGAGCTTAGAAGTTTACACCGAGATTGATGTAAAGAGCATTGGCATGGGTCGTGTTGTTGTCGTTGTCGGCAATATTGGCAATACCGAACTGGTAGCCAATTTCGGCATAGAGCAGGTTATACTCCAGGCCACAACCCAGCTTGAAGCCCATATCGTTGCGGTTCAGGAACTTCTTGTAGACACCTTCCTTCTGCTTTTCACCCGAAGTTTCGTCGATGTACTCTCTGTCACCAGCAACGCCATAGGCGAAGTAGGGACCGATGAAGGGCAGGACGGCAACGTGGTCGGCAGCCTGGATACCATACTTAATAAGCAGGGGGATTTCCAGACAGTTCAGGTCGGCCGTATACTTTCCGTCCTTACCACCACGCTGGGTGTAGTAGAGACCGCTCTCGAGGAATACAGGAGCCGTCTGTGAAAGGCGCAGACCAATGACACCAGCCAAGGTGATGCCGGTCTTACGACCAGAGTAATCCATTATCAGATTGGCATCCTGCACCTCCGTATCGCCGGAAAGTCCACCAAAAGTAATACCGAAACGAGCACCATAGTAGAGGTTGCTCTTGTCCAATTCAAAACCACCGCTGGCGAACTGTGCCATAGAAGGCATGGCCAGCATCAAAGCTACAATAGCAGCAAAGAATTTCTTCATATTTACTTTCTTTTTTAATGATTATTCAAAAACTTTTGCAAAATAACAACAATTTTCTCATATAGCCAAACATTTTAACTAAAAATACCCTTTTCTATACAATTTCTTGTTGCATATTCCATAAAAATTGTGTACCTTTGCAGCCAATATTAAGAAACAAATCATTATTTATGAAGAAATTATTCATGCTTGCGGCAGCCGTGTTATTCTCAGTCACTATGATAGCTGCCAACGAAAAAACTGTCCTGCGCATCAAGGGTATGAGATGCGAAGAGTGTGGCCACAAGGTAAGGAACGTGCTCAAAGGCCTCGACGGCATTAAGTACATGACCCTCGACTTCGAGAGGCGCACGATGACCGTTGAATACGACAATGCCCAGACCCTGGACTCCATCAAGGCCCGCCTCGAGAAGACCGGTCGCTACAAGACGAGTGCCTATAGTTCTGACGAGGTCATCAAGCGCGGCTTGGGCTTCCAGATTGCCGACATGCATTGCCAGAAGTGTGCCGACAAGATTGCCAACCGCCTGAACGCGATGGAGGGTATCGACAGCATAGCGCCTCACCTTGACAAGCACTATTACTTTATCCGCTACGATGCCAACAAGACCTGCAAGGCCGACATTCGCAAGGCGCTGGTGGAGCTGGGCTACACTCCCGTGAACTACTATACGAACAAGGAAATCAGCTATGCCTACTACCTCATTCCCGAGGAGGCATGCACCGATGATACCATCGACGAGGCCCTGGCCATCGACGGTGTGGACGATGCCATGGTGAACCCCAAGCAGGGTTCGCTGGCCATCACCTATGTTAACAAGGACATTACTGCAGAGAAACTGCTGGAGGCCATTCAGGCTGTAGGAATCGAGGCTACGCTGCCCCCGGCACATGAATGTGGGGAGGAGGAGAAATGAGGAGAAGTTCCCTTATACTGTGTACCCTTTGTGCGGTACTGGCAACGGCCCAGAATCATAAGATTGGCGTAACGGTGACGGAGCGCGCCACCCATGAGCCGGTGATGATGGGAACGATTGTGCTGGAGCCTTCCGGACAGACTGCCGTTACCGACATGAAGGGACAAGCCACCATCAACAATGTTCCCCAAGGCCGCTACACGATGATTGTGCGCTACGTGGGTTTCGAGCCTTACAGGCTGAACCTCAATGTGGCCGACAAGGACATCAGTCTCAGGGTGGAGATGGTGGAGTCGTCGTTAGCCTTGAAGGAGGTGACGGTGACTGCCAGGACCCGAGAGAGTGGTGCATCAACCAGCAGCGTCATCGGGCGTCAGGCTATTGACCACCTGCAGGCCACCTCTTTGGCCGACGTCATGCAGCTGATTCCCGGACAGTTAATAGACCGTCCCGACCTGACCCAGCAGCAAGGCTTGCAGCTGCGCACCCTGCAGAACAACTCGACGATGGCCTTCGGAACAAGCATCGTCGTCGACGGTGTGCCCATGTCCAACAATGGCGACGTCAGCCAGGGAACATTCTCAGGCACGGCCTTTGCAGGTACCGACCTTCGTCAGGTGTCTGCCGATAATATAGAAGAGGTAGAGGTCATCCGCGGCATTCCTTCTGCGGAGTATGGCGACCTGACCTCGGGTCTGGTGGTGGTCCACTCGAAGGTGGGCGTCACCCCGTGGCAGGTAAAGGCCAAGATCAACCCCGGTCTGCAGAACTACTCGGTGGGCAAGGGCGTGCGCATGGGCAAGGCAGGTATCATCAATGCCAACCTCGACTATGCCAAGGCCTGGGGCGACCCTCGTTCAAAAACCCGCTCCTACGACCGCTATACAGCCAACATCGGATGGGGCTACGACATCAGCCGCAAGTGGCATGCCGACACGAAGCTGCGCTTCATGCAGGCCAAGGACTGGACGGGAAAAGACCCTGATGCTATTCAGGACGGCACGGAGAACAATTCAGAGAATACCAGCTTCGGAATCACCCACAACGGAAAGATCCAGATGGACCTGCCGCTGATGCGCTCGCTGAAGTATACCGCAGGACTGAGCCTGTCGAAGGCTGACACCAAGAACACCAGCTACGTGGCTGTCAGCAGCGGACTGCTGCCCATACTGACGGCTACCGAGACGGGCTACTACAGCGTGCCATGGAAGACCACGTCGTATCTGGCAACAGGAAAGACGGAGAGCCGTCCAGGCAACGTGTTCCTGAAGGTTACCGACGACTTCTTCTGGCGCAAGGGAAAGATGGTGCAGAGCTTTAAGTTGGGTGTTGACTACCGTTACGACTGGAACTCAGGCAAGGGCTACTACAACGAAGACGAAGCCCTACCCTACCGTCCCAATGCCAACGGTCGCCCCCGTGCTTTCAGCGACATTCCCGGACTGCACCAGCTGTCAGCCTTTGCCGAAGACCAGTTTACCTATAATATGAATAAGGTGAACCGCCTGCGCGTGAACCTTGGACTGCGCTTTACCTCCCTGCAGCCCTTCAGCGACCTGGCTACAACTGCCCTGTCGCCCCGTCTGAACGTGGCCTTTACTGCAACCAAATGGCTCGACATTCGCGGAGGTATCGGACTGAACTCAAAGACTCCGGGACTGAACCACTTGTATCCCGACAAGAAGTATATCGACGATGTGGTGGGCAGCTATACGCTCAACACTCCCCCAGCCTACTACGTCCACACTCAGGTTTACGACGTTCAACGCTCCGAGGGACTGAAGAATGCCACCACCACGAAGATTGAGGCAGGCATCGACATCAAGCTGCCGAAGGGTCGCAAGCTGAGCTTCCTGGCCTATCAGGATCGCACGCCCGACGGTTTTGAGGCTGCCTCCGACTACTTCACCTATACCTACCATTATTTTGGCGAGAACAACATGCCGGCTATGGTCAACGGACAGCCCGACTTCTCGACAGGCTACACCCACCAGTTTACCTGCTTCGCCACTACCGGTCAGCTGGAGAATACCGATAAGACCATCAACCGAGGCGTAGAGTTCGACTTCGACCTAGGAGAGATTCAGCCCCTGCGCACCACCCTGTTCTTTAGTGGCGCCTGGAACGAGACCAAGACCGACTGGAGCACCCGCATGAACACTACCAACGTGCCTGCCACCCTGCTCACCGGAACGAAATATGCCGGACGAGGCATCAGTCCTGTGCGTATTGTCTATCCCTCGGGACTGGACTACACCCGCCTGCGCCGCTTTGTCAACACGCTGAGGGCCGTCACCCATATTCCACAACTGCACATGGTGGCATCGTTCACGGCACAGGTCATCTGGCACAACTCCACCTGGAGCTACACCGCCGACAAAGACCCCATCGGATGGATTGACACCGACCTCGTCTACCACGACATCAACTCGGCACAGTACATCACGTTCGACGGTGGTCAGATAGCCACCAACGACGAAAAGCTGCAGTTGCGCTATACTGACAACGAGCCCAACGAGTCGCCTACCACCTGGAACCTCTCTGCCCGTCTGAGCAAAGAGTTGGGAAAGATAGGCCAGCTGTCGCTCTATGTAGACAACTGTCTGTTCTACGAGCCTTACATGAAGGGCAATAACACCAATACGCTGACACAACGCAACACCGGCAAGTTTGCCTTCGGCGCAGAATTATCAATTAATCTGTAGTGACATGAAAAAGATACTATATACATTGGCTACCGTTGCGTTGCTGGTTTCCTGCATTGACTACGACGACGCCACCACCGAAATAACGGCACGCATACAGTTGGCCATGCCGACAGAGTTTGCGGGCAACGGAGGAATGGAAGGTCACGAAATCGTGCTGCAGCAAGGCACCACCCGTCTGAAGGCTACTACCGACGCTCAGGGTGTGGCTACGTTCATGGGCCTCATACCCGACGTCTACGACATCTCCTGCTCATGGGAAATGTCAGGCGACGAGTACCAGCAGCTGACCCATCATGAGCTGGACGGAGGTACTGGCTGTACGATTACCGGTTCGCTGAACAACCACCTCATCCGTGAGGAGCAGACCATAAGGCTGACAACCAACCTCAGCATTAACCACGACATTGTCATCGGAAAGATTTACTACGCAGGTTCCAAGGACAACAACAACCGCAGCTACATGCCCGGCAAGTACCTTGAGCTCTACAACAACGGCAACAGCGCCGTCGACGTGTCGGGCTACTACATCGGACTGATCGAGGCCGAGAGCACCCAGGCCTACACCTTGGAGAACCTGAATGAAGCCTTTGCCGACTCGGTGGTGCTGGCTAAGCAGATATTCCGCATTCCTGCCGACAAGCCCTTCATGGTACAGCCCGGAGGTACGGTGCTCATTGTGAACAGCGCCACCGACCATACCGAGAACAACAATATGGAGAACGACCTGACTGGAGCCGACTTCGAGGCCAAGGACATCAACGGACGCACACAGAACAACCCCAATGTCCCTGCCCTGGAGCTGATTTATACCATGTATCCTTCCATCTCGAACATGAACCTCGTGCAGAGCGGTCCCTGTTCGGTGGTCATCTTCCGAACCAACGACGACATCGCCTCCTGGGCCCTGACCTACCCTTACGGAAAGTCTACCGGCAACCAATGGAAGCTCATTCCCACACGCATTATCGTCGACGCTGTGGAGGTGCTGGCTAACAAGGCTACTGGCATTGACGTGAAGACCAAGCGACTCTACCCCACCCTCGATGCAGGCTATACCAACATCGAAGCCAAGAGCGGATATACGGGTGAAGTGGTTTACCGCCAGACAGCCGAAAAGCACGGAGCCGACGGGCACAAGATGCTCATCGACACCAATAACTCGAGCAACGACTTCCACGTTTCAACAACGATTAAACCCCGACAGTACGATGAATAAAACAATATTAGTCCTATTGGCCCTATCCCTCCCATTGGCCTCATTGGCTCAGGAAAGCCAATACCGCTATGCCGATGCCAACCAGTTGTGGCGACAGACTGACAATGCTGCCGGACTGTCACTCGACTCTGCCGCCAACCGTGGGGTGGCCTATTTTGACCTCCAGCATCGCGAGGGAGATTATCGCCGCGTGCAGGAAGGTGGGCAGAAAAACCAGCTGGAGTTCTTTACCGAGCGCTATCAGCGTATCAGTTCCATCCTGGTAGGCTACGGTTCGTTCCGCTTCGATATGGATCGTACTAAAGACCGCGCCTGGTGCGACGTCATGCGCCCCTACAACTCCAATCCCTACTTCTCGGGCAGCAGTATCAGCGGCAAGTACGACACCCAGCAATTTGACCTCACGGCAGCCGTGGGCACCACTCAGATGATGGGATTTACTGGGGGACTCCGCTTAGACTACAAGGTGAGCGACCTGAGCCGTCTGCGCGACCCCCGTTCACGTTCAGAATTGCTGGACTACAAGCTCACTCCGTCGCTGACTTACACGTTGGAGCCTCATACCATCGGACTCTCGGGCCACTATAACCGCCGCAAGGAGAAGATTCCCGGCATGACCACCGTCCAGCAAGACCCGAGCCTGAAGTACTACTTCATGTCGGGCATGGAGCACGCCCTGGGCACTACGGGTGGCTATAGCGGATTCAGCCGCGAATGGGTAGACCACCGTTTCGGGGCTGCCTTGAACTACGGTTACAACAACGGGGCCTTCAAGAGCCTGAATACCGTCAGCATTGAGCGCGGCTCTGAGGATGTGCTCGGACAATACAAGTATGAGCCGGGACACTATGTCAGCTACCGCTATGGCATAGAAAGCCGCAACCTGCTGAATAGCGGCAAGGCCCTTCACCAGCTGGATCTCAGTTTCAACTACGAGCAGGCCTATGCCGACGAATACCGCCAGCAATTGCTTCAGGAGCGTGATGCCGACAAAGGATATACCACCTACTGGTACGAGACGCTCATTGAGTTCAAGAAACGCTATCAGGTAAAGCAGCTGGCTGCCGACCTCCACTACCGCTACAATGCCGTTGCCGCGTCTGCCGTCAAGGGCTACGCAGGAGTGAAGGCTGCCATCCATCATGCTGAGAACAAGCACCTGCTGCCTACGTCGACCTTTGAATACACGCACATTGACCTGACTGCCGAGGGCGGCAAGTCGCTGTTCAAGGACCGTCTCTGGATAGATGCCGAGGCAGGCTACCATATTGCCTCGAAGGCCGACCTCCAGTTGGCTGATGCCACTACCGACTACGCCGTTCAGGTGCTGTTGCCCGATATGCAATACTATGACGCCAACTACTGGCGCGGCCACGTGGCAGTAACCTATCAGTTCCCGCTTAAAATAAAAGGTACGCGCGCAGACTGGTTTATCCGTGCCTACGGCGACTACCTCAGCGCCGACCACTCTCTGAACAGCTCCACCATTGGAGCCTCCGTTGGAATATATTATTAATCTAAATCCTCAAGAGCATATGAAGAAAACAACTACAATGAAGATGATGGCCCTCGCAGCCATCCTGCTAACTACAGGTAATGCCGCAATGGCTGGCAACGGTACCAAGGAAAGTCCGTATACAGTAGCCGAACTGAATGCCCAGAAAGACGCGCTGGCAGCCAGCGGAGCAACAGTATGGGTAAAGGCCGACCTGAAGGGACTGGGCGAAGACGGCACCAAAGCAGACAATGCCGACGGCGAAGGAAACGTCAAGAATATGGCAGGACTCTTTGGCGATGCCACAGGCGAGTTCGTAGCCTATAGCTGGCAGATTCTCGGACAACTGACCCTATCGGACCTGACGAACACCAAGGACCTGCTCATCAGCCTGACCTATGGTACGGCTGGTCACCCCTATGGCAACACCTCAAGTCCGCAATATGCCAGCAACTACGAGCCCGAGACACCACACTTCTCGCTGGGTGAAGTCTACGGGGCATTATCGCTGGAAATCAACAATGGCTTCCGCGGCTACCATATCAACAGTTGCTATCAGGTGCCTGCAGGTGTCGTAGCTGCCAGAGTATCCGCAGGCTATACTGCCGCCAAGGGCGCAACCGTCAGCTATGGCTACTACGACGGCGCTGAGGAAGGCAAGAGCTATGTCATCAACAAGAACATGGCCTTGGTGCTGATGGCCCGTCCCGGCACATACAACTTCGTGCTGTCTGCCGACTACTATGAGCAGATCAACAGCAACAGCCTGAACGGCGGCGAGAGTGCTGGCGTCAACACCATCCCGATGAAGAACAATAATCTGCGATACCACTACCGCTTCGTGGCCAACGGCGAGAAGGTAGGATTTGAGCGCAATAGCGACGAGTCTACACAAGTGGTTCTGGAGTCAAAGGATGAGGTTTACATGACCGTCAACGGCAACGACAACCACTTCTTTGGCAACTGGACGTGGGAGACTGCCGACAAGAAATGGATTTCCTGGGCAGGCAGCACGATTGCTGACTTCTCAGCCAATGTGCCCAATATCAAGGCTGATATCGAGGACGACAACATTTACGACCTGCGAGGCTACCAGGTGATTAAACCTTCTAAGGGATTCTACGTCAAAGGAAACAAGAAGTTTATTTCAAAATAAAAAGACAATTACCAAGTAAGAAATGAAGAAAATGATGATGGGCTGTCTGGCGTTTATTGCGCTGGCTGCCACCCTCCAGAGCGCTGCCCCTCAGGGCGACGAAGTGATGACCAAGGAAAACGGCACTTACATAGTCAACACCACCACGTTGGGCAAGGACGTGATTGGCTATGTGGCCTCAACTCCCGTCAAAGTCTATATCAAGAAGGACAAGATTGAAAAGGTTGAGTTCCTGAAGAACCAAGAGACCCCCAAGTATATGGCCCGCGTCAAGAAGGCCATGATCAACAAATGGGACGGCTTGAAGGTGAAGGATGCTGCCAAGCAGAAGGTTGACGGCGTTACCGGAGCCACTTTCTCCTCTGACGCTATCACCAAGAATGTGCAGTTAGCCCTGGAGTACTACCAGAAGCATAAATGAGACAGGCAAGCATAGCTATTCTGCTTTGCTCACTCCTGATAGTGACTTCACATAGTCTTGCAACGGAATACCAGAAGTTGTCGGGCTATGTGAGGTCACTTTTATTGTCCTCCCCTCAACCAGCACTAAGCCGCTCGCTATCAGAGTCCCACCAACGGAGCAGGCTGCTGACGGCCTTCATGAAGGTTGATGCCGGAGAAGTCGACGAGGTGTGCCGTGACTACCAGCTTTGCTGCCATGCAAGAAAGGGCGACATTGCCATTGTCAGCATCCCGATTGACCGTCTTTCCGCCCTCTCCCACCATCCTGCCGTTCATCGCATAGAAGCCAGTCCTACGGCCTTTCTCACGATGGACACCACGCGCGTCGTTGTCAAAGCCGACAGGCTGCAAAGCCTGTTGCCTACCATCCCCAACAGTCCCTACACGGGAGCTGGCGTTGTCGTTGGCGTGATGGATGCAGGCTTCGACCTGACCCACCCTAACTTCTTTGACTCCTCCGCCACGCGCTATCGCATAGGGGCCTTCTGGGACCAACTTTCCAAAGATACCGTAGGCAGCCCTCTGCCTGTCGGGCGCGACTTCGTGGGCTATGACAACGTCTATGCCCAACAGCATTCCACCGACGGGCTCATCATGACGCACGCCACCCACACCTTAGGCATTGCTGCTGGCAGCGGCTACAACTCCCCCTACCAAGGCATTGCTCCCGATGCCGACATTTGCATCGTCAACAACGCCATCAACGAGAACGCAGCACTTATCGACTCTGCCGACTACTACAAATATACTTCAGCCACCGATGCCCTTGGCTTCAAGTACATCTTTGACTATGCCGACCGTCAGGGCAAACCCTGCGTCATCTCCTTCAGCGAGGGCTATTACCCCTACTTCGACTCCGAGGACAGTCTTCATGCAGCCTTTCTCGACAGCTTGAGCGGCCCTGGACACATTATCGTAGCCTCTGCTGGCAATGAGGGAGCCAAGCTTACCTATCTCGAGAAAAGCCCCCAGGCAACTACAGCAGGCTCCTTCCTGCAATCGAGCTCCACAGCGGCCCTATATCGCATCAAGGCCAACGGCCCCTTAGGCATCAGGTTCTTTGCCTACCCCAAGGACTCGCAAGCCGAAGCGCAAACGGAGCTCACGTTCCATTCCTCACGCTTCCATCAGGACTCCGTGCTGATAGACACGCTCCGCTGCTGCGGCGATACCTGCGTGCTGGTGCTCAACCGCTACCCCTCTGCCTTTACCAACGACACCATCTACCGTCTGATGGCCGTTGCCAAGAAGTCGCTGAACACGCTGGCATTCCACACCGCCATCACCCTCGAAGGGCTGGGCACCAATGCCGCTGTCTACGCCAGCGCATCAGGCAAGTTTGCCAACCTGAGTATCGACAAACAATGGAACGACGCCCAGTCAACCCACAACATCCACGTCCCAGCCTGCTTCCCGTCGGTCATTACCGTTGGTGCCACAGGCCACCGCTTTGGCTTCACCAACTACAAGGGCGACTATCAGGACTATTCCGCAGGACGTATCGCTGGCCTGCGCAGCGCCTATTCATCGGTAGGTCCTACCATCGAAGGCTTTACCAAGCCCGACGTGATGGCCCCCGGCGACAATATCATCTCCTCCTACAGCAGCTATTACTTGGAGGCCAAGCCCGATGCCAAGGACATCAATTCCGACGTTGAGCACTTTAGCTTCAATGGGCGCACCTACGCGTGGAATGCCAACACCGGCACCTCGATGGCCACTCCCGTCGTGGCTGGCACCATCGCCCTATGGCTACAGGCCAAGCCCGACCTTACCCGCGAGGAAATCATCGACGTGTTCAGCCACACCTGCCGCCAGCCCGACACCACCCTCACCTACCCTAACAACGAATACGGCTATGGCGAGATTGACGCCTGGCGCGGACTCCTCTACCTGTTGGGCATCGATGGCATTCACGACATTAGCTCCATCCCTGCCGAGCAGCCATACATTTACAACCTTCACGGCCAACACGAGCAGCCATACATTTACAACCTCCACGGCCAAAGGGTTAAGTACAACCCTCGTTCCCCCTCGCTCCCCAAGGGCATCTACATCATTAACGGCAGAAAGTATCGCTTTTAGTCCGACTTTTTAGTCCGGGTAAACTCCCAGTTTAGTCCGGGTAAACTCCCAGTTTAGTCCGGGTAAACTCCCAGTTTAGTCCGGGTAAACTCTCAGTTTAGTCCGGGTAAACTCTCCCCCTATTTCGGTTAAAAGAAATCTGCAGAAAGTTTCGCAAAGCATGAAAAAACAAAGGGAACAGGTTTTAATTCCTGTTCCCTTGATATTTTACTCCTTGTTCAGGAGAATCATCATTTACTCCTTGCCAGGAGAATCTTCATCATTTACTCCTTGTCCAGGAGAATCTTCATCATCTCTACGGCAGCCTTGGCAACAGAGGTGCCAGGACCAAAGATAGCGGCAACGCCGGCCTGGTAGAGGAAGTCGTAGTCCTGAGCAGGGATAACACCTCCGGCGATGACCATGATGTCCTCACGACCAAGTTTCTTCAGTTCCTCGATAAGCTGCGGGATAAGGGTCTTGTGACCAGCAGCCAACGACGAAGCACCAACTACGTGGACGTCGTTCTCGACAGCCTCGCGAGCAGCCTCGGCAGGAGTCTGGAACAAGGGTCCCATATCCACGTCGAAGCCACAGTCGGCATATCCCGTTGCCACAACCTTTGCACCACGATCGTGACCGTCCTGACCCATCTTGGCAATGAAGATACGAGGACGACGACCTTCCTTTTCTGCGAACTCGTCGGTCAGCTTCTTGGCCAACTCGAAGTCGCTGTCATTCTTTGATTCTGAACTGTACACGCCTGAAATTGTTCTGATTACTGCTTTATAACGGCCTACGATCTCTTCGCAGGCATCGGAAATCTCACCAAGGGTACAACGCAGCTGGGCAGCCTTCACAGCCAGATCCAGCAGGTTGTTCTCGCTCTTGCGACCCTCGTTGAAATCACGTACACAATCGGTAATTGCTTTAAGGGCAGCCTGACAAGCGGCCTCATCGCGAGTGGAGCGTACCTGCTTGAGACTCTCCTCCTGCTGCTTGCGCACAGCGGTGTTGTCCACCTCGAGGATGTCGATGGGGTCTTCATGCTCCAAACGGTACTTGTTGGTACCAACGATGGTCTGGACACCAGAGTCGATACGAGCCTGAGTTCGTGCTGCAGCCTCCTCGATACGCATCTTGGGCAGACCAGTCTCGATAGCCTTAGCCATACCGCCGAGCTTCTCGATTTCCTGAATATGCTCCCATGCCTTGTGAACCAGCTCGTTGGTCAGGGTCTCCACATAGTAAGAACCAGCCCAGGGGTCGATCTGCTTGCACACCTTCGTCTCGTTCTGGATGTAAATCTGGGTGTTACGGGCAATACGAGCGGAGAAGTCAGTAGGCAGGGCAATAGCCTCGTCGAGGGCGTTGGTGTGCAGACTCTGGGTGTGACCCAGCACGGCAGCCATAGCCTCGATACAGGTACGACCTACGTTGTTGAAGGGGTCCTGCTCGGTCAACGACCAACCGGAGGTCTGAGAGTGAGTACGCAGGGCCAAAGACTTAGGATTCTTGGCGCCGAAGCTCTTCACTATCTTAGCCCACAACAAACGGCCAGCACGCATCTTGGCAATCTCCATGAAGTGGTTCATACCAATAGCCCAGAAGAAGCTGAGACGCGGTGCGAAAGCATCCACATCGATACCAGCATTCACACCAGTACGCAGGTAGTCCATACCATCGGCCAAGGTGTAAGCCAGCTCGATGTCAGCAGTAGCACCAGCCTCCTGCATGTGATAACCCGAGATAGAAATCGAGTTGAACTTCGGCATCTTCTGCGAAGTATATTCGAAGATATCGGCGATAATCTTCATCGAGAATGCAGGGGGATAGATATAGGTGTTACGCACCATGAACTCCTTCAGAATGTCGTTCTGGATGGTACCAGCCATCTCCTCCAACTGAGCACCCTGCTCCAAGCCAGCCACGATGTAGAAGGCCAGGATAGGCAGCACAGCACCGTTCATGGTCATAGAGACGGACATTTTGTTCAAGGGGATGCCACCAAAGAGCACCTTCATGTTCTCCTCATTACAGATGGATACACCAGCCTTACCTACATCACCAACCACACGGGCGTTGTCAGGGTCGTAGCCACGATGGGTAGGCAGGTCGAAGGCAACGGAAAGACCCTTCTGACCAGAGGCGAGGTTACGGCGATAGAAGGCATTTGACTCCTCAGCCGTAGAGAAACCGGCATACTGACGGATAGTCCACGGGCGGAAGGGGTACATCATGGAGTACGGGCCACGAAGGTAGGGCGGAATACCAGCCGTGAAGTCAAGATGCTCCATGCCTTCGAGGTCTTCTTTCGTGTAGACAGGCTGAATGTCAATCTGCTCAGGCGTACGCCAGTTAGCGCTGATGCCATTCTCCTGCTGCCATTGCTGGCCGTCCTTCTGCTGGATGCCAGCGTAGATATCTATGTTACTAAAATTCTTACGTGCCATAATTAGATTCCGAGTTTAGCATTGTACGCACGGAGCGTTTCGAGCTGGTTAGACTTAACATGAATAAAGTTCTCAATACCTGCGGCCTTGAGGTCTTCCGAGCAAGCAGGAGCACCAGCCACAACGAACATAGCGCGACCGTTGAGATACTGGAAGGCAGGAATAGCATACTCGGCATACTCATCGTCAGAAGAGCAGATAACCACAATGTCGGCCTTGGCCTCGAGGGCGGCATCAACACCTTCCTCGACGGTCTTAAAGCCGAGGTTGTCCATTACTTTGTAACCTGCAGCAGCAAGGAAGTTGCAAGAGAACTGGGCACGAGCCTGGCGCATGGCGAGGTTGCCAATGGTCAGCATGAAGGCGATAGGCTGTTTCTGAGCCTTCTCCGTAGACAGACGCAAGGTTTCAAATTCAGAAGCCAGGCGCTGGGTGTTCAGCTGAGGCAGGTCACCAGTTTCGTGTGTTGCTGTGGCACAGCAACATGCGCAACCCTGAGGTTGCTTTCCCTCACTCTTCTCCGTGAAGTTGGGGAACTGGTTGGTGCCAAGGATAAACTCACGACGTGTAGCAGCAGCAGCATGGCGCTTGTCGTTAGAAGCATTCACGGCGTTGGTGATATTACCCTTAAGGGCCTCAGCCAAGAAACCGCCAGCCTCCTCGACGGCGAGGAACAACTTCCAACCTTCCTGAGCAATGGCATCGGTAAGGTGCTCAATAGTATAGGAACCGCCTGACACGTCGACCAGCTTGTCGAAATGAGCCTCCTCCTTCAACAACAACTGCTGGTTGCGGGCAATACGCTCAGCAAACTCCGTCGGGGTCTCGTAAGGCTTGTCGAACGGGGTGACGATGATTGAGTCGACATTAGCCAAAGCTGCCGACATCGTCTCAGTCTGCGAACGCAGCAGGTTGACATAGCTGTCGAACAAAGTCTGGTTATACTCTGAAGTGATGGCGCAAACATGCATCTGGCAAGCACAGTCGCACTTGGGCTCATACTGCTTCACAATCTGTGCCCACAGCAGACGGGCTGCGCGGAACTTGGCAATCTCCATGAAATAGTTCTCGGAAACGCCCATATTGAACTTGATGCGCTTGGCAGCCTCGGTAGCGTCGATACCAGCCTCAGTGAGGATGTTCAGGTACTCAGCACCCCAGGCCAGGGCATAGCCTAATTCCTGATAGATATAGGCACCGGCATTGTTCAGCGACACGCTGTTGACGTTGATGCACTTGTAGCCGGGCAGTTCCTGTAAAGCCTCGACAAGAGCCTTAGCTTCTGCCAGCACGGGAGTTACATCCTTACCCTTCTTCAGGATTTTCTCGATGGGATCGAAGTTAATGCTTCCCTTCAATTCAGCAAGGGAGTAGCCCTTCTCCTTGAAGTAAGCAACCAGAATTCCTGCCAGCTCTACGCAATGACGCTGACAAGTTTTGAAGTTCAACTCCACATACTGGGGCAGGATACCCTCCAGCAAAGTTGCTATCAACTCCTTGCTGAGGTCGCTACCCGAAATCTGGAAACCAAGAGAGTCGACACCCTTGTTGAGCACATCGAGCGCCTTGGCGTTGGCAGCCTTGGCATCCTCCACCTTGATGTCCTGACGTACGAACCAGAGGTTGTTGTCTTTCTTGTTGCCACGAACAAACGGGAACTCGCCAGGCAATGAGTCAACTGCCTTCAGGTCTTTCAAATCCTCGCGGCGATAGAAAGGCTGCACGTTAAAACCTTCATTTGTTCTCCACACGAGACGCTTTTGGAAGTCGGCCCCTTTCAGGTCTACTTCAATCTTGTCCAGCCACTCCTGAGTGGTGGGCGCTTGGAACTCGGTGAAGAGTTTCTCTTTCATGTTAGACATAGTTGTGTTTTTAATTATTATATAAGTTATGTGTATTTGTCGCTAATTGACGTGCAAAGATACAAACTTTTTCTGAACCAAAGAAGTTTTTAGTAAATATTATAGATTTATACAATGATTATTCGTATCTTTGCACCCGCAATGAAAAGATTTATAGGCTTAATTTGGTGGGCAATAGCCATATCAGCAAACGCCCAGACATTCAGCATCGACACCATCAGCGATGCAGTTTTCCAACGCATGCAGGATAAGTCATACAAAAAAGACTGCACCATCAAGCGCTCAGAGCTGCGCTACCTGAGGCTATCCCACTATGACAGGGAAGGCCAAGAATATGTCGGTGAAATTGTTTGCAACAAGATGATTGCCAACGATTTGAAAGAAATATTTCAAGAATTACACAAAGCCCACTACCCGATCGAACGGATGCGTTTGATAGACGATTACGATGCCGATGACGAACGGTCAATGCAGGACAACAATACCAGTTGCTTCAACTTCCGTACCATAGCTGGGTCAAAAAAGCTGTCGAAGCACTCCATGGGAATGGCCATCGACATCAACCCCCTATACAACCCCTATGTCAAACAGCGCAAGGACGGTACGCTCATCGTCCAGCCATCCTCAGCCCGCAAATATGCCAATCGAAACAAGTCCTGGCCCTACAAAATTGACCGAAAAGACCTATGCTACCGGCTGTTCATCAAACACGGATTCAAATGGGGAGGTTCATGGTCTAGCAGCAAGGACTATCAGCACTTCGAACGTTAAAGAAGTTAAAAGACTGAAAATACATGCACAAAGATAGTTGTTTTGTGCCATTTTCTTGCTACCTTTGCACCATAAAATACTATAGTGTGTTATGGAATCATTTCATTGGTTAAGAGATTTGTTTACGACGACAGACTCGGTCGCCCACATTGCCTTGCTTTACGCCTTGGTCATTGCCATCGGCGTATACCTTGGTAAAATCAAGATTTTCGGGATTTCACTTGGTGTCACATTTGTATTGTTTGCCGGCATCGTGGCAGGCCACATCGGCTTTACGGCACCAACTCCCATCTTGACATTTATCCAGGACTTCGGCCTCATCCTATTCGTCTTCATGATTGGTTTGCAGGTTGGTCCCGGTTTCTTTGAAAGCTTCGGTACCGCCGGTATCAAACTCAACGGACTGGCAGTAACGGCTATCATTCTGAACATTCTTGTAATGTTTGCCTGCTACTACATCTTCTTTGACACCAACGACAAGATGAACCTGCCCATGATGGTGGGTACGCTGTATGGTGCTGTCACAAACACGCCTGGTCTTGGTGCTGCCAACGAAGCCTTAGGAACGGTATTCGGCGCGAATGCCCCCCAGATAGCCTCTGCCTATGCCTGTGCTTACCCGCTCGGTGTATTGGGCATCATCGGTGCTATTATATTAGTAAGGTATATTTGTGGCGTCAAACTGGAAAAGGAGGAAGAACAGCTGAAAGCCATGGATGAGACTAACGCCACCAAGAAACCCTACAAGATGCATCTTGAGGTAACCAACCAATACTTAGAGGGAAAGACTCTGCTTCAAGTACACGACTTTCTGAACCGTGATTTTGTGGTTTCACGACTGGTTCATAACGGTGAACTGTGCATTCCCAACCGCGACACCGTCTTCCACCTGGGCGACCAGATGCTCATTGTCTGTGCCGAGGCCGACCAGGAGGCGATCATGGCTTTCATCGGTCCAAAACTGGATATTGACTTTGAACAGCAAGACCAGCCCCTTGTATCGAAGCGTATTATCGTCACCAACCCCGAGATTAACGGAAAATCGCTGGCATCGATGCACTTCTCCAGCGTTCACGGGGTGAATGTGACGCGTGTGACACGTCACGGCATGGATATCTTCGCCTCTCCCACTCTGCCATTGCAGGTAGGCGACCGCATCATGGTTGTAGGACCTGAGGATGCTGTAGACAATGTGGCCAGCAAAATGGGCAACTCCATCCGTCGCCTGGATGCGCCAAACATTGCTACGATTTTCGTGGGTATATTCTTGGGACTGATCTTCGGTTCTTTCCCATTGGTTATCCCTGGCATGCCCGTACCCCTGAAGCTCGGCCTTGCTGGCGGTCCACTGATTATCGCCATCCTTATTGGACGCTACGGCTACAAGATACACCTGGTGACCTACACCACAACTTCAGCCAACATGATGTTGCGCGAGATAGGACTGGTACTCTTCCTGGCATCGGTAGGCATTAAGGCCGGAGCAGGGTTCTTCGAGACGGTGGTCGAAGGCGACGGCATACTTTACGTGCTGACAGGCTTCATCATCACCATTATTCCCATCCTGATAGTCGGCCCGATTGCCCGGCTCAAGTTCAAGTTCAACTACTTCACTATTGCCGGTATGTTAGCAGGCACCTATACCGATCCACCCGCACTTGCCTATGCCAATAGCATCTGCTCGAAAGAGGCGCCAGCATTGGGTTACTCAACAGTCTACCCACTGTCGATGTTCCTGCGTATCCTTACTGCACAGATGGTAGTGCTATTCTTCTGCGGATAGGGCCAATAACAACCACGGAGCCAATAAGCCATAAAAAGGAAACAACCAAATAATTATAAAATAACAATGAATAAATTCGGATTACTTTGCGGTGCGTTATTGCTGACAAGTACTTCTGCAATGTTTGGACAAGGAGCCAAGAACATTGTAATCAACGAAGTGCTGACCAACAATAACACAAGCATCCAAGACGAGTTTGGCGAGCACGAGACGTGGATTGAGCTGGAAAACACCTCATTCACGACTTACAACATCCGCGGTATGTATCTAACAACCGACCGCAGCGTGCTCAATCCTCAAATGAGTGTGCCCGAACGCATCAAGCGAATGAGCATCATCCCTTCTGGTGATACGCGTACCAACTTGGGCGGACGACAGCACATTATCTTCTACGGTAACTCCAATCCCGCCAAGGGTAAGTTGCACCTCTCTCTAAATGTTCCCATGTCGGAACCGGTATGGATAGCTCTTTACAACGGTAATGCCGTTGAGCTCATTGACTCCGTCACCATACCGGCACTAGCTGCCGACCAGTCGTATGCACGCCAAGGACAGAAGTGGAGCCTGAAATCACCCCAGAACGTGACACCGGGTACGGAAAACTTCATCAAGACAGACGAAACAAAAGATGCCAAGCTAAAACGCGAAGACCCTCATGGATTCGGTATCACACTATTGGCCATGGGTATCGTATTCACCTGTCTGGCCGTTCTGTTCCTGTTCTTCACACTTTTCGGAATGCTGATGCGACACATGGAGACCGCCAAGAAGGTGGCAAACACCCACCCCATCAAGCCCATCACAAAAACAGTGGAGAAGACTGCAGAAATTGGACACAAGACTGGCGTCATCCTGCAAGAAGGATTAAAGACTAAAGGTATTGACAAGGAGGTCTATATGGCAGTCATCGGCTTGGCCCTGAAACAGTATGAGGACGATGTCCACGACGTGGAGTCGGGCGTTATCACCATCAAGCAGAAGTCCAGTAGCTGGAACGACGAATTCCTACAAATGACACATTTTCACCAGTAATCAAATAAAACAATGAACAAGTATCAATATAAAGTACAGGGTGTCGACTACGAAGTAGAGATTGAAGAAGTAGAAGGCAACATCGCGAAAGTAAACGTTAACGGTATTCCGTTCGAAGTAGAGCTGCAAAAGCCCATCAATGCAGCCAAACATCCTTCCATGACCCGTCCAAAGGTCGATGCTCCAAAACCGGCGGCAGCACCCACCCCGCAGCCAGCAGCAGCTCCAGCCCAACCGGCCGCTCCTACAGGAGCAGGCACACCGGTCAAGGCACCACTACCTGGCACCATCATTGACGTAAAAGTCCAAGTGGGCCAGAAGGTCAATGTCGGCGACGTCGTACTTGTGCTAGAGGCCATGAAGATGCAGAACAACATCGAAGCCGAATACGCAGGAACCGTTACATCGATTACCGTCAAACAGGGTGATACCGTTATGGAAGGTTCCGTACTCTTAACTATCGGTTGAATGGACCAATGAGTCATCTCACTTTGGGACATTCTATAATAGTGAAATCGTAAAAACATCATATTGTTAAATGAGACAATGGATTTAGGACAATTTATCATACAGAACTTCAATGAGTTTCTTACCTACACAGCGTTTGCCAACGCTACGGTGGGTAACCTCATTATGATTGCAGTAGGTGCTTTCTTCATCTGGCTGGCCATAAAGAAGGATTTTGAGCCTCTGCTGCTCGTCCCTATCGGACTGGGTATCATCCTCGGCAACATCCCATTCCGCGCTGATGCTGGATTGGAGATCGGACTTTACGAGGACAATTCCGTTCTGAACATCTTCTATCAAGGTGTACGTCAGGGCTGGTACCCACCGCTTATCTTCCTTGGAATCGGTGCAATGACCGACTTCACAGCCCTGCTGGCAAACCCGAAACTGATGCTTATCGGTGCTGCTGCACAGTTTGGTATCTTCGGTGCCTATATGGTTGCACTTGCCCTGGGCTTCGAGCCTTCACAGGCTGCAGGTATTGCTATCATCGGCGGTGCAGACGGTCCTACAGCTATTTTCCTGTCATCGAAACTTGCCCCGAACCTGATGGGTGCCATTGCCGTTTGCGCTTATAGCTACATGGCACTTGTACCACTCATCCAGCCGCCTCTCATGCGACTGCTTACCACCCAAAAGGAGCGCACTATCAAAATGAAACCTGCCCGCAACGTCTCGCAGACAGAACGTATTCTCTTCCCCATCATCGGACTGTTGCTGACCACGTTTATCGTGCCTTCCGGTCTACCTCTGCTTGGAATGCTCTTCTTTGGCAACCTGTTGAAGGAGAGTGGCAAGACCACTCGTCTAGCCAAGACTGCAGGTGCCGCTTTGAACGATATCGTTGTCATGCTGCTTGGTCTTACCGTTGGTTGCTCTACGCAGGCCTCGGAATTCCTAACTATGAACACCGTCTTTATATTTATTATAGGTGCTTTTGCTTTCGCTATTGCCACAGCCTCTGGCGTCTGCTTCGTTAAGATTATGAACCTATTCCTGCCAAAAGAAAAGAAGTTAAACCCGCTAATCGGTAATGCCGGAGTAAGCGCCGTTCCAATGGCAGCCCGCATCTCTAACAACCTTGGCCTAGAATACGACCGCCACAACTTCTTACTCATGCATGCAATGGGTCCCAACGTGGCTGGTGTCATCGGTTCAGCAGTGGCTGCAGGCGCTTTATTAGGTTTCTTAACATAATTATAGATAAAAGTATTTGGTATTTTAAAAAAAAAGCAGTATTTTTGCAACAACAATTCGAGAAAAGACATATGGAGAACGTACGTTTAAGCAGGAACTTAACACTTCCAAACGACATCAATACCATTCCACAGCTGAATGAATATATTGATAGCGTTTGTGAAGATATGGGACTTGACATGGCCACATCCATGAGTCTGAACCTCGCATTGGAAGAAGCTGTAGTCAACGTCATGAACTACGCCTATCCTGAAGGAACGAAGGGGACTGTTAACATCGAAACAATTGCAGATAACACGCAGATTACCTTTATCATCAGTGACAGCGGCAAGTTTTTTGACCCGACTGCGAAAGAAGAGGTAGACACTACCCTATCTGCCGAAGAACGTCCAATCGGAGGTTTGGGTATTCACCTTATCCGACAAATAATGAATCATGTGGTATATGAGCGAAAAGATGACAAGAACATCCTTAAGCTCACGAAAAACATTTCTAGTAAATAAATTAATTAGCAATAGTATTATGGACATTAACATCAAAGAAGAGAATGGCGGATTCGTCGCTATGTTCGACGGTCGTCTTGACACCCCCGCAGCTGTTAAAGCACAGCAAGACATGACACCACTGATGGAAAATGCAGACAAAGAAATAACTCTTGACTGCGAGAAGCTGGAATATATCAGCAGCTCTGGCTTGCGTCTGTTCCTCGCTTTGCGAAAGGAGGCTTCCACAAAAGGAGGTAAAGTTATCATTAAAAACATCAATGATGAAATCAAAAAGGTATTCATGATGACAGGCTTTTTCAACCTCTTTACCATTCTCTAACGAATAGTAAAGAGGCAAAAAACCTGAAAATACTATTTTACTGAAAAATAATTGCGTAAAAATTTGCAGGATACGAAAAAAAGTCGTACCTTTGCACCCGCAAACGAAAGGAATGCAGTGACACAATGGTGCCTTAGCTCAGTTGGTAGAGCATCGGACTGAAAATCCGTGTGTCCCCGGTTCGATTCCTGGAGGTACCACTCCTCCTTTCATTGGTCCCCGCGTAAGGCTTCGCCCCAAGCGGGGATTTTTATTGAATGTAATTAAAATCAATCATGCATACCCCACAAACAAAAGCATCCCGATGTGAAGTATACACCGAGATGCTTTTATAATAATCTACAACTAATCCGTTCTATTTATTGGAACTTTCCCAAACATAAGTCTGGTCACATACGACCTTGATTGTCTGAGTTCCAACGGCGAGCGTAAACTCACCCTCTTCAAGCGTCCAACGTCCATCGTACCCAACAAAAGCCAGATCGCTAGCTGGCAGACGAAAAGTCACCTTACGCGTCTCTCCCGGTTGCAGCTCATACTTATCGAACTGACGGAGACGACGACCATCGGGTACCATGGAGGCTATCAGGTCACTGGAATAAAGCAATACACTTTCCTTACCAACCCTATTACCCGTGTTCGTAACGTCCACACTAATGGTGAGTACATCATTTTTCGTAAAGTGCTGATGATCAACCTGAAGATTACTATACGTAAAACTGGTGTAGCTCATTCCCATTCCAAAGCCCCACTGTTGAGTAATACGGGCATTATAGTCGTATGCTCCCTCCATCGTTGCAGACTCCTCACTCTTCTTGAAATCATAATTAGTGAGCGAATTGATCTCACTAGGATATGTATAGGGCAGACGACCAGAGAAATTATAGCGTCCAGAGAGTAAACCAGCCAAAGCATCGCCACCATAATTACCCGGTAACAGGATATCAACAATTGCCTGTCCCAAAGGAACAATATCGCTGATAATGCGAGGACGGCCCTCGTTCAATATCAGTACAATGGGTTTCCCGGTCTTGCTGAGCGCCTTGACAAGGTTACGCTGATTGTCTGAAAGCGTCAAATCTGTTAAGTTACCAGGTGTTTCCGTGTACGAATTTTCACCGATACATGCCACAACAACATCAACAGCAGCGGCAGCCTGGACAGCAGCATCAATATCAGGCTGGTTTTCTTCCCAGTACTTTCCTTTTTCATCATAGGTAACACCCTGACAGAGTTTCACATTCTCTTGACCGAACTCATTGCAAATCGCCTCATAAATAGTGTTATACTGTCCTGCAAATTCATCGGTTCGATGTCCCTGCCAAGTGTAGCTCCAACCACCATTCAAACAACGCATCTGGTTGGCATTCGGTCCCGTGACAAGAATCTTCTTATCCTTAGTCAGCGGCAGGATGCTATTCTCGTTCTTCAACAGCACCATACTCTCGACAGCTCCATCAAGTGCCAACTGAGCGAACTCTTTCCCTCCGAACTTCGGATAATCCTTCAGATGCTGCGTGGGATGCTCATATAGCCCCAATCGCATTTTCATGCGCAGTATTCGGCTTACAGCATCATCAATACGACTCATTGGAATCTTGCCTTCTTCAACGAGCTCTTTCAGCAAGACGCAAGCATCTACGCTATAAGGCTCCATTATCATGTCAATTCCAGCATTGATCGCAATACGCAAGGCGTCCTTTTTATCACGAGCCACACACTCACGAGTATAAAGGTTGTTGATGTCTGCCCAGTCTGTGATAAGCACGCCATCCCAGCCAGTTTCCTCTTTCAGCCAGGTAGTCAGCAGCTCACGATTGGCATGAACGGGCAAGCCATTGACTGAAGCGGAATTGACCATGATAGAGGCAGCACCTTCACGAATAGCTGCCAAAAAAGGAGCAAAATGCTTCTCACGCAATTGTGAAGGAGCAATATAAGCCGGCGTACGATCCTTACCCGTCCAGGGTGTGCCATAACCCATATAATGTTTTAGTGACACAGCCACGTGATGTTGGTCTATAGCAGGAGTGTTGAAGGCCGTCTCTACCTCCCCCTGAAATCCAATGGTCTGCATACGACCCATCTCGGCATTCAGATAGCAGTCCTCGCCAAAGTTCTCGTAAATGCGAGGCCAACGGGCATCACGTCCAAGATCAATGGTCGGGCTGAACGTCCAAGGTACACTGACAGCACGTGTCTCATATGCAGTAGCCTCTGCGCTTTGGCGAGCAATATCACGGTTGAAAGTAGCTGCCACATTGATATTTTGCGGGAACAAAGTCCCCCCCTGTGTATAGGTAGAGCCATGGTTCTGATCAAGGCCAAAAACACAAGGAATGCCGATATACTTCAAAGAGAGCCGCTGGATATCGGAAATGATTTCCTCCCATTGCAGAGCAGTCGGAGCACAGGTATTCGGAGCATTGAGAATAGAACCTATCTTGTACTTACTAAAAAGGGTATCAGCCTTGGCTTTGTCTATATGGAAAACGCCCTCTGCGTCGTTTGTACCGAAGATATCGGTAACAAGCTGCATCATTTGACCTATTTTCTCTTCCAACGTCAGCTGGCTCACATCATTCTTGGCCGCCTGTACATAACAGGCAGCCAAGAACATACATATGGTGAAAAAAGCTTTACGCATAAAGCAACATCATTTTGCAAACGTTACCTTCGTCAACCTATAGCCATAGCCAACGATCAACATACCTTCACGTCCATCGACGATGGTCTTATTGGCCTCGGTATACGTAAACTCAAATGGATTCGGAGTGTCAGCGGTCAGGTCGAACTGCGCAACCACCTGATCCTCGGGATTATCGCCCCACCATGGCGTGGTGATGCGCATGGCGTGGTAGCCATCAGGCATGTCAATGATGTCATAGTACAGTTTTATCGTTGCACCTACAGGCACTGCTTCCATATCAGCAGTAGAGATCTGCACGTTGCTGGCTCCCCAGTTAATATCTTTGGAATCTTCCCAAAGCTTGGTCTCTGCAGGAGCAACACCCTCGACAAGCACCACCTTTTTCAGTTTATAGCCATAGCCAACGATCAACATGCCTTCGCGTCCATCGACAATAGTTTTATTGGCCTCGGTATACGTAAACTCGAAGGGATTCGGAGTTTCAGCTGTCAAGTCGAATTGCGGAATCACCTGATCCTCAGGATTATCACCCCACCATGCAGTAGTGATACGCATGGCGTGGTAGCCATCAGGCATATCAATAATATCATACACAAGACGGATGGTAGCTCCAACAGATACTGCGGACATCTGGTCGGGAGTAAGTTGAACGTTACTAGCACCCCAGTTAATGTCGACGTCGCCTTCCCACAACACGGTTTCCTTAATACCCGGATCAACATAAGCCTCGGCACTCACGTTAAACACTCCGCAGCCATAGCGCATACCATCGGCCTCAATACTGACCTGATACTCACCATTCGCCATCTGGGGAACATCGAAGGTCAGCTTACCATTAGCATAAGAAACATTAGTAGCCTCAGCCTTGCCAACAAACACCTTGGTTACGTTGCTTACATTGGCACAATCAATGGTCTTGGTTGTACCGATGGTAAGCCACCGCGAACGCCCGTCGCTGGCCAGTTCCGGATCGCCCTCTGCGGGGCGGACATTCAGTTTGAAAGTACGTGAAGTAGAAAGTCCCTTTGTAGTCGTAGCCACAATCTTTACAATGTGATTGCCTGCCAACACGGGAGTGGCAATGCTGTCACCCGTATGCACCAGGTCGTCATCAATGTACCATGTGACGGTGGTGTAAAGTTTGGGAGTGACAATTACCGAACTAGTGAAGTTGGCGGTACGCTCAATGCTTGGCAGTTCAGCAGGTTCACCACCTTTACCCTCAGGCAGGTCGGTGTTGATGATGCGGGGAGCATCGTCCTCATTAGCCGTAAAGAACGGATCCTCATCGCTGGAGCAGCTCGTGAACGCAGCAGACAAGCCTATACATACGAAGCTGGCAGCAAGATATTTGATTATATTCTTGGTAATCATAACTATTCTTTTTCTTTATTATTTATATTTAGGGTAAAACCCCGCTGTTATTTCACGTTGATGTCGGACTTGTCCCACCACACGCGATGGTGCCAGTCGTCCACATCCTCACCTTTGGAGTTCTTCGTGCCGATACGCTGGATAGCCTCGTTGTAGTTCTCGTGGTTATACTGGTCCTCCAAGATAGGATAACGCAGGCGGGTCGGAGTCTGCAGGTTATCGTCGTCGTAGGTGAACTCAAACTTACCCAGCTTCGTGCGATCCATCAGCACCGGATAGTCGGAACGACGCAGGTTGGCCCAAGCCTCCGAGGGGTTCATCATGTGCAGAATCCATGCCTGTGTGTTGATGGTCTCCTTGGCATTTTCCTTCAAAGAACCTGCAACGAGTGCCTTTACAAACTCGTCAACCTCGTCCTTGCCAATCTTCTCCGAAGCCTGCAGGTAGTGTGTGTTCATCCAGTCGATAGAAGCACGGACGCCATTCTCAAAGTGATCAGCGACAGTACCCGGAACATTCCAACCTTTCAGCACAGCCTCAGCCAGCAGGAACTCCACCTCAGCATAATTGATGAGTGTACCTGGACGATCGGGCATTTCAAAGTCGATATTCAGGAATGGACGCATCATGCGTGCAGGATAGTTACTGCCATCAAAGCCAGCCTCCGGGTAGAGATTCACCAGTTTCTCGAGCGTAGGAATCTCAGCATTAGCAGGAGCATTCACCCAATCATTGTACCAAGCAGCACCTGGATTATTCGGCTGCTCAACATCATTAGTACGCTTCAGATAGTCTATCACTTCGTCTGTCACATCGACATTCCATTCGCGGTCGGGTTTGGTCTCGGCACGTTTGGTGTTAATATAGTGACGACATACACGATATAGACGGGGGTCGGAGTTATCCTTCATAATATTGAAGAACGTAGAGCATACAAATGTCGGAGAGGTAGGATCCTGACCATAGAGAATCTCTCCAAGAGCATTCACACGGAAGTCAAGGTCGCGAGAACCGTCGTAAAGGGTAAAGGGACCGTCGGTGTAGATGATGTAAGCATCATCGGCAGCAGAAGTGATGTAGCCGCCGTCTGCCGTGAGCGCTTTCTGGAACTCCTCCTGAGCCTTGGCAGCATTCACATCACTGATACGCATGGCATACCTAAGCCTAAGTGAATTGGCATAGCGCTTCCACGCTGCCACCTCGCCGTTGAGACTGGTAACATCGCCACCAATGCGATCATTGCCACTGCCAAGTTGTGCCACACAGGCCGCCAGTTCCTCGAAGAAGAAATTATAGATGTCCTCTTGCTTGTCATACTCCGGTGTGGCAATCCCCTTCACAAAGCCCAAACCAGCCTCGCTACAGGGTATATCGCCATAAATGTCGGTCAGAATGCCCATCAGGTAGACGCGATGAATACGCAATACGGCATTCATATTGGGTTTGTCCTCAGAATTGGCAATTGCATCTACAATATTCTTGATGCCTACTCCATACAGCTGGTCCCATACCAGACGCATCTGATCGTCCTCAGCATGCACGCTTCCTGCATAGTTCGTAACGTTCCAACCACCGGCAAAATGCTGTGTAAAACCGGTGATATAACTACGATAGGTGTCCATAAAGCCAAAGTCACCATACGTCTGCAGCAACGCTGTTGTCAGCTGAGCACTAGGTTCTATCGACTCGGCTTTCGTCTCGTCTGTGTTCAAATCCTCCATATAGCTGTCGCTGCAAGCGCAAATAACGGCCAAGCCACAGCATACAGAACAAACAGCAATGATATTCTTGAAATATGTTCTAATCATGATTCAGTCCTCCTTTTAGAATTTAAGATTCACATTTAAACCGTAACTGCGACGTGAGGGCAGCGAGCCGTATTCCAGGCCCAACCCCGACGTATTATATCCTGAGTCTGGATCAATATTGGGGATGTTCTTCCACACGATAAACGGGTTACGAGCCACGAAGCTAACACTAAGTCCCTTCACCGTCTTGCCCAACCACTTCTCTGGGAAAGTATAGCCGAAAGTAATCTCACGGCACTTCACATACGAGTTGTCGTACACAAACATGCTCGCACAGTTTCTCGAAGCACTCTGCCAATACGTCTCAGGGTTCACAGGTATATAGTTATCAGTGTAACTACCGTCACTATTGACCAGCACGCCAGGAACCACATAGCCATACTGTCTACCCATCTCAACACGTTTTCCATCATCATCAACAGCTGCAAGAGTCGTTCTCACGTTTTCGTCCCACTGTTCACGAGTCAGGTTCTGTTCTTTACGGCGTTCTTCTGAGTTATACCATTCTGCACGGCCAGCAAGTGTTTCTTCAGCCTTACCGCTCTCAAAGGCCTGGCGCATCGACATCGAGAACAAGTCTGCTCCTACCTTGACGTCGAAACCAGCAGAGAGGCGGAAGTTCTTATATGTAAAGGTAGAATAGAAACCACCTGTCCAGTCCCAAGAGGCATTACCTATCGTTCTGGTCTTCTCGTCAACCTCCGGCATACCCGTGGCAGCATTAATGATGAATCTTCCGTCCTCAGTACGCTTAAAGTCTTTACCAATAATGCTACCATAGTCCTCACCTACCTCGGCACCTACACTCACGCCACACCAAGTAGCCTTCTCAAGTTCAAAGTAGTTCATACCGTCAACAAGAGAGTTTACCTTGTTCACATTCTTCGAGAAGTTCACACCTGCATCCCATGCAAAATCCTTCACCTGAAGCACACGGCCGTTGAGGGCCACCTCAACACCTTTGTTCTCAATCTCACCAGCATTCACCAGACTGTAATTGTAACCCGATGTCGACGAGGTTGCCAATCTGATAATCTGGTCCTTCGACAGCTGGTTGTAATAGGTAAAATCAAGTCCCAGACGACCATTGAAGAACTTCATCTCCAGACCCAACTCAAACGAATTGGTACGGGTAGGCTTCAAATCCTTGTTAGGTATCACCGTATTGTTAATCATACCAATCACATTGCCAGGATAAGAATACTTGGCCGTCGAATAGTTCAGTGCCAATTGGTAAGGATCGGTATCACTACCTACCTGTGCCCACGAGGCGCGAATCTTACCATAGTTAATCAACTGCTTGTTCTTGATGAACTCCGAGAAGACAATGCTACCCGAAACAGAGGGGTATACATATATATTATTAGAGGTAGGCAGCGTTGACGACTTGTCGCCACGAATCGTACCTTCCAGGTAGTAGGTGTGCTGATAGCCCAAACTGGCACTACCGTAGATAGAGTTAATCTGCTTCTTGTAAGTGTTCTGCTGGATGCTCTGCTCCGCATAGTTCATAATAGCCACCACATCCTTCATCTGCTGGTCCATACCTGTAAAGATGTCGGTTTTGTTGCTTACCTTAAAGATATTACCACCCAGGGTTGCATTGACATCAAAATCACCAAACGACTGGCTATACAGTGCCAACAGTTCAGCATTGAGCGTACGGTTGTTAAATTTCTGATTCTTCAACTCACCAGCCATCTTACCTGGAGTAGTCATGCAGACAAACTCCTCGAAGTCCAACCAGTTCATGTCTGTTCCAATCGTACCCTGCAACTTCAGGTAGTCGGTAATGTTCCATGTAGCCTTACCAGTCAAACGGAACACATCCTTCGCCGACTCGTTCTCGTTCTTATACAAATCCCAATAAGGATTCTTATTATACTGGTCGTTACCGTTCCAGTTGGCATACGTACCATCCTCGTTCTGATAGTGCTTCAGCCATTCCTGATTGTAGGTGCTTGCCAGCGACATCAAGTTCTTTCCTATGTTGCTCTGCGAGTCACCGAGCGCAGGACGGTTCTTCACATCCTCGCGTGTATAGTTAGCTGTGAAGTCCAGATCAACAGGTCCGGCAGCCGTGGTAACACGAAGATTGAAATTATCACGGCTCATATGAGTGTTCGGCAATATGTCCTTGTTTCTCATGTCTGTCACGGAGAAGCGAATGCCTGTTTTTCCAGAGTTAACACTCACCACTGCCGTATTCTGTGCCGTCACACCCGTACGGAAGAAATCGCTCGTATTGTTCGGGTACATCTTAAACACACGTTTCTCGTGGTCAAAATACTCCACCAACATGTCATCTGCCTTCGTACCCCAGCTCGAATTCGTGCCGCTCGTAGCAGTACGAATATAATTACCAGAGTAACCCATACCGTACACCTGTTGGATGTTGTCCCACTGCGTATTCTGCTTATCCAGCGTCAGTGAACCATTATATTCCACACTCACCTTATCCTTTTCAGCTTTCTTCGTCGTAATCAAAATCACGCCGTGAGATGCACGGCTACCATATAGTGCCGAGGCAGCAGGGCCCTTCAATACCGTCATGTTCTCAATGTCGTCGGGGTTGATAGCCGAAATACCATCGCCCAAGTCATAGCCTCCCTCAACACCAGCACTGCCAAAGTTCGTGTTGTCCAATGGCACACCATCCACAACGTACAGAGGCTGGTTATTACCCGTCATCTCCGTGTTACCACGAAGCAGTACACGCGTAGAACCCGAAGCACCACCGGCTGTATTCTGAACCACAAGACCGGCGACCTTACCCGACAGCGAGTTAATCACATTCGTCTCCTTCGCCTTCGTCAGTTCTTCACCTTTTACTTCCGAAACGCCATAACCCAGTGCTTTACGCTCACGCTTGATACCAAGTGCTGTCACAACGACCTCGCTCAGTACAGTCTTGTCCTCACCCAAGACGACCTTCATGCCCTCCCGAGCTTTCACCTGCTGAGAGGCATAGCCAACATAGCTCACCTCGAGCATCGCACCGGCCTTACACTTGATCTTGAACTGTCCATTCAAGTCAGTCACAGTACCGTTGTTTGATCCAACCACTTTCACCGTAGCGCCAATCATAGGGCCATCGGCATCTTCCACAGTACCAGTAATCACCTGGTCGTCAGGAGCTGCCATCGCCATTCGCTCTTTGGCTGTCTCTGCATACAGAGCCACCGTCGGCATCCCCATCATGCCTGCACATAGCAGGCAGAGAAGTTTTTTAGAATTTTTCTTCATGAGTTGTTTTTAATTATTTAAATAAATAGTGTATCTCAAATTTATTGGTTCTTTCCTTCCATAATGCCTTTTAGCACCCAGTCGGCCTTTACCTTCATACCCTTATCGCGGTCAAAGATACCAAAGTGCTCTGCACCGCTGCCAAACTTATTGTTGTCCCAGATGAAGGTAGAGAAACCACGTTTCCTGGCCTCGCTGACAAGGAAGCGGCAATAGTAGGTCATGTTCTCGTGAATGAGTTCTGTCTGTCCACCTTTCTGTCGGTCGGTAACGCCCCACTCACCCATGACAACACCTAAGCCTTTGTTGCTCCATGTGGCTACAGCCTTGTCGAACAGTTCTGTCATGTTCTTCTCGTCATTAGGCGATGCCTCACCTTTATCCTTATAAGGCTCACCCCAAAAATTATACTTGCACTCACCGGCATAGTCCCATGGAGTGTAATAGTGTATTTCCACGCTCATATAATCGTTGCCATTACCCTCTGCGTCGGTAGGAATGATGAAATCACCATTATATAGTCCAAAATCGGGATTGCAGACATAGGTCTGTACAATCAGATGACGTTTCTCATTGTTCCCGCCCGTAGCGCGTACCACATCTATAAAGGTTTGGTTGTAGGAATTCTGTACAGCCAGGTTCTCTGCCTCAGGCTTGCCCCAGTTGTCCCTGACATGCACCTCATTCGTTCCTGCAAAGGCAACACGATAGTCATAACTGGCAAACTCGCTGGCAATGTTAAGCCATAACAAGGCCAGCTTCTGGTTGTTCTCGTCCTTATATTGATTGGTGGGACGGCCTTCCAGCCATTTATCATGGTGTGTGTTGATGATCACCTTCAGGTCATTGTCAAGACACCAGCCCACCACTTCCTTGATACGTGCCAACCATGCCTTGTCGATACTCATCGCCATAGGGTTGGTAATGTGACACTGCCATCGGATGGGTATGCGGATGGCATTGAACCCCGCCTCCTTCACAGCCTTGATCATTCTCTTCGTCACAACGGGGTTTCCCCATGCCGTTTCAGCCTTGATACTGTTATCGGCCATACCGATAGCCATCGACTCACCGTCCTGTCCGGGGGCAGAGCATTCAAACTGATTGCCCAGATTCCAACCCACGACATTTGCATTCCACTCCTTCGCAGTTGGTTGTGCCCATACATTTTCAGGCAAAAGTACTCCCACGAAAAGCAGAACGTTTAGCAAAATAATCGAACAATTCTTTTTCATTTCTATTTTCAGTTTTAGATTTATGGCGCAAAAGTACATCTATTAGCCCATAAAGGGGTTTGATGACGTACAAAAAAGGTTCAAAAACCGAGATATGACAGTTTTTGAACCCCAAATGATAGATTTTATACCTCTAAATGCTAGTATTTCGATGGTGAAACCCCGAAATATTTCTTAAAGACCGTACTAAAGTATTTTGGATTATCAAAGCCCGTAAGGGCTGCTGTCTCATTGACCTGACGTCCGTTTCGTAATAATGTTGCGGCACGTTCTAAACGGATAATCCTCACAAAATCCTGAGGCGAGTTGCCCGTGTATGATTTCAGTTTAATGTAAAACAGTGTACGGCTCATCGCCATTTCACGACAAAGCCTGTCGATATTAAATTCGCTATCCGAAATATGTTCAACCACAAGTTTGGTCACTTTGTCAATAAACTCCGAGCTTTCCTCTGTTGTCTGTTCATTCAAGCTGTCCGGAACACTTTCCTTTCTACTGTCAATATCCATTTCTACACTCTCCGGATGGATATTGCTAATGACCAATCGCATATATTTCGTATGCAACTGATAGACGCGCCATGCTCCATAGAAAGCCAAGACAAGGAGGGCTGCATAGACAAGCCACATCCACCAGGAGTTCCACCAGGGCTGTGCCACCACAATTGTCAGGCACACCTCATCTATTACAGCGCCGCAGGTTTTACTGACACTACGTAACAACAGCTGATGCTTGCCGGCTTCAAGGTTTGTGAAACGTATGGACTGTTGATCCGTTGGCTGGCTCCACTCGCCCTTCCCTACCCTGTACTGATAGGCGATATCAAACTGATTACGCAGATTTATGCACTCATAATACAAGTCGAATGTACGCTGACTATAGCCCAAATAAAGTTTCTTTTCATCCAGCATCTGATAGATATCCCGTCTGAAGTCATCATCGTCTTCATCCGTACAACTGACACCTACCAGTTGCAATTGGGCCGTATAATTAATCTCCTGTATGTTTGCAGGATCGACAATGAGAGCACCTGAAGTGGAGCCATACAGAATGTGTCCGTTTCTCATGCAGGCAACAGCCCTTGGCGAATATTCGCGGTTAATGCCATAGCAGTAATTGACATCTACCACCTTCATTGGCGGCTCAGGAGTAATGAACGCCAATCCCCGCTCTGTAGCAACCAATATTCGTCCCTTTCCGTCCTTAGTGATACTACAAACGACATTGGATGGTAATCCGTCAGCCGTTGTAAGCTGTCGGCACTGTTTGTCCGAAAGATTGTAGACATAGGCTCCTCCCCCATCGGTACCAATCCACAGTTCCTGGTCATTGTTCACGAAAAGGGTATGAATGTACCTATTGAGATTATCAGGACTAATGTCGGCGGCATAATCCAGTTCTGTCACCTCCCCCGACTTACTGACCAGCCAAATGCCATTGGCTGTACCTATGGCTATACTACCATCGGGCAATTGCACGATATCCTGTACATTATTAATAGGATAATAACTACATCCTGCAGCATTTTTACATACCAAATCACCGTCAAGACACCCCATCCATAAGCTTCCTGCCTTGTCATAGAACAGCTTATACACATGATCGTCCTTCAGCACTCCATTATTTGTAGCATAGAGCTGTCGGACCGTTCCATTGCTATTGATCTCATAAACACCCTTTCCCCAGGTAGCCGCCAACAGGGAGCCTTGCGGTGTAATACAAAGGCTGAGCACAACAGCCCCCTGACAAACGTGCTGCCACTGTTGGGTGAGGGGACTGTGTAGACTCACTCCATTGTCCGTCCCCATAACCAACAGGCCATTAGGAAGTTGTGCTACACAGTTCACGCGGTTATTCAATAACGACTGTTGGTTATTACGTCCATGCTGAAATACTGCAGGAGTACTGCCTACGGGTCGTGCAATGTCAATACCACCAGAATATGAGCCAATAACGATATCGTCCCAGAAGTCACACATGACAGCATATACACCACTTCCGTGAAGCACGCCTTGGCGGCCCTCATTGGCATCAAACATCAACTCTCCCTTGAAAATTCCCGAGGGTGATGGTTTCCGACTTACCTTATAGACGCCTAAGCCATCGACACCCACCAACATGGCGCTGTCATTATAAGGAGAGATGCAACGTACAGGATTGGTAATAGCATTACCAGTCACGTCATACTCCTTCAGCGAACCGTCCCTGCCAGGGGAGAGTATATGCAAGCCATTCTGGAATCCTCCCAACCACACCTTATCATTATGCTGGTCATAATAGCCGCTCTCTACATGATAAGGAACCAATCTCTGCAACTTCATGCCTGCCTTCGGAGAGCCGTTCTGCAGATTGTAAACCAGCACTCCTTCTCTGGTACATAGATACAACTGACTGCTGCCTTTGATGATGGTACTGGTATAGACATCTTTTAGGACAGGAGTCAAGGTTTGCTCCTGTAAATAATAGACGCCTTCCCGCATAGCCAGCCACAACCCATTGTCAACGGCAAGTAAATCATTGAGCAGCACATCCGACTTGAACAATGAAGAAAGGTCTATACGAAGCACGAAGCGGTCCTGAACCTTGTCGTAGTCATAGACACCTCCTTTATTGTCGAATGCAATCAAGGCTCCATCTGTCACCTCGGCCAACTTGGTAATACGCCCTGCATAATTGCCAAATACAGCAGAATTACCTATTTCATAGTGCTTGACACTCACGCCATTGTAACGGTCTACCCCTTCCTTGGTCGACCACCACAAAGCCTTGTCATCTGTCTGCCGGATGGTATATATCCGCTGATTGCCCAATCCCTCTTCCTGTCCAATATGCGAGTAGGTGAAATCTCTTACCTGCTGCGCAGTTGAATATTGTGGAAAAAGCAGGGCTACATATAATAGAAGCGTTTTTATGTTCATTAGTAATTATTCACTGTTAGTATCCTTCTTGCAGATGCCGTTTCCCTCAAAAAGGGAGGCTCCGCGTGTGCAAAGATACAAAAAATATGCTGACCACCAACAATTTGTGTTAAAATTTTCCTTTTTTCTTTCGTCATTCCATTTTTTATATGTATCTTTGGACGCTAATTTGGGTTATTGTACCCTGTAGCCACCTAAGCGACAAAGAACAAAAATAACATATAAATGCATTTCAAATGGAATTACGAACCACCAACATCCGACAGAACCGCGGCGGCTAAAGAGCTGGCAGAGAAGATTGGCATGAGTCCAATCCTGGCCGACTTGCTTATTCAGCGCGGCATCAAGACGGAATCGGCGGCCAAACGTTTCTTCCGTCCAATGCTCAACGAACTGATTGACCCCTTCCTCATGAACGACATGGATGTGGCTGTCGACAGGCTGAATGATGCAATGGGCCGCAAGGAGCGGATCATGGTCTATGGCGATTACGACGTTGACGGATGTACGGCGGTAGCTTTGGTGTACAAGTTCCTGCAGCAGTTCTATTCCAATATCGAATACTACATTCCCGACCGCTATGAGGAGGGATACGGTATCAGCAGAAAAGGACTGGACTATGCAGCTGAACGTGACGTAAAATTAATTATTGTGCTCGATTGCGGCATCAAGGCAATCGACGAAATCAGTTATGCCAACCAACTCGGCATTGACTTTATCATCTGTGACCATCACGTTCCGGATGAGGAATTGCCGCATGCAGTAGCCATCCTCAATCCTAAACGTGAGGATTCCACCTACCCCTTCAAGCACCTCTGTGGCTGCGGCGTAGGTTTCAAGTTCATGCAGGCTTTTGCCAAAAACAACGGCATTCCCTTCTCGCGGCTCATACCGCTACTCGAGTTCTGTGCCATCTCTATCGCCGCCGATATCGTCTCGGTGACGGGTGAAAACCGCATACTGGCATTCCATGGCCTGAAACAACTCAATCAGAACCCGTCCGTCGGACTCAAGGCCATCATCGAGATCTGTGGACTTACAGGACGCGAACTGACCATGACCGACATCGTCTTCAAAATTGGACCGCGTATCAATGCCTCCGGACGTATGCAGAACGGTACCGAGGCGGTAGACCTGCTCGTTGAAAAGGACTTCAAACGGGCACTCGCCATGGCTTCTCATATCAATGAGTACAATGAGCAGCGGAAGGACGTGGACAAGCAGATGACAGAGGAGGCCAACCAGATTATCGAGAAACTTGAAAGCCAGAAACACCACAACTCCATCGTACTTTACGACGAAAACTGGAAGAAAGGTGTCGTAGGCATCGTCGCCTCCCGTATGACGGAACTCTATTTCCGCCCTACCGTGGTGCTCACACGCAGCGGCGACTTGGCAACAGGCTCTGCACGATCGGTGGCTGGATACGACATCTACGACGCGGTGAAATCGTGCCGCGACATTCTCGAAAACTTCGGAGGACACACGTATGCCGTTGGGCTGTCGCTGCCCATTGAGAACATCCCCGAATTCCGACGCCGCTTCCAGCAATATGTCAACGAGCATATTCTACCCGAACAAACGGAAGCTACACTCGACATTGAGGAGGAGGTGGATTTTCGTGAAATTACGAAAAAACTGCACAATGACTTGAAGAAATTCGCGCCTCACGGACCAGACAATCCCAAACCGCTCTTCTGCACCAGGTCTGTATACGACTACGGAACCTCAAAGGTGGTAGGACGCCAGCAGGAGCATATCAAGCTCGAACTTGTCGACTCCAAGTCGTCTAACGTCATGAACGGCATCGCCTTCGGACAAAGCCAGGCAGCGCGATACATCAAGTCGAAACGATCCTTCGACATTGTCTATACCATCGAGGAGAATATCTATAAACGGAGCGAGGTGCAACTGCAGATTGAGGACATCATGCCTAGTGAAGAATGAAGAGAGAAGAGGAGCTTCTCAAGAAGTACTGGGGCTATGACGATTTCCGAGGTATACAGCGGGAAATCATCGAAAGCATCAGTGCGGGCCATGACACACTAGGACTCATGCCCACCGGAGGCGGCAAAAGCATTACCTTCCAAGTACCGGCACTGGCTCAGGAAGGGGTGTGTATCGTCATCACACCACTCATCGCACTCATGAAAGACCAGGTGCAAAACCTCCGCAAACGAGGCATACGAGCTGCTGCCATCTACAGCGGCATGGAGCACGACCGTATCCTGACCATCCTTGAAAATGCGGTCTTCGGGGCCGTCAAAATCCTCTACGTATCACCAGAAAGGCTCTCATCAGAGGTCTTCCGGGCAAAGCTTCGACACATGAACGTCAGCTTCATCACCGTCGACGAAGCACACTGCATATCGCAATGGGGATACGATTTCCGACCCTCATACCTCAAAATTGCCGACATCCGCCATGAACTGCCCGACGTGCCCGTACTGGCACTTACAGCCACCGCCACTCCTGCTGTCATCGACGATATACAGGACAAGTTGTCGAGGGATGAGAAACGAGAGACGAGGAGGTTCAACGTCTTCCGTATGTCCTTCGAGCGCAAGAACTTGGCCTATGTCGTACGCATGGCCCTCGACAAGAAAGACGAACTCATCCATATCCTGAAGCAAGTGGAGGGTACCGCCATCGTCTATGTACGTAGCAGACAACGCACGAAGGAAGTATCCGACTATCTAAATGAAACAGGCATCAGCGCCACCTACTACCATGCAGGACTCGACACTGCCGAGAAAGACAATCACCAAAAGCAATGGCAGACAGACAAGGTACGCGTCATGGTAGCCACCAATGCCTTCGGTATGGGTATCGACAAGCCTGACGTACGCATCGTACTCCACATCGACTGTCCCGACTCTATAGAGGCGTACTTCCAGGAAGCAGGACGCGCCGGACGAGACGGACTCAAGTCGTATGCCGTACTGCTCTACAACTCAAGCGACGAACGAAAACTAAAGAAGCGTATCAGCGACACCTTCCCTGAGAAAGACTACATACGCAAAGTCTACGACCATCTGGCATATTACTATCAGGTAGCCACCGGCGCCGGTTATAACGCCACCTTCGAGTTCAGTGTCGATGACTTCTGTCACAAGTTCCACCATTTCCCCATTCAGGTACACTCCGCCCTGAAGATACTCAACCGTGCGGGGTATATCGAGTATATCGAGGAACAGGAGAACCAGGCACGGGTAATGTTCCTGCTCAGCAGAGACCAGCTTTACCAGCTCCAGCAAGCATCGTCCAACGAAGAACGAATCATCACCTCCCTGCTGCGCAACTACGGCGGACTGTTCGTCAACTACGGATTCATTGATGAGGCCTTCATTGCCAACGAATGCGGAATGACCAAGCCTCAAGTCTACCAGACGCTCAAGGAACTGTCGCAAAGACACATCATCAGCTTCATCCCCCAGAAGCATACTCCCTATGTAAGATACATGCAACGGCGCGAAGACTCGGAACACCTACAGTTCCCGCCTGCCGTCTATGACGAGCTGAAGCAGCGCTATGTTGAACGTATACAGGCCATGATTGCCTATCTGAATACCAACAACATTTGCCGTAGCCGTCAGTTGCTCTATTACTTCGGTGAGGAAAACGACCATGATTGCCAGCAGTGTGACGTATGCCTCGGCCAGCGTCAGGAAACAAACCAGCAGGAACAGGCACGCCAGCAGATCATCGCCATGCTTAACGACAAGAAAAAACACCACGTCACCCAGCTACGCACAATCCTCCTACCCTATGAGTTCATAGAAGCAGCCTTAGAGGAACTCATGCTCGAAGAACAACTGTACATGGAAGACGGATACCTTTATATAGCAAACGACGTTTCCTAAGAAACGCCGTTGCCATTATCATATCTTCTTTCTTCTTGTCAGAAGAATTTTTCACTTTCTGGACCATGACAGTAGCTCGTACCGTCAAAACAATGGGTACAAACCTTACACTTCGGCATGCCAATGGCATTGATCAAATCCTCAAGCTTGGCAAACTTCAGCGACGAAAGTCCTAAGCGGCGAGCTATCTCTTCCACCATGCGCTGGTACTCGGGAGAACCCGTCTGGGCATACTTCTCCAGGTTCTTCTTGTCATCACCCTCAAAGTCGCGGATAATCTGACGGGTAATCAGCTCCATGTCACTCTTCGATGACGTGAACCCGATGAAGGGGCATCCATAGACCAGTGGCGGACAGCTGATTCGGCAGTGTACCTCCTTGGCACCATACTCAAAGAAGGTACGCACATTGTCACGAAGCTGGGTGCCACGCACTATGGAGTCGTCGCAGAACACAACGCGGCGGTCTTTCAGCAGCGCACCGTTAGGAATAAGCTTCATCCTGGCCACCAAGTTACGACGGCTCTGATTGCCCGGAGTAAACGAACGGGGCCAAGTGGGTGTATACTTCAGCACAGCACGCTCGTAGGGGACACCCTTACCCTCGGCATAGCCCAAAGCGGTGCCGACACCAGAGTCGGGGACGCCACACACGCAGTCCACCTCCGTATCATCATCCTCTCCCAGCTTACGTCCGTTTTTCTCACGCACCTCCTCTACGTTGATGCCTTCATAGTCGCTGGCCGGGAAACCGTAGTAAACCCACAGGAATGAACATATCTGCTCGCGCTCAAAAGCGGGCTGCATCACCTCGAAACCATCACTGTGCAGACGGACAATCTCTCCCGGTCCTAAGTCGCGTACAACTTTATAGTCAAGGTTGGGAAAACTGGAAGTCTCGCTGCTAACGGCATAGGCGCCCTCCTTCTTTCCTATCACAATAGGCGTACGTCCCAGGAAGTCGCGGGCAGCAATGATGCCATCCTCCGTAAGAATAAGCATGGAACACGAACCCTCAATCTTGCGATATACGTTGTTGATGCCCTCAACAAACGAATTTCCCATATTAATCAGCAGGGCCACCAGCTCTGTCTGGTTGATGTTGTTGGCCGACATCTCGCTGAAATGCATACGCTGCGCCAGCAACTCGTCGGCAATTTCCCGCTGGTTATTGATCTTTGCCACCGTTACAACGGCATAGCGCCCCAGATGGGAATTGACGATGATAGGCTGCGGGTCGGTATCGCTGATGATACCCAGTCCCTGGTGCCCATGAAACGATTCCAGCTCATCCTCAAAGCGCGAACGGAAATAGTCACGTTCCAACGAGTGGATGCTGCGATTAAAACCTCGTTCCGGGTCAAATGTTACCAAACCGGCACGCTTAGTGCCTAAATGTGAATTGTAGTCGGTGCCGTAGAACAGGTCGTTCACGCACTCCTTTTCAGCAATACAGCCAAAGAAACCTCCCATACCTTATTATATAAAATAATAGAGGAACGTAGCGATACCCTCAAGTGCGGGCTTGCGTTGTCCCTCAATCTCTATTTTGAAATCTATCTCAACCTTGCAGACACCACGCAGGTTCTGAATGTTGTGAAGCTTGGCAACCAGTCTGATGCGTGAACCTGTGATGACTGGCAGTCCGAAGCGCATCTTGTCCATACCGTAGTTGACAAGCATCTTGATATTGTTCACCTCTACAATCTGGTCCCACATGTAGGGCAAGAACGACAGCGTCAGGTATCCGTGGGCAATAGTGCTCTTATACTGACTTTCCTTCTTGGCCCGCTCCACGTCAACGTGAATCCACTGGTGGTCAAACGTGGCGTCAGCAAAAAGATTAATGTTGTCTTGGTCTACCTGCAACCACTCCGAGGTTCCGAGTACCTCGCCCAGGTGGGCAGCAAACTCATCATAGCTGTTAATAATCAGTTTTCCCATATCGAGATTATTCTTTACGTTTATCAATAAACTTCCAGTCCTTATACTGATTGCGGGGGAATATGAAGATATCGTCACTAATGCCTCCCGACTTGAAGTTGCTTACCTTGATGGTAGTCCAGATGAACGCCACCTTGATGCGCAGCCTCACCGGCTCATAGCCCTTCTTCGTCACCCACGCCTTCACAATCTTGATAGTACCCTTGGCATGCTTCTTCTGCTTCAGCGTCAGCAGGAACAACCCTTTGTCCTCCTGGATACTATAGTCGAAATCGTCAAGCTCAAATTTGAACTTACCACTATATTTGTCCTTCTTATCCGAGTTGGCAGCGTGGATCTGCACCTCTTTCTTCTTGCGGAAAGCCATATAGGCCGTCACTCCGTCGTTCCAGGTATTCACCTTCTCGTCCACAAACTTCTGCTTCTTTCCCTTGAAGGTAATGTCACCTTTCGTCTTGTAGATGCCCACTATGTTCACATCATAGTGCAACGAGGCACCCTGCTCTCCAAACACCTGGCTGTAAGCCTGGTTGAAGATACGGCGAGCCTGCTTCTCATTAGCACTCTCCTGTGCTACGGAGGCCACCGTCTGCAAGGCCAGTATCATCAGTAAAACAATCTTTCTTCCCATAATCGGGTGCAAAGGTACGAAAAAAAACTGAAACCATTTTATCTTTTCTACCTTTTTTATATCTTCAATAGTCAATGCCATGCGCAATGTGTGTCCAGAAGTCATTAAACCATCTATTCAAAATATTCATTTATTCAAGTATTCAAATAGGACAGGAAGGTTTTTGGATTTTGGTTTTCTTTTGGTTTTTATTGGCTTATAGATATTATATATATTATATATATATTATAATATATTTGAATACTTGAATAGTTGAATACTTCTATTACTCGCTAACTGGGCGAGTTAGGCATGCTAACTGGGCGAGTTAGGTGTGCTAACTAAGCTACTTAGACATGCTAACTCACCGACTTAGTCGAAGAAGCCGAAGCCGCCAATGGCAGTAAGCATACGCTCCACGTAGTCCCACGAGGTGGGCGAGAACGAGAAACCAAGGCGGTAGAGCACCTGAGTGGTATAGTCGTTGTCGCGGGCCACGTCGGTAGTCTTCTGGCCGTGTGCCATATCCTGATAAGCCAGCAACGAGGCCAGCTGACGGGCTTTCTGCGGGTCGTCCTTGGCAGCCTCCATCGCCTCGGCAAACTCTTCCTGCTCGACGAAGCGGATGCCTCCGGTAACAGAGGTAAGTCCCATCAGCACGTCGCCTAGGAACTGGCCGTGGATGTTGTAGGGATGGAAAACGGTGCATTCCTTAGGCGTGGTTGCCAGAAGTACAATGGCGTGGCTCACCTCATTGATGGGAGAAAACTCCACCCGCTTGTTACGCATAGCGAAGGGACAGCATCCCAGCATATTGTAGACCTTAATGCGCCCCATGAACGAATTGGTCTGGAAGTTGGCCTGGAACTCGCCATCGGTGCTACGGGCAGCGAGGTTACCCACACGCATGATCTTTGCACTGAGCCCGTGGAGGGCTACGGCATCAAGTATGAGCCGTTCTGCCATGAACTTCGAGTAGATGTACTTGTTGCCGAGGTACTGCCCCAGATAGAGCTTCTGCTCGGTGAATACGGGCAGATTCTGGTTTTGAGCATCCACCCAGAGCCCGCGGGTGCTGGCTGTAGAGACATGCACCAGTCGGGCACTCCTCTGTAGGCAGAAGTCGACACAGCGCTGGGCACCTCCGATGTTCACGTCCTCTATTTCGGTACCTTCAGAGAAATGCTTCACGATGGCGGCGCAGTTGAATAGCGTTGAGATTTGATAATCGGAAGCTGGTATCTTCTCCGCCAGGTCTTCTGTCACATCGCCGAGGATGACGTGGATGCGCTTACCGAAGAGCGGCTTGAACGAATCGGCAAAGTAGTAGAATAGCAAGGTGCGCAGACGGCTCTCGGCTTTCTCCTGCGTCTTTCCGCGTACGAGGCAATAGATGTTCTCCGCATCGCTGTCGATGAGGTCGCGGAGGATGTGGATGCCGAGATATCCGGTGGCTCCCGTCAGGAGCACGTTGCCCAAGGACTGTCGCTCTCCTTGTCGGAAGGTGCCGAGGGTGTTCTTCTGCAGCAGGTTGTTGATGGCAGTGTAGTCATAATCGGCGATTTCGTCAGGACCCGATGGAGAACCATCGGGAACAGTGGTACCGGTAATGAGGGCAGCCAGTTTGCGGGGCGTGGGATTGGCAAACACGTCGCCGTAGGCCACATGGAGGTTAGCCTTGTCGGCTTCGATGATGACGCGGGTGACAACAAGCGACGTTCCGCCCAGCTCAAAGAAGTTGTCGGTAGCTCCTACCCTATCCATTTGCAGGATACCGGCAAAGATGTCACAGAAGGCTTTCTCCGTGTCATTAGCCGGAGCCACGTATACCGAACTGACAGCCAGCTGCGGTTCGGGCAGCGCCTTGACGTCGGTTTTGCCATTGGGGGTCATGGGCATCTCAGGCAGTTGCAGGTAGGCTGTGGGCACCATATACTGCGTGAGACTCTTGGAGATTTCTGCTTTCAGCGCATCGGGTGCTATCTCGCGGTCAGCGGTATAGTAGGCGCAGAGGTGCTCCTTGTCATTCAGCTTACGGATAATGATGACCACCTTCTCCATACCCTCCACCTTCAGCATGACGTTCTCTATCTCACCGAGTTCGATGCGCAAGCCACGAAGCTTGATCTGGTGGTCGGTACGTCCGAGGATCACCACGTTGCCATCGGGCAGCCATTTGGCGTAGTCACCTGACTTATAGATACGTGTGCCATTGTAGTCGATGAACCGTTCGCGGGTCATTTCATCGAGATTGTTGTAGCCACGAGCCACACCACGACCACCGATATAGAGTTCGCCTACCACACCTACGGGCAGTTCATTGCCGTCGCTGTCGACGATAAACTCCTTGACATTCAGCTGAGGCTTGCCCACGGTGACCTGTTCGGCATGGGTAAGTTCTGCATTGTTGGAAGCCACAGTAATCTCGGTTGGTCCATAGCAATTGAAGATTCGTGCCTTGGTAACGCTGCGCATCTGCTGCAGCAGGGCTTCGCTGAACTTCTCGCCACCGGCACGACAGATCTTGACCTTCGAAATGGCACGACAGAAGTCGTCGGAGGTGAGCCATGTCTGCCAGCGGGAAGGCGTTCCTGAGACCATATCAACGGCAGCTGTATCACCCGATGGAGAAGCATCGGGAACGGAGGTTCCTGTGATGAGGCGGGCAAGGTCGAGCGGATTATTGGCCTGCTCCTCAGTAGCCAGTACGAGGGTTTTGCCGTTGAAATAAGCCATACCGATGTCCTGCAGGGCTGCATCGAAGGAGATGGTGGTGACGCTGAGCACTCGGTTGGCATCCGTCAGCACGGCATTGGCAAAGACATTGGCGGGATGACCATAGAGGTAATTGCATATACCCTCGTGACGCAGCATCACTCCCTTCGGACGCCCCGTTGAGCCTGAGGTATAGATGAGGTAGGCAAGAGGACTCTCCCCCTGCTCCTCCTTTGTTGGGAGGGGAGTAGATAAATCTGTGGCGAGGAGGTCTTCGACGTACAGCCATTTTTCGGCAGGTAAGGAGTAATCACTCCCCTCTCCAGTGGGAGAGGGATTGGGGGTGGGCCCAATAATGTAGCGGGCCTCGCTGTCTTCCAGAATCAGCTTCACACGGTCAGCAGGATATTCCGGGTCGCAGGGGATGTAGGCAGCACCGGCCTTCAGCACACCAAAGAGCGAGAGGATGAGCCGGCTAGTGCGGGGCAACAGCAGGGCAACCCTGTCGTTGGGCTGCACACCCCGCTGCCGCAGACCGTTGGCAATACGGTTGGTAGCCTCGTCCATCTCCTTATAGGTAAACGTAGCATCAATGGCTACCAGCGCCTCATGGTCGGGCTGTGTCTGTGCAAAATGACTGATACACTCGTGGAAGAACTTGAAGGGAGCATCTCCTGTAGCCGTCTGGCGCAGATGCGAGAGTTCCTCTTCCTGGTTCTTGCTGACGATAGAGAGTTGGCGAACCTTGACGTCCGGTTGCGCTATCATGCGTTCAACTACAGCTACGATGCTCTCTGCCAAGGCATTGCCAAGGCGGTCGGAATAGACGGCATCGTCGTACTGCACCACCACGCCTTGCGACTCAATTTTAATATTGATCGGGAATTTGGGCACATTCAACTCCAGCAGCTCCTGACTGACAGGCTTACCGCCAACGGTATAAGCAGCCAGCACACCCACCTGATAAGCGTAGGCAATGGCAGGACGGAACCCATAGTCGGTAGATATGCGTGCGAAGGGATAGTCCTCGTGGCGCAGCGTCTCGTCGAAGGTGTCGCAGGTCTGTTTCAAGAACTCACTGACGCTAATATCGTCGACCTGAAGCCCCAATGCCAGGGTATTGACAAACATACCCACGGTGTCGGCAATTTTCAGGTTGGAGCGTCCGCTGCTGACGGTGCAGAGATACACTTCACGATTATTGGTGTAGCGACTCACTACATAGGCAGTAGCTGCAAGGAACAGATGGGCCGGCGTCACCTCATGCTGACGGCAGAAGGCGGTAAGGGCAGCAACAGTATCGCTACTTACAGGACAGACGGCCTCGCCAATGAACCCCTGCCGGTCGGTCTTCGGCAGGTCAGCGGGAATCTCGCTGGCACCCTCGCAGGTCTGCAACTTCTCGGCAAAGAACTGCTGGGAAGCTTTAAAGACCTCACTCTCGGCAGCCTGCTGCTGGTCGGCTACGAAGTCGAGGTAGGTATAGTTTTCTTTCTCAACGGGAGAACCGTTGAGCACGTCGTTGATTTCGCGGATGAACAAATCGGCAGAACCTCCATCGAAGACAAGGTGATGGACATCCATCAGCAAGCAGACGGAAAGCTCGGTCTTGACCACCTCGAAACGGTAAAGAGGCGGTTTTTGCAGATTGAACGGACGTACGAACTCATTCTTGTAGGCAAGGAGAGCCTCGTCACTCATTTCCGTAATGGCAACCTCCACAGGAGCACTATCCTCCAACGTCTGAATAATCTCATTGTTCTGGGTGGTGAAATGCACACTCAGTTCAGGATGTGCCTCCACCACACGCTTCACCGCCTGAGCCAATGCCTGGGCATCGATACCCTCAGGGTAGGTCAGCAGATAAGGAATGTTGTAGATGGTAGACGTAGGATTCTTCAGACATTCGAAATAGACACCCGTCTGGGCATAGGAAAGCGGGGCAGACTCACTACTTTGCCTTTCCCTCTCAGGGAGGGATTGGGGGTGAGTCTGTCGGAGCAGGGTGTTTTTCAGTATCTCATTCTCGATGCCCTGCAGCGTACCTGTCTTCACCAACGACTTGGAATCGAGGGTGATGCCATAGCGCTTGTTCATCTGTACGGCAAGTTTAATGGCAGAGATAGAAGTCAGTCCGGCATAGCCGAGGACGGTGGTGATACCAAAGTCTTGGTTGTTGACGATACCGGCAATCAACTCATGCAGTTCCTCCTCCAGCACGTTCAGCGGGGCGGCAGGAGTTTGTTGCGAATCAGTCGCAACATGCTTGACAGGCTTCGGCAGGGCACGTTTGTTTACCTTCTGGTTCTGATTCAGGGGAATCGTCTCAATCTGCATCGTTACGGCAGGCACCATATAGGGCGGTTTCTGGTCGAGGATGAAATCGTTCAAAGCCTCAATGTCCACCTGCTGGTCGCTGACGATGTAGGCGGCAATGAACTTACCACCAGCACTACCCTCCTCGTCGAAGGCCTGCACTGTAGCGTCCTTGATGCCGGGGAACTCACGGATAACCGCCTCCACCTCTTTCAGCTCGATGCGGAAGCCACGAATCTTCACCTGTCCGTCGCGGCGCCCTACGAACTGGATATTGCCGTCGGGCAGATAGCGGACAATGTCGCCAGTACGGTATACACGGGCATATTTTGTCTCCTGAGTGAAAGGATTCCCGATGAACACCTCCGCCGTCTTTTCAGGCCTGTTCAGATAGCCTCGGCTTACCTGCGGGCCACTCACCCAGAGTTCGCCGGCAGCACCCACAGGCAATCGATGTCCCTGCGGGTCGACCACATACAGGCGCATATTGTCGAGCGGCTTGCCGATGGGTATATCCTTCATCTTATGGACAACGGGGAAGGTGGTGGTAAAAATGGTACACTCCGTAGGACCGTAGCCATTATAGAACTGGTAACCTTGCGGTGGTGTCAGAGATGCCAGTTTCTCTCCACCCGTAGAAAGATACAGCAACGAGTGGTTCTCAATATTCGTGGCAAACTGATAGCCCACCTGCGTGGTCATAAACGAATGGGTAATCTGGTGCTGTTCAAAATAGTCGTTCAGCGCCATTAGATCGAGTCTCAACTCTTCGGGAACAATATGAACCGTAGCGCCACAGGTGAGGGCGGGATACATATCCATCATGCAGGCATCGAAACCATAGCTGGCATAGGCAGCCACGCTGTGACCTGGTTTCAGGTCGTAATAATGCTGATACCAGTGGCAGAAGGCTACGAGGTTGCCGTGTGTGAGCTGACAGCCCTTGGGAACTCCCGTTGAGCCAGAGGTGTAAAGCAGGATGAAGAGACTGCTCGGAGTAATCTGAGTATTCAAAGAATTCAGAGTACTCTGAAGATTGGGAAGCTCCTTCGTCAGCAGCACGTCACCCAGATATTCATCCACAATAGGCCTTAATTCCTCATCAGCAATCAGCAACTTGGCGTCAGCATCCTGCATCATGAAGTTGAGGCGCTCTTTCGGATAGCTGGGGTCCAGAGGCTGATAGGCACAGCCGGCCTTCAGCACACCCAGCGAGGCAATAGCCATCCACTCGCAACGGGGAATGAGTACCGACACGACATTCTCTGCACCCAAGCCCTTTGAGGCAATATAACCAGCAATACGATCGCTCATCTCGTCGACCTCGGCATAGGTGTACTTCTTGTCTTTATAAACTACGGCAATATGCTGAGGCGTAGCCTTGGCCTGACGACAGAACAGCGACACGATGGTCTGCGTATTGTCGTAATCCGCATCCGTCTGGTTGAAGCTGTCGAGTACCGCCCGTTGTGACTCGGTGGCGATGTCGATGTCACGCAGGTAGTCCTGAGAAAGCATGCCTGCCAACACGGTATCGTAACTCTCCAGATATTGGGCAATCAGTGCCTCAGAGTATTCGTTGGCATTGTATTCAGCCTTGACCTGGAACTTACCATCGAGGATGAACGTCTTCAGATAGAGCGATGCCTCAAGATAACTGTTTCCGATACGGACGGCTTTCATAGGCTTGCCACACAGCTGATTGTCGGAGAACAGCATACCGTGCCAGGCAAACATGGAATTACTCTGCAAACCAAGGTCGTTGACTACGTCGCTGAAGGAATAGGCATCGTGCTGGCGGCAGCCACTCATCTGCTCCTGTCCTGCTTTCAGGAAGTCGAGTACCTTCGTATCGTTGTCAAACTTGGCATAGACGGGGAGCGTCTTCACCGTCATACCTACGGAATGCATAAACCGTTTGTCGGTGCGTCCGTTAAAGACGGTGGTAAACAGCGACTCCTGCTCGTTGTTGTACTTGGCGAGAAGGAAAGAATAGGCCGAGGTAAAGAGGGTGCTCTTGAAGATTCCATTTTCCTGGCAGAAGGCCTCGACGGTATCGAGGCTGACACTCAAGGTGCGAAGCAATGATGCTTCGGCATGCTCAGACTCTTCAAGGTCGGGCAGCAATTGCGTAAACGTGTCACCACAGTCAAAGTTCTGGGCATACCACTGTTTGGCTACTTCGAAAGCCTCCGACTGCTGGTGCTCCTTCTCTGCCTTGATAACATCGGCCAGCGTCATGGCTTCAGGTGCCAGCGTCTGTCCCTTATAGGCGGCATCCACATCCTCCAGTATGATCTTCATGGAGGTGCCGTCGACAATCAGATGGTGAAGATCCTGGAAATAGTAGTAGTGCTCCTTGTCGTGCAGCAGACGGATATGGAAGAGGCGGTCGCCGTAGATATTGAACGGCACGACGAGCTGTGGCTTGATGGCCTCGATATCGTCAATCTCCTCCACTGTCAACGAGAATGTCTCCGTGTCGTCTATCGACTGAAAGGGTTCTCCCTGTTCATCCAGTTGTATTCTGGTAAACAGCGTAGGATGCGCCTTCACTGCGGTTTCTATGGCACGACACAGACGGTCAGCGTCGAGCGTGCCATCGAGTATATATAAATAAGGTAGGTTATAACAGGCTTCTCCTTGATGTGCCACACACTCTACGTAGAGGCCGTATTGGACTTTGGATAATGGAACTTGGTTCATCATGTAGACTCTGATTAGATATAAGATAAAAGATTAAAAGCTATGAGTAATCAAAAGGGGGCTTTACCACTTGGCGGAAAAAATCCGTGGTGTGATATTCAGCGAAAGCCATGCCCAGCGCAGACTTCCGTCGCCGCTGGCGCGCTTCAGGCGCTCCATGGTCTCCGTTCCCGTCATGTAAGAGTAACCAGCAGAAAGCTTAATATCCTTTGCAAGGGCATAAGAGGCTTCTACTTCCAGCTCATGACCCAGTGTACGGTTTAAATCTGTCAGCTCAGTGCCAGTAGCCAAATAGTGGTAGGTGGCGCTTAGTCTCAGATTCTTCAGCGGACTGCAACTTCCACCAAAATAGGCGTTCTGCATACCTGGCGTAAAACCGTTGATGTAGGTACTGAGGTAGAAGAAATCCATAGCACCATAGAACTTGTGATGAGAGCCGTAGACAGGGTTGAAGCCCTTGTTGACATCATGGAGAGGCATACCAAGACCACCTTTTTGGACAACAGCCACATAGTCGTCACCACTCAGATAGTCGTATCCCGCCTGGAGCGACCAGATGTCATTAGGCATCCATTCTGCCTTGACAGCAGCCATCCATGCATCGAGTTTTGCCTTCTTCTCGTCATGACCAGTCTGGCGGTAATAACTACCCTCTACCAGGAAGTGCTTAGGAGCAAACTTCAGGTAGCCTCCATACACCAGCTGCCACTCTGTTAAGGCTTCGTTAAGGTCTATACCGTCCTCTTTGCCAGCCTGCATACCAATATTCATAAGCAGCAGTGAAGCGCCTAACGGAACTTTGGGCACATCGTAGTGATACCACACGGTGTGCATGGACTTATAGGGGCGGCTGCCATTCACATAGTAAGAGCCCGGCTGACTGAGTGCACGCATGTTCTGGTTATAGGCCAGTATGACGTGCAACTTATGACCGTAGCCCTCAAAGCCTAATCGCAGGGCATCGTGGGTCATCGATGCCATCACCCAGTCATCGGAGCCGATGATACGTTCATCGTCATACCTCAGCGCCAAGCGTCCCATCTGGGCAAAGACGTTAGCGCTTCTCCCGTCGGTAGCCTTCAGAACCGGTGCATGCATCATGGCCCACGCCTCGTAGACGTTCACCCCTGCCGCACCCTCATGGCCCCAGGTGCCTACATGCTGCATGGTAAGCTTAGTATCCAGCCAGTCACGCTGATAGCCAAGAACCAGTCGCTCACGATCCAAGACGAATGCCGACCGGTCATCTGACGACGGGTTTTCTGGATCGTATGTCATTCCGCCGTTACGGATTTCGCCACGCGTCAACAGCCGGAGGTCAGCAGTAAACTGCGAAGACTGCTGTTGCTCACCATCGTCCTGTGCCATGCTACCGACAGGCAACAGCATCAGTAGCGATAACAAACAGTTCATTAGCCTTCGAATTCAAACAGATTGACAAATCCTGTCAACTGGAATACATTCATGATATCGTCATTCACATGCGACATCACCACACGGCTGCCGCCTGCCTTGGCACCTTTCAGAATACTGATGAGGATGCGGAGTCCGCTGGATGAAATATATTCCAGTTTCTCACAATCGATACACACATCTTTACCTTCCGTATTGTACAACGGCTGTAGGACTTGCTCAACCTCAGCAGCAGCTGCTGTGTCGAGCTCTCCTTCCATTACCACGAAATACTTGTCGTTCTTTTCCTCAATAATTGTCTTCATAGCAGTATTATTTTAAATTGTTAATCTGTTTCTTTAGCGTCAGGATATTCTTACCTCCCGTGCGCTCATAATTGATGCTGTCCATCAGTTCGCGCAACAAGAGGATTCCAAGTCCACCAATAGGACGGTCTTCTGCTGAGAGCGTTATGTCGGCTTTCTTCCTCTCCGTCGGGTCGAAAGCTACGCCACTGTCGATGATAACAAACGACATCCATTGACCATCGGCAAATACCTTGAGCGTTATCTCACCTATTACACCTGTAGGATAGGCATAGTCAATGACATTAACAACGGCTTCCTCCACCGCCAACTGTATTTTCTTAGCCAACGACTTTTCGATGTCGAGTTCTGCCATCACCTGCTTGACAAAAGCATTGAGGGTTTTCACCTCACGCACGTCATTCTGCAGCGTCAGTTCCTTATCCAGCAGCAGTTGGTGGGCAACGGGTGAATAGCGGAAGGCCAGCATTGTCAGGTCGTCACTCTGTTCAGCATCCTCCACGAAAGCGTGTACTTCGTTGGTCATCTGTTCAATGAGTTGCCTTGGTCCCAGCTCCATCGACTTGCCAAGCACCGCCATCATACGCTCCTTCCCGAACAGCTGATGCTTAATGTTCTTGGCCTCCGTTACACCGTCGGTATAGAGGAAGAACGTAGAACCGCCTTCCAACATGGTATCCTGCATCTCATACTTGAAATCATCAAACAATCCCACTGGCAGATTAGGCTTCGACGGCAACATCACCGGACCTTCACTTCCCATAACAACAGGCACATCGTGTCCCGCATTACAATATCGCAGACGCCCCGTAGGAAGGTCTAACACACCGATAAACAGCGTAACGAACATGTTGGAGTCATTACCCTGACACGATGTCTCATTGAGGGTCTGCATGATGTGGGCTGGATTGTTCTCACGGGCTACTGCCATACGGAACATCGAGTGTATCACTGCCATTACCATCGCAGAAGGAACACCCTTGCCGCTGACATCACCAATGCAGAAGAACAGCTTCTCGTTGCGAAGGAAATAGTCAAAGAGGTCACCACCCACCTCACGGGCTGGAATCAGCGAACCATACACATCAAGGTCGCTACGTTCAGGGAAGGCCGAGGGCAGCATCTCCATCTGGATATCGCGGGCTATGCGCAGTTCGCTGTCAAGGCGTTCCTTGTCGAGCATAGTATGTTGCAACTTACGACTATTCTTGGCAAAACGACTGATGATAAGTGCCAGTACCATAAGACCCAGCAGCATCAGCACACCGATATTCAGGCGCATCATCTTCAGCTTGCCATACACCTCTTTATCGTAGCATACAACAGCTATCTGCCATCTTGGCTGTCCCTTGAAGAAGGCGAAAAACACACGGCCTTTGTCGCCAGCAGCGTTTCTATAATTGAAATAATGGCTCCGTCCATTGTAACTCAGCGTCTTCGTAACGGTACTGTCATTAATCATACTGACAATCTTTTCTGCATCGCCCTGCCTAACCCTGTCTTTCGAAGGTCCCGTTATCAGCTGACCCGACTCCGTCAGCAGCAATACAAACGAAGATGGATACACATGTCTGTAGTTCAGCGTATCGCCCAGCCAGGCAAGGTCAATGTCAAGGCCAAAAACGGCAATAGTCTCACTCTTGTCGTTATGAATCGGGCGGCAATAGCTCACCACATTCTTACTCGACACAGGGTCGAAGTAAGGATAGGTCCACGAAGGAGCATTGTTCTCTTTGGCAACCCTGTAGAAGGGCATTTGGGTATAGTCGTGACTCGGCCCAGCAACCTGTTGCCTAACCAACGTGCCATTTTCATTGAACACATAGGGTTCATAGAGCCGCCCTTTCTCAGGATAGAAATTCTCGGAAAAGGCAATGCCACAACCCAGTAGGTTAGGATGCGAACGCATGACCCATTCTGCCACACTATACATCGAGTCAGGGTAGGCCAGGTTGCGTTTCATGTCCCATATATGTCCCTGAAGGGAATTCTCAGTCATATTCAGCGTATTCTTGGCAATGATGGCTTTCAGGGTAAGTTCCGTCTCCGCCTTGTTCTCCAGCTCGGTAGCCAACATGCTACGAGTGTAGTAATACTGCACAGCCGATATCACCTCCAGCAACAATGCCGCAGCAATGATGATAGTGAGGCTCGTATGCCTCTTCAGCCAGTCAGTAACACGCTTCATTGCATAACTCCTTTAACTATCCCCTTCCAGTTTCAGTTCCTCAATCATCTGGTCAATCTTTGCCAGTTCGCGAGGAATCTTGATGCCCTGTGGACAGTGGCGTTCACACTGACCACATTGTATACAGTGGTCGGGCTGACGGTCACGGGGCACAACACGGTCTAAGGATATCAGATACTGCCGACGGTGCTTGCGATACTCCGGGTCGCCAACACCCATGGGCAGCGAACCTTCGTTCTTGCATTTATTATAATGTACGAAGATGGCGGGAATATCAATACCATAGGGACAGGGCATACAGTACTTGCAGTCGTTGCAGGGAATGTTTTCCAAACCCACAATCCTGTGAGCCACGTCATCGTGCAGATAAGTCATTTGCTTTTCCGACAGAGGCTCCAGCGGACAATAGCTCAGCAGGTTGTCCTTCAGGTGCTCCATATACGTCATTCCGCTGAGTACGGTGAGCACACCCTTCGGGGTTCCAGCATATCGGAAAGCCCAAGAAGCCACGCTACGCTCAGGAGCCTTCTGTTTCAGCTCTGCCATGAGATACTGCGGAAGCTTCACCAGTCGTCCGCCCAGCAACGGCTCCATAATGACGGCAGGAATGTTGCGTTTCTCCAACTCGGCATAGAGATAGCTGGCGTCAACATTGCCGCTATTGATTTCGTTGGCATAGTTCCAGTCCAGGTAGTTCAGCTCTATCTGAACAAAATCCCAATGGTATTCTTCATGACGGGACATCATCTCGTCGAACACCGATTTCTGTCCATGGAACGAGAAACCCAGGTTACGGATACGACCAGCTTTGCGTTCCTCCTGCAGGAAGTCCATGATGCCGTTGTCTATATAGCGTCCGTTGAACTCGTCCATACCACCGCCTATAGCGTGCAGCAGGTAGTAGTCGATATAGTCCACCTGCAGTTCTTTCATCGAGTTGCGGTACATCTCTATCGACTTTTCGCGGGTCCAGTAGTCGTGGTTGAAGTTCGACAACTTCGTAGCCACGAAATACTCCGAGCGCTTGTGACGGCTCAAGGCAATACCCGTGCACCGTTCCGACTGTCCCTGACAATAGACGGGTGACGTATCGAAATAGTTCAAACCGTGCTCCAGCGCATAGTCCACCTGACGGTTGATCATCTCCTGATCAAACTCCTGATCATTATCCACCTTCGTTGGCAGGCGCATCATGCCGTAGCCCAGCAACGACACTTTCTCCTTCGTCTTCGGGTTCTCGCGATAGGTCATTTTTCCTACTGGCGGCTCCACCTGATTCTTGTATTCATCGGACACCTCGTCCAGTTTCTTGTTCTTACAGCCTGTCAGCACGGCAGCCGTACCAACGGCACCGACACCGAACAGCTTCAGGAATGAGCGTCTGGAAAGCCCACCCAAGCTCTCCCCAAGGGAGGGGTGTTTGGTTACCTGATTTGGTTTGTTTTTATCTTCCATTGTTTAATATTGTCAATTGAGAATTGTCTTTATGTATTTAAACATCCCTCCCTTCGGGAGGGCTTGGGTGGGCCTTTGCCTTGGGTGGGCCTTGTCCTTAAATCATTTTATGTACTTCATGTCCCTCGACCATGATTGCCGAGAAGGGACGGGCCGGACACACATATTCACAAGCTCCGCAACCAATGCAGGCCTCTTCGTTCACAGCGGGAACCCAGGGCGATTCCTCATCCTCCTCATTCAGCGCCACCATCTCAATAGCACCAGCAGGACAATGGCGCGAGCAGTTACCACACTCCACACCATCGGTCACAGCCACACAATTCTTCTCGATGAAAACCGCATGGCCTATCTGCGTCGACGATTTCTCTTCCTTGTCAATCGGCTTGATGGCACCGGCAGGACACACCTCACCGCAGCGTGTACACTCCGGACGGCAATGGCCCCGCTCATACGACATCTCAGGCAGCATCAGGTGCAGCAAGTCAGTAGAGGGACGCAGCACGTTGTTTGGACACTCAGACACACACAGCTGGCAGCCCGTACAATGCTGGGCAAAATACTCAAACGACAACGAACCCGGAGGCGTCAAAGGCGTCTGACGCTCAGGAGCCACCTTGTCCTCCAACTCAGCAAGTCCGCCGTCCATCAGCTTCTCCTTCTTCTGAGCCATAGCTGCCGTCGTAACAAGGGCAGCACCTATTAGGAACGAACGGCGAGAAGCATCCCCAAGCCCCTTATCATCCCCTCCTTGGGAGGGGCTTGGGGAGGCTTTAAAGGCTTTATACTTCAGCGCCCCAAACTTGCACTCGCTGATGCAGTTACCACAAACCACGCAGCGGGAGTAGTCCACCGTATGGCTCTTATAGTCGATACAGGCAGCCTTGCAGTTCCTCGAGCATAACGAACAGTTCTTGCACTTCTTCTCATCGAACCTTACCTTCAGCAACGAGAACCGGGCCAGAAACGACAATACCGTACCCACGGGACACACCGTATTACAATAGGTACGGCCACCCCGCCACGCCAGCACTACCAGCACTATCAGCGTAACCAGGGCAATAATGAATACCGGCAGCGACTTCATCCATACGTCGACGGTATAGAAGGCATAGCTGTCGGCACGCTCGGCAAGCACTCCCAGCACGTTATTACCCAGCATCCACAGGGGCTGCAACAACATCGTTGCAATACGTCCGAAGGCGCTATAAGGTGCCAGCAGCTGGAACAGCGAGCCTATGCCAGCCAGCAGCGCCACAACCATCACCACCAGCATCGGGTAGCGCAGCCAGCGCACTTCCTTTGAATAAGAATACTTGTTCTTCTTGCGGCGGAGCTTTGCCAACACGTCCTGAAGAATGCCCAGCGGACAGATAACGGAGCAATAAATGCGTCCGAAGATCAGTGTCAACAGCACCAATCCCACGATAACCGCAACGTTGAGGGCCAATACAGCTGGCAGGAACTGAATCTTAGCCAACCAGCCCAGCCAATGGTGCAAGGTTCCCGTAAAGTCAAGAAACAACAGCGTGATGCCAACAAACACCACTGCCGCCAATACAATCCTGATTTTTCTTAGCATAATAGTCGTCTATTTATAGTTATGGCGCAAAGATAATACAAAAAATCGTTATGAGCAAAAGAAAGAAAGTTTTTTTTAAAAGTTAAGCCCGTCAATTAAACCTTTTGCAATTACCTGCGTCAAAAGCTAATAGCATACCTTATCTATTTATTAACAACTAAAAGCTTAAATTACAATGAAAAAAGTAATGATGATGATGGCCATGCTAGCCGTATCGTTCGCTGCACAGGCACAGACAAAGTTCCACGATGTTGAAGCCAATGAGGCAACAGGCCCCGTTAAGTCAATCACTATGAACATGATGGGACGTGACCAGGTAATCAATTTCACCAAGGAGGGCAAGATGGAGCGCGAAGGCACTACTGATTGCGTTTACGATGCTGAGGGCTACCTGCAGTCGGCCAAGGTGAGCATGAGAGGCCAGGAGACCAGTGTCAAGTACAAGTGGGAGAACGGTCACATCGCCAGCCAGACCATGAACATGATGGGTCAGGACATGACTATCAAGTACACCTACAACGACAAGGGTGCTGCTGCCTCACAGTCGATGAATATGATGGGACAGGATATCAACATCCCCTACACCGACTATGAGTACGACAGTCACGGCAACTGGATTAGCCGCAAGACATCAATGATGGGCAACGACGTGACCCAGACTCGCAAGATTGAGTACTACGAGTAAGGAAAAACCAATACAATTTTACATAAACACGAAATAAGGTGTCTCCATATGAGGCACCTTATTTCATACTCTATTCCTCCACCACCCTCCTCAGAAGTTTACACCCACGTTGGCGAAGAAACTGCTGGTGTGAGCCCTGTCGTAATCATCGTGACTTACGTTTGCCAGTCCGATGTCACACCCCAATTCCGCATAGAGGTGGTCGAACTGCAGTCCGCAGCCTATGCGCAAGCCTCCGTCGAGACGCTTGAAGGCATTGTCAGAGAACGAGTTGTAACTTAGGCGCTGATCCTTTTCTTTAATCTTTCCGCCCACACCTAACGCACCATAGAATCCGGCAAAGGGTTGGATACTGGTCAGGCGGTCGAAATTGTGCTGATACTTGATCAGGAACGGCATCTCCAGATAGTTCATGTTGTAAGTGTAAGAACCATTGTGACTACCCTTTCCACCTTTCTCTATATAGTAGAGTCCACTCTCCAGATAGAGGGGCGTGGCTGGAGCCACCTGAATGCCTGCTGCAAAGCCTACATTGAGTCCCGCCTTAGGCGAACCACCGTCCAGCTGGTGATCATCGGCATTAACGACTGACGCACCGACTCCCAAACGAAGCCCAAAGTATCCTCCAATCGGTGAATGGAATCGCGGATCACTTGTCTGATAACCAGCGCGGTAAGGCGCAACCGGACGGTTGTAGGACCGCCTCGTGTATTGTGCCATTGAGGGCATAGCCGTCAGCATGGCAAGCATTGAAACAATTAGTATTCTTTTCATCGTCGTACGGTTTTAAAGATTTGACGATGCAAAGATAATAAAAACGCCTGCCTCGCACCAAGACCTTTCCCCTATGATTCAAGGGCGTTATTCCTATTCTTTCGGGGAGATTCCCTACGCACAACCATACGGACAGCAAATAAAAAAATGAATCCGAACCGCAAAGCGATTCGGATTCTTCAAGCTATGATTGTTCACGGACTTAAATTTCCTGATTCTCAGGACGCAGCTTGCGAACGGTCTCGCCGGCACGCCACATCTCCTGATTGCGCATAGCCTCGAGCTCCTTCTCCAAGCCGGCACGGTAGTCGGGCTTCGAGTTGGCGTCGATAGTAATCTGAGCCTCGTTGCCGGTCTTTACTGAGTAGTAGAGCCACTCCATGACGGGCTTGATGGCATCGTGGAAACGGGGAGCCCAGTCGAGGGCACCGCGCTGAGCGGTGGTCGAGCAGTTGGCGTACATCCAGTCCATACCCTTGGCACCGAAGAGCGGGCCAAGGCTCTGGGTGAGCTCCTCAACGGTCTCGTTGAAGGCTTCCGAAGGAGAGTGGCCGTTCTCGCGCAGCACTTC
>JAEEGH010001880.1_pt1 | contig 58690 bp, 58 predicted proteins | sample 9134181 | NCBI WGS metagenome assembly JAEEGH01 (sample SAMN16246544, study PRJNA631951) | gut metagenome | biome: gut microbiome; feature: rumen; material: DP-attached | host: Bos | place: Iran: Karaj | collected 2018-10
ACGCACCTGAAACGTGCGCGTCTACCAATTCCGCCACCTGGGCATTGTTCATTAAGACCCATCGTCCTAATGCTCTTTTTTGTTCAACATGTTGAGCGGAAAACGGGACTCGGACCCGCGACCCCAACCTTGGCAAGGTTGTGCTCTACCAACTGAGCTATTTCCGCGTAAAAGCCTTAACGAAGGCGCATCTCTCTCGATTGCGGGTGCAAAGGTAATGCTTTTTTTGAAACCTGCAAAACTTTTCGCCACTTTTTTTTCAAAAAATTTATTTCATCATATATTTCTTGCCGTTTTATGGGCAGCAAACTTGTGTACTTCAAAATAAATGCGTACATTTGTAGCATCTTTTATAACTAAGAACTAACAAGAGCATGAAAAAACTATTCGTAATGGCTGCCTTCTGCATGGTGAGTATGGCAGCAATGGCCCAGCAGAATCTGAACTGGGGACAGGGACCACAGGTAGCTTCACCTGATGTGCATGCGGACAATTCCGTGACGTTTAACCTGATAGCCCCCGAGGCTCAGAAAGTACAGATTACCGGTGACATGCTGCCTCCAAAGCAGGTGGAGTACCAAGGCAACACCTACGACATACCGGGCGTCGTTGACTTGGTGAAGGACGACAAGGGCGTGTGGAGCTACACCACCCCACCCCTGCAGCCCGAGCTGTACACATATAATATGATTGTAGACGGGGTGAAGATTATCGACCCGCTGAATGTGTACAACATCCGCGACATCAACAACCTGTTCAGCGTGCTGCTCATTGGCGGCGACCAGCGCACGGATTTGTATAAAGTCAACAAGGTGGCTCACGGCACCGTCAGCAAGGTGTGGTACGAGAGCCCCACGGCAGGTCTGACCCGTCGACTGACGGTGTACACGCCGGCAGGTTACGAAACCAGCGGCAAGGAATATCCCGTACTCTATCTGCTGCACGGCATTGGTGGTGACGAGAATGCGTGGAGCGAACTGGGCCGTGCGGCACAGATTCTCGACAACCTCATTGCACAGGGTAAAGCCGAGCCGATGCTGGTGGTGATGACCAACGGCAACATCTCGCAGGAAGCCTGTCCTGGTGAGACCAGTGAGGGATTCCGCGTGCCGACGATGATGCTGCCCAAGACCATGGAGGGCTCGTTCGAGACAGCATTCCCCGATGTCATCAAGTTCATCGAGAAAACCTACCGCGTCAAAAAGGACAAGGCCCACCGCGCCATCGCCGGCCTGTCAATGGGCGGTTTCCACAGCCTGTTCATCTCCATCAATAATCCTGAACTCTTCGGCTACATAGGCCTGTTCTCTGCTGCCGTCGACCAGCAACAGCCCGACCCGAACGGTCACCCCGAAATCTATGCCGACCGCAACGGCAAGATTGACGCCCTGTTTGCCAAGCAGCCCAACCTCTTCTGGATTGGCATCGGCAAGACCGACTTCCTCATCAAGAACAACAACGACCTGCGCGCCTATCTTGACAGCAAGAAGCACAAGTACACCTACCTCGAGACTGACGGCGGTCACATCTGGCGCAACTGGCGCATCTACCTCACAGAGTTCACACCATTATTATTTAGGCAATAACATCGCAGTTGCCCCACAACAAATAACAAATGCAGTCAGGAATGGCTAAAAAAAGACCGCTCACTCATTGAAAGTCAGCGGTCTTTTTCAAAAACAGTCGAGGTGACAGGATTTTTGTGGTTTTGGGTGATTACCCGCAAGCCCCGTTGATACGCAGTCTCCGGAAGAATTGGCCGACGGCGAATGCCGCAATTCTGGCGCGTCGGTCATTTTCGGCGTACCAGAAAGGCGTGAATCGGCTGTGTCGCAATTTTTAACCGGTTTCATTTCGGCGTATTCCACATTGTCAGCTATCACTTCATTCCATGTGCTCGATCATGGATGCGAGTTCCTTCATGAGCTTGTCATGCTGGCGCTGGCTCTTGATGAGCGACCGGCAGAGCGTTAGCAGCTCCTTCATATCCTTGTCCTTGTTCCGGGCGTTTTCCAACACCGTCTGCTCCATATCGGCATCGCCACGTAGCAGCCATGCCGGGTCGAGGTCGGGGAACGCTTCAATGATTTTGATCAGGGAATCTTCTCGCAGGTTAGAGGGTCGCGCCCATGTGCCGTTAGAGAGTCCGCACTTTTCCTCGAAGGCTTGCACTGTCATGCCCCTTGCGAGCCTGTATCGGTCTATTCTATCCTTGATTTCCATAATAAAAGTTAAAATTAGATAGTTTTCTAATTAATTGTTTTGATGTTTATTGTTTATTGTCTAAATTTGCACTATAAAATTACATCATTAATCTCAAACAAGCAAGCAAATGAAGCAAAAAGTGGAAAATTTTATTGTTTTTTACGATAAGCAGACGATTGAAGAGCGTCGGCGCATCCGTGAGGAGTTCCTGGAAAGGAGCGGTATCACCTACCCCGGATGGTACGCCAAGCTGTCTCGCAAGACGTTCACCAGGCTGGAGCTGTCGGCGCTGGGGAACATCTGCAAACAGAAATTCGTATAACGTCCCAAGGTGTTTGGCCGACCCGGCCGCCCCCTCCACTCAGTTGGATAGATTTACTTTGTAAGCCATAAATAACAGGTTAAAACGGAGGGGGCGGTTTTTTACCAGACGATAGAGGTTCTCGCATACCTATATATAATGTACCTATCACAATAGTCTCGCCTCACGCCCAGGAGGCCGTGATGACAGCCGGGAAAGACCGGCAAATGCAACGGAAAGCCTGTAATTGGAGCAACAGGTATGGAAGATAAGGCGCAGCCGGGCATCGCCCCTGATAAGAGTGAGAGGGCTGCAGCACGAAGGACCTGGGATGAGCGGCGGTTCGATTCCGCCCCGTTGCACAAATATGAACTAAAACACAGAAAATGTATGAGAGTAAATGACTTCGAGACAGCCATCAGCGCACTTGGCGTAAGCGGCCTTGAGATTACGGAGATGAAGATGTCAGCCACGGCAGGCGGCCAAGTCAGCTGTGTCTACGGCAAGATAGGCGACCTGACGTACCTGTTATGGGATTGCTGCGGACGCGGCTTCCGCTTCAGCATCAATCCCAACGTAGAGGGCTGTGTGGTGGTGTCGCAGTACGAGCTGCTGGACTACCGCCGTGACGTACAGTTTGACCTGAAGTTCGAGTAACCCTCGATATATACCATCATTAACTTCTATCAACGGGCGAAAAGGCGTCCGTGCGGGTGCAAGTCCCGTTACCTTATTCATAATGTATGCGAACAGGGCAGGAGGACGGCGGCCATGGTAACACGCCGCAATCGGTATAAAGAGTGTTGGACGTCCCCCTGCCCTTTTTTTAAGGGAAAAATTGCAAGTTATGTACGTAGAGATGACCAAGGACTTAGAGGTGAACCTGATGGCGATGGACTGGGAGGAAGCCGTCAGCCTTCAGCAGATGATTGAGGGTGCCGCGCTGGAGCAGCGTCGCATGTTCAACGGTGTGCTGCGGCAGCTGAAGCAGCCGTTTGACAAACTCATGAAATAAGAATGGAAGAATTGAAGAATGGAAGGATTGAAGAACGTATGGATCTGAGAAAGGTGATAGGATTCCCCGGCTACCTGATGGACGTCGACGACGGCACCGTCTGGTCGTTCATCAACGGCAAGCGTGCGCTGAAGGTCAGCGATCGCGCCAACGGCACAAAGGTCGTGAACCTTCAGTGTGACGGCAAGCGCCACACCGTCATGTATTACAGGCTCTGGTATGCCTGCAGCCACGACATCCCCATCAGCCGCATCCCGGCAGACCTGCACGTCACGGTCGTCCAGCCCGGCAATGAGCTGCGGCTTTGCACCAAACGTGATCAGTGGCAGGACATGATGACAAAGAAGAATGCCCGGCTTGCAGCCACGAGGGATTATATCTTCCGGCGCAGGCTGCACGAGCTTCTGCTGATGCAGAACACATACGAGACAGGGGACGTGACTGAGATGGCATGGTACGTGGAAACCCTGCGTGAAGAATCGGTGAATTGGTACGTCCGCAAGCACAACGTCAGGAAGGATGCGGCCCGCCTGCTTTTCGATGCTGCCTCCGAGCGGCTGATTGAAAGTCTGAAGAAGCCGAGTTCCTTGGTCATAGACATTACCGGCTGCATGCGTGGTCTGATGCGCAAGGAGGCCGCCAAGACGAAGGCTGCCCACCTGCAGGAGTACCTCGACGTGCTGCGCTTTCCGGAGCAGCCTGTTGTCAAACCCAAACGAAGCGTAAAGCTATGAGAATACCCCCTCCGTTATATGTAGTTACAGGCCTTTGGCACGGTCATCGGCGTGAAGCCATCAGTCTTCCATGTACCAGGCTAAAAGCCGTGGAGTTGAGAGACTGGACGCGCAAGACATTCAATGGCATATCCATTTATAGTGACATTCAAATAAGAGAGGTAAGAATATGAAGATAGGAGAAAGAGTAATTGTAGATGCTGCCGTCACGGGTGACGGTATGAATCACCATGGAGTCATCGAGGACATCTACGACTTCGCCCGTGCATCGTTCGTCGACGTACATTTCGACGAGCCGACCCCATGGGGAACGTGGGGCACCACAGTGACCAACCTGGGAATGATCAGAAAAGAGGTGGAATCATGAATAGCAATACGGAAAATGACATACCTGATAAAGTCTCTTGGCGAGTAGTTGACGCTTGGGTTGCTATACCACCTTGCGACCCTTCCAGTTCACATCCTTATTGTCACGTTCAGTGCCCATATTTTTACGAATGCTATCCTGAAGAATATGAAGAATAATATGAACAATACCGGGGTACTTGCAGGAACCTGTCAGCAGGGAGGGGTGTTACTCCCCTCTGCCTGCTGCGTTCAGGATGCAACGGTTAATGAAGTCGGCACGCTGTCTCGATGGAATGGCATCGAGTATGGCCACGACTTCCTCGGTGGCGTTGAAGAAGCATGTCTTGGCGTACTTCTTCTTGCGTCCTGCCCCCTCGCGGGCACCGCCCCAGTTCTCACTTTTCAGCTGATTTTGTTCCATAGTTCAGGAATTATTTGTATATTTGCAGGCGAAAAGGCTGAAGTTGGGGAGGTTTCCCTCCCCGTTTGGTGTCAAATCCAGATTTCAAATCTCATTTTGACTTTCCAAACCCTTAGTGAAATTGCGACTCTCATAAGGCTTCAGTCTTTTCGTTTTTTCCTACTCTTTTCAAGATTTTCGGATGCCTCTGTTTGTCTCTCATTGACAATACAAAGGTACGGAATTTATTTGATATTACCAAACTTTTTCAAGATTATTTTTAAGTCAACCTGCATTTTTTTGAGAGTAAGTAATATGAGCATGAATACTGTCAATGTTGCAATGGTGAACGGCACCAGCCTTCAGGTGGTGGCCGACGAGAGAGAGCAGTTAGTGGCCGTAAAGCCAGTGTGTGAAATCCTTGGAGTGGACTATTCAGCCCAGCGAGTCAAGTTGAAGGAGCATCCGATTTATGGTTCAACTATGGTGCTGAGCACCACAGTTGGAGCCGACGGAAAGTAACAATAAACGTGAAACAATAAACAATAAACGTGAAACAATAAACAATAACAGGTGATGGCAATATGATTTACGGATATTTACGAGTATCGTCCGACGAGCAGGACGTAAACTCACAGAAACAGGGCGTAGTGAAGTTTGCCGAAGCCCGCGAATGGAAGATTGACGAATACATCACCGACGAGGGCGTGAGCGGCGGCAAGGACCCAGACAAGCGTAACCTCGGCCCGCTGCTGAAGAAGCTGAAGAAAGACGACATTGTGATAGCGGCTGAGATAAGCCGACTGGGGCGCGACCTCTACATGGTGATGGATATTCTGCACTTCTGCATGAAGACGGGGTGCAAGATTTACACCGTCAAAGACAACTTCGCCCTCGACGACAACATTCAGTCGAAGGTGCTGGCCTTCGCTTTCGGACTGGCTGCTGAAATCGAGCGTCAGATGATACGGCAGCGTACCAAGGAAGGTTTACGGCTAAGAATGAAACTCGGTGTGCTGCTCGGTCGCCCCGTCGGTGGAAAGACCGACCCCGATGTGATGTGTTCGCCAGAGCAGAAAGAGAAAATCATCGAGCAGTTCAAGTGGGGAGTGCCGGAACGACGGCTTGCCGACAACTTCAACATCGACCGCAACACCCTTGCCCGCTGGTTGCACCGATGGGGCATCAAGCAAAGCCAGATGATAGAGCGGCAAGAGAAGCAGAAGGAACTCGACCGCATGAACAAATACAAGGAAGGCGACTACCAGATGATAGACCTCACCGACGAACAGCGCGACGAACTGCGAAAGAAGATACAGATAGACCTCACCATTCCGCAGATAGCCGAGACCATGAAGGAATACACCTACGAACAGGTGTACGACACCATTCTATGCGACGCCGAGTTCAACCCCCTCTATCGCAAGCACGGACAGAAGAAAGTACGCAAAGGCAAACATTAAGCAATATGGAACACGCATCAGAACTATATCGTGACTGGCTGGGAGCCTTTGCTGTCATCGGCACACCAGCCATCGGGCGCGACACAGCAGCCCGCATCCTTGCCGTTACCTACGTTCACGGCAACAACGAGGCGCTTGTCTATAACGACAAGTATCTTCAGGACATACACCACATCGAAAAGATGTACCATGTGGAAGGCGGCGAATCGCCCGACGCTGATTTGGTCATGCTCATCAAGCAGTATGTTAATGAACTGGAACAGTACCGCGACGAGCACGACAACGACGTCAACGAGAGCGGTGCCGTATTCCAGAACAAGGCACCAGAATGGGCGCGTAGGCTGTTTGTCAATCGTTATGGAATTAAACTCATAAACTGATGAAAAGAAGCAAACCGTGCTTGCCACGGAAGTTGAAGAAAGCAATGGACACGCTGTTGATCAGCAATGACGGCGAGGTTTTCACGAAAGTATCGTACCGCCTGCGCCGTTATCCCCGCACGAAGTGGGTTGTGCGTGCCGAACGGCAGTTCCGCCGGAAGTGGCTCGAGTGTAAACGTAAGGATGAACTATTAAAAGCATTAAGATTTTCGACTTATGAAAAAGAAGAGTAAAAGCAGATTTTTTAGGCTGACCGTTCCTGCCATCAGGAAGCTGCGCCAGTTGTTAGAGGTCGAAGACCTCGCCGGGTTCATGATTGAGCCGTCAGAACAGGCCAATGCTAACTGGTCCAGGGTCAGGGTTGGGCGTGGCTGCAGAACATGGCAGCACGTATCGATGCCATCTCTGACGAAATAGTGAATGTGATTAACATCCTCGATAGTGAAGATAAAACAACGCAATGATAAATCCATGAAGTACGTAGTCACAGCCATCAACAGGCTCACTGGCGAGCGCGAGGCCATCAGCCGTCCGCACGAGAAATTCCGTGCCGAGACGATGAAGCGGCGGTACACGCAGCGCTATGTCGATGTCCACGACAGGCCGTACACCCGCCTGAAGGTGGAGCCTGCCGTCAGCGAGGGTGCGCTGTGGCCAGAGACCGACACTGCCAGTCTGCTGTGACTGTCTTTTGCGGGACCGCTGCAAGGTTCTATCTTTGCACCGCGCCACCGCACCCCCGCACCCCCGTACACGAAAAGTATAAACTGTAAATATGTATAACAATGATTGACAGACAACGTGTGATGGACGAGACCCGCCAAGGCCTCGACATCCTCCTGGACCTATACCCGCAGGCCAAGGACTGTGTGGGTAAGAAGAACAAGCAGTTCAAGATGCGCCTGACGGAGAAGACCGCCAGTGCCACCATCCGGCAGAACCGTGCCGGGCTATGGGTTGTCCACGACTTCGGCGGCGACGACGAGGACTTGAATGCCATCGACGCCTGGATGCGCCTGAACGGCTGGGACCGTTCGCGCTTCGGTGCTGCCGTGCTGGCCATTGCCCAGGAGTACGGCATCCGCGACGAGCTCTCTCCGGACAAGAACTTCGCCCGTGTCCAGGAGCGTGCCGCCCGCGAGGACGAGCTGGAGGGTCACTGGTACTACGAGATACGCGAGTTTACCGACCGCGAGCTGAAGATCCTCGGTCCCATGGTGACCCGTGACGTCTGCGAGCGCCTGCACTGGCACGCCTTGGAGTGGCTGGGCAAGGTCAAGGACCGCCGCATCAAGGAGTTCCACTCTAACGAAACCTTCCCCATCTTCCTGCGTGAGTGTTTTATCAACGGGAACGATAACGGGAACGGGAACGGGAACGGGAACGATAACGGGAACGGGGACGGGAACGGGAAGCCTGACCGCTTTTATAAGGTTTACCGGCCCTACGAGCCTGACAAGCGGTGGCGCTTCATGTACTTTCCCGAGGGTGCCAAGCCCGCCAACTACATCAACGGCCTTGCCGAGCTGAAGAAGATGCACGAGCAGCTGAACAAGCAGCAGCGTGACGAGGACGAAGAGTGGCAAACCAAGAAGCTCTGCGACATTCCCCGTCCGGGCATCGACCGCGGCGTGACGCGCTACTACCGTGCCGTGCTTTGTTCCGGCGAGCGCGACGCGCTGTGCGTGGCAGCCCGTGGCGACTGTCCCGTGTGGCTCAACTCCGAGACGGCGCGCCTGGACCAGCAGGACTACATGGCCATCATCCGCTATGCCGGAGAGCTGGTGAACATCCCCGACCTCGACGCCACCGGCATAGCCCGCGGTTCCGCCCAGGCACTGAAATACATGGAGATGAAGACCTGCTGGCTGCCGGACAGCCTGAAGGAGATGCGAGACAACCGCGGCCGTCCCTCGAAGGACTTCCGCGACTGGTGCCAGTATTTCCCGACGATGCAGGACTACTACGACCTGATGGACCGTGCCGTCGAGGCGAAGTTCTGGGTGACGAAGACCTCCGAGAAGAGCGGCCGTCGCAGCCACCACATCGACCCCACCTGCCTGCACCAGTTCCTCAGGCTCCACGGCTTCGCCATCCTGCACGACGACAACAGCGACGACCCCCAGATAGTGCGCATCAAGGACAACGTCGTCTATAACAAGAGTCCCCGCGACGTGCGCGACTTCGTACGCCGGTGGGCCTTGGGCGACAAAGACCCCGACAATCCCTCCGAGACGCTGCGTCAGGACACCCTTATCCGCGTCGAGCACGGCGTCATCAACCTTATCCTTACCGACGTCGCCTTTTCGCCCGTCTACCTGAGTGCGCTGACCACGGTCAGTCCCGACTTCACCGACTACACGGCACGCACCCAGGACTTCTACTTCCGCAACGGTCTGGTACACTGCCACGGCGAGGGCTACGAGCTCCACCTGTACCGCGACCATGCCATGGACGTCTGCGTCCGGAACACGCAGATCATTCCCCACGACTTCCGCAAGCTGCCGCCGATGTTCAAGGTGGAGTTCACTCCGGGCGAGACCATGGCCGACGGCATCACGCCGCGCTTCCGGCTGGAAGTGACCGACAGCCGCTCGAGCCGCCTGATGGGCTACCTCATCAACACCTCGCGCCTCTACTGGCGTCAGGAGATAGAAGAGCGGTTCGCCGACAGCCCCGACGCCCAGCGTGCCTACATGGAGCTGCATCCCTTCGAGATTGCCGGTGACGGACTCAGCGAACAGCAGCACGAGGACCAGGCACAATCGCTGATGAATAAGATCTTCACCATCGGCTATCTGCTGCACACCTACAAGAACCCCTCGCGCCCATGGGCTGCCTTCCTGATGGACAACCGCATAGCCGAGGGCAGCGAAGCCAACGGCCGCAGCGGAAAGTCGCTGTTCATGAAGAGTCTGGAGACGCTGACCCGCGTGGGTGTCCTGAGCGAGAACGGCAAGAAGATCGACGCCAAGAACGACGACCACCTCTTCTCTGACTGGAAGCCCGACAAGCACCTGATAGCCGTCGACGACATCCGGCAATATACCGACATGACCGACTTCTACACCTACATCACCGGCGACATGCGCGTCAACCCCAAGGGCTGTGCCCCCTACACCGTGCCGTTCTCGGACAGTCCGAAGCTCATCTTCTCGACCAACTACGTGCCTGCCGACTTCGACGCCAGCAGCGATGCCCGTATGCTCTATGTGACGTTCTCCGACTGGTACCACCAGCGCACCCCCGAGAACCCCTTCGACTACCACGAAAGCCGCTCGCCCAGCGACGACTTCCAGAAGAACCTCTTCGACTCGTTCTACAGCGAGGAAGAGTGGAATGCCGACCTGAACCTGCTGATGCAGTGCGAGCAGTTCTACCTCAGCATCGTCGGCAAGCCGTGGAAGATACAGCCGCCCATGCAGAACATCGTCCAGCGCAAGCTGAAGACCGACATGGGCCAGCAGTTCGAGGAGTGGGCAACGGTATTCTTCGCCCCCGACGGTCCCAACGTCAACCGTCAGCTGGTGCGCAAGAACGTCTACGAGACCTACCTGAAGGACTGCCCCGGCACCAAGGACGCCATGAAGCGCTTCACGCTGCGCCTGAAGGCCTTCGCCAAGTGGGCACAGTGGATATACGCCCTGAACCCCAAGGACATCCTCAATACGCAGGGGCGCAACATCCAGACCACCCGCGACCCTCAGACGCAGGAAGTCATCCAGCAGGAGATGATTCACTTGCGCACCATCGACGAGGAGAACCGCCTGCGTCAGACCGACGCAATCTGGCAGGACGTCCACCCGGGCATCTTCAAACCCATGGACTGATACTTTCATACTAATTTATACATTCTTACAGCTTATTATAGTATTGTTAGAGTTTTTAGCATTTTACTGAAATGGCCGCCGCAGCGATGCGCCGGTCATTTTTTTATGTGGCCGCCCCCTTTTTTCCCCTTTTTCCCCCTCTCTCTGGGTAGCAAAAGATTTGTATATCTGTATATTGGCAATGAGCGAAACGTGAAAAACCCTTTATTTATCGGCATTTGCGCCCTATTCCTGTATATACAAATATACAATTCCGATTTGTATAATACAGAAGTAATCTGTATATTTGTATAAAGGATGTGAAATGGCGATTTACAAATTTTAACGCGAGGTATCGCCGTTTCCGGCTGTTTACAGAAGGGAGCGGGGGATACAAATGCGCTTACGGTTCGCTCTGTATATTGCCCAGCGCCCTGAAACGCCCATAAACAGGGCATTCTTGCCCCGTCGGCAGTGTCAAATACAGAATATACACAAAAATACGCCCGAAAACGTGGGAAACGGAAAAGTTGCAGCAGCACGTGACGATTATTTTGTTAGACAGTTGTCTAATTCCTCAAAATTCCGTACCTTTGCCGTCATGAAGGGAAAGCCTATAACCATCCTGATCCGTATTGAGCCCTATCTGGCCGAATATGCCCGCAGCATTTTTGCTACACGAGTGTCCGACGGCGGTGTGCGCATGCCGTCGCACAGCGGCCTCTATCACCTGGTGTACGACCTGCTGGAGAAGCGTCGCCGTGACCAGCCGCCCGCCGAGGGCAACCTGTGCCTGACGCTGCCCTGCCGCCGTGTCGCCGACGGCCAGTCGCCCGACGGTGACGACGACTGCCAGCCGCTGAAGAACCCGCACTACTACAACTACCTGTCGCCTCAGGCGTGCCGCCGTGTTGAGAACTACCTGCGCATGCGCTTCAACCTGGAGTTCCACGAGGTCATGATGGAGAACGAGGACCAGGGGCGTCCCTTACGCCATCTGGACGTGGTGCGCCGGTTCCTGCACCGCCACCGCCTGACCGCCATCAGCGAGGATGCCCTGCTGAAGAATTTCCGCCGCTTCCGCCACCGCGTCTACCCCAAAAAGGTGCGTACCTACCGGAAAACTGCGAGAAATAAGAAAGTTTAACGTTTACCTAACTGCCCTCCTTGTCCCTTTTGCGCCCTGCATGTTGCAGGTGTGCCTGTTGCATGGTGCAGGGATGCGGGTTGCATCATGCAGCCGTGCCAGTTACATCATGCAGCTATACCGGTTACATACTGCAGCAGCGCTCCCGGCATCATGCAGGGCTGCCGTTCTTTGTCCGGCAGATAATATGATGTACCTTTGTCTACTGTTACGAACCATTAAACATCATCTATCATGCCACAGAAAGTTCAGATCTACAAGAACCAGAACTCGAAGTCGCTCAGCTTCGGCAAGTTTTATGTGCGCGCCGTCTATGACGACCACTTCATCACCACCAACCAGCTGGCTGAATTCATCCAGAACCAGTGTACCGTGAAGCGCTCCGACTGCAAGGCCGTGCTCGACGAGCTGGGTGCAGCCATGAAGCACTTCTTCGAGCTGGGCCAGAAAATCAAGATTGACAACGTGGGTATCTTCAAGGTCGGTGTCAGCAGCGACGCCAGCACCACCAAGGAGGGCTGCACCGCTGCCAACGTCAAGCGTGCGTGCGTCATCTTCCAGCCTGAGACCGTCAGCGTCGCCAACGGCCAGACAAAGACGGTGCCCCGTGCCGCCATCGTCGACGGTCAGGCTGTCATCCTCACCACCAAGATGCGCAGCTACAACCATCCCGCCGTCATGCTGAAGGATGTCACCTTCGAGCTCAGCAAGCCTACTGAGGGCAGCGGCATCACGCCAACCAACAGCCAGGAGCCATGAGGGAACTGAGCCAGCACATCCGACTGATACCCGTCGGCGCCGGTGTCACCGACCCCTTCGACCTGATGGCCGACCAGCCCTTCGACCTCGACATCCAGGCCGACAGCGACGACAACGGCACCTTCTGGCTGCTTGACAAGCACATCACCGTCGACATGCCAACGGCAGCCACGCTGGAGTTCTTCCGCTACGGACGCAGCTGCCAGGTGCAGCTGTGGGACACTCAGGGCAACACCTTCGTCCTCGGCACCACAGGCATCCCCGCCAAGGCCACACTGTCAGCCTTCCTCAACAAGGCCGACCTGCAGCTGCACTGCGAGCTGCTGAACAACCCGCTGGCATAGCCGCACCGACACTTCCGCGAAAAGCCCTGACTGCCGCAAAGTCAGGGCTTTTCAGCGTCCTTTCCTATCTATTTATATAGAAGTATATTTGCATCGTCAACATACGAAATACAGGACGAATGAACGAATTACAGAGCATCCTGCTGAGCGACATGCCGCTGCTGATCTCTGCCGACGGGTACCGGCGGCTGATGGTCAGCGCATTCCCTTTGGCAACGCCCACGTCGTTTTTCACCGAGAGCAAGACCTACGAGCAGAAGAGCCGTGAGGAATTCGATAAGCTGCTGCAGTCGCTGCGCAAGCAGCTGACCCGCGTGTCGGCTGATGCCAACATCCCCGAGGTGACGCTGACCATGGACTACGACAGTCAGGAACTGCCCGACGGCAGCGTGGCATACCACCGCGTGTGGGGCATCGTCACCGCCGAGAGCCGCTGGTACTTCAGCTCGAAGCAGCTGGAGCGCGACCTGCTGGCTGCCGACCAGAATCCCCAGATCACGTCGCACCTGCTGCACGTTTCATCCCCCGGTGGCGAGGCTTACTACCTGGACCGCCTGTCAGAGACCATGACAAAGTTAGAGAAGCCCCTCGTCGTACTCTACGAGATGGCCTGCAGTGCTGCCTACCACATTGCCTGCCACGGCAGGCGCGTCTATGCCACCACCGCCTTCGACTTCGTGGGATGCATCGGTACCATGGTCAGCTTCTACGACTTTCAGGACTACTACAAGCAGTTGGGCATCCGGCTCATCGAAGCCAAGGCCGACGGTAGCGACCTGAAAAACAAGAAGTTCGACGACCTGCGTCAAGGAAAGCCCCAGCAGTACATCGACGAGGTACTGAACCCGCTCAACGACCGTCTGCTGCAGACCGTCAAGGCCCAGCGTCCCCAGCTGGCCAAGTTGGACGACGATGCGCCGGTACTGCGCGGCGAGACCTACTTCACGCACACTGCCGAGGAAATAGGCCTGTGCGACGGTCAGCGAACGCTGGCAGAAGCCGTCATGGAGTGTGCCGGACTGGGCAGAAAGTGGAGTGACAGCCAGCAGAAGAAGCAGCAGCTGTACAATGTACTGTAAACCACTCGAGCGAATTTACATAAGTGTTTTAGTCATAATGTTTTAGTTATTAGTTATTAGAAAAGGTTTTAATTATGAACTGGAGAGAAAAACTAAAGAAGGTGGCCGAGGTCTTAGGCCTGACCGCCAAGCTCGAAGCCAAGACTTTGAGCCAGGAGGAGTTCCAGCAGATCATGGATGCCTACCAGCGTGACTACCAGGTGACGCTGCAGGACGACATCAACGGCGAGCAGGCCGCTGCCGCCAACCAGCAGCTGCTGAACACCATCTACCAGGCCGTGGTCAATGCCACTGGCCGTCAGCAAGAGGAGTCAGCCACCGAAGAGGGTACCCAGCAGACTGTCGCACAGCCCGTATCGCTTGATTCTGTCGTCGAAGCCATCAACGGCCTCGGACAGCAGGTTCACCAGCTGGCACAGCAGCCCGCTGCCGACCAGGCAGTACACGAGGCTCAGACTGCCGTGGTAAGCCTGCACGGTTTCGGGAACACACCCGAGTATCTGTTTGGTGTACAGGCACCTATGTACTCTATGTCGCTGCGCTGGAACCGCATCGCTGCCAACCCCGGCATGGCTGCCGCACTGGGAGCCCCCGGCGACGACGTCGAGCAGCAGCTGCGTCAGGCCTTCGGTGAGTATGGCCGTTCGCTCATGGCTCGCGCCCGCTACCTGCAGGAGAATAAGATGACCGCCGACCTGAAGGCACTCCAGGAGGGTCAGTTCTCCACCAGCTACGCCCCCGGCGTTGCCAACCTCGGCGACCTGGCTACGCAGTTCGTCGTACGCCGTCAGGACGCCATCATCGGTCGCGTGCTGGCCGTCCGCCGTGTCACTGACTACTTCCCCGTCCGCTACGGCATCCAGGACAACGACATCATCTTCAACGCCTTCTTCGGCGAGGTGTCGCAGGCATGGAAAGCCGGTGAGCACTACAAGGGCTCGATGCAGATCGAGAACGAGCGCGGCTACGTGGACGACGCCATGATCAAGCTCTCTTGGGGTCCGATGAAGGAGCTGGAGCGCAAGTACATTGCCTACCTGAACACCTCAGGCAGCGACCCCATCAAGTGGAACATGATCGAGTTCATGATGCTCAACTCGCTGCTGGAAGCACAGCGCGAGCAGAACATCCGCCGCATGATCGGCTGTTACGTACATCCCGCCGAGGGCATGTCCAACAGCTACCTCAATGCCTCTACCGGCATCATCTTCCGTCTGCTCGACTACGTCCACAGCAACAAACTGATGCTGACCGACGATGCCGACAAGACCTTCCGCTCGTACACCGAGAGCACCATGCTCTCCGTCGTGAAGCTCTTCGTCGACGAGGTACGCTCGAAGCTCACCACCGGTGAGACGCTCGACAACAAGAAGCTCTACCTGAACGAGAACCACAAGCCCTGGTGGCTGAAGTGCATCCGCACCCAGTTCCACCTCGACACCGACTTCTCGGGCGTCAACAGCTACGCCAACATCGTCCCCGACACCAACATCGAGATTGTGTGGCTGCCCTATCTGGGCTCGCTGCCGTTCATGATGATCCAGGAGCCCGGCAACCTGCAGTTCCTGGAGTTCCTGCCCGGCGAGATGATGGGTCTCAAGGTGGAGCAGCAGATGGAGCTGGTGCGTGCATGGTCTACATGGAAGGAGGGAACCTCCGCTGCCTTCCTGGGCCGCAAGTTCGCCAGCAAGGCACTCATGGAGGCCAACGCCTTCAAGTGGCAGCAGGTCTTCCTCAACAAGTTCTGCAAGTCGCTGGCCAAGGATGCCGTCAAGGCCGACGCCGCCAACGGCTTCTGGTTCGAGACCATTGCCAACGACGGTACCACCACCGGCGAGGGCGCACAGGCCGTGACCACACCGCCTGCCATCACCGACATCGACAATGCCGAGCAGGGTCACGTCTACATCATCGAGTGCGGCTCGACGACCAACGCGACCACCATCGCCAAGAGCGGCAAGTTCTCGGAGATTTCGGCTGCCTGGGAGCCGTCGGCTGTCGGCGACTACCTGATGGTGGTCCTCAATGCTGCCGGTACCAAGTTCGCAGAGCTGGAGCGCTGCGTGGGCGGTACCCGCACCATCAACTACGACCTTAACCCACACTATGTGGGCTAAGGCCTTTCAACCGCAAGTTTCACCATTCAGAATAAAAGGACTATGAAACAGAAAGTTATCATCAACACCGGGCTTTCCCGCAAGGGTTCCCAGTATGCTGCCAAGAAGCAGCGCCAGCTCGTCACCTGCCTGCTGTGGCTCGTGGCTGTCTGCCTGATGGTGTGGGCATGGTGTGAACCCGCCTCTGCCTCTACAGGCATTGGCATGTCACTGGCCACCATCTCCATGGCTACCATCGGCAGTCTGGACGATGTCAGCGACCGCGACACCCACGGCTCCGAGATAGCCTACCAGGTAGTGCTCATCGAGATCAGCCAGCTGGCCGACAAGTTCGCCTTCCCGCAGCCCAACGACGACCGTGAAGTCATCATCGGCAAGAGTATCCTCAAACCCGGCGAGGCGGCACACTACTTCGAGGCACATACGATACCGACACTTGTCACCACCTCGGAGAAAGGCGACATCACCACCAACGGCACCAACACGTTTACCGTCATCATGGGTGGCGACCGCGTGGCTCTGAAGAACTTCGTCGAGGAATACAGCGGCGGCAAGTTCATCATCCTCTATAAGCACATTAAGGATACCGTATGGCACATCATTGGTGAAGGCGAACGTCCTATGTTGCTGGGTAATACAGAGATGAAGGACGATGCCGACGGTCGCTACACCACGCTGACGTTCACGCGCAATAGCGTCTACGTCGACTGCCTGGTGCAGTGGGCTACCAGCGGCAGCGGCGCAGAGGCCGTATCAGAGTCTATTCAGGACCTGCTCGAAGGCAATCCCGCCGCCACTCAGGGCAGTGGGACATAGTAACTAACGGCTAATATTCTTCTTTTATGTATAACGAACGCGAACGTTTAATGCATCACCAGCAGCTGCTGTCCCCGGCGTCAGCGGCTGCTGACTTGCAGCTGCTGGCCGACCGCAGTCCGAAGCACCCGCAGCTGGACGAGTTCAGCCTGTCACCGACGCGCCACCACGACGCCATCCTGCTGGAACTGCTGAAGGTGGCAGACCGTGGCACCATCGTGGAGAACCGCCTGCGCTACAGCGGCAAGCAGTCGGCACAGACCCGCACGGCGAACGAGCCCGAGCCTGCACCGGTACCCGATGCAGAACCCGAACCGGTTCCGGCACCGCCTGCTGCGAAAAAAAAAGCAGCTCGCGCAAGCAGAAAGAAGACGAATACCCCAACGTAGACTGGTTGAACCTCAGCAACCCTGACGTTCAGCAGGCTACGATCCTCTACAACGACCGCATCAACACATGGCGGCGCATGAAGCAGCTCGACGAACTGCTGGAGACCAACCCTACGGAGAAACTGGTGGCTGAAATGGCCGAGACGCGCATCCGTAACCTCCAGTGCTTCGACGAGCTGCAGTCGTATAATGACACAGGCCGTTTCCTCTGTCGGCACCCCCTACTCTACGGACGCTCAGAACTGGCACAGTACCGCGAGCTGCTGCGCCGCGATCCGGGCGAGTTCCTCAGGCAGCATAAGAACGTGCTCGACAACATCAAGCGCTACAGCAGCTACCTGAAGCGTGCCGACCGCAGCGACCGCCGCAAGCAGGACCGCGACAACCTGCAGCGTTTCCGCGAGCGTGAAAAGCTGATGCAGGAGGTGCTGACGGCAGAGAAAGTCTAAAACAGCAGAACCATGGACGAAAGCATCAAGGACATCCTGAAGGACATCATCAACGACGAGGACTCGGAGGCCAGCGAGGTCAACGCTGCCGTGAAGAACCTCATGGAGATAGAGCAGCGCGAGCGCGAGGCCGTCTTGCGCAAGGAGTTGTTTGGGATATAACGATAACGAAAACGAAAACGTTAACGATAACGATAACGAAAACGGTATGGCATCTTATCTGGAACGCATTGACCAGCTGAATCCTGACCTGATAGCCGGGTTCTTGGCTACGGGCGAGGGCGACGGCATTCCCGCCGACCTCAGGCTGTTTATGCAGCAGCTGCAGTGGGCGATGGAAATCTACGAGCACGAACGCAGCATCCGACGCTGTGCACAGAAGCTGCGTCAGCGTGTGGCAGCCAGCCAGCACGTCAGCATGGAGCAGCGCACTGCCATAGCCCGTGTCTACGAGGCACTGAACTTCTTCCACGTCGACCAGAACGTCCCCATCAAGGTGTGGGAGGCACTGTATGCCGACCAGTTTGAGAAGATAGCCATGATGGCAGCCATGCAGGGCGACCTGAAGACACAGTCGAAGGCCACCGAACGCGCCCTGGAGTGCCGACGACGCGCTGCCGACATTAGCGACACCGACCGCTCAATAGGCGTGAAGATGTACTTCAGCACCGAACTGACGCCCGAACTGCTGGGACTGGAGACGCAGAATCTGCGCAAGATAGCCCAAAAGGACAACCAGGGCGTCTACCTGCGCATGATCGACGCGCTACCCATAGAACCCGACGAGAAGAAGCGCCTGTTGCGCGATGCCGACATAGAGGAAGCGGAGCTGCTGAGTGAAGAGTGAAAAAGTGAACAGTGAATAATTTGCTACCGCACGAGGATGAATGTTGAAGATTTTGAGCAGTCGTACCTGAACAAGATTCAGATGCTGGCAAACGTCGTCGACCCCAACATGCTGTACTGCGAGCTGGGACGCGCCACGGGCAAGACCGAGGGCGTGATGACGCCGCGCATCATCCGCGTCATGGACTCGATGCCCGGAGAACTGTCATTCCTGGTACACAAGACCGCCGTGGCACTCATCAGCAACGTGTGGCCCAACATCCAGGCATCGTTTGCCCGTCAGGTGACAGTTGGCGGACAGGTACGCCCGCTGTTGGAGGAAGGCATAGACTACGTGGCCGGTACCAGCAATCTGCCCAAGCACTTCCGCAAGCCCCGCTATCCTGTCACCTACGCCAAACGCAGTGTCATCTTCCGCAACGGCAGCCACTTGCAGCTGGTGGCCAGCGACCAGCCGGAGTCGGTGGCAGGACGCAACGCCGTACATGCCTTCATCGAGGAAATGAAGCACAACTCAGGCGAGAAGCTGCGTAGCCGACTGTTCCCCGCCCTGCGTGGCGGTTCAGCCGAAATACGCAAGAGTCCATACTATGCGGGTGTTACGGGCGTCAGCGACACCGCCCGCGTCGACATCGGCGAGGATGCGTGGTTCGAGGAATACGAGAAGAAGTCGGACCGCCAGCTCATCAGCGAGATAGCCACGGTGTCGCTGCACCTGAACCGCCAGCTGCTGCGGCAGACGTGGCTGGAACAGCAGCTGCGCGACACCCGCAACCCTGCCACGATGGAGAAGATACGGCTGGAGATGCAGAAAGTGCATCAGGCCATTGCACTGTGGACGCCCAGGCTGACGCGTATGCGCAAGAATGCCGTGCTCTACATCCGTGCCAGCTCGTTTGCCAACAAGGACATACTGGGACCGAAGTTCTTCCGCACACAGCTTGACACCCTCGACACCGACGAGTTCCTGACCTCGATATGCGCCATCCGCCACCGCGAAGTCACCAACAAGTTCTTCGCTGCCTACGACCGCCACCGCCACCAGTTCAGCGACTCCTACAAGTACAGTCTGATAGACAAGCTGTCGCTGAAGGACCACTTCACGCTGACGGCACACTTCCTGAAGCACTACTGTCCGCAGGATGCCCTCTACGTGGGCTACGACCCAGGCAAGTTCTCATCGCTTATAGTGGCACAGCAGAAAGACTGGGGGCAGCAGCTGGACGTCATCAAGGAGTTCTGGAGCTACCAGGCTGATCCGCAAGGCGACCTGGCACGCAGGATGTGGGAGTTTTTCGGTGCCGATATGGTCAACAAGACCGTCCACCTATACCCTGACCGTGCGGGCAACAAGAGCCGCGAGGAACTGGAACAGATTTCCACCGACTCACGCATCATGAAGGAACGGCTGGAACAGATGGGCTTTTCGGTCATCCTCTACAACGAAGGACAAGGCACCATCTACCACTGGCAGCAGTACAAGCTGCTGCAGCTGCTGTTCGGCGAGCAGCTGAGCGTGCTGCCCAAGATACGCATCGACGAGAACGAGTGCAAGATGCTATGCTCGGCCATTCTGGTAAGTCCGCTGAAGCAGGTCGGCGGCAAGATAGAGCTTGACAAGAGCTCGGAGCGCAAGCACGCACTGAAGAACCAGGCAGGACTGACCACCCAGCTGCCGTCGGCATTCATCTATCTGCTGTACGGACTGTACAGCGAACTGTGCAAGCGCGAACTGAGCTCATACCCCACGGATCTGCCCGACAATATCAGCGTCTGACGACGGAAAAATCGAACAATATTTAATAAAATTACTTAAAATACTAAGGTTTGTACCCTAGTATTTTGTCCTAAATGTCGGATTACAGCCGTTTTTAGGGCTTTCGATGCAGCGAAAAGGGGCTTCGTTGGGGCGTTTTTACATCGGCGAAGATAAAAAACGGCTGAAAATCAGCACTTTTCACTGAAAACAGGAAATAAATGAAAATAAGATGCGACGCTTGCGGCCACGCCCCGCTGGGAAATCGTGATGCGGTGCAGGGGTGATGTCCTTTCGGGAAATATGACAATCAATTATTTTTGCAGTATGAATCAAGGCGCAGAGTTGGACGGCATCACCGCCATGCAGTGGGCCAGGGAGCTGTCGAAGCTGCCCGACGGCGACTTCACGCTGTGCTTCTTTCCCTACTCACGTCAGAAGGACAAGGCCAGTGCCACACTCACCGTCAAGGAACACTGCAAGTGGAGAGCCCAGCCCAATGCCGACAAGATGGAAGACAGTACGGTCAGCCAGGACAACCTGCTGCACTTCACCGACGGCGACGGACAGCCGCGAACCTGCTGGCGCATCCTCATCCGCTACATGGCATTCTCGCAGGACGGATACAGACTTCACAAGATAAATTGGTTAGGAAATGAACGACAAGATTGAACTTTACGGCAGCGTAGGGAACTACCAGTACGACGGCAACCTCATCAGCTTCCAGATGGGCGAGCAGCTGTCCATGGACGGATCGATGCTGATGTTGCCGTCAGACCAGGTACACTGCACACACGAGCACCAGTACCTGGGCATCGACGGCTACAACGTCGTCATGCGGGGCATGAACAATACGCTGGTCGACGAGGTGACGAAGGAAATCAAGGAGAACCGCCTGCTGCCACGGCTCTACTCCAAGGAAATCAAGATGCTCTACGGCCACGGCCACGTCGTCTACCGCCGTGTGCTGCAGGACGGCAAGGTGCGCCGCGAGTTCGCGGACGTGCCGCAGGTCACGGACTGGCTCGACGCATGGCCCGACTACGGACTGCCGTCGGCAGAGGAGTTCTCGAAGACGAATATCAAGAACTTCTACTACTTCGGCGACTTCTTCTGCAAGTGGCGGTTCTCACGCGGCAAGCGGCTGGGCATAGGCATGCCCGTCAGCGGACTGGAAGCACTGGAGAACAAGCACTGCCTGCTGGCTACTACCCGTCAGGACGTGGCTACGGCACTCATCAGCTATCAGGACTTCCGCCATGTGGCGGTGGGCAGGTGGCTGTTTGCACAGGGCGGCTGCAAGATATATCCCAAGTTCTCGATGCGCGACGTGGACAGCTACCAGTGGGCTGCCGTCAGCCACCACAGGGAAAAGAGCGTCGACGAGTTCTATGGCGTCAATGAGACGCATCAGGGCGCACGGCCGTACATCCAGGGCTCGAACAAGACGGCACACTACATCAACTCGTTCCTGAAGAACTCGCTGGCAGCCAAGATACATATCGTGGTGCCAAACGCATGGCTGCAGGCCAAGCGAAGCCAGATTACCGCCCTCTGCAAGGAGAACCAGAAGCGCAAGGCTCAGGACCGCGAGCTCATCAAGTATAACGGACTGGACATCGGCACGGAATATTCAGAGACGGCACTTATACAGTATCTGCGTCTGGAACTGCGCAAGGTGGGACAGTATCTCTCCGGAGAGGGCAACCAGGGAAAGGCGTACTCCACCGTCAGCTTCCTCGACACACAGGGCAACGAGCAGCGGTGGAAGATAGAACCCATCGACCTGAAGTACAAGGAGTACATCGAGGCACTGGTCAGCTACGACAAGCGCACCGAGGAAGCCCTGCTGTCAAGCGTCGGACTGGATGCATCCATCTCGGCAGTGGGAAAGGACGGCATCATCTCGAAGTCGGGCAGCGATGCGTACTACAACTACCTGATATATATCATGTCACTCACGCCAGAGGATGAGATATGTACAGAACCGCTGAACATGGCCATGCGGCTGAACTTCCCCGACCTCTACCGTCAGGGCTACCGCATAGGCTTCTACCGCGAAGTGCCGCAGCGGCAGGAAGACGTGGCACCAGCCGACCGTCTGAACCGCCAGCAGTCGTAATTATCAATTATCAATTATCAATTAGGGCGAAGCCCGCAAAGACATGAACTACCTGGAACAACTTTTCCCCAACCTGGCACACTTCTCGGGCTATGCGCCCGGTGTGGATGCCAGCACGACGCTGGATGACCTGCAGGCCGCTGCCAACAGTGCCTTCAAGCGCATCAAGGGTGTGCTGACGGAGGCCGTATTCAATCTGGTTATGGAATCGGAAGACGAGCTGCTGAAGACCCCGCTGCGTCTGGCTGTAGCCAACATGACGCTGCACGCACAGCTGGTGTTCGATGCCGTCAACCGCCGCAAGAACGATGTCGACGTCTACAAGTACGAACTGGAGGGCATGAAGCGCTCCTACATGGAGAACTACTACAATGCCGTCGACACGCTCATCACCGCCATTGCAGGCTACAGCCCGGACGATGCCGACACCGGCAAGGCTGCCATTGCAACGGCATGGGCTGACTCGCGCTACGGTCGGCTGCTCGGCAACTGTCCCGTGAAGTCGGCTGACGACTTCGACACCATCTACAACATCGACGGCTCACAGCTTTTCTTCTTCCGTACGCTGGCCATCCAGAAAGAAATATACGACGCACGGCTGGAGCCATACTTCGAGAAGGTCAGCGGCAACGACCGCGTGACGGATATGCTGCGCCTGGTGCTGTGCAAGAAGGTGGTGGCTACCGCCCTGCGTCGCTTCGACATACTGGAGTGTCCTGCCACCGTGCGCAACCTCTTCGACGACTCCACCGTCAGCGGACTGCGCAAGGATGAGCGCGAACAGGCCATAGCACTGGCCAACCTCCTCGACGGCGAGGCGGACGGTCTGCTGGTGGCCATCGACATCCAGCTGTCAGCCGACGAAGGCATAGACAACAGCAGCTGGAGCGCCTATAACAAGCCAGACGACGTGATAGTGATGATGCCGTGACGCATTCGCTAATGGATAATGGATAATTGACAATGGAAAATATCAAAGTTTACTGCCGCGGCAAGAATTACGAGATACCCAACTCATGGGATGCCGTGACACCACAGGCATGGCTCAACTTCTGCCACAACCTCCGGCTGGTGGAGACGGGAGAACTCAGCGTCGGCGAACTGCGCATACGGCTGCTGTGCGACATCATGGGATGGCGCTGGCAGAAGATGCGCGACGAAGAGACCATTGCCAACCTGGTAGTGCTGTCAGAACAACTGACGTTCCCGTTCCGCATACAGTACCCCGACAACAATGCCGCACTGCAGTCGCTCAGCGACGATGACTACCGCAAGGCAGTGCGCCACGAACCAGACCACCTGAGCATAGCCGCTGCGCCCCGCCTTCAGCAGCTGGACTGGCACTACCAGGCTGACCTCTGCTTCGTCCGTCAGATGGTGCCCGTACTGACCGTCGACGGTACTGGCTACGACGGATACCGGGCTGAACTGCACGACGGCGCACTGACGCTGACACTCACGGCACTGCAGTACATCCATGCCTGCGAGGCACTCGACAACCGCGACGGACAGCACCGGCTGGCAGCCATCCTCTATGCCCCGCAACCCTACGACGCAGAACAGGCGCACGAGCTGGCAGTACGGCTGCGTGACGTGGAAACCAATACGCTGCGGGCCGTGCGCATGAACTTCCAGGCGGTCACGAACTTCCTCTTCACCAAGACACCGTTCTCGCTGCTTACCAAGTTCGAGCACGGCAGCAAGACCAAGAGCATCACCACCACCATGGGCGACGCCCTCTACGACCTGTGCGCCGACGGACTGGGAGGCTATGCCGAGGTTGAACAGCTCAACGTGCTGACATACCTCCGCATCCTGCGAAAGAAAACCATCGACAGCGTCCGTCAGCTGCACGGCATGCAGATGGACATAGCCCGCATAGCCAACGAGACCGGCCTGCCACCCAGCGTTATCACCGAAATAGTGTAATCCTTCAATCCTTCAATCCTTCATGATCATCCAAGACTTATTCCTCTACTTCGCCCAGTTCCCCAAGCGTGATGGCCTGAATGCCATGTTCACCATGGGCGCGTCGTCATACTCCGAATACAGTTTCCTGCAGTCAGAGTTCTGCGATCTGGAAAAGCACTCACTGGTACCAGACATCGAGAACTACGTCTACGGACAGTCGTTTGAGGACTTGCAGCAGCGCGTCAGCCGACTCTTCGGCTCGTGGCTCTACGTCGACTACGGCGAATTCACGGCACGAGACTCCCATGGCAGCATGGATGTCAGCCAGCGCATAGCCGTCACCGTGGCCATCAGACTGTCACAGAACGCAGACATGGCAGAGCACATGATAGCCAGCGACCGCGCACTGGCAATGCTCTCTAGGGTTCATGCCCACATGATGGCTGATGCCGAACGTGGGTATATAGACTGGCTCATGCGCGAAGACATCCTGAAAGCCGAGATTGTTCCCTTTGTCGCCACCGAGCTTTCCAGTTTCGGATGGACGCTGTTCGTCAATGCCACCGCCCCCGACATGCTGGGAACACACGATATGTCAAAAACCATACTTAGACATAATTTATAATTTTCAATTTGATTACCGATTCTCTCATCCGCAAGAAGTTCGTCCACGAGACGATGAAGCAAGGCATGCAGCAGCTGCAGGATGCATGGCGGCCAGCCGTCAGCGCCTTCCAGCGGCGCACGGGACAGCTGCAGGCCTTTGCCGACCATCCGGCACCCGTCACCCAGATTACCGAGGGACGCTATTCCGTTCACTACTTCATACCCCTGCACCTGCGCTTCCTCGACATCCAGTACCGCCGGAACCGCAAGGGCAAGGGACGGCGCGGACAGGGACAGCGCAACCTCTACAACAAGCTGGTGTGGCCCATTGTCTACAAGCGCATCTTCCCCGAACTCAAATACGGCCTGACCGACGAAGTGCGCCAAACCATCCGCACCCAGCTCGAACACGCCTTGAAGGGATAACCCCCTTCCATTCTTTAATTCTTCCATTATTCAATTTTTTCTATCAGATTTATAGTACATTTGAAAAAAAATGCTTATCTTTGCAGCGTGAATCTTTAACAAACAATCAAAACAACAGTTATAAATTATCTATGCGAGACAGTGCTTTGTCTGTAGCCAACTACTTCGTGGACAAGTCTATGGATTCTCATAACTTGAAACCATTGAAGTTAATGAAACTTGTGTATATTGCACACGGGTATATGCTTGCCATGCTTGGGTATAGTGTATTCAATAAGAGGTTTGACAAGGTTGAAGCATGGAAATTCGGTCCTGTCATTCCTTCCGTCTACCATTCTTTTAAACGATACGGGAATCAGCCCATCACTGAGAAAACAGGCGGTTTTGTTGACGTCCGCATAGAGGAAGGAGAGTTTGTTGTAGATTACGTAGAACCAACACTTACCGACGAAGACGCAAAAATGATTTGCAACTTTGTTTGGGAAAAGTATGGGAGCTATTCGGACAGTACATTAGTCACCATGCTTCACAGTCCTGGAACCCCATGGAAAGATGTGTACGTTGAAGGCCAAAACAATGTCATTCCTGACGATTTGACCAAGGAATATTATACACGCATTTCCAATGCAATCATTAGAGCAAGTAAAGAATGGAAGAACAAAACAGGCCAATAGTTCCCGGGGCTAATTCCGAATTACTCAGAAGGGTACTTGCGGAAATGTCTGGTCTGCCCGAAGAAGAAACAGACGTTGCCGAGACTGATGAGCGACAAGATATTGAACTCGACCGTCTCAGAATGCAACTGGAAGACCAGAAAGAGGACTTGCAGGGAAAGCGGCAGGACAGACTTCAAAGAAAAGACTTTGCCATAGCTATATTCGGGATGATGTGGCTCTATATGTTTATCGCTCTTGCAATCGTCATAACCGTAGGTAATGGTAATTTGGAACTGAGTGACACCATTCTGACTGTCCTACTTGGAACTACGGCAGCAAATATTATAGGTTCGTTTAATTTTGTAGCTAAATACCTATTTCATTCAAAAGATTAGTTCTTTTGCCAACCCGACATGCCAATTCCTTCCAGTTCTGCACGGACTTGAAAGAAAAATACCCAAAGGGCGAAATAAAACCACCGATTTCGCCCCTTTTTATTTGCCCTTTCAAGAAAAATCACTATATTTGCAGTAGAAAAAAGGAACTAAAACAAGAGAACGATGATACTGTTAGTAATAATCAATATGTTTTTAGCTTTCGTCCTTGAGCCGATGTTTATCAGGGATGAAGACAGGTGTTCTCTTTCTCTTCTATTATATTATAGCGGGTGCCTTGCTTTTACGTTCATTGGAGGCATTCTCTTTTTCAGATTGTTTAAGTGGATAGTTGTAGGTAAATAACATGTCCTTTCACATACAATAAATAAAGACTACCTTTGTCACAGATAAAGGTAGTTTTTATTATTATGAAAGAAGATAGAATACCATTCATAATTGACGTCGAAAGTTCTAAGGCGCAGCAGGCTATTCATGAATTGGAAAAATCATCCAAAAGTCTCCGCGATGAAAACAAGGCTCGTATGAAGCAGTTACTTGAACTGGAGTCACATAATAAGAAGGAATCAGAAGAATATAAGAACCTGAAGAAGCTCTATAATGAGACCACAAAACAAATAAACGCGAACTCAAAAGAAATAGCCAGGCTAACAGGTACTATCGACGTCAACCACAAGTCCATGACACAACTGAGGAAAGAGGCTTCTCAGTTGCGTCGTCAGCTTAACGACACAGTACAATCGTTACATCCCGAAGAATATGGCAGACTTGAACAACAGCTTAAAAAGGTGGAAGGACGTATGGCCAGCCTAAAACAGAATGCCAAGAGTCTGAAGGAGAACTTCACTTCGGATGATACTATAGGCTTCCTTGCTGGCACAATAGCTGTAAAAGGAATTGAGCTGGTTACAAACTCTATTAAAAAGTTAATATCTGGCATTCATGACCTCGCCGAGGAGGGTGTAGAGATGGCACGTGCTGCCGACGGTATCACCAAGGCCTTCAACGAGCTCAATAAGCCTGGGCTGCTTGATAATCTGAGAGAAGCCACCAAAGGCACCGTCAACGACGTGGAACTGATGAAAGCTGCCGTACAGGCCAACGACTTCCGCATACCCCTTGAAGACCTCGGCAAGTATCTGGCCTTTGCACAGCTCAAGGCTCAGCAGACCGGTCAGAGTGTCGACTACATGACCAACAGTATTGTCACCGGCTTGGGTCGCAAGTCCGTAATGATTCTTGACAACCTCGGACTCTCTGCAGCCGAGATTAACGAAGAACTGTCCAAGACTGGAGACTTTGCAAAAGCAGTTGCTACCATTGTTGACAATCAGCTGGCCAAAGCTGGTGACACATACGTCTCTGCCGCCGACCGTGCCGCACAGCGTACTGTCGCCCTACAGAACGCTCAGAAGGAATTAGGCGATGCTCTGTTGCCGCTTAAAGAGGAATATGAAGAATTCTATGGAAGTATTCAAATTGGAATTATTGACATCATCAAATGGATGGTCAAATACAAGGACGGCGTAAAGCTGGTGACTGCTGCCATCCTGCTGTACGTTGCCGCTACTAAGGCCGCATCTATCGAGTCTGAGAAGCTGAATACGATTATGAAGCGTTCAGCGTGGGGATTAGTTGCTGTTGCCATTGGTTTAGTCGTTGAAAAGATTATTAGCCTTATAGAGGAATCAAAGGCAGCAAAAAAGGCTGCCGAAGAGTTGAACGACGTAGAATCGCAGGCCATCAACAACTATGCTGAAGAAGCTGCCAAAATAAAGGCTCTCGATAGAGCTATGAGAGACGAGCGGTTATCAATCGACGAACGGAAAAAGGCCCTCAACGATCTTAAAGCTATTATTCCAGAGTATAATGGCATGCTAAGCGAAGAAGGCCGTTTGACCCGCGACAACAAGGCTGCTATAGATAGTTATCTGGTATCTCTACAGAAAGAAATCCAGTTGAAAGCATACCGTGACAAGCTGGAGGAGTTGTATAAGCGTAAGATGCAACAGGAGGAGTCCCGAGACAATGCCTCGAAGAAATACTGGGACACACGCCAAAACAATACCCTCGGCGGGTATGACAGAAATGCCTTCACATCAAAGGTTTTAAGATTCTTTGGTGCAGAGGAAGAATCGAATCTGAAGAAAGACCTTGACAAAGCAGAAGCTGATCTGGCAGATACATCCAACAAGATAGAACAGATGCTTCAGAAAATAGGCACCGACTCTCAAGAAGTGAATAAAGCCATTTCGGTTGACCCGTCAACAGTTGAACATGACCGTAAGTATTGGCAGGAACAATTCGATCTCCGCAAAAAAGCCTTCGAGGCTACCAAGAAAGGCAGCACAGAAGCAGCAGCAGCACTGAAGGAACTGAAGGAGGCAGAGGCAAAACTGGCAGAATATAATACCTACGATTCAGGCAAGTCGAAAAACAAGAACAACACGAACACCTCCAAGCAGGACACCGCCGCCGCCGATGCCCTGAAGCGCCAAAGGCAGCAGGAACTGGATACGCAGCAGCAGCACTACGCCCAGATGCAGCGACTGTGGAAGGAACAGCTGGCAAAGAAGGCCATCACCCAGCAGGAGTACGACGGCATCATGGCCGGACTCTCTATGGAACATGCCGACTGCGTGCTGGACATCGAGCGGAAGTATGCCAAAGAGTCGGAGGCACTGACCATCTCCGACGGCAACAAGAAAAAGAATCTGGTGCAGGAGCAGCAGCGCAACGTGGTCAAGGCTGAACAGGAGGCTGGAGAGGCAAAGCTGCGAGCCTTCGAGCAATACCAGCAGCAGCTGGAGACCATACAGCAGAAGAGTATGACGGAGGCCGAGCGCGAGCAGCGCGACCGCGACATGCAGCTGAAGGTGCTGGAAGGCTACTACAAAGCTGCACTGGAGTATGCCCGGCAGGATGCCGAACAGCGACTGCAGGTCGAAGAAGCATACCAGCGCGCACTCGCCAAGCTCAAGGACGAATGGGACAAGAAAGACCAGGAACGCCGCTTCCGCGCACGCTCACAGGCTGGACTCACCACCGAGACCGAAGAACTCGCGCATGCCAAGGCTGCCGTACAGGCTGACACCAACCTCACAGCCGAGGAACGCAACAAGGCAGAGCAGAACCTGGAACGCGAACACCAGCAACGGCTCCTGCAGATCCGGCAGGAGTACGGCATAGCACGCCGTCAGGAACTCTACGACATGGAACTTCAGCAGCTGGAGCTGGCCCACGAACAGGAACTACTCTCCGACGAGGAGTTCCAGCAGGCAAAGACCCAGATGCGCATAGAGCACTGGAAACAGGAGTTCGACTACTACTCACAGCTCTTCGGCGGGGCATTCTCAGCCCTGCAGGACGCAGAGCTGGAGACAGTGCGCGCCAAGTACGATGCCGAGATTGACGCGGCACGGAAGGCGGGTAAGGACACCACGGCTCTGGAAGAGAAGAAAGCCAACGAGGAACTGAAGGTACAGAAGAAGTATGCCGACGTGAACTTCGCCGTCAAGGCCTCGCAGATCATTGCCGACACCGCCGTCAGCATCATGAAGGCCTATGCCGACCTCGGCCCTATAGCCGGATCCATAGCGGCAGCACTGATGGGAGTCACCGGCGCCGCACAGCTCGCCGTCGCCAAGGCGGAGCGCGACAGGGTGAAGAACATGACGCTCAAAGGTGCCACGTCATCGTCTGCCGCACGCGTCGCCACAGGACGCGAAGAAGGCGGATACCTCGACGTCACCCGCCAGCAGGACGGACGACGCTACCATGCCAAGTATGACCCGCGACGGCGCGGCTACGTCGACCAGCCTACGGTCATCGTCGGCGAAGGTCCCATGGGACAGTCCAAGGAGTGGGTTGCCAGCAATGCTGCCGTGGAGAACCCCACCATACGCCCCGTCATCGACGCCATAGACCAGGCACAGCGTGCAGGCAACGTCCGCACACTTGACCTGCAAAAGGTACTGCTACAGCAGGGACGACAGCAGGGCGGCTACTTCAACGGTCAACGGTCCATGGTCAATGGTCAGCGGTCCATGGCTAATGGATCAGCCCCCCGCACCCTCGACCGCCTGACCGACGTACTGGAGCGCATAGAGCACGACGGCATACCCGCCCTCGTAGGCTTGGACCAGATAGACGCTGCCAACGAGCTCCGCAACCGCTCCCGCCGCATAGCCGCCAAATAATTATCCATTATCAATTCTCAATTCTCAATTATCAATTATCAATTAGCGCATGCGAATAGATAACCTCGATAAAGGCGAAGCCTACCAGCTCAATCCGGATACGCAGCTGTCAGTGGAGCGTACCAACCCCTTCTTCAACGACTACGGCGAACAGACCGTACCCTGTCCGCTGCCTGCCAGCGACCACAACATGCGGCTGCTGGACTACCCAACCATCTTCGGACTCACCCGCCGCACACTGAAGACTGCTGCAGCCATCAGCGACGGCGACTACCACGCACAGTGTGTCCAGGCACTGCTTTCGGTCAGGAAGAAAGGCAGCATAGAGACTGCCTTCTACATCAACGACGGCTCGCTGTATGCCACCATCAGCGACATACGGCTGAAGGACATCTTCGATGGGGAGATGGTCAAGGATGCCTCAGGCAACACCATTACCACCGTACAGCAAGGCATAGCCTTCTGCCGGTCGCTCATCAGCGGCACCAATCCGGACTACGCCATCTTCCCCGTACTGGTAGACAACGACTCGGGACTGTCCGGCGACTACCAGTACGACTACAAGGTCATCAACCACTGGGGCAAGGACGTGGACATGGGCGAAGGCAACACCCTCTTCGTCGAAGGTGCCGTCGACGACAACGAGTGCGACTTCTGGGGAGCCACACAGCGCACCGAGTATGTCAACCAGGAGCCCGTCACGCTGACGGCGGGCTACTACATCACCCCCTTCATACGCTGCGCCACGGTACTCAGGCGCATTTTCCAGCATTTCGGCTACACACTCACTGACAGTCTGCTGACCACCACCGAACCCTTCACCAAGATGGTATTCGTCAACAACGTCATCGACGTTCTCGTCAACGGCACCATCCGCATCACCGACCTGCTGCCCGACGTCACCGCACGTACCGTGCTTGACATCTACCGCAAGAAGTTCTGCTGTGAGTTCGTCGCCGACGAAGATCAGAAGACCGTCAGCATCGTATTCCTCAATGACATCGTCAGCCGTCAGCCTGACGCCGACCTTACCGGCTGCATGACCGACGAGCCGACGGCCAACTTCAACAATGCCTACAAGCGCGTCGTCATCAAGAGCGAGGACCAGGTCAGCGGCTCCCAGGAGGAAAGCTACGACAACATCAGGGCCATGCACCAGGAATGTCCCACGGCATACTTCGACACGGCCAGCGGCATGTTCATGAAGGACGGTTTCGTCGGAGATATACGCGTCCGCACCGTCGTCGGAGGCAACGCACAGCCCTACGACACCGGGCAGGACACGGAGCCCTACGAGGTCACCGTACCTGACATGATGCCTGAACTCTGCGAACTCAAGCTGAACGGAACCTCGATGCTCCTCTTCACAGAGCGGTTCCTCTATATCGGCACCTATGCCACACTCAACTCCAAGCTGACCACCAAGGCCGATAGCGACGGCGACACGGATACCGCCGGTGCGAACAACCTCAAACCCGTCATCGCAATACCCTACATCTATCATGCCAGCATACTGACGGTCACTCGCAACGTCCTGCGTGCCACCATCGGCAACTACGACCCCGCTGGTACCAAGCTCTGGGACTACTCACTGCTCTACAACGGCGACGACGGCATCTTCAGCCGGTTCTGGAGCGATGCCGACAGGCTCTACCGCAATGCGCTTGACGACGTCAAGGTCACACTGCTGCTCTCACAGCAGCAGAAGAGCCAGCTGCCGTCCACAGCCAAGGTCGTCATCCGCAACACGCCTTTCCTGGTCAACAAGCTCAAATTCACGCTCGGCGGCAAGGACAAACCCCTGCAGACGGAACTCAAGTCACTGCGTATCATGCAGCCCGAGGACGTGGCACCGACGCTCAGCCAGATGCTGCCCATGCAGGACTGTCAGTACCGCTGGGAGGCACGCGCCACCGTACAGGAGGTAACAGCAGAGGAGTACAATAATGCCGGTGCCGACAAGGAACGGCGGTTCAGCGTCTTCTACCCGCCCCTGCCGTCGGAAGCCTACGTCGGGCAACAGTGCTTCGTACAGCACAGCTACACCCGCGAACCCAAGCATGTACTACTGCCTGGTTTCGACGGCTACACCAAGGTGACCGTCTGGCTGGAATGCGTACAAGTCTAATTTTCAATTTTCAATTATCCTACGAGCTTTGCTCGCTTATACCTTTAGGTGTAAGAATTAGCGAATGCGCTATGCCGCCAACCCCTGTCCTTTTCTATATATATAAAAAGGTATATCTTTGCCCTAAAAGTCAAACGAAGTTTAATTATCAATTAGCGAAAGCGCAATGACCATTACCAGACAACCCGAGTCCCTCTGCCTCACAGGCAACATGGCCAGCATCAGAGTGATAACAGACACAGACATCACCATGACGCTGACCAGCGGTAACGACGAACTGCTGACGCATACCTATTCGCCGACGGCAGACAACATCGTCGACATCAACCTACGTGACGTCATCATGTCACTGCTTTCCTGTCAGCTCAGCAATACGTCGTCGCCATACCAGCAGACCATGATCTGCCGATCGTTCACCGTCACACTCACTGACGGTACCGATACCGAGACGGTCAACTTCAAGGCACTGCGGGCCGGAGTGGACAATCTCAGCGACACCGTGGGTAATTTCCTGCAGCATAACTTCCTGACATGGCAGCCTAACGTCAAGCCGGTTACTTACTATACGCCGGAGTTCCTGACATACTACGCACAGCAGCAGGTCGTCGTCAAGTGCCTGGCTCACATTGCCGAGGGCAACGAAACCACCGTCACGCTCGCCACCATCAGCGCCGACACCTGCGTCACCATTCCCGTGCAGTACGCCATCATAGCCGGACTCACCAACGCACTGCCCCAGTGGTACGACGTCTGGGTGGAAACCGGCGGCGGCACCCGCCTTACATACAAGCAGCGCTACTACGCCCAGGACATGCGGTCGGAACAGGAGCAGTGGATACTCTTCGAGAACTCACTGGGCGGCATCGACACCTTCCGCGCATACGGCGACAGCGACAACACGGCAGAGCATACCCATAACGTCGCAGAAATCGAGGAGGTAAGCCAAGAATACCGCGTCGATACCGAACGCAAGTACAAGAAGAGTACGGGACGGCTCGACAGAAACGAGCGGCTCTGGCTACTGGACTTCTTCCCATCGACGCGCAAGTACATCTATATAGGACAGTCGCTGCGGCAGATTGTCGTCGTCGAGAGCGACGTCAACTACAAGGCATCAGAGCTGCCGTCCAGCTATACTTTCACCTACCGTTACGCCGACGCCAAGCCTTACCTGAACCTGCCGCGCACCGACGTACCGCTGGAGGTGCTCGACATACAGGTTCCCGACGTAGGGTCTTTTACGGTCGCCCCGCGCTTAGTTGAGTTTCCAGCCACTCCGCTGAGCGACGGGGCTCTGTTTCCCGTGCAGGATCCTTACTCTGAAGAGTGGGGAACCACGACATTCGGTGCCATCCGGCAGATCATCGCTGCCATGGTGTCCACGGCAGAGGAATCGTTTGCCATACTCACACATACTCACCTGAACAAGAGTTTCCTTGACGGGCTGAGCTGGGACAGCATCCGCAACCACTTCGCACAGTCCTTCCTGTCGAAGACCAACGCCGACACCGCAAACGGTGTCATCACCTTCGTTGCCGGACTTGTCAGCAACGCCATAGCCTGGTTCAAGCAGGGCATCAAGATAGGCAGCGACGCCAACTCCCCCCTCGGCATCGACGCCGCAGGCAACGCCACGCTGAACAGCGTTACGAGTGACGACATTCATAGCGACGGATATAGCGACGACACAGCCGTAGGCAGCGGCTTCCACATCAGGAAGGATGCGCAGGGCAACGGCGTCGTATCTACCGACATCCTTGATGTAAGGAAGAAGGCACGCTTCACGGAGCTGGAGATACGCCGGCTCAGCTACATCAATGCCGAGAACGTGCAGAGTGCTGCTGCCAGCAAACTGGAGAAGGTGCTGCCTGTCGCCGCTGACGGAAGCATACTGACGGATGACTACGACGACGAGGACATCTACGCTTACCGATGCCTGGTGCTGGCTGATGACGGCACAACGGCCACCACCAACTCATGGGCTGTTGGCGACCAGGCACGCTGCCAGACTTTCAACGTCCAGAGCGGTGTCTATCAAAACGTAGAGAACCGCTACTACTGGCGACTGGTGGTCAAGGTTGGTCAGTGTATGGACGACGGCACGGTGATTACCCAACAGACGGACTTGTCGGAATACACGGGCAGAATCCATCACTTCTTCGACCTTGCCAACATCGTGGCAGTCACTCGCAACGACTGCGACGAGTGGGACGACCTCTTTGCAGCTGCTGATACTGCCCAGCATACAGGCAACGCCTTCATCGGCATGGATAATGCCGTCAACATAACGAACGACGCGCCTTCTGCCGACGATCAGGTAGTGCAGATGGGTCACCAGTTCGACATCAGCCGCATGGGCTTCTACGTCACCAAAGCCGAAGGCCTTGACACTGGTTCATACGTCTATGCTGGTGTGAATACCTATTCGTTGGAACTTAAGAATCTGGTAAAGATTGCGCCCAGAGAGGTGCTTGTCTCTTCGCGCCATTTCAGACTCTTCACCAATCCGAACGCAGGCGACGCAACGCCCATCACGCGCTACCGCGGCGACTGGACGGACGGCAGCACCAGCTACTACTACGACGAATGGGACTACAATGGTAGTAGATGGCTCTGCCTGTATCAGGGTGCAGAGGGTATCACTTGTGAGCCAGGCACAGTTCCCCAAGGTGACACAACTCACGCCTGGACGTACTACTGGAAGGAAATCAGTCTGAAGGGCGACAGCGTGAAGATAGCAGGCTATGCCGACTATTACGACGGCGAAGACTGGCAAGGTAACGCGAGGCCGCAGACAGTGACTGAGACTGAGGTCGGACTAATCGACTTGCTTGATTATCATTCCACCCAAGAAGATATGATCGAGGTTGGGGAAGAAGGTGAGTCAGATTGGCAAGCGTATAGTGTGCCTATTGGTACCTGCTATATACTCAAAGGCACAAACCATCTCTACGAGGCCACTGAAAACGGATGGCGGGACTTAGGCAAGTTCAAGGGCGAGGACGGCGCACCGGCACCATTTTACATAGAAGAGTGGTACGCGTGGAGCAACGACGCATCTACGGCAAATGCAACGACATCCCCAAACATAGGAAACAACAGCTGGGAGCATTACATACCTGAGCAAGGCTCATACGCATACCTGTGGAAAAAGACTGTAAGGTGGGAATGGAACAGCACCCTTAAAATCTATCGGGCGGGCAATCCTCAATACTACCGTCTGAGCGGCACAAACGGAACAAGTATTGCCGTCAAGGGACACGTTGCCACAACATCAAATTTGCCTGCGACGCATAGTGATGGTGACGCTTATGTGGTTGATGCCGACGGACACCTGTATATGTGGAGCGACGAGGCAAATCAATGGCTGGACATAGGACAATTCCAGGGCGAAAACGGAAGGACTTACTATGTACACATAGCATGGGCTACCAACGTGGTGTATAGTGAGCAGACAGGAGAGGTGACGCGAGTAGACGGATTCGTTATAGCTAAAACACCAGACGACGACACGCACTACTGGATGGGGGTATTGGTCAACGAAAACAGTAGTACGGACAGCAATGACGCATTGCTCTATACATGGTCGTACACGAAAGGGGTAAACGGCACTTCCCCATGGATTGCCGACCTCGACAACGAGATGGACTCCGTGGCGTGCGACGCTGACGGGCATCCTGTGCAGATTAACGGCAACAATCAGTCTGTCAGCTCGAACTTCAAGCTGTTCCACGGAAGCACTGAAGAGAAGTTCTATATTAGTAGCGTTTCTCCTTCAAGCAGGACTGGTGCCACGATAGCTGCTACGCCGACAACAAAGGCTAATGCCGCAACGTCAGGTTCTCTTACCGTGACATACTATGGCACTGGTGACAACCGGGCCACCATTGACGGCAAGGACGAATTTACGGTAGAACTGACGGCAGACAGCGATAGCAATATCAAGCGGACGTTGACGTTTACCGTCAACGGCGTGCGCCCGGGTGCTGACGGACAGCCTGCTACCATTTATAAGATAAAGCCGACTGTTAACAGTATAGCTTTTGGCCGCGATGCCAACGGCAACCTTACTCCAAACATTGTCAGCTTCTACCTTGAGTGCGAAAAGTCACAAGGTGGTACGATTACCAATCCTGCTATCAGTTATGTTGGAATAGTTAGGTACAGTACGTCTGCACCGCCTGCTGATAAAAACGCAGGAACAGCATGGGGGACTCAGGAGTCGGGCAACAATAAGCTGACGTTCAGCGGCGGAGTGGCTACTGTCAGTAATGGTGCCACTTTTAACCAGATATATATTGCCCTGTTTGCCACTGACGGCACACTATATGACCGCGAGACTGTCCTCATCGTCCGTGACGGATCGCCTGGCAACAATGGCGAAACCATAAAGACCGTCACGGTGTATAAGCGGTCGGACACACAGCCTGCAACGCCTACTGGCAGCACCATACCGCCTGCAGGGTGGGGTGTGTCAGCACCTGCCATGTCGTCGAACGGCAGTTTCTCGGATGTGACCAGCGGTAACTATGCGGGATGGCGCAAAGCTACTGGCGGCAACAATGACAATGCCTTTATCAAGGACACGATAACTTTTGTCACTACTTCACCAAACGAGGTCGTACGCATAGCGATCAAGGCATCCAGCGAGAAGAATTACGACTTTATCTTTGTAGGCAACCTTGGCACCGACTATGCCGCACGCCCTGCTGACATGGGTAACATCAGCGACAGCCGCAAGGCAAGTGGAGAAGAGTCGAAAATCGTATCTATCACCGTTCCGACAGCTGGTGAACATACGCTTTGTGTAATATACACCAAGGATGGTAGCGATGATGATGGTTCTGACTGTGGATGGTATAAGGTTCTCAATACACAGATATGGAGCAGCATGGCGACGTTCAAGGACGACGTTCTGCAAGGTTCATGGAGTACACCAGTCAAATGGAACGGACAGGACGGCAACGACGGCAATGACGGTGAGGACGGAGAGGATGCATGGACTGTGCAAGCTAATCCAAGCCCTCTGATTATCCAGCAGAGTACGGACGGTTCATTCCCGATGAGCGAAAACAATCCGCTCTATATCGACTTTACGGCAAAGCACGGCAATGCAGCAGCTACAGTGACGGGCATCAGCAACGTTAGCAACAATAATATGGGGCTGGCTGTTACTTCGGCGACAGTTAATTCAGTAAAAAAACTGGAAATCACAGGCTACAATAAAGTGAGCGGTGCCTATGTGGTCACGGGCAGGATTACGTGTACGGTATCTTTGAGTCATGGTGGCAAAACTGCTACAATGAACGTTGCTATATCGGTAGGCGTTAACTTGCTTGGCGAATTTAAAAGAGAAGTTATAGGGGACGTTGAAACGAGCGTTGCCACCAAACTGACCAACGCGGTAAATGGCGAAGGTGAAATAACGGTATTCAATCAAGTTGGCACCTACATCCGTTCTGCCAGCGAGAATACCGCCAGACTTACGGAAACCGTCGGTGCGCGTAGCAACGGCAACAACCTCTTCGGGTTCTCCAAGGGGGTAAGCTACAACGGTATAAGATTCGTCCAGGGATATGGCTTTGTAACAAATCTCGGCAGTAATACCCAATTCGGCATGGCCCGTTTGGGGTTTAATGCCCAGACAGGCTACTATGTAGTGACGTGCGAGGCAAAGATGCTCAGCGCGGCAAGGAACATCACGTTTGCATTCTGGGGTTATGGTGACGTACTGCAAACCCGTAGTATTGGAACAAACTGGACGAAGCTGACGATGGTGTTCCGTATCGACTCCTTTCCGGACGCTGTTGATGCTAAAGCTGGCTATTTCTATAGCGATGGTGTGTATGATGGTGAAGACTGGACGAATCCACTAACTGACAGCAATCGTCTTGCCATCCGCTACCTACAGATAGAGCACGGCAGCGTACCGTCGGCCTTCGGCATTTGTGCGGAAGACGCACAGAGCCTGTTGCAGGAACCTGTCACCAGCGAGTTCGTGACGGCCAGCGACGGAGCCATCTTCTATAATGACCCAAATAACGACCTTAACGGACTGAAACATTTCCGAAACAGGGAAACCTATAACGATGTTCCAGCTTATTGGCAGGCAATAGACAATATGAGGTATATTAACATTGTCGAGGGCAACGGCGGCAGCGTCTATAACGTCGAGAGTGGAAGTGTCTATACGCTGAGCTTCTGGGCCAAGGGCAGCATCAACGGCATGTCAATACATTCATACCTGTATGCAGCCAGCGGCCAGACACCCATTATAGACAACTTTAACGGGGTGGATGCCGATACCGACGACAATACGGGACGTATAAGTGTAGATGGAAATACTGAGACGTTCCTGACTACATCGTGGAAGAAATACTACATTCACTGGTACATCGACAAAGCTACTGGCCCGAGAACGCTGATTGTGGCCAGACTGGAGGGTTACACCAATGCTGGCGAAGGTACACGAAATCACAACAACCTGGATGGTGTGGCATTTATCTGCGGCATCCGCTTTGATAAGGGCTATGTCACATCAGCAAACCGCACGGAGTACCAGACCGTGATGCGTCAGACGGCAAGAGCCATAGACTTTGCCGTCATGGTCAACAGCATGGAGAAGGCGGGCATACATCTATACACCGAGAGCAACGGCACTCCCGAGAACGAGGCTGAACTGGCAAAGGGTATCATCGACTTGGTGGCTGACAAGGTGGCGTTCTCCTACTATGACAATGGAACAAAGAAGTCAGACAAAATCAGCATCAACCCGACAACGGGAACGTTGACAGCCGTTGACGGCAACTTCAGCGGAACAATGACCGCAGCTGGCGGGGCTATGTTCTTTGGAAACGATGGCTCATGGACAGGCATGGCAACCGTTGATTCTGTGGTAGGTGGATTTGCAGACATTGTTACTGTTGGCATGCGTAACGATGGTACTGGCGAAGAAAAGACAGGACGTATAGTATTGACGACAGCAAAGAAAAAAGATGGTGTTTTACGCTTGTCTTCAATGCTTAAAATAGAGAACAATAACGGCACTCCTGGTCAGTCCGCTTCTGGTGGAAACGATGGGTACAAACTCACCTTTACAAATATATTAGAAGCATCTGGCAAAGAAGACAAGATAATCTTAGATGGTGGTGATGGCAGTGGAACTTTTGCGGGCGGTGTTTCGGCTGGAACAGTCGAAGCAAATTACTTACTTGCAAAGGCTGGCTACAAAATACAAACAGCGGATATACTAACCGTAAGCAGCCAACCGTCCGGCTCTATAAGCACATCATACCAAATGATTATCGTAAATACGGCCTCTGATATTACTCTCACGCTTTCTTCTACCGCATCGGCAGGACAGCTTATGATTATAAAGAAAACGACCGAAAGCGGATGGGTAACGGTAAAAAATAGTGGCGGTACTCAAATAGGTAAATTTAATTGTGGTAGTTTAGTATGTGTATATAATAGTGGTTGGCAATAAAAATAAAAAGCTATGATAAAAGTATATAACAACATCATTCCTTTCAAGGGTTACAAGGCATTGACATTCTGGCCGTTTGTCTTCATTCGCAAAGGTGCGATATACAATGAAGTGGACGATAACCATGAGTGCATCCACGGCGAACAGCAGAAGGAAACGCTCATAGTCCTCTTCTACCTGTGGTACGGCATCGAATATCTGATTAAGTGGGCGTACTACCGCAACAGGCACATGGCCTATAAGAATGTCGGCTTCGAGCGTGAGGCATACGACAACCAGCGTGACATCGTATATACCGACCAGCGGAAGCATTTCGCATGGTTGAAGTACATAGCCACAAGCTGACACACAAGGAAACTTGCTGAGTTGCGACAGCAGCGATGACATGAGCGAATATATACAATAAAATAAAACATAAAATAAACAATGGCAACAATCAATTACCAGACATTAAGCGCAGTACGGGGGAATGACCTTGTACTGAAGCTGTGGCTTTATACTCGCGAGCTACAAGAAGGCGCGAGTGTGCGTGTGCCTTTTGCCATCGAGGCAGATGATATCTTTACTGTGTGTCTTGGTGGAAAATACCAGTCGAAGACTCTGCGGGCTGAGCGCAACGGAGAAGAAGACAACAGTCTGATAGTGTATATCCCGTGGACCACCCCAACGAATAGTTACGGACTCGAAGTGGCAATTAAACGTGAGGGCAATCACCTGCGCTCATTCGATTGCGGACGCATCAATATCGTCGAATGCAATGCAGAGGCCAGTCCTACGCTGGAGCGCATTAATACGGCATGGCAGGCAGGCATGGAAGTAGATATGCAGATAGCCTTCTCTGCTGTGACGCATGGCGAGAATGCCTACGAGCTATGGCGACGACAGCCAGGCAATGAGAACAAGACGCTACAGGACTTCATTGACGAGGTACTGAACTTGAACCAGAACGCCGCCGCTGCACGTCAGGCTTCTCAGGATGCTAACGCCGCCGCTATGCTGGCCAGCGAGAAGGCACGGGCAGCTGAAATGGCGGCTGCAAATGCCAAGGCCGACTATGTGGGCGAAGACAACTATGTGCGTCGATGGAATCCAGTCACACAACAGTATGAAAAAACGGACATCTATGTGAAGGGTAACCAAGGAGAGGCTTTCACATACAATGACTTCACCCCCGAGCAGATAGCAGAATTGCAGCGTCCTGCGACGGAGGTGGCAGCAGAATTGACGGCAGCGGAAACGCTTCGACAACAGGCAGAGGCGGCACGTGATCAGGCAGAGTCAGCGCGAGTGTCTGCAGAGGCTCTAAGAGCGCAGGCAGAGGCAGCTCGAGTCCAAGCCGAGACTTTAAGAGCACAGGCAGAATCGTTAAGAGCTCAGGCCGAGACTTTAAGAGCACAGGCAGAGTCAGCAAGGGTACAAGCCGAGCAGGGAAGGGTGCAGGCAGAAACACTCCGGGATAGTACCGAAACCCTAAGAGCACAGGCAGAATCGTTAAGAGTCCAAGCCGAGCAGGCGAGGGTTCAGGCGGAAGCACTCAGGGCACAGGCTGAAACAGCGAGAAGCAATGCAGAAGAAGCAAGGCAGGGCAATGAAACCATAAGAGAAAACAACGAGCAAACGCGACAGTCAAATACCTCTACCGCCATCAGTAATGCAGAGGCGGCGACATCGTCTGCCAATAATGCCGCTTCAAATGCTGAAGAGAAAGCCGCATTGGCTAACACAAAAGCACAATTAGCCGACCAGAAGGCTGCACTGGCAGACACGGCGGCGCAAAATGCCAACACCAAGGCTACGCTTGCCGATCAGAAAGCAACTCTGGCTGACACGGCAGCTCAAAATGCCAATGCGGCAGCAGAGAAAATTCAGACTGCCAGTTTTGCGGTGGATGCTGAAATGAATCTGATACTGCTGAAGAATGAGCAAAGTACACTGGCCCTTGAGGTGACAAACGGAGTATTATACGAAATCAAAGAACAGTAAATAAACACAAAAAAATGGCAACAGTAAGACAAATTATCGGACGAGTAGGACTTGTGCTGAGGGGAGACTTTGATGCAAACGAGACCTACAGTAAACTGGATGTGGTGGCATACGGAGGCAAGTCCTATGCTTCGCGAGTGGACAACAACTCATCGGTGCCTGGCAGTAACGGGGACTGGCAACTAATGAGCGAAAGGGGGGCAAAGGGAGATGCTTTTACGTATAATGACTTTACCCCTGAGCAGTTAGAATCCCTAAAAGGTGACCCGAGTACGGCAGACATTAACCTGAACGGGTCAGTAGTGACGGTAACTAACAATGCAGGAGAGTCCCATAGTATAGACCTGATGAATGCTGCCGAGGAGAATGTGGTAATAACAGTAAATTCTACTGCAGGCACCAGTACAGGCGGATTGGGGCTACTCGTCTACCTAAACGACAGCAGTACACCCCAAACACTGACTACCGACAACGCGGGATTGGCTTCGATGCGCGTACCTCAGGGCTACAAATACAGGATTGTATTTCCTGTAGTTGCCGGGGCAGCGGCTATCCCGGACGTAGTACACACGGCAAGCGTGAGCCAGCGTAGTGTGGAGGTCACATACAGAAGTTCGGAGAGCATGTCTGAAGCTGTTAGGATTGTCCTGCGTAGTGCTTTTTACGCGAGCGGAAGCACAATCCCTACATACAGCTATGTCACAGGTGTCCGCGTTCAGGTAACTTACAACAACGTAAGCTACGAATATGTGAGCGACAGTAACGGTGCGGTTTCATTCAGTGTTCCCATTGGTGCTGCGTATACGGTTACTCTGCCAGAGATGGATGGTTACTACATCAGAAACAACGAGTATGTGCGTAGCATGACGGCTTCATCAAGTCAGCGTAATATTGCGGTAATGTATAGCAGCTACAGGTCTGGACTTTACATAGTAGATGTGAATGGAAATGAGTTTACTCTTGCTCAGTGGCAGGAGAGGCTTGATGCGGGAAGTTCTGATAATAGCGACGCAAGGATGCTGCTGGTGACAACTGTTGAACTGTCGATGAACGGGGCGAACTTTATGCTCGACTTGGATGACCTTGCTAACCGTAACTACCCTTCCATGCAGTGGTGTCGGGACAACGTGCAATTCAACAGCATACCCAACAGTGACTCGAGATGGGACGGACTGGGTGACTCCAGGCTGGTGCAGGCCGAGGGAGACGAACGCTCCTTGCCAACTCCCGCAGTTGACTACGCGCTTGGGCAAACACGCACCATAGCAGGTGTTGAACATCAGGGCTACCTTGGAGCCATACGTCAGTGGTATCAGCTGTGGCCTAATGCTACTGAGATAAACAGTATACTTGCTGTAGTAAGGCCGACGGGAAATCCTTTTTCTTCGTACACAACAAATAAGTGGTCTTCTTCGCAGAACGCTGCCAGCAACGCTTGGTACTGGGCAGCTGCCGCCTCCAGCAGCCTCTACAAGAGCTACAGCTATGCTGTCGTTCCGTTCTTCGCATATTAAACTCTTTATCTCTTAACATTTTTATCTCTTTGGTGAGGACCTTCTTGGTCCGAGCCATTGAGAAGAGGATAAAAAAGAATAGCATCGGACATACTCTAAAGGCGACACAATATGCTTACTGAAAATTTGCAGATTTACAAAGACACGAAAGAACTTGCCAAACAACTCCTCATCTATCAACCGAACGTTCCAAGGATAGCTCGGTATGGTGAGTACGGCAAGGCTGTCAGTCTTGTTTGCGAGGCCATGGATATGATTTACGTTGCCAACAGCAGCGTGGTCGAACGCCTTCAGTCGCTGACAAGGTATCTGCAAATGATTGGCGGCGTACGTAGTCGTGTATCCCTGCTGACAGAAACCAAAGCTCTCTCTCCGCGACAGGGTACCACCCTGATGCTGATGATAGACAAGGTGTCGAAGCAGGCTATGGGATGGCGTAACGCTTCGCAACGCCAGAGCCGTGAAACTGCCATGGTGACACGGGAGAGCATCCCTGTATGAGGGTAAAATGGGTTATCGCTTCGCAAGGAGCAAAGGGCTTGAAAGAGTAGTCTTAGTAGTAACTGTAATTCGCAGAACAATGCCAACAACGCTTGGAACTGGGCAGCTGCCGCCAACAACAACAACAAGAACAACAGCTATGCTGTCGTTCCGTTCTTCGCATCTTTCCTCGCGGGAATATGTCACGCTTGAAGATGTGTTCGATGCTTATTATTCATGCAGGAAACATAAAAGAAACACTTCCTCCGCCCTGGAATTTGAACAAGACTTTATCCTCGGTTGTCACAAACTGTGGCAAGAACTGAACGAGATGACCTACGAGATAGGGACATCGACGGCGTTTTGTGTCAGCTACCCCAAAATAAGAGAGGTGTTTGCTGCCAATTTCCGGGACAGGATTGTACATCATTTGATTGTCAACAAGTTCAGCTATTGGTTTGAAAAAAACATGCTTGACTGCGCCTTCGCTTGCCGAGAAGGGAAAGGTTCGCTATACGGCGTAAGATTCCTTCAAGCATCCATGAAGGACATCGGAAAGTCGTCATGGTATGCAAAGTGCGACATAAGCGGATTCTTCATGTCAATAGACAGGAACATCTTATACAAAGAAATAGAGCGTATCGTCAAGCAAGTTGGGGAAAAAGACGTCGAGTGGTGGCTGTGGCTGATACGCAAGGTCATCATGAACCGCCCAGAAAGGGACTGCATCATTAAAGGTGACAAAGGTCTGCGGAAGAAACTTCCAAAGAATAAGAGCCTGTTTTATTCAAACGGGAAAGGCCTGCCCATAGGCAATCTTACCAGCCAGGTGTTTGCCAATATCTATATGTCCATGTTTGATAGATGGATAGTGGAAAGACTTGGCACAGAAGGCAGGTACGGAAGGTATGTTGACGACTTTATTATCATGCACAAAGACAAAGACTTTCTTTTAGGGTTAGCAGAAGAGTCAAAGGCATGGCTTTCTAAAAATTTGAATCTGGCCATGCACCCACGAAAAATGTCCGTCCAGCAAGTTGGCAAAGGAGTTAGGTTTACTGGCGTGTTCATTAAATGGGACTGCCTGTACCCATCCAAAAGACTGGTAGAAGGCACCTTCAAGTTTGCGGCAGGCTGGAAAGGAGGAAACAGGGGCAAGCTGAAAGACTTTATGAGGCGCATGAACAGCAGACTCGGACTGATGATACACTACAAGTCATACAACCTCAGACGCAGGATATGGAGAACGTTAGGAAACTACGAAGGAATAATACTGATTAATCATAAGAAAATTAAGACAACAAGACAATGAGAACATTTATCAAGACGGTAGTACCCACCGAAGGGTACACGGAAGTAAAGAAGGTCGGCGAACACTATGTGGTTCACCTTGACCCCGTAAACAATCCCGATGATGACAGCACGACATGCTATGAGTGTATAACGGATGATGAGCCAGACATATCACTGCTATCGGCCGACCTTGAGGAATTTAAGGCACACATGGCTGACGTGGAGCTGTCGCTGGCAAAGAAAGAGAAAATCAAGGCTCTGGAAGCCTACGACAAGAGTAGTGCAGTGAACAGTTTTACCATCACAAAACAAGGGTTGAAGGTCACTGATTACTGGTTGCCTCGTGATTTGCGTACCAGTCTCGAGGGGGACGTGTTGGCAGCTTCCGCAATTAGTGATACCTACACGTTTGACATCAGGGAGATAGGCATATCGCTCGAATTGAACTGCAACAAGTTCCTTGCAGCTCTGGCAGTATTAAGAAGGTATGCTTACAAGGCATTCAATGTGACGTCGTCGCACCTGGTTGCCATCAACAATTTGGGCACCGTTCAAGAGGTGGAAGCCTACGACTTCACCACGGATTACCCTGAGAGATTAATATTTAGCGTGGAGGAGCTGTCATGAAGAAAATTATCGAATGGCTAAAGGATAGCCACCACTGGCTGCACATCGTCATCGGCCTGCTCGTAGGCTTCGGCTCTATGGGCTGGTATTGTGCGGCCTACGCAGGTATCGGCATTGCCATCACGTCTGAGGTCAAGGACAAGATGTGGGGCTGCTGGTGGGACTGGGCAGACTTGCTGTCAACTATCGTCAGCGTGGCCGTGGGCTACGGCATCCACGGACTATGTTTTGGATTCAATTTTTAGTATTAACCCCTTAATAAAAGAAAGGAAAAAATTATGAAACTTTGGAGACTTTTAATTAACGTTGTGTTGGTTGCTATCGCAGTAGCAGGTGTTGTATGGCAGGAAGCGTCTATCGGTACTGCCACCGTGTTAGGTGCCACAGGCATTGGTGTCATTGCATCGCTCGGTGCAGCCCTTGCCGGTGAGTTCGTTGGTGTCATCATCGACCGTGGCGACTTCTGCAAGAAAAGCTACTTCATCAGTGTTGCCGTCGGAGTGGTGTTCGCGCTTGTTCTCTCTTTAATCGTTTTGTAGCACGATGGAAGGAACGACTGGAGCAAAGGCTGTCCTCTGGGGCAGCGTCGGTACGGAGCTGGTGGCCGTCGTCTACGACCTTAGATGGATGGTCATCTTCTCCGTCGTTCTCATCCTTGCCGACCTATGGTGGGGACACTCTGCAAGCCGCAAGAAATACTTCGATGCCAAGGACATCGGCAATGCCACACTCATGGAAAAGTTCACCTGGCATAAGTCCCGTGCCGTCCGTCGGACGTGCAACAAGATAGTGGATTATCTCACCTACCTTGTTGTCGGCGCACTGCTGGGACTTGCCATCTTCGAGCCCATGGACGTCTGCAGCCACGTCTGGACGGCAGCCATCGGTCTGCTTATCGGCGGTGCCTGCGAGGTCAGCAGCATCATCGGTCACATGGTGTATGTTAAGATGGGCATCGACGTCAAAGCCATCGACGTATGGCGGGCACTGATGCGCTTCTTCGGCCGGATGATCAAGAGCAAGAGTCAGGAAATAGGCGAAGCCGTCGAGGGGTTGTCCCACGAAGGCCATCACCACCATCACGACCATCATGAGCCAGACTACGACAATTACGACGAATCTAAAAATATGGAGGACTAAGTTATGAACATTACAGAGTCACAAGTACGGCGTATCATGCCGAAAGCATCGAGTGAGAATATCAGCGAGTTTGTCAAGGCATTCAATGTCTATTCCGACCAGTTCGGGCTCACCACGAAAATCAGAGTGTGCCACTTCCTCGGACAGATAGCCTGGGAGAGTAGCGAGCTCAGCCGTCTGGAAGAGAACCTGAACTACTCAGCCGACGGCCTGCTGAAAACCTTCCCCAAGTATTTCAAGACCCGTTCCGATGCCGAAGCCTATGCCCGACGGCCAGAGAAGATAGCCAACCGCGTCTATGCCAACCGCATGGGCAACGGCAGCGAGTCTACAGGCGACGGGTGGAAGTACAGGGGCCGCGGTATCATCCAGCTCACCGGCAAGCAGAACTACTGCAGCTACAACGTCAGCGGCTATTGCAACGGCAACGTCGTGGAACATCCCGAATGGCTCGCCAAGTACCCCGGCGCCCTGAAGAGTGCCATGTGGTTCTGGAAAGCCAACGGCATCAACGCCCTTGCTGACCGTGACGATGCCGCTTCCGTCACCCGTCGCATCAATGGCGGCAGTAGTCACCTCGCACAGCGAGAATATTATACCCGCGTCGCAAAACGAGTCTTCGCCCTATGAGTAAACAGGACATCGAACGCGCCTATGCCGAATGGTACTTCCGTCAGCAGCAGGCATCCGGCTGTGGCGGCCCCGTCCTCATGGCCTGCATCGCCGCCGCCGTCATCCTCTACCTCGTACTATAAATTATCAATTATCAATTATCCATTATCAATTTTCAATTAGCGTATGCGTGAAAAAATTATCAAGCTCACTCTCGTAGCCCTCATCCTATTGTGCGCCGTTGCCGTCTGTTGGTACTGTGACCGCTGGGCTATGCGTTATGCCGACAGTCAGCGCGACACCATCAGCGTCCGCATAGATTCCGTGCGAGATACCACCTACGTCTACGTCCACGACACCATGCCCGTGGTCAAGAACGAGCGCGTGGTGGAATATATTAAGGTGCCCGTCAGCGACCTTTCCGCTTGTTTGGATGGAAATGTAGATAATAAGCATGATTCAACCTGCTTAAAATCTGACTCCATAAACATGCAGATTGTCCAGCGCCAGTATTCCGACGATAGCACCTATACCGCCTACGTCAGCGGCTTGCGATATAACCAGTGGCCGAAGCTCGACAGCATCATTGTCCGACAGCGCGAGATAACGAATACCATCACCAAGACCATAACCATTCAGAAGAAGCGCAGCCGTTTCTCCGTCGGCCTGCAGGCAGGCTACGGCTACGGCTTCCAATATAGAGGCTTTGAACCCTACGTAGGCGTAGGCGTCAACTACGCACTGTTCCCGCCCTGAATACGGGCTGAAGCCTATAGGCGCAACGCGCCGCAAAAAATACCGCCCGTGAGGGTATCACTCATGCTTTTTATTGTCTATATGGTGTTTTAGTATTATGATTTGTTTCATAAGTGTTAAGAAAGTTCCTGCAGCGGCAGGACGGATTGTTTTGTTAGTTAAGTTTGTTTTAGTTTAAATTTGTTAGTTTTTAGTTATTAAAAACCGCACCCCTGCCGTCCGCGAGGATAGCCGGGGTTTCGTTTTTCAGCCTGGTGCGTTTCCACGCCACGCTGACAATGCACTATCACATTTATAGTGCATATTAATATTGTTTAACGTTTTTTTTTTGTTGTTAACTCAAAAAGCACTACCTTTGCCCCCGAAGTCAGAGCCATACGGCTCAAACTGGAGGGGCAACCAGTCAAACGCCCGCTTTCATCGTCGCAGGGCTTTTTTCATGCCCGCATATTGTCAGCAACAGGCGGCTGTCATGTTTCCGAAGAAATGTATCGCCCACCAGTGGACCTACGGCTCTGACTTCAAACGGGGACTGACAGCCGCCTCCCCTTTTCCCCGAGGCGCGGGGCGGCACAAGTAACGAACAATGTAAAACGATTTAGTATGAAAGCAAATGAACTGAGCCTCGGCTGGGCCACGACACAGCCGGATCCCGCAGCTGCTGTGCAGCATGTACTCGACAACTGGAGGCGCTATGAGCTCTCAGCCATCCGCACCCACGTCCGCCACCTCCTCGTCGCCGTCCTCATGAGTGCCTCCGTCTGGATGGACGGCAGGTCAGAATTCTTCTCGGCCGTCGCAGGCGAGAACGTCACCCGCATCGAGGTGTTCTACGCCCATGCCTACCTCATTCTCCTCGCTGTCATCATGTGTGTGGCCTCTTGGCTGGAAGGAGGTGCCCTATGAAAGCAACGACCAAGGAAGTCATCGAGGTCAAGGTAGGCCGTTACCAGATGACCCTCGACGAGGACAAGATGAGCCTTCTCAACAATGCGTGCAACCACCTGGAGAACGAGTACCGCCAGCTGCAGGAGCTGACCGACTGGCTCATCGACCTCTGCTACACCGGCGACATTCCCGACAACGAGTGCATCAAGTACGTCAAGTACCTCAAGAACATCCGCGGCGCCTTCGACTACTTCAAGAGTCTCGGCGTCACCAGTACCTCTCAAGAGTAACATTCACTAAGCGACCCAAAAATAGAACAAGTCATTTTTTATTCATCAAGATTTCATTTTTTTGAACACCTCCCGCACTGTCCGCGACGGATCGTGCGGGATTTTCTTTTCCCCCTCACAGCACCCCCTTGTACCTCACCAGCAGCTCGTTGGCCGCCTGAATGTCCTTCGGCGTATAGATGTCCGTTATCAGGATGCTCGAGTGGCGTGCCTGGTCACGCACCGACAGTACGTCCGTGTTAGCCCGCAGCATGTTCGTGATGCCCGTATCCTTCAGGCTGTAGAACTTGTACTGCCTCGGCAGCTTCAGCGCCTTACGCAGGTGGTTGTTCCAGTAGTCGCGGAACTGCTTGTCGTCACGCCGCTCCCGTCCCGGACGGCACTTGTCCGAGAACACGTACCAGTCGCCGGGCCTCTCCAATACCTTCAGCTCTATCATCAGCTTCATCACATGGTCCGGCACCGTCACTACAGCGTCCTCGCCGTTCTTCGTGTAGTCGCCGTACAGCGTCAGCGTCTTCCGCTTCACCGAGAAGTCGGCCACGCGCAGGAAGCTCATCTCCTTCGGACGGACGAACATGTAATGCAGCACGTAGCACGCCAGCAGGTAGTATCTGTCGTGTGTCTCCAGCCATTCGCGGATGTCCCCCAGCACCGCGTCAGGTATCACCGACCGGTTCTTCTTTCCTGCCTTCACCCGCAGCATCTGCAATCCCGCCGTCGGGTCCTGGTCGATGTACGACTTCTGCAGCATCCACTTCGCAAACGTCTTCACCCATGCCAGGTAATTGTTCCTGGTCTGTATCGTGTTGTCCTTGTCCAGATACGCATAGTCCAGGAAGGCGTCCACCAGACGGCGGTCGAACTGGTACGCATACCTCACGTTCTTCCGTTCCTTAGCCACCCACAGCATCAGCTGCCGCAAGCGGCTCAGGTAGCCCGTCACCGTGTCGTCCCGCATGTGACCCTCGCTCAGCAGCTTCGCCAGATACGCCTTGTAGCGCTCACACACCACGTCCCATCGCGTGTACACCATCGAGTCCTCCTGCTGCATCCACGGGTTCCATCCCGCCTTCAGCTCATCACGCAGCCGTTCCACCACGCCGCGCACATACTCGCGCCGCGCACGCTTCCCCTCTATGCGCTCCAGCTCACGGTTCAGCCGCATGCGCTTGCGCCTCAGTTCCCCTCTCTCCGGGTCGTATGCGTAGTATGTCACCACCACGTTCTCGACACCGCCACTGCGGCCCTTGCCGCCGTTGCCCATACGACCCCACGTCACCTCAGGTTCCCGGTACTCCTTACACCGGCTCGCCACGTTTTGTTTTTCTGAAAAAGTCATTTTTTTGTCCATTTCATTTTACCGAAACGGACTACGTTCAACACTCTCAAACCTCGGAGGCCTTCATCAGATTCTGCCGCATTCCTGCCGCACCTCACCCCCTCTAACAAGAAATAACCGCCTCATTTCCAAGCGGTTAATTTCATTTTTGTCGAGGTGACAGGACTCGAACCTGCGACAGCCTGGTCCCAAACCAGGAACGCTACCAACTGCGCTACACCTCGTTGCCCCGAAAAGCGGATGCAAAAGTACAAAAAATTCTGCATCCGTGCAAATTTTTAGGCAATTATTATTTGATAATCCCTTGTTCTACGAAAATCTTCTTCAAGGCTTTCACCGAACGTTCAACCTGCTCTTCGGTATGCGTTGCCATCAATGCATAGCGCACCAAGGTGTCCTGCGGAGCACATGCGGGCGGGATGACGGGGTTGATGAACACACCAGCCTTGAAGGCCAGAGCTGTCACCAGGAACGTCTTGTCAACATCGCGTACATAAAGAGGAATGATAGGACTCTCAGTGTCGCCAATCTCAAAACCTTCCTCGCTGAAGCGCTTCAGCGCATACTTCGTCACCTTCCATAAGGCTTCAATACGCTCGGGCTCCTTCTGGAGGATGTGCAATGCCTCAAGGGCTGCAGCGGTGGCTGCGGGCGTGTTAGAGGCTGAGAAGATATAGGTGCGGCAAGTATGGCGCAGGAAGTTGATGGTATCCCAGTCGGAAGCAATAAATCCACCGATGGATGCCAACGACTTGGAGAATGTACCCATAATGAGGTCTACCTCGTCAGTCAGTCCGAAGTAGTCGCAGACGCCACGACCGTGATCGCCAAAAACGCCGATGCCGTGAGCCTCGTCAACCATGATGGAACAGTTGTACTTGTGTTTCAGCTCCACAATCTCAGGGAGTTTGCAGAGGTCGCCTTCCATGGAGAACACGCCGTCAACGACGATGAGCTTGATGGCTTCATAAGGCAGTTTCTGCAGCACACGCTCCAAATCCTCCATGTCGTTGTGCTTGTAGTGCAACTGGCGGGCAAACGAAAGGCGACGGCCATCGACAATACTGGCATGGTCGCGATCGTCGCAGATGATGTAGTCATCCTTACCGACCACCATAGCCAACACGCCCTGGTTGACAGAGAAGCCCGTCGAGAAGCACAGGCAGTCTTCCTTATGAATAAACTCGGAAATCTCCTTTTCCAACTGGACATGCAGGTCGAGCGTACCATTCAGGAAACGGCTACCGGCACAACCCGAGCCGTACTTGTCAAGGGCTGCCTTGGCAGCATCGATAATACGCTGGTCACCAGTCAGTCCTGTATAGGCATTAGAACCGAACATCAGTACTTTATGACCACCCATTTCCACTTCAGTTCCCTGTTTGCCCTCAATAGCGCGGAAATAGGGATAAACGTCAGCCTCCATAAACTTTTGCGGCTCACGATAATGCTTGTATTTTTCTTGTAATTGTCCCATATAAAACAGGTGTAGCTAAGCTACATTTTTGGTTTCAGACTGCAAAGGTACACATTTTTTATGAAATCGTGCACAAAAATGCAGATAATTTTGTACTTTTGCATCGTCATGGATATAAAACAACGTATCACGTTTATCATTAATCCTATTTCGGGAACACGCAGCAAGGAAGATATACCCCTGCTGATAGACGCTTTGCTCGACCCTTTACGTTTTGACTATGAGGTGCGTTTTACCGAATTCAGGGGCCATGCAGCCGAGATAGCCCGTCAATGTGTTGCCGATGGTGTAGACGTCGTCGTGGCTGTTGGCGGTGACGGTACCGTCAATGAAGTCGCCGGGGCCCTTGTAGGCACAGAAACGGCATTGGGCATTGTTCCCTGCGGTTCCGGCAACGGACTGGCGCGCCATCTCCGCATACCCATTGACACCAGAAAGGCCATCAGCATCATCAACCAATGCCAGATAGAGCCTTTCGACTATGGCGTCATCAACGGGCTGCCATTTTTCTGCACCTGCGGCATGGGCTTCGATGCCTTCATCTCGCTGAAATTTGCGGAAGCCGGAAAGCGCGGCCCCATCACCTATGTTGAAAACGTCCTGAAAGAGGGGTTGAGATACAAGCCTGAGACTTACGAGATAACCGACGAAAGCGGCACCAGGCATTTCAAGGCTTTCCTCATAGCCTGTGCCAATGCCTCACAATACGGCAACAATGCCTACATCGCCCCCGGGGCCACGATGAAGGACGGCGAGCTGGACGTTATCGTCATGGAACCCTTCGATGCACTGGAAGCGCCGCAAATTGCCGCCGACTTGTTTATGAAGACACTGGGCAACAATTCCAAAATCAAGACTTTCCGCACGAAAAGCCTCACCATCCACAGGAAAAACCCTGGTGCCATTCACTACGACGGCGACCCTATCATGACTGGCACGGATATTGATGTCCACATTGAACACCTGGGACTGCGCATCGTCACCAACCCTGACGCTGCTGAAGACAAGGCACGGCCCAATCAGGTGCTGAATGCTTTCAGCGACTTTTTCAATAATATTAATAATGTACGCGAAGACATTGGAAAGGACATCGAAAAAGGAGGCCGCCGCATACAAGCCATCAACAAAGTCCTGCTTCGCAAACTAAGGTCGTAAGAGGAACAGCAAGGATAGTAATTGATATGGAAAACAGCCAGCAAATATGGACTATCATCATCATTGTCGCTGCCGCAGGTTATGCGCTATGGCGCCTAATTCAGGCATTTCGCGGCAAAGGTGACCCCTGTCAATGCTGTGACATGAAAAAAAACTGCCAAAAATTTTGTCAGTCCAAAGAAAAGTAGTATCTTTGCACCCGCTTAGGCAAAAACGGTGCCTTGGATGAGTGGCTTAGTCAACGGTCTGCAAAACCGTCTACGGCGGTTCGAATCCGCCAGGCACCTCCAACCAGAGAGAGGATATTAGGCCTCTCTCTTTTCATTTATAATAGTTCAGGCATGACCAGAGAACGAGAGATATACAAGATAACGCTGGTGGGCAGTGCTGGTAACTTGGCACTTCTCACGTTCAAGTTCGTTGCAGGCATCCTGGGCCACAGTTCGGCGATGGTTGCCGATGCCGTACACTCTCTGTCTGACTTCATTACTGACATCATCATCTTGATATTCGTGCGCATCAGTGCCAAGCCGCAGGACGAATCGCACGACTACGGACACGGAAAGTTCGAGACCGTTGCCTCGTTCTTCATCGGACTGGCCTTGATTGCAGCCGCTTTAGGCATCATCTTCTCTGGCGCGGTGAAGATTTTCATGTGGGCACGGGGTGAGCTGTTGGAAACACCAGGCTGGCTGGCACTATGGGCTGCACTCCTATCTATCACTTTCAAGGAGGCCCTATACCAATACACAGCCATGCGGGGACGGGCCTTATCGTCGCAGGCACTTATCGCCAACGCCTGGCATCATCGCAGCGATGCGCTCTCGTCCATCGGTGCCGCCATCGGCATCGGCGGTGCCATTCTTCTGGGGCAACGCTGGAACGTGTTAGACCCGCTGGCATCAGTCGTCGTAGGTCTGATGCTGCTGAAGGTTGCCTATAAACTGCTACAAACCAGCATCGGCGAATTGACAGAGTGCTCGCTCCCGAAGGAAACGGAACAGGAAATCATTGAGATTGTCAAGTCCTTCTCTGGTGTGGTCGACCCCCACAACCTACACACCCGCCGCATCGGCTACCGCATCGCCATCGAGATGCACATACGCATGGACGGCCATCTGACACTCTATGAAGCCCATGAGCGAGCATCGTCCATCGAACGCCGACTCAAAGAACGTTTCGGCAAGAAAACGCATATCAGTTTACACGTAGAGCCTCAAAAGTGAGCATGAAACAAAAACAAATAAGCCGCTGGTATTCAGCGACTTATTTTTATCTTGTGATTCCGTTGGGACTCGAACCCAAGACCCACAGCTTAGAAGGCTGTTGCTCTATCCAGCTGAGCTACGGAACCCCGAAAATGAATGGGCTTGAAAGCCACTTTTCAGTTTTTCGCGTGCAAAGGTACGAAAAAAAGGTGAAAAGTGTTACCAATTTTCAATTTATTTTGTATTTTTGTACACAGAATGATGAATATTACTGAGATTACATCCCTCAACCAATCAGGTATTGAGGTGTTTAGCACCCTGACAGAGGCGCAGTTAAGGATGAACCTTGAGCCTGAAAAAGGACTTTTCATTGCTGAGAGTCCCAAGGTTATTCGTGTAGCGCTGGATGCCGGGTGGCAACCGACAGCCCTGCTTTGCGAACGGAAACACATAGACGGTGACGCCCGTGACATCATCGAACGCATTGGCGACGTTCCCGTCTATACTGGTTCACGCGAGCTGTTGGCGCAACTGACGGGCTATACGCTGACCAGAGGTGTGTTGTGTGCCATGCGCCGCAAACCCCTACCGACGGTTGAAGATGTTGTCAGAGATGCCCGCCGCATCGTGGTCATTGAGGCCGTCACCGACACCACCAACATCGGAGCTATATTCCGTTCTGCAGCGGCTTTGGGCATTGATGCCGTACTGCTGACCAAAGACTCCTGCGACCCACTGAACAGGCGTGCCGTGCGGGTGTCTATGGGGTCAGTGTTTCTCGTTCCCTGGACGTGGCTTGACATGCCTATCCGTTGCCTGCACGACTATGGTTTCAGAACGGCAGCCATGGCACTTTCCGACAACAGCATCTCACTCGACGATCCCCAATTGGCAAAAGAACCCCGTCTGGCTATTATCATGGGTACTGAGGGCGACGGCCTACCCCATCAGACGATTGCAGAAGCAGACTACACGGTGAAGATTCCCATGGCACACGGTGTCGACTCACTCAACGTTGCTGCAGCCGCTGCAGTCGCCTTCTGGCAACTACGTCCTAACCGCCAAATTTGAGCGTCCAATTATTAAAAAAGTGTAAAACGGACACTGCGGACGTAAATATCTTCTGGAAATCCTTTGTTGTTTGGGAATAATATTGTAATTTTACACCCAAATTCATTAAGTATAACTAAAAACTATTCAAAACAATGAAGGACATGAAGACAATTCTTGCAGGAATGACAGTGGCCGTAGCCCTGCTTTCTGCATGTGCTTCTGGTGAGCAGAAGGCATTGACGGTATCGGGTCTTGACCCTGCCAAGTTTGACACCCTGATCAATGAGAAACCCGTTAAGCTCTACACGCTGAAGAATGCCAACGGCATGGAAGTGTGCATCACCAACTATGGTGGCCGCGTTGTCAGCCTGGTTGTTCCTGACAAGGACGGCAAGCCGACCGATGTAGTGCTGGGCTTTGACAACATTGCGCAGTATGCCGACACGCTGAATTCTCCTACTGACTACGGTTCCAGCGTCGGCCGCTATGCCAACCGCATCAGGGGTGGTCAGTTTACGCTGAATGACTCCACCTACCAGCTGAAGCAGAACGACGGTCCCAACTGCCTGCACGGCGGTGGTACTACGGGCTGGATGAACCAGGTGTATGATGCCGAGCAAGTGAACGACCAGACGCTGAAGCTGACCATCGTTGCCGCTGACGGCGAGAATGGTTTCCCCGGCACGGTGACAGCTGTCACCACTTATAAGGTAACTGACGACAACACACTGGACATTACCTGGGAGGCAGAGACCGACAAGGAGACTATCATCAACCAGACCAACCACAACTATTACAATCTGAATGGTGACTTCACCAAGCCTGGCTACGACATGATTCTCTATGTCAATGCCGACAACTTTACGCCGAGTGACAAGCTCTACATTCCCACAGGCGAGATTAAGTCCGTCGAGGGTACGCCTATGGACTTCCGTACCGCTCACGCCATTGGCGACAGCATCAAGTCAGAGTTTGACCAGATTCAGAATGCCGGCGGTTACGACCACAACTGGTGTCTGAACACCTATAAGGACGGCAAGGGCGACGATACACAGGTTTGCGCCAGCCTTTACAGTCCGCTGACGGGCATCTTCATGGAGATGTACACCAACGAACCGGGCGTTCAGGTTTATAGCGGCAACTTCCAGGGTATTGGCAACGAGCCCAACATCAAGCATAAGGGCGGCGTATATCCCCAGCACGTCAGCGTCTGCTTAGAGAGCCAGAAGTATCCCAACAGTCCCAATCAGGCCGACTGGGTACAACCCACGCTGAAGCCGGGTGAGAAATACTTCAGCCACGCTGCCTACAAGTTCTCTGTTAAATGATGAACATTAAACATTAAAAATTAAATATTAAATCTTAAATATAAAAATAATCATATATGGCATTATTAGACTGGATTGTCATTGGCGTCTTCTGCCTTGCGCTGATCGGCATTGTAGTATGGGTCGTTTCACAGAAAAACGACAACTCGGCAGACTATTTCCTTGGTGGTAAGGATGCGACGTGGATTGCCATTGGTGCATCTATCTTCGCTTCAAACATCGGTTCTGAGCACCTCATCGGACTGGCTGGTGCCGGTGCTTCTTCGGGTATGGCTATGGCCCACTGGGAGATTCAGGGCTGGATGATCCTGATTCTGGGTTGGGTATTCGTACCGTTCTATACCCGCTCGATGGTTTACACCATGCCTGAATTCCTGGAGCGTCGCTTCAACAAGGAAAGCCGCACCATCCTCTCGGTGATTTCGCTGATTTCTTACGTGCTGACCAAGGTGGCCGTAACGGTATATGCTGGCGGTCTCGTATTCCAGCAGGTATTCGGCATCAAGGAACTGTGGGGCATCGACTTCTTCTGGATTGCAGCTATCGGTCTGGTGCTTATCACGGCAGCTTACACCATTTTCGGCGGCATGAAATCTGTGCTGTACACCTCAGTGCTTCAGACTCCTATCCTGCTGCTGGGTTCGCTCATCATTCTCGTGCTGGGTCTGAAGGCTCTTGGCAGCTGGGACCAGATGCTGGCGCTCTGCGATGTGAAGCCTAACTACGAAGGTGCCACCGGTACCATGATTCACCTGATGCGCTCTAACAGCGACCCGCAGTATCCCTGGCTCGGAGCCTTGATTGGTTCTGCCGTCATCGGTTTCTGGTACTGGTGTACTGACCAGTTTATCGTTCAGCGTGTATTGTCTGGTAAGAACGAGAAAGAAGCCCGTCGCGGTACCATCTTTGGCGCTTACCTGAAGCTGTTGCCCGTGTTCCTGTTCCTCATTCCTGGCATGATTGCTTTTGCCCTGCACCAGAAGTATCTGGCAGCTGGCGGAGAAGGATTCCTGCCGCTGCTGGCCAACGGCAACCCCAATGCTGACGCCGCCTTCCCCACCCTCGTGGCTAAGATTCTGCCTGCCGGTGTGAAGGGTCTCGTGGTCTGCGGTATTCTGGCAGCCCTCATGTCATCATTAGCCTCGCTGTTCAACTCGTCAGCTATGCTGTTCACCATCGACTTCTGGAAGCGCCTGCGTCCTCAGACTCCTGAGAAGCAGCTCGTACGCATCGGCCAGACAGCTACCGTCGTTATCGT
>JAEEGH010001882.1_pt1 | contig 58685 bp, 51 predicted proteins | sample 9134181 | NCBI WGS metagenome assembly JAEEGH01 (sample SAMN16246544, study PRJNA631951) | gut metagenome | biome: gut microbiome; feature: rumen; material: DP-attached | host: Bos | place: Iran: Karaj | collected 2018-10
CCATCTTGATTACCTCGCTCTTGTAGGGCCACTTCCAAAAGAAATACGAAAGCGACTGCTTGATGAAATCCCTCCCTTCGTCGGTATTCTGCATCTTGAGCAGGTGCAGCGCCGCCTCGCGGAAGGTGATCGAGAACTTCTCGACATCAAAAATATACTTCATTGCTGTCAAGGCGACAAGGGTAATGGGCGAAAAGTCCTTCAATTCAGCGTCATCGATGGCGTGCCCAACATCAAGAAACTCCACCTTAAACGGAAAGCCGATATCGCGATAGTATTCGGGGTAATTCGCGAAACGCCCCTGTGCAAGCGGATTCCAGCCCTTTTCACCGTTGTAGACGATGAAAGCGACAACGGGCACATCTTTCTTGCGTTCCAAAAACAGGTGGTGGTAATATTCCGAAATCTGGAGAAGCACATTGTCCCTATTGGTCGACTTGTGTTCGGCAATGATACCCACATAAAGTCCCGTAACACCGCCCGCCTTGATGTTCGCCTCGAAGACCAAATCTGCTGAACCGGTATGTTTGTCGGACGAATGGTTTTCGCTTGCCCCACGGAGACTCGCAAGATCGATGGTGTCAAGAAAAGCCTTGAGCGAAGGGTTATGACGAGAAAACAGTGTCAAGAGTTCTGCCATACGAGAAGGCTCCGCAAAAGCAAAGCGGAAGTAGCGATCGTGAACGAAGTCGCTCTTGCTATCATTCACAGAATCGACGATGACATTGAACTCATGGGCAATATCACGTATTTCAATATTTTCTTTTTCAGACATAAGCGTGTCCTTGTTTAAGGTGGACTCTACGGGTTTTCCCGTAAAGTGACAGAGAAAAAGTCCCCATCTATTCTATACACGCTTTTTCAAGGCTACCGAAGCCGATTTTCTTGTAAATCTTTTGTAAAAGTTTGCTGGCCGTGGAAAATTGTTCAAGTCTACCTGATAACGCATACAAATTACCCGAAAGAATTCATGATCCTGGACGAAGACGACCAGAAATCCCTTTTGCACAAGGCCTATGCCGATTTGGGTTACTCGCTTAAAGATTTGAAAATCAGCAGCGTCATAGACTATATCGGGGGCCGTAAGGCGGCTGACATCAATTACGTCTCGCTTTTTGCGGAACTGCCTTTTTGTTGGTTGTTTCGTAATACATTTTTGTATCTTTGGCGTGCTATAATTTAATCACGCAAATTAATAACGGTTAGGAAATCATATGTTCAAGAAAATCATTCTTGCAAGTGCGCTTGCAGCTGTCTCGTCTTTTGCCGCTTGGGATTTGTTCCCCGTTCTTGAAAACCACAAGGGACAGACTAGGTTTACCTCTAATTACACCACATACTCTGATGAGGGCGAGCAATACCACTCCCTTAATCTCTCGTTAGGTTCCCGATACACGATTTTTCCAGACTTGGAACTTGCGCTCGTCGTTCCATACCATGTGTTCTCGTACTATGGTGAAAACAAATTAGGGACGGACGGAACAGGTAGAATCCGTCTTTTAACCCGTTATCAGTTTATTCCCACCATGAACGTGTTTGCGGATATTTATTTCCCCAATGAATATGTCCGCTACGAAGATCCTTGGTATTTTATCTTCGGTTTGCAATTTTCAAGAAAAATCAACCAGCTGTTCAACTTCGGATCCCAACTTGCAACAGAGACGCGCACAAAGGGAGATTATGACGACATTCCTTTAACCACATTCGCTGCATTGGAACTTGACTTTACCGTTACGGAAAACTTCGCTCCGTACATCAAAACGATGGGCGATTTACGTCTCGGAATGTTCACAGACCACGGATACCAATTCTCTCATGGCGGCGGTGATTTATATATTGCCTCGAATATCGGTGTGAAATACGACTTTAACGAGACCTTTTCCATCGACGCTTGTGCTGGAATTGGTAGATGGGTTAACATAGATGGCAGTCCTCTCGCTATAGGTGCTGCATTAGACCTTTTGATGAATTTCTAAAATTAGTGCTTTTTTGAGCATTTATATGCGCCTGACAATTTGTGTCAGGTGCATTTTGTTATATTAGTGCACATGGTAGCACTAAATAAATCGAAAGCAAAAAAAGAAATTGAATTCCTTTGCACCGAATGCGGCAATACCACGCCCAAGTGGGCGGGCAAGTGCCCCTTTTGCGGGGCGTGGAGCAGCCTTAAGGAACATGTGGTCGAGAACGTTCTCGAAGGGGGGCGTGCTTCCCGAGGCCTCGGCGGTCCTGTTCATAAGGTGGTGCCACTGAAGGATGTCGCTGCTGAAGATACGCGGCGGCTGAGCTCCGCCAATGTCGAATTTGACCGGGTGCTGGGTGGCGGGCTTGCGCCAGGTTCCCTGGTGCTCATTGGTGGCGATCCTGGAATCGGCAAGTCTACATTAGTGCTGTCCACTCTCGCCACCATGACCGCCGCCGGCGTCAAGACGCTTTACGTAAGTGGCGAAGAGAGTGCGGTGCAGGTGAAGCTCCGTAGCGAACGTCTGAATGTGGCGGGTTCCGATATGCTCTTGCTTTGCGAAACCAGCCTCGAAAAAATATTGCAGCAGGCGCAGGAACTCAAGCCGCAAGTACTCGTCATCGATTCCATCCAGACGGTCTATAAGGAAAATCTTTCGGGGACTCCCGGGTGTGCCACGCAGCTTCGCGAATGTACGCTGGACCTGATGGTCTTTGCCAAGAATACGGGCTGCATCACCATTCTAATCGGGCACGTGACCAAGGACGGCCAGATTGCGGGCCCCCGCATTTTGGAACACATGGTCGATACGGTAGTCTACTTCGAAGGCGATCGCAATCACCAGTATCGCATTCTCCGTACCATCAAGAACCGTTTCGGTGCGACGGATGAAATAGGCGTATTCGAGATGACGGGACACGGGCTTTCTCCGGTGGAAAATCCAAGCCGTGTGTTCTTGCAAGAAAATGTCCCTCCGACGCCCGGAAGCGTGGTTTGTTGCACTATGGAAGGAACGCGGGCGATGCTCTTCGAGACGCAGGCGCTTGTGAGTTCGACTACGTTTGCGGTGCCCCAGCGTGTGGCTGCCGGAATTGATCCCAAGCGCCTTACCATTATTCTGGCGCTGCTTGAAAAGTTTGGCGGTGTTGTTGTAGGTGCTTCCGACGTGTTCGTGTCGATTGCCGGCGGGCTGAAGGTCTCCGACACTTCGTCGGACCTCGCCCTTGCCCTCGCTGTCGCAAGCAACCACCTCGCGATTCCGCTCGGCCGCCAGTGCATTGTAATCGGAGAACTTGGACTGTCAGGCGAGGTCCGCTCCGTGAGCCTTCTGGAACAAAGGCTCAAGGAAGCCCGCCGCCTGGGAATCACCGAAGCGGTGGTGCCTGCGGGCGGTCGCCTGCCCGAAAACACCTCCGGCATGAAGATCGTCCAGGTACACACCCTCTCCGACGCTGTAAATTGGCTGATGGCCAAGAAGTAAAACAAAAGCCTCGGTTTTAACCGAGGCTCTTTAAAATCCGTTAAGGTTCTAGACTACTCTTCGTCGTCAGCGGCTTTTTTCCTTTTCTTCTTCTTCGGAGAAGAACCAGAGCCTTCGACCTTGATGTCGGCGGCCTTTTCACCACGCTTGGTGAAGCCGTACTGACGCGGATCGAAACCGGACGGGAACTGGGTCTTGTTATCGTAGATCACCTTCTTGGCGGTGAACTTTTCAATCTTGGCGCCTTCGAGGTTTGCACCGGAGAAGTCCACGTCTTCCATCTTGGTGTCGGCGTCAATCTTGATACCCTGCATGTTGGCATTGGTGAAGTTCACCTTTTCGAGCTTTGCACCGGCGAAGCTTACGCCGGCGAGCTGGGCGAGAATGAAGTCGGTACGTTCGATGGTGGAGTTGGCGAAGTTGGCCTTGGTGAGGTCAGCCTTGTCGAAGATGTCCTTACGAACATAAGCACCGTCAAACACGGCCTTCAGGAGTTCTGCGTTCTGGAAGGAGTTCTTGCTCACTTCGGTATCGTAGAAGGAGGCCTTGGAAAGCTTGGTCTTCTGGAAGGAGTTCTTTGCGACGGAGCCCTTGTCGAAGATAACGCCAGTCAGGTCCTGGCCGTCGAAGTTCATGTTCTTCACGGTGGACTGGGCGAACTTGGCCTTCTGGAGCTGAGTCTTGGAAAGGTCAACGTCGTTGAAGGTGGTCAGAGAAAGGTCTGCATCCTGCAGGTTCACGTTCTTGAATTCGACGCCGCTGAAGTTGGCCTGGGAAAGACCGGCCTTGGCGAAGTTCACGTCAACCAGATCGACGCCCTTGAAGTTGGCGGCAATCAGGTTACAGGCCGTAAAGTCGGTCTTGACGATGGTGGCCTTGCGGAGGTCGCTGTTTGCCATCAAGGAACGGGAGAAGTTGGCGCGGGTGAGGTTAGCCTTGCTGAAGTCTGCAGCAGTCAGGTCCACATCCATCACGGACGCCTGGGTAAGGTCAGCCTTGCTGAAGTCGGCGTTGTCGGACACCTTCATGGCGTCCAGGCGGGCGTTCTTCATGTTGGTCTTCGGGAACTTGCTGTCCAGAAGAGTTGCACGGTAGAGGTTGGCCTCTTCAAAGTTTGCGCCTTCGAAAGAAGAGTTACGAATGTCGGCACCGCTGATGGTTGCCTTGGAAAGGTCTGCACCTTCGAAGTTTGCTCCGCTGATCACGGCGTTCTGGAAGGACACTTCGTTGAGCTTGGCGCCCTGGAAGTTCGGACCTTCACCGGTGGCACGGCGGAAGTCGGTCGTGTGTGCGACAGCCTTCGCGTTTTTGAAGTTGAAGCCATCGATACGCTTGTTACTGAAAGAAACGTTCAGGTCCTTGCCTGCCCAGTTGTCTTGGGCAAAAACATTGAGAGCAAGTGCGCTCACAAGGCACAGGCCGAACTTTGATACACTCTTCATATTCATATAAATTCCCTTTTAAGGATAAACCAAATAACGGATAGCTCTAAAATAACTAAAAAAAATGGCAAATAACAATAAAAAAGAAAAAAACTTCATAAATAAATGCTAATTTGTTCCCCGAAATGGCAAATTTTACCTCAAATCGGTACGATGTGGTGGTTTGCGGGGCCGGTCCTGCCGGTCTCATGGCTGCCTGTACCCTTGGCCGCTTGACCTCCGGTACTAGACGGATTTTGCTTTTGGACAAAAAGGAACCCTGGAGGGAACCTATCTTTTGTGCTGAAGCAGTGTCTAGGGATCGCTTGAATTCTCTTTGGCCGGTGGATAGTTCCTACGTCCGTGGAACGCTTTCGGGAATTTATTTTACTTCGCCCAAGCGTTATCGCGCCGAATTCTATAGCAAGGATTGTGGCCTTATTCTGGACCGTGCCCGTTTCCATCATAACCTTTCGGATGGTTGCGAAGCGGCTGGTGTGGAATGCCGTTACGATGCGCTTATCAAGAAGTTGGAAAAGACGGACGAAGGCTGGAATGTTTCTGTCTCGGTAAATGGCGAAATCGAAACCTTGTCTGCCCTCGCCGTTGTGGATGCATCGGGCCCGAGCTGCAAACTGACTCGCGGAATTGATTGTCTCGAAGGTATCGAATCGGGTGACACGGACTTGGAACCCGCCATCTTTGCGGTGGCCGATGGAATTGAGCATAGCAAGGAACACATCGAACTGTTTTTCGGTTCCGAGTTTGAATCGGGCTACGGCTGGATCTTCCCCCGCGACGGCAAGGAAGTGAACATCGGCTTTGTGCTGGGTAAAGACGTGGACCATAAGGTTCCCCTGCGTAAAAAGCTGTTGGATTTTATTGCCCGTGATTACCCGAATGCAAAGGTCAAGGCCGTGTATGGCGGCATGATTGCTTGCGGCCAGTCGGAAAAGCCTATGGCCAAGTGCGGGCTCTTTAAGGCCGGCGATGCTGCCAGCTGCGTTAATCCCATAAGCCGTTCGGGCATTGTGGAATCGCTCCTTTGCGGACGTATTGTGGCTGAATCGGTCAAGGAATGGCTTGCTGATTCCGGTGCAAACCGTAGTGCAATCGAATCACGCGTTCTTGACCGCTGGATGGCTGCTCTTGGCAAGAAGCACCTGCAGGTGGCTCATGCCAAGGTGGGCTTTAATAAAATTAGTGACAAGCAGTTTGACCGTGCGGCGTTCAAGCTTTCGAAGCTCCCGCGTGAAAAACAGACTCTGTTCCGTATATTCTTTAGTGTGCTGTGGGCGGCTCCTTCCTTGATTTGGAAGATGCGCTCTTTCTTGCGGTAGGTTTATGAGCGAATTAATGGATGCACGCTTAAGCGAAATTCGTGAAAAGTTTGCGGGCTTCAGCGACCCCGATGACAAGTGGAAATTCCTCTTGGATTTGGCCCGTGCCCACAAGGGTATGGATGCTGCCTTGAAGGCCGAAAAATTCATTATCCAGGGCTGTGCCTCTACCATGTACCTGGTTCCGAATTTTGACGGTGCCAAGATCCATTTCGAAATGGATGTGGAAGGCGGTACTACGAACCCGCTCATTAGCCGCGGCCTCGGTGCCTTGGCTCTCAAGGTGTACAACGACATGGCTCCGGCAGACATCCTCGCTGTGGATCCGAAGTTCTTCCAGGACATTGGCCTCAACGTGGGTCTTTCTCCTACTCGCTCCAACGGTTTTGCGAGCCTTGTCAAACAGATTTATTTATATGCAAGGGTCTTTGCGGCCCTCGCCAAGAAATAGGTATTAAAAAGAAGGTAGAACATGTTTAGCTTTTTGAATGGCAAAAGCCCCTTTGACGAAGCAGAAGAACGCCTGGAAGCAGGCGACACCGTAAACGGCAAGCCGAGACTCCCGTCGGGTCCGATCATGGGCTGGCAAGATGGCGTGTTCCTCTTGGTCATCATCGGCTTAATCGTGGGTGGTTATCAGTATTACCAGTATGTCAAGCGCAACTGCGCCGAGACTTTCGCCAAGTGCGACGCTCTGTATGTGGCCGCCACAGAAGACGCTTCCAAGTTCGCCGAAGTGGAAACCTGCTACGAGGCTACTTGGGATCTCGCTTTCGTGAGCGATACGCTGGAAGTGCTTCGCCAGAATCGTCTGGGTCAAATCGAAGACTTGCGCAATGCTCAGAAGGACTTGCTTGCTAGCGCCAATGACGCTTTGGACAAGGGCGATACTGCCGCTGCCGCAAAGATCGTGACGGAATACAAGGGCGCCATGCTCCTTTACACCGGCGACAAGAGCGAATGGGACGAAATCGTGAAGATTGCCGAAATCCAGGCTGCGAAGGCCGCCGCAACAGCCGCCGTTGCCGCTGAATCGGCTGCTGATTCCGCTGCAAAGAAGTAAGCTTGAAGGCTTCTTTTGCTGGAGCAATGAAAAACCCGCCGTTCAGGCGGGTTTTCGTTTTCTAAAGGTTTGTGACTTCGATGTCCCTCTCGGTTTCCGAGAGAATTTTTATTTCAATCTTGTGCGTGAGGCCGGGATCGTTGTCTTCGAGGCGTTCGGGCCATTCGATGAGGCTGATGCCGCGTTCAAGGTAATCGGGGTCGAGGCCGACTTCGTAGAGGTCGGCGCCGCCTTCGAGGCGGTAAAGGTCGAAGTGAAAAATCGGTGGGTCGTTGGGATATTCGTGCAGGATGGTGTAAGTGGGGGAGCAGACGGAACCCGTGAAACCGAGACCTTTGCAGACCCCGCGACTGATGACCGTCTTGCCGGCGCCCAGGTTGCCATAAAGAGCCACCTTGTCGCCCGGCTTTAAGCTACGGCCAAATTCAACCGCCCAGTTGAAAGTTTCTTCTTCGCTGTGGAAAAGCATTAAAGCTTCTCCTTAAATTGCTCGTAGGTGAACTTGTGGAGCAAATGAAATTTGCCCTGTTCGTCGAACTTGCCGATGCTCGGGTGACGTACGCCATTGAAGAACGTGGTCTTCACCATCGTGTAATGGATCATGTCTTCAAAGATAATCTTGTCGCCTATCTTGAGCGGTTCGTCGAAGGAGAAGTCACCCAACTGGTCGCCTGCAAGACAAGAATTTCCTGTTAATTTGTACGTAAACTTCTTTTCGCCCGGCATTCCGGCGCCTGTCACAGTGGGACGGTACGGCATTTCAAGACAGTCCGGCATGTGAGCACTGATAGATACTTTCAGTACGACAATGTCCATTGCGTTGTGGACAATGTCTCCGACGGAGGCTACCAGTTCGCCCGTCTGCCACCCGACGGCCTCGCCCGGTTCCATGATGACGGTCAAGTGCGGGTAGCGGTTGTGGAAGTCGTTCAGAAGGCGGACCAGTTCTTCGCGATGGTAATCTTTGCGGGTAATGTGGTGTCCGCCGCCAAAATTCACCCATTTCATTTGCGGCAGATATTTGCCGAAATGCTGCTCGAAGGCCTTCAGTACGCCTTCCAGAGCGTCGACGTCCTGTTCGCAGAGTGCATGGAAGTGCAATCCTTCAATGCCGTCCAAGAGTTCCGGTTTGAACTCTTTTTCGGTGACTCCGAGTCTCGAAAACTTGCCGCAGGGGTTATATAAATCTGTCTCGACCGTGGAATATTGCGGGTTTACGCGAATTCCGGCGCTCACTCCGGCGGCGAGGGTCTTGTCTTTGAAACGCTGCCACTGGCTAAAGCTGTTGAATGTAATATGGCCCGCGCAGGCGAGAATCTGGTCGATTTCATCGTCATCGTAGACGGGGGCGAATACGTGGACTTCCTTGCCCATCTCTTCTTTGGCAAGACGGGCTTCGTTCAGACTCGAGGCGGTAGCCCCGGCCAGGTACTCTCCGATGAGCGGAAAACTGCGCCAAAAGCTATAACCTTTCAATGCGCAAATAATTTTTACATTCCCGCGCTTCTGGATATCGTCCAAAATTTCCATGTTGTGACGAAGTCTGGCTTCATCAAGAACAAAACAGGGGGAGGGAACCTGGGAATAATCGAGTGATTTACTGAACATAGCCCAAAGATAGCCTTTTTTTTACCCATTTTACTACTCTTTTCCATACGCTTTAACTACATTTAACTTGATGAGAGATTTCATGTACAAGCATATTCTTATTTCGTTATTTTCTTTGGCTTTCGTAGGAATGGCTTTTGCCCAGCAAAAGGCTGCTCCTGCCGCCCAACCTTCGGCTACCGCCGCAACCGTTCAATCTTCTACTTCCCAGCCTCCTAAGGCCGCACCGGCACAACCGGCTCAAGCGGTTCAGCCGGCGAACTTGGCTAAGGTCGAGTCCCAGGTGGTGGCGACGCCCCGTGGTGCAACGGCTACGCTGGATGAAATGATTCAGGCAAAACTCGATTCCATGAACCATGCTGCACCGGTGGTCGGTCCTCGCAATGCGGACAGCCTCGCCAAGGTTCAGGCCGACAGCGTTCGTAAGCTGGTCCAGACTGGTAAGTATGTACAGCGCGCTCGTTACGACAAGAGCAACTTCGACCACTGGAGAATCGATACTGTGCTCCAGAAGAAGATGAAGGATCAGGTCGTGGGCGTGTGGCGCACTCCGATTATCGCTCATGGTCATGCCTTCCGCGATGCAGAACTTCGCTTCGGTGCCAACGATACCCTGGTCGGTATCACCCGCACCTATTCCGATTCGGGCCGCTACCAGAAGACTGGCGAATACACCTTCAAGGCCCGCTATCGCTTCGACAGTGAAAGAACTCTTGCTAGCCGTGAAGTCTTTAGAGAACGTCAGGTGGTTCGTTGGGACTACATTACGCTTGATATCGTGAACGACACTCTGCAGTACAATTTGAACAAACTGGAATTCCGTGACCTGAACGATAACTGGCTCAATGCCTTGCAGGGTTTCGACAATATCCCGCCTGAAATCTATATCCGCGATGCAGCACAGACTGCTGAACTGAAGCAGGCCGTGCAGGATAAGAATAAGAAGAAAAAGTAAGGTTTTCTCGTGGCCGGGGAACGCCGCTTCGATTATCGAATCCAGATAGGATTCGCGCTGTTGGTTGCCCTGGCTTTCGTTCTTTCTTATTTGACATTGTTTTCTGGAGCGGTCGGACTGTCGTGGTCTGACCTTTCTTTGAATTCTGTTGAATCCCGAATCTTCTGGAGCATTCGTGTGCCTCGACTGGCGGCGGCGGTGCTTTCCGGAATATCTCTTGCGGTCGCGGGCCTTTCTTTGCAGACGCTGTTTAGGAACCCGTTGGCAGGCCCTTTTGTGCTTGGCATTAGCAGCGGCGCCAGCTTGGGTGTGGCGCTTTCTTTGCTGGCTGGGTTTACCTTCGGGCACTTTGGTGTGCTTTCCGGGGCGGCCATTGGCGCACTGGCGGTGACCTCCCTCGTGATGACAGTGGCGGCCCGTTTCGAAAGTTCTACGGTGCTTTTGATCGTTGGTCTTTTGGTGGGCTACTTTATAGATGCTTTGGTTAGCCTTTTGATTGTGGGCAGCGATTCTGAATCACTACGTGTATACGTGTCTTGGGGCATGGGAAGCTTTGGCCGGCTCACTTCGGATGCTATCTGGATTTATGCGCTGAGTGTCCTGGTGGGACTTTCTTTGCTTATGGTCTCGGTGCGTTACCTGAATGCGGCCAGGATGGGTGATGACTTTGCTAAAGGCCTTGGCGTGAATGTGCGCCGTGGCCGTATGATGGTCCTTTTGGGAGCGTCCCTTTTGGCGGCTGCTTCGACGGCATTCTGTGGTCCCGTTGCCTTTGTGGGTATCGCTGTTCCGCACCTTGCATTTATGTTGTTCAAAACCAGCAATCACCGCGTGCTGATGCCGGCTTCGGCCCTGTGCGGGGTGGTACTTTGCCTTGCTGCTTGCCAGTTTTCGATGGTCCCGTTGAATGCGGTGCTTAGCTTGGTGGGCGTGCCGGTGGTGCTCTGGGTTATTGTCCGTGGCGGAGGTATTCGCCGATGAAGGATATGGTACTCCTTAAGTGCGATAATCTGGTGCTTGGTTACAAGGCCAAGGCAGATCATGTGGGGATTGTGGACTCCTTCCATTTTGAATTGGAAGCCGGCCAGGTGGTTGCCTTGCTTGGTGAAAATGGAAGCGGCAAGAGCACTTTTTTAAAGACGCTGTGTGCACAGTTGCAGCCTGTTTCTGGTGAAGTTTCTCTATGCGGTCGCCCGTTATGGGGCTTCGCAGAAGGTTCTGCATGGACGGCTCGCGAACGCGCGAAACTGGTGACGTTGGTGCGTATGAGCGGGCTGACGTGCGAGCGCATGACGGTGCGGGAGTTCGTGAATCTGGGCCGTACCCCATATGCGGGCTTGTTTGATGGCCGCAGCAAAGAAGACGACCGCGTTATTGACGAATCCCTTGCCTTGCTGGACCTCGAAAGCTTCGCGAATCGTTGGGTGAATGAATTGAGCGACGGCGAACGGAGCCGTGTTTATTTGGCGCAGGCCGTAGCGCAACAGGTAAAGGTCCTGCTGCTTGATGAACCCAACGCCTTCTTGGATATTCCCCGTAGCCGCAAGCTTTTTGCCTTGCTGCAAAAACTCGCGAAAGAACGGAATATGGGAATATTGGTGTCGACGCATTCTGTGGAATATGCCGAAAAATATTGTGACCGTATTGTGGTGATTGCAAATGGTCAAGTGCGCGTCGCGAAATCGGAAGACGCACGAGCCGAAGGCTTGCTTAAGTGGACGGAAGAGTAATCTAGATCTCTTTGACGTTCACGCCTAGGTGATTCAGACGATTGTAGAGGGCGGTGCGGAATAATCCGAGCTTTTGTGCAGCCTCGCGGACAGAGCCGTTGCATTCCCTGATTTTGGCAATCAAGAAGTCCCGTTCCTGTGCCAGTTGCGTTTGCCTGAATTTTTCGTAATCGGATACATTTTCGGAATGATCGCTGGTCGATTCCGAAAGGCTTGATGATGCCTGAGGGGCGGTTGCTGCTGAAGTTACCCGAATGGTATCGATGTGGAGGTCTTCAGGTTGCAAGATGCCTGCGCTGGTAAAGCAGAGGGCGCGCTGGATGACGTTTTCCAGTTCGCGAATGTTGCCCGGCCAGTCGTATTCCTGCAGCTTGCGCAGCGCTTCACTTGAAAGCGTGTAATGCTCGCCGGTTCCCTGGTACGTATGAATAAAGTAGTTCGCTAGGTCTTCGATGTCTTCTTTGCGGTCGCGGAGAGGCGACAGTTGCATGGGAATGACATTCAGACGGTAATAAAGATCTTCGCGGAAACGCTTTTCGGCAATTTCTTGTTGCAAGTCCCTGTTGGTAGCAGCAATAATGCGGACGTCGACATGCTTTGTCTTGTTGGAACCGAGGGGGCGGATTTCCTTGTTCTGCAAGACGCGCAGGAGCTTGACTTGGGCGTGCAGCGGCATATCGCCGATTTCGTCGAGGAAGATGGCGCCGCCGTCGGCTGCCTCAAAAAGACCGATGCGCTCGTTTTGAGCACCCGTGAATGCTCCACGGGTGTGTCCGAAAAGTTCGCTTTCGAAAAGGTTGTCGGGAATGGCGCTGCAGTTCACTGTCACGAACTTTTCGTACATGCAACCGACGGCGCGGGCGATGAGTTCCTTACCTACGCCGGTTTCGCCTTGAATGAGCACGGGGCCTGTATGTACGATGGCGCGTTCCACGGTTTTGCGGAGTTGCTCCATGGCCCGGCTTTTGCCTACCAGGTGGCTCATGCGTTCCCTGAAGATTTGGCGGGCGGTATGGATGTCCTTGAGCTTTGCAATTTGCGACATCAGGTGGAGCTTCAAGGATTCCACCGAAAGAATACTATCGTAAAGCTTGTTGGAGATTTCCCCGAATCGCTCGGGTAATTCGGCATAAACAAGAATCAAGGTGTCCGGAGTTTTTTCGCGGAGCGTCTTGAGCATTTGCAAGTTATGTGTCGAAAAAGAGTCCAAATCCCATATGACCAACGGAACTTGCGGAATTGCATCCGTTGCCGGGATGTCGCGGAAAATGTCTACCGCATAATCTACCGACGAAAGAACGTCCTGTATAAACGAGGACGTTGCATTATCTTTCGCGAATAGATTGATGGTAGCGGCCATTTAGGGGCCTACTTTCCGAGTTCCTTGCTGCGGTCGGTGCCTGCAACAACAGCCTTGATGAGCGTGCTGCGGAAGGCGCCTTCTTCGAGGGCGTTAATGCCGGCGATGGTGGTGCCAGCAGGAGAGCAAACCATGGCGCAGAGGTCGCTGGGGCTCTTGCCAGACTGTTTCACGAGTTCAACGCTGCCTTCGATGGTGCCGAGGGCAAGCTTGAGAGCGACATCGCGGGTGAGGCCTGCCTTCACGCCGCCGCGGGTAAGGCCTTCGATGAATTCGAAGACGTAGGCAGGAGCGCTGCCCGAAAGACCGGTGACGGCGTCCATCAGGGATTCTGCAACGCGGCAGGTCACGCCGATGTTGCCAAAGATCTTTTCGGCGATGGCAAGCGTTTCTTCAGTAACGCCATCAGTAGCGAGACCCACGGAGCCCTTGCCAACGGTAAGCGGCAGGTTCGGCATCACGCGGAGAATCTGGTTCTTTTCGCCGAGAACTTCGATGAGTGCCTTGCGGGTCACGCCGGCCATAATGCTCACGAAAGTCTTGGTGGACTTTTCGGCGGCAGCGGCGGCCTTCCATTCGGCTGCAACCAGCTTGAAAATCTGCGGCTTTACGCAAAGGAAGGTGACGTCTGCCTTGGCGAGGCCTTCGGCAAAACTTGCCACGCGAACGCAACCGAGAGCAGAAACTTCTGCAGCGGCCTTATCGGACGGGTCAAAGAAGAAAATGGTGGAGGCGTCCGTACCGGCCTTCAAAAGACCGCGGAGGATTGCGCCACCCATGTTTCCAGTACCAGCGAAAAAGATTTTTTCTGACATAGAATATCCTTTTGTTTAGCGAAGGCTGTCCTTTGCTTTTTTCATAAATTCTAGCAATTCGGCATTGGTCTTGTTTTGCTTCATGAGCTTAATGAGCTTGTCCATAATGCCGTTTTCGGTATCGTTCTGGGCTCCCTGACGGAATTTCCAGATGATGTCCTGTTCGTAAAGGGTAAGAAGGCGGTCTTCTTTGCGGGTGCCCGACTTGAAGATGTCGATAGCGGGCCAGGTGCGCTTTTCAGCCAGGCGGCGGTCAAGCACCAGTTCCATGTTACCCGTACCCTTGAATTCTTCGAAAATCACTTCGTCCATGCGGCTACCTGTTTCAATCAGGGCAGTGCCGATAATGGTGAGAGAACCGTTCTTCTGGATGATTTCGCGAACGGGTTCGCCTGTAATGGTGTGAACGACCTGTCCGTTGGAATCCTTCTGGAAGTCGCCGAGCTTGTCGGCAATCTTACGGGCAGCACCGAAGAACTTCTTCGGGAACTGCATGGCGTTGGCGTCCACACCGCCCGAAAGGATCTTGCCGGAGTGCGGAATCACCACGTTGTTCGCGCGGGCGAAACGGGTAATGGAGTCGAGCAAGACGACCACATCCTTCTGCTGTTCCACGAGACGCTTGGCCTTTTCGAGCACCATGGTGGCCACGCGGGCGTGGTGATCAGGCGGTTCGTCGAAGGTCGAGGCGACGACTTCGGCGCGCAGGTTCGGATTAGCTTCCACCAGTTTGCCGATAATTTCACGCATTTCCGTCACTTCTTCAGGACGTTCGTCAATCAAAAGCACCATGATGATGATTTCGGGGTGGTTCTTGGCGATGGCGCGGGTCATGTTCTGCAACAGAATCGTCTTACCGGTGCGCGGGGGAGCGAGAATAATACTGCGCTGACCCTTACCGATGGGGGAGAACAAGTCCATGACGCGGGTGCTCAGTTCTTCGGGATCCCATTCGAGCTGAATCTTTTCGTTCGGATGAATCGGGGTCAGGTATTCGAATGCCACACGGCGCTTGATCTTTTCGGGGTCTTCGAAGTTGACTTTGTCCACGCGGCGGAGCGCGTAATACTTGTCGTTCTGGTCGCGGGGCGGGCGTGCAATGCCTGCAACGGTGTCGCCGACCTTAAGGCCCAACTTGCGAATCAAATTCTGGCTTACGTAAACATCGTCCGGTCCCTGCTGGTAGTTGAATTCCGTGTTGCGAAGGAATCCGTGACCTTGCGGAGTGACTTCCAGAAGGCCTTCTGCATAAACGATGTTGTTTTCGTTTTCGAGGCTCTGCAAGAGAAGTCCCAGGGACTGCTTGCGGTAACGTCTGAAATCGAGATTTTCTTTTTGGGCGGCGAGTTCCTGCAAGTCGCTCATGGTCATCTTGCGGTACTTGCTCCAACATTCGCGTGCCTTGTTCCATGCTTCGGAATCCGGTTCCGGCAGCGGAGTCGTGTCTTCTTCTTCGGGCTGGAATCTCTGGTTCTGACGGTTGTTGTTCTTGTCAAAACGGCGATTGTTCTTGTTGAACTTGTCGAAGCGGCGGTTCTGCTGGTTCTGTTGCTGGCCGTTGTCGCCTTGATTTGCGGCCTGTTCACCTTGATTTGCCGGGTTTGCGTTCTGGGCGGCGTTTTGCGGATCGCCTTGTTCGGCAGGCTTTTCTGCAGACGCTGCATCCATATTTTGTACGGGCTTTTCTGCAACGGCTTCTTCTGCAGCGGGGACTTCTGCTGCAGGCACATTGGCGAAAGATTTTTCTTCTTTGGCCGGTTCAATTTTTTGTTCTACAACTTTTTCAACAGGTTCTTTTTCGGCTTTTACTTCAGCCTTTGCATCGGCGGCTTCATCTTTAGTTCTTTTGGGCCTTCCGCGACGCTTGGGGGAAGATTCTTTTTCTGCGGAGTTTGAAAAATCTACGTTCAATTCAGGGGGAATTTCTGCGCCAGTAGGTTCTTGATCTGCCAAATAGGCGTTCTTAGAATTCTTTTTAGTTGGAGCCACGATGGTGTCCTATTGAATTAATAAATGAAAATGAATGTTTGTTGATAAAGTTGATGTAATTGAATATGCCCAGGTCTTTAAATGTGACCTAAAAAATATCGCGGGCTTCGATAAAATAACTAAAAAAAATGTTTTTGTCACGGAAAAACGCCCTTTTTTCAGAAAATTTTTTTTGAGTGTGATGGAAGACCGTTGAAATCCGCCTGTGGCGGTTTGGTTTGCCATTTTGCCGTAAAAATGACATTTTGAATATCTATATTTATTCCGTGGATTCTTTAGAAAGAGTTTTTGTTGCCTTGGGCTCAAACCTCCCCGACCGTTCAAAGCACTTGAACGAGGGTCGCGAAATGCTCCGCAAAATTTCAGCGGGCGGGTGGCTAGAAAGTCCCATATACGAAACTCCACCGGTAGGACCGGCGGGCCAGGGTCCCTATTTCAATCAAGTCGTGAGCTTTTGGTATTCGGGAACATCGACGCGCCTGTTGCATTACTTGAAGGGCGCTGAATTTGTGCTAGGTCGCAAGCCCCGCGGTCATTGGAATTCCCGTGAAATCGATTTGGATCTGCTGTATTTTGGAAAAGAAGTTCGCCAGGGTAGGCCGAACCTTCCGCACCCCCAGATTGTGAACCGCCAGTTTGTACTGGTCCCTTTGAACGACATTGCCCCAGAGTGGGACGATCCTCAACTGGGAATAAAGGTAAAAGAAGTCCTTTCGAACCTTTTGCAAAAAGAAGAAAAAATCCCGTTCCGCGTCATCACCTCGGAGGAACCTTGATATGCTGAGAGAAAAAGGCGTTCATTTTTTGGCCATCGAAGGCGCTATCGGTGTAGGGAAGACTTCTCTTGCAGAAATTCTTGCGGACCGCTGGAAGGCGACCCTGATTGAAGAGAACTTTTCGGAAAACCCCTTCCTTGAAAAGTTCTACCAGAACAAGGAAGCGTATGCATTCCAGACTCAGCTGTTCTTTTTGCTAGACCGTTTAAAACAGTTGCAGAATTCGGCTATCCAGAGTGACCTTTTCCGCGACCTTTTGATTAGTGACTATACATACGACAAAGACCAAATTTTTGCAGCCCAGAACCTGACTGAAAGCGAATACGCCATGTACGATCAGGTGGCCAAGGCTTTGAATCATGATATCCCGAGGCCCGATTTGGTCGTTTACTTGCAAGCATCGGTTCCGACGCTTTTGAAACGCATTCACGGCCGCGGCCGTGCCATGGAAAAGACGATTGAGGGCTCTTACCTGAATGGCCTTTTGGAACGTTTCGACAACTATTTCTGGAACTATCCGTACGCACCGGTGCTTATCATCAATACCGACAATATCGATTTTGTCCATAACGAAAATCATCTGCAGTTGGTGCTCGACGCGATTGCCTCGTGCCCCAAGCAGACGACTTATTTTGTACCAGAAGGTAAATAATGCAAATCGTAACTACTGTTGATTCTCTTCGTCAAATCATCAAACCCCTTGCAAAGCAAGGCAAAACCATCGGGCTTGTTCCCACTATGGGAGCCTTGCATGCAGGACACGGTGCATTGATCAAGGAATCTGTCAAGGAATGTGATGTGACTGTTGTCAGCGTGTTCCTAAATCCGATCCAGTTTGGTAAAAACGAGGATTTGGATAAGTACCCCAAGCGCTTGGAAGCCGATGCGAAGCTTGCCGAATCGTTGGGTGCCGATTACGTATTTGCGCCGAGCGTCCAGGAAATGTACCCCGATGGTGACCCCTTGACCATGGTCCGCGACGAGACCCTTGAAAGTCTGTATTGTGGTGCCTACCGCCCCGGACATTTCCGCGGTGTGCTCACGGTTGTCTCCAAGTTGTTCCTGATCTCCGGCTGTAACCACGCTTATTTTGGTGAAAAGGATTACCAGCAGGTGTTCCTGATTGAACGTATGGTGAAGGACCTGAATTTCGATATCCAGATTCACCGCGTGAAGATTGTGCGTGAAGAATCGGGCCTTGCCCTTTCTAGCCGCAACGAATACCTGAGCGACGAGGAACGTGCCAATGCCTTGTCCATTAGTACGGGCCTGAAGCAGGCTAAGGATGCTTATGCCAACGGTGAACGCGCTGTAAGCAAGATTCGCGATATTGTGCTGAAGTCCATTATCGCTGCTCACGGTATTGTGCAGTTTGTGGAACTGGTGAACCAGAAGGACTTGCAGAAGTTTGCCGGCATCCTTGCTCCTGAAGACAAGGTGGTAATCTTGGTGGCAGCCTTCTTTGGTAGGACGCGCTTGATCGACAACATCGAATTGAACTAAAAAGATTGAAAAAAGCCCGCGAAAGCGGGCTTTTTTTATTTCTCTGTAGCGGTGAATACGCCGTCCCATACCTCGCCTTCTGCAACAGGCGGGGATATTTTGTATGCTTCGCATCGTTTGATGTAAACGTGGGATGGTGTTGTCTTGCTGCCCGGATCGCGGTCAGGGTGATGGGGCTCCAGATCAAGGCATTGCTGGAACAGGGCGATGGCATCGTCCCATTGCATATTTAAGTAGCAGGCGCGGGCCTTTTCCCAGATTCCTACCAGTTCCTTGAGCGTCTTTTCGTTTTCGCAACCCGATTTTGCCAAAAGCTCGAATGTCTTTACGGGCTGGCTCTTACCGATGACGCGGATGGTGTCGAGAGAACGGTAAATGAAGTAGCCTTCTTCCAGATGCTTCTGGGTGTCTTCGCTAATTTGGATGTAGGCTCCGTACTGCTTGGCGGCACTTTCAAGACGGGCGGCCAGGTTCACGGCGTCACCCATCATGGTGTAGTTCTTACGCATGGTAGAACCCATGTTTCCCGTCACGATGTCGCCGGAGTTGATGCCGATTCGCATGTGCATGTCGTGAACGACCTTGGGCCACTTGTCGCCTTCGTTTGACCATTTCCGACGGAGTTTCATGAGCTTTGCCTGCATGTCGACCGCTGTTTCACAGGCGCTTTGGGCGTGGTTTTCTAGGGGCATGGGCGCGCCGAAGAAGGCGATAATGGCGTCACCTTCGTATTTGTCCAGAGTTCCTTTGTTCGAAAGCAGGGTGTCGGTCATGGCGGTCAAATATTCGTTCAGCAGTTCGACCAATTTACTCGGGTCGCCGATTTTTTCGGAGAAGGTGGAGAAACTTGCGATATCGGTAAAGTAGGCGGTGATGTTTGACTTTTCGCCACCCAGGGTCGGCATGATTTCGTTGTCCACCATGGCGGCAATCAGTTCGGGCGAAATGTACTGCTTAAATGCGTTGTTGATAAAGTTCTTTTCTTTGTTCTCGAAGTAGAATTGCACCACTAGTGCCGTGATGTTGGTCAGGAGCATGGCGAGCAGCTGTTTTGAAACGCCTATATAAATCCCGCTCTGGAAGTATTTGTAGGCGATGTAGGTATAAACGCCCATCAATATAATCGATAGCGCCACTGAAATAGAACTTGTGAAGTAAAGACCCAGGATAAGGCAGAGGAGGGCTAGCAGGATGACTATGATTTGCTGTTTCTTCTCGCTTAAGGTCACCAGGTAGTCGTCAGCCAAGATGTTCTTGATGATGGTGGCGTGGATCAACACTGCCGGGTAGTTTTCTTCGTGGGGACCCGGCACAAAGTCGAAGAGGGCCGCCGCAGCAGAACCGAGAATGAAAATCTTTCCTTGGTAGAACAGGTTGTCGACACGTCCCTTGTAAACGTCGTAGTAGGACAGGTGCTGGAATCGTCTGTTGCTGATTTCGTTGTAGCGGCCCTTGTACTTGACTTGGTAACGGCCGTATTTGTCGATGGGAATACGCTTTGCCTTTCCGAATCGGAGCTCTTCGCCGGGCTTGAGTTTGTTGATGGCTTCGTCACTGGTGGCTTGAATGTTTCGAATCACGTCGTCCGAAAGAATCGCCTGGTTGGAATGCCATTTTTTGATGCTCTTGTTGTAATGGAGCTGCATGTCCAGTGAAAGAATCATCTTTTGACCGGCGGGCATGCGCTTGAGGGTATCTTTATAGAAATACAGTGTCTTGATGGCGCTCCGTGTAAAGTCGATGGACTCGTCTTCGTCATCTTCTTCATCTTCGTCTTCGTCGCCGTTCGGTTTCTTTACGATCTGGTAAAAGTCTTCGTCATCTTCGTCTTTTCGGATGATGTAGTCCCGGGTGAGCTTGACATTTTCTTTTTCTTCCAGGGCGTCCAATTGCTCGAGGGTTACCTTCATCAGGAGCTTGGACTCGTCTTCGTCAAGAATGCTGCTGGTGCCGCCGTTAGAAAGTTCAATGGAAATTTTTCCGTTCTTGTCTTTGTGTGCAAAGACCTTGTGGGATATTTCGAGAATTCCTTCGCTGGCCTTGTTTTGAATTTTCTTTTCGGCCAGGGTCTCGCGGAGCAGTAGGAACATGTGGTAGCTGAAATTGGGATAAGTCGTATGGTAGGTCCCGGAGGAGTCTCGGTAAATGCCGAAGGGCTTGCCCACGTCAATGTATTTGCCCATCTTGACCTGGATATCCTTGGGATCTTTGTGGAAAAGATGCAGGATGGTCATGAGCGACATGGTGGAGTAAACGTAGTTTTCGTTATTGCCGTTTACAATGGCTTCGAATTTTTGCTTGTCGTCGGCGTTGGTGGTGTCCAGGAGCGGAATAATGTCTAGGGAGGGGTTGGGGAACCGGTAAAGCATGGATACTTTGCGAACCACGCCGTCGTTATCGGGGTAGGCGTTTACGGAGCCGAATTTAGCTCCCGCTTGAGCCAGTTCCGGGAAGATGTTATCCAACAAATCCTTGGCTTCGATGTTATCGATTTTGTCTACCTGGGTGGTGTCCAGGGTAGAAGTGTATCCGATGGCGTCGGCACGTTCCTTGGTACTTAACGGAATCCATTGCGAAGGATGCTTATAGGACTTGCGGTCGTCAAACATGTAGCAGACAATGGCGTTCCCGCTTTCTTTGACGGAGTTGACCAGCATGGAGTCAAAGTTGTAATTGGCAAGTAACGAGGGGTAAAGGGAATCAACTTCGGCTTCGGGGGCGATTTTCTTGAGTACGCTTACCGCCTGGTTCGTCTTTTGTTTGCCGAAATCGGCACTTTTAAACAGAATATCGAAACTGATGGCGGCCGCACCACCTTCGCTCAGGTTTTCGATGACTTTGGCGTGAATGGAACGGTCCCATTCGTTGTAGTTACCGAGTTTGGTCAGGGAAGCTTCGTCAATGTCGACGATGTAAATGTTTTGGTCTAGACTGTCGCTAATGGATACGCGCTTGTGGGTGTTGTCTTCTTCGTCTTCGACGGCTTTTTCGGAGTGGGTAGCTGCTTTAAAAAATAAATCGTAAAAAATGTTTTCCATGGCTTCTGCACTATTGCGCGTAGAGCCTTGGATGTCGTTCTGAGTACTTCCAAAGATGAGAATCATCAAGACGATAAAGGCCGAAATAGAGAAGCCGGATAAAACTTTCTTGATCTTTTTCGAAAACTTTATTTGCATAATAAAAAGATAATATAATGCTATATTTAGGAAGTACTTGCGGAGGCATTTTGGCTACTCAAAAGAAATCGACATCGAAAAAAGCGGGAAAATCGGCAAAGTCTTCTAAAAATGACGATTTTTCTCCCTCTGAACAGAGTTTTGGTTCCATTCTTGGCGGCTGGGCGCTGGTCGGCTTCGGCATAATATTGATGATTGGCTGCATTTGTTCGGCCTACAGCGGTGTTCGCGAAAATGTCCTGGGCCCTTATTTGGGAAAAATGTTCCCCGAAGCATTGGCCTTCGTTTTTGGCCGGGTCGCCTCGCTGGTTGTTTCTTCGGCGTTGGTTTTGTGGGGCGCAGCCTTGGTGTCTGTATCGAGGCGCGGTCGATTTATCCGTTATGCGGTGGGCCTTTCCCTTTTGTCGGTTGTATTCTCGTTCCTTTTCTCCCTCAGGAATTATGGGGTGGCGAAGGTTTCGAAGGATGCCTTGATTCAGGGGGGCGGTGCCCTCGGTCAGTTCTTTAACCAGTTCGTGGTGGCTCCGCTTTTTGGAAAGGCACTCTTGTTGCCTGTTTGCATTTCGCTAACGGTGATTGGTTTGATTCTGGTGATTGCCTTTGGGCTTCGTCCGAGACACTTCAAGTTTATTGTGCAGACGACGAATTGGTTCAAGTCGGTATTCCAGAGAAAGGACGAGGCCAAGACTTATGAACCGGTGGATGCCCGTCGTATGCCCCAGATGCAGACCAATATGGACTTGCCGGGGGCTGGACTCCCGCGCGGTGTCTACATGGATGACAATACGGTGAATATCAAACCTGACGGTTTCAAGATTCGCCGCAAGGGCAAGGTGACGCCTTTCAACGGTCGCAGCAACTGGATGGATGACGAGTTCAGCTTGAACGGAACGACGGATGAGGTGCCGAACCTTCCGGATGAAGTTCTGCAGACTGTAACGCCTCGCCGCGCCAAGGAGATGGCTCCGCAGCCGGATTCTACGAGCAATGCGGTTGGCGGCTATAACTTGGACGAAGATCCCGAAATCCGCAGGCTGGAAGATTACTTGCGTCAGAATGGCGGCAAGATGAACGCCCTTGAAATTGTGGAAGTCAAGGAAAAGATTGCGGCCCTCAAGCGAGCTCGCGACTTGATTGCCTGGGAAAAGGATCACCGCGGTCGCATGCAGGTGAAGGGCGATGTGCGTCGCGAAGGTGCCGTGACGGGTCCCATGGCGACTGGTACGATGCCTGCCGCTAAGGGGGCAACGCAAAGAAGCATGACGCAGGTTCCTGCAGAAGAACGCACGGTGATGGCGGGCGAGCCGACAGTTGGTAATGAGGCTCCCTTTAATGCCGAAGACCTGCTCGGTGGCGATGGCGCTCAAACAATCGATGTAGCTTCCTCTGATGATGATACGTTTGTGCCGGAAGTTTACGGCGCCGACGATGTGGGCGAAGTTCCTGAAATTCCGGAAGATACGATGGGTGCCTCGATTGGGGCTGTTTCTGGTGGAACTTCGACAGCGGGAATGAAGGCAGCCCCGATTCCGCAGCGTGACCCGACGACGGTTTACGACGAATACAAGGTGCCTGCCATCAGCGACATTTTGGAAGAACATGAGCCGCAGACTGCCGATTACAGCGAAGATGAATTGAACGCTATCGGCAAGATGCTCGAAGAGAAGCTCGAGAACTTCAAGGTGAAAGGCCGCGTGATCGGTTGCGAAACGGGTCCGATGATTACCCGTTTTGAAGTGGAACCGGGCCCGGGCATGAAGGTGAGCCGATTCTCTGCTCTGCAAGAAGACTTGGCGCTTCCGCTCCGCGTTTCGTCGGTGCGTATCTTGGCGCCGATTCCGGGCAAGGCTGCCGTCGGTATTGAAATTCCGAACCGCAAATTTCAGACGGTGTACAGTCTCGATGTGTTCCAGAGCGAAAAGTTCAAGCCCTCGCCCGAAAAGATTTTAGTGGCTCTCGGTAAGGACATTACCGGCGAAGCGTTCACCATGGACTTGGCGAAGGCTCCGCACTTGCTGATTGCAGGTCAGACAGGTTCCGGTAAGTCTGTCTGCATTAACGCCCTCATGGCTTCGATGCTCTTCAGTAAGACTCCTGACGAACTCCGCATGATTCTGGTGGACCCGAAGGCGGTGGAACTCAAGATGTACGAAAACATTCCGCACCTGCTGGCTCCGGTGATTACCAAGCCTGAAATCGCTATTCAGGCGTTGCAATGGCTTTGCTACGAGATGGACCGCAGAACCGAAGTCCTGGCTTCTGCGAAGGTGCGTAATATTGGCGGCTTTAACGCCAAGTTCGAAGCGGGCGAGTTGCCCGAAGAAGTGCCCGAAGAAGACCGCAGCCACCGTATGGCGTTCATCGTGGTGATTATCGATGAAATGGCTGACCTCATGATGGTCGCCGGAAAGGAAATCGAAAAGAACGTGGCTCGCCTAGCTGCAAAGGCTCGTGCCGTGGGCATTCACCTGGTGCTTGCAACGCAGCGCCCGTCGGTGAAGGTGATTACCGGTATCATCAAGGCGAACTTGCCGACTCGTATTAGCTTTAAGGTGGCCTCGCAGATTGACGCCCGCACGGTCATGGACCATGCCGGCGCCGAAAAACTCCTGGGCCGCGGTGACATGCTTTATAAGGCCGTGAACGATCCTGAACCGGTGCGCGTTCATGGCGCCTTCTTAAGCGACGAAGAAGCCGAAAAGCTTGCCGATGCCTGCTCCGACCAGAATGTGTTCTACCCGCAGGTGGAATCGTTCGACGTCAGCGACGGCGAAGGCGACGAAGACGGCGAGGGCGGAGGCAAGGACTTGGGCAAGCTCGACAAGCTACTTTACGATGTGGCCGTGTGGGCTGTCGAATGCCGCGGGCTTTCGACCTCGGCGGTGCAGCGCCACTTTAGCGTGGGCTTCAGCCGAGCCGGTAAAATTGTAGACCAACTTTACAGCCTCGGCGTGTGTGGCCCTGCCAAGGGCAACTCGAAACCCCGCGCCATGCTGCTCGGAATCGAAGAAATCCAGAATATGGAAAGATCAGGGAAATTTGGGTAATTGAAATGAAAGAATACGCTCCTGCTAAAATTAATTTGTTCTTAGATGTCATCCGCAAGCGTGAAGACGGATACCATGACTTGGGCACGCTGTTCCAGACCATCGACGCAGGTGACACGGTAAGTGCCGAAATTCGCGAAGATGGACGCATTACGCTTTGTTATAATGAACCGCAAAATTATCCGCTGGAATCGGACCTGGTTTACAAGGCTGCCAAGCTCTTGCAGCAGGAATCGGGCACGACTCATGGTGCTGACATTTACTTGAAAAAGATTATGCCCCTGGGGGCAGGTCTCGGTGGTGGCTCTGCCGATGCGGCGGCCACGCTCCGTTTGCTGAACCAATTGTGGAAACTCAAATTTAAAGCCGAAAAGTTGGAAGAAATCGGTGCCCGCCTCGGTGCCGATGTGCCCTTCCTGGTTCGCGGCGGTACCGCCTTTGCTGAGGGCATCGGCGAAAAGCTCACCTTTATCAAGCCTTTGCAGCTGAGTGACGAACAGTACCTGCTGGTGGCCACTCCGCTTGACTCCGTTCCGACCAAAGATGCCTATGCGGGCGTTCCCAAGTCCGGCCCGGACCGTTGGGAATCTTACAAGGCCAAGTGCATGCGTACGGGTAAGGCCGCGTCGATCGACTTTGCGCTTGCCAATACGTTCAATGCTTTTGAAGAATCCGTATTCCCCAAGCACCCCCTTGTCGAAGAGATGAAAAACGAATTTAAGCGTCTCGGGGCGAAATCCGTCCTGATGTCGGGGTCGGGGGCGTCGGTTTTTGGAGTTTTTGCAACCCGCAAGCAGGCAAAAGAGGCCGCCGAAGAACTGAAACCGATCTCCAGGTACCAGGTGGTGACCCGCTTTTTCGAGGGTTTTTAGCTAAAGCCCTTTGAAATTTGCGCAAATTTGCTATATTTGCGCCACCATTGGGGTATCGTCAAGTGGTAAGACAACGGATTTTGATTCCGTTATTCGTAGGTTCGAATCCTGCTACCCCAATGAATTTTTTAACCATTTACTAATTGGAGTAAAATTATGGAACTCACAAAGCTCGCAGCAACCTCGAGAGTGCTAGGCAAGAGCCGCGACAACGCCCGCCTTCGTAAGGCTGGCCAGATCCCGGCTGTCTATTATGGTAAGGGTCAGGAGTCTGTGAATATCAGCGTTAGCGCAATTGATGTTCGCAAGGTCCTCGCCCCGGGTAAGCGTTACACGCTTCTCGACCTGGAAATTGATGGCAAGGCCGGCAACGCTGCCGTAATTTACAACTACCAGAAGAACCCCCTGACTCAGGAAATTGAACACATCGACTTCCTCAAGATCGACGATGCTACCAAGGTCAAGGTTCGCGTTCCCGTTAAGCTGAACGGCCTTCCGGTTGGTGTTAAGACTCAGGGTGGTACTTTTGCTCAGCAGAACCGCTACATCCAGCTCGCCGCAGTGCCGACCAAGATTCCGGCCGTGCTCGAAATGGACATCTCCGACTTCCCGGCTCCGACGACTTTCTACGCCAAGGACCTGAAGCTCGAAGACGGTATCGAACTCGCTTGCAAGCCGCGCACCGTTATCTTCACCATTACTGCCAAGAGCGGTAAGAAGGCTGACGACGCTGCCGCTGCTGAAGCTCCGGCTGCCGAAGCTAAGTAATTTTCGAAAAGAAAAGACATTTTCTTTTCAAGAAAATTTCAAAGGACCTGCCCTGAATAAAGGGTGGGTCTTTTTTTTTATATTTGGGCCATGTATATTATTGTTGGTCTCGGAAATCCTGGTACTCAGTACTCTAACACTCACCACAACGCTGGCTTTATGGCAGTCGAAAAGCTTGCTGATTCAAGCAAGGACTGGAAAAGCGAACATAAGGCGCTGACCATGAAGGTGAATATCGCAGGCGAAGAATGCCTGCTGGTGAAGCCGCAGACTTATATGAATTTGTCTGGAGAGGCGGTGCAGGCCCTGATGACCTGGTACAAGGTGAAGGTGGACCATCTGCTCGTATTCAGCGATGACATTAATTTGGATGTGGGCCGTATCCGATGCCGCAAGGATGGGAGTCATGGCGGTCAGAACGGACTGCGCAATATCATTGAGCATGTGGGCGACAAATTCCCGCGAATCCGTTTTGGTGTAGGCAAGTGTCCGCCCAAGTATGATTTGAGCAACTGGGTGCTGGCCAAGTTCCCGCCCGAAGATCGCCCGGCCTTTGACGAGGCTATTTCGAAAGTTCCTGCCCTTGTAGAATGCTACTTCAAGCTTGGCATCGAAAAGTGCATGGAACGCTACAACGGAAAATAAAAACCGGCTTTTTACAATATTTCTAGCGGTATAGCGCTAGGATTTGCGCGTGAAAATTACTATATTCTATGCGCAAAAGAGGTACTATATGAAACTTTTGCCAGAAGCTTTGACGTTTGACGACGTCCTCCTTGTTCCCGCTGAATCTTCTGTTCTTCCGGCTCAGACCGATGTGAGCACTCAGCTCGCCAGCAATATCAAGTTGAACATTCCTATTATCAGTGCCGCTATGGATACCGTGACGACGGCTCCGCTCGCCATTTCTTTGGCTTTGCAGGGTGGTCTCGGCATTATCCACAAGAACATGAGCATCGAAGACCAGGCCGAAGAAGTCCGCAAGGTCAAGCGTTGGCAGTCCGGTATTGTGACCAATCCGGTGACGCTCGACGCCGACGAACCGGTGTCCGCTGCTTTTGAACTCCGCGCCCGTAACAAGGTGAGCGGTTTCCCGATTCTCTCCAAGGGTAAGCTTGTGGGTATGCTCACGAGCCGTGACCTTCGCACCGTTAGCGACATGAACGTGAAGATCCGTGCCGTGATGACCAAGAATCCGGTGACGGCAAGCCCGAAGGTGAGCCTCGCCAAGGCGAAGGAAATCCTCGCCGAAAAGCGTATCGAAAAGCTCCCGCTGGTGGACGCTTCCGGTGCCTTGAAGGGCCTCATCACGATGACGGACATTTTGAAGCGCGAAAACAACCCGAACGCTAGCCTCGACAAGAACGGCCAGTTGCTCGTGGGTGCCGCTGTCAGCACTTCTGCAAATACTCTCGAACGCGTGGCAGCCCTCGTGGATGCCGGCGTTGATCTGTTGATTATCGATACGGCTCACGGCCACCACATCGGTGTGCGTAACATGGTGAAGACCGTTCGCAAAAAATATCCTAAGCTCACGATTTGCGCCGGTAACGTTTGCACGCCGGAAGCTGTTGAAGAACTTGCCAAGTGCGGTGCCAACATCGTCAAGGTGGGTATCGGTCCGGGTTCCATCTGCACCACACGTATCGTGGCTGGTGTCGGTTACCCGCAGTTCTCCGCTGTCGTGGAATGCGGCAAGATGGCTCGCAAGGTCGGCGTGAAGATTATCGCTGACGGTGGCCTCAAGTTCTCTGGCGACATCGTGAAGGCTCTCGCTGCTGGCGGTCACGCCGTGATGGTGGGCTCCCTGTTTGCCGGTACCGAAGAAGCTCCGGGCGAAGTGATTCTCGCCGATGGCCGTAGCTACAAGAGCTACCGCGGCATGGGTTCTCTCGGCGCCATGAAGGCTGGCTCTGCCGACCGTTACTTCCAGGGTGGCGTTCAGGAACCGCGCAAGTTCGTTCCGGAAGGCATCGAAGGCCGCGTTCCGTACAAGGGACCGCTCCGCGATACCGTTTACCAGCTGATTGGCGGTATCCACTCTGCTATGGGTTATGCCGGTGCTGCTAACCTCGAAGAACTCTACAAGAAGGCAACGTTTGTCCGTATCACGGGCGCTGGCCTCCGTGAATCTCATCCGCACGATGTGACCATCACGAAGGAAGCTCCGAACTACCGTACGGGTGACTAATTCCGCTTTCGATTAATGTTTAAAAAAGCCTCCGGAAAATATCCGGGGGCATTTTTTTTGTACTTATTTTTTCGAAAAAATTATATAATTGTAGTATGATGAAATTTTGTACAAAATCATTGTTTTTGTTGAATTTCTCGCTTGCGTTTCTTTGTGCATGCGGAGATGTGATAACGACTGAACCTAATTTTCAAAAGTGTAGCGACAATTCGAAAATTAGTGGGTATCAGGCGGATTTTGGAGGCTATAAGGAAGGTAAGACCATTCCGTTTAAGCATTCGGATGGTTATCTGTTTTCGCTCGCAGTTACCGACAGGGAAAATTACATCGATAACATGTGCCAAAAGCATTTGAATACAACTTTGGAATCGGCGTATCCCATCTATTCCATTTCTCTTTCTGCAGAAACGACGACTTTCTACTACAATGAAGATGATAAATTGAATCAATCTATAACGGTGAAGTTCGGACAGTACGTTTTTTCGCTAAAGGATCCTGAAGGGCTCAAAAGAACGCTTACATGGACGAAGGTTGATGGCAAGGATACCTTGGCTTACGCAACCGATTCGTCGTATGTCGGGGAAATGGAAATAAATGGGGGCACGTATACTGATGTCGTTGTAGCCGATGGACGCAAATACGAACAGCCGTATAAGAATGATTATCAGACAAAGACTGTTGAGTCAAATGCCAAGTTGTATTACCAGACAAAAAAGGGCATTTTGAAAATAGAGATGGAAGACGGTAGCTACATCGCAATTAACGAGAAGGACAACTAATGAAAAAAGTGCTATTCCTTGCTTTTGTGGCGCTTCTTTGGGCCTGTGGTGATGATGATAGTTCTTCGGAACTTTCCAAGGATGTGCAGATGTTGCTGGATTCCAAGGACGGCTTCAGTGAGGATTCTGTCATCTATTTGGCGGATTCGGTCAACTTTGTCGACAAGATAAGCCAGTATGTTGATTTCGGTACCGAAGACAATCCTGAGTTGAACTATGTAGCCAAGGCGTTAGCGTCTGCTATTGATGTGCGACTGCAGGTGTATCCGCGCTTGGATGACGGTTCCATCGTCGTTACTTGTAATCCGGCGCAGAGCGAAAGACTCGTCTTCAACGACCCTGTTTTCCCGGCGACAGAGAATGGCTATAAGCTGAGTTTCAAGGATTCCCTCAAAGTGGCTGATTCCACGTATTACGACATTATAGTGTTCAATGCAACTGACAGTTCGTATAACTTGTGCAATATTTCGGCGTTCTATTACGGCATCCACGACGGCCTTGTCAGAGTCGTGAGCAAGAACGGTGTCACGTTGAATCGCGTTCCGGCGAAAGTCTACGAAGAGGCTGAGGAACGCAGAGACAAAGAAAAGGCTGTCGCCGATTCAATCGCCCAAGCGGTAGCGGATTCTATTGCACAGGCCGTTGCCGATTCGATTATCAAGGCGAATACTGTTGATAGCAGCGGTAGCGATGGAGACTCCATTGCTATCCCGCAAGAAGTGGTCGACCTTGCAGAATACGTTGCCGAATGCATCAAGAAGGCTTATTCGTCCGGTTCGCTTTCTGCGATAAAGGACTGTAAGATTTAGGCTTTTACTCCGGATCCTTGACGCAGCGAATCCCGTAGGCGTATTTGTCGTCTGAGATTCGATTTTCCCGGAAATCCGATCCGTAGAAGTCGTAGTAAAATCCGGTTTTGTTTTCAGTGTCCTCGACTCCTAGGCATGCCGAGTTGCGCTCGCCACTCCTATACTCGCCGTAGCATTCGTTGGGAATGAGCCCAAATCCGTAGGTATCTTTGCCTTGGTATCTGGGGGGCCATGCGTACATTTTCTTCAAGCTTGTTGTCGTGGAATCTTTGTCGTATGTAGCGGCGAATAAAGCGACCCAGTCCTTTGCTGTTGAAATGTGCCAACCATCCGGACATAGGGTCTCGTAAAGAACCGAGGTAAAGGGGAACTGGTAATGTCTTCCGTAAACATCGCAGGAATCCAGGTAGCAAAAGCTGTTGCCCGATTCAAAGTTCAGGTTTTCGGCCATCCAGGTCGCACCGTTGATTTCGATGGTCTTGTATGTTTTGCCGTCGCGAGGATCTTCGAAGCTTCCGTAAGTTCCTGCAAAACCGTAGGCTAAAGAAGTGTCGTTGAGGCAGCGGATACTTTTGTACTGTCTCATTCTAAATTCGGGCGTGTAGAGGGTGTCTGTTGCGCCGCTATGGTAAACATAAAAGGCGATTGCAGTAGAGTCCGTAACCTTTGTGCTTGACCATAATGAGGTGGTAACATGCGGACGGGGATAATCGTCGCTGGCGATCAGGCCGAGAGAAAATCCTGTGGCATCGGAATAGTAGGAACTTTCATCTTTGCTCAGAAGGTTGCTGCTGTAGTTTCCGCGCGCACCGTTGTAAATCAGGGTGTCGAACTCGGCTTTAGAAGGCAGGTGCCATCCGGCGGGGCATGCTTCAAGAGCGTCTTCGTAGGTGTAATGCTGTCCGTATATTTTACCGTCTACGGTAATGCTCTTTTTGGTTTCGTATCGGAGATTCTGAGCCATCCATTTCTGCGGCCCGATAACGGTTGTCTTGTAGACCTGATTGTCTCGGGGGTCCGTGAATTCCCCGTAGTCGAAATTGGGATTGATGAGAACGGTCTTTTCGACTTCCTGCTTGTCATCGTCTCGGTAGCCCTTGACGCAAAGAAGGTTTCCGGAATATGATGTTCTGCTGCTCAAGTAAACGTCATGCGTTGAGTTAAAGATGTATGCTTGGCGGTATGCCTGGTCTTCGGCATAGACGAAGAAGCCTGCATCGGATCTTTCATCGTTAAATTCGCGGTAGTCGAGGCGTGCGGTCTTCTTTTGATGGTCCACCCATACATCGTAATGCCCCGTGGGCTTGATGTTCAGGCCGTAGGCGTTTATTCCGTTACCGGCATCCCAGCCCGATGAGGATTTTAGCATGAGCGAGGCAAAGCAAATACCGCCAATATCTTCAAACAGATTTGCCCAGTCAAGGGTGTCGGCGACATACCAGCCGTCTCCACATGTAGCGCCGTTGTAATACGGAGTCGTGTTGGTTGCTCCAACCCTCCAGTATTTTTCCCCGATTTTTACGCCACCGGATTGATAGACGCAGTTGTCCGTTTTCAGGTCGTTGCACGGTTGGACTCTGGGTTTCCATACTGCATTTTCGCAGCCCTTTGCAGTCGATTTAATCGTTTCGGGCTTGTTGATGTCTGGGCGTTCAATCTCGTCCTTGATGCAACGGACCATTCTTGGCGGAGCCGTGGCTCTGTCTGTGCCATATATACTGACATCGTAGTTGTCTATTTCTACGTAAACGCCGCGTCTGTAGCCGTAGATGTAGTATATGTTTTCGTAATTAAAGTTGTTTGACACATGAAATAAAGTCAAGCGACTTAAAGAATCCTTGTTTGTAACGATGGAAAATCCGTAATCGTCGGTTCCGCAATAATGACAGTTTTCCTGGGCCAGATAAAGGTATGAAATTCCTTTGTACTTGCCATCGTCTGGCCGCTTTTGGCCTGTTGTTACAAAAAGGGTGTCCCATTCGTCCGAGGTAGGAACATGCCAACCTACAGGGCATACGCCTTGGAAGGGGAATTCGCATTTAACGTCTGGATCGCAATGGCTATTGGGCATGTCCAATAGGGCTTCCCAAGTGTAGGCTCTTCCGTACTTTTTACAGCCGTTTTCGCCCTGACCCACGCACCAGCTTCCGGATTCTGTTTCATAGTTCAGGTTTTCGGCCATCCAGGTTTGCTTTCCGAGGGTGACATACTTGTATTCCTGGCCGTCTCGTTCATCAATGAAGGTGCCCTTCTTGATTGAAACCGAATCCAGTTTTGTCTTGATTTGATACTTGCTAGAAGAAGACCCGGATGTACTAGATGAACTCTTTTTGGAGCTACCGCTACTATTGTCCTGATCCTCTTCGTCATCGGTTGTCTTAGATGCAGAGGAACCTTCGTCGTCGAGGTTTGTCGATGAGTTGGAATCTCCGCAACCGACCATATAAAACAGGGAAGACAAAAGCAGACATGTGCAGAAAAGATTTTTCATCATGACCTCCATAGAAGACCCAAAGTCTAGCCCAAATATAATTTTTTCTACCTTTGCTTTTGGGAAAATTATTCAACAACTGTCTAAAGAGTTTGTCTAATATAGGAGGAATCAAATGCTTTCTCGAATCTGGAACAGTCGCTTTGCTGTTCTTCTGGGAATGGCTGTTTCTGCGTTCTGTATTTCCGCTTGTTCTGACGATGCTACATCGCCGGGCTCTTCGAACGAAGGCTCGTCGGTAAATAGTGGATCTGTCAAAATGGATTTCCACGGAAGTTCGCCCGTGCCCAAGATTGTTCCTGCAGGAACATACGACTGTTCTGTACATAAGTGCCTTTACGATGGCTTTTTGAATCCGGATGTCACCTATGGCGAATTTCTGGATGAACGAGATGACCATGTGTACAAGACTGTTGAAATAGGGAACCACATTTGGCTCGCTCAAAACCTTGTGTTCAATACGGCAAGTGGCCGTACATTCTCTATGACGAATAGTAACAGCTACGCCCTGATAGGCGGATTTCACTATACCCTTGCTGCGGCGGCGGATTCTCTTAGAACGGGGTGTGGTGCATCCTTAAAGGATTGCGACTGGGATGAACGAGGTGTTTGCCCACTAGGATTCCATATGCCAACTTATCAGGAAGCGTCTGAGTTGAAAAAAATCCTTTCGACCGATGAAAATCGAGATGTTTTTGATAAAAAGAATCCCACCGGTTTCATATTAGGCCTCAGTAAATCGAATGAATTCTTGCTGGTTCAAAGCCCGCAACGGGATACCGGATGGGTAGAATTGTGGTGTGGCAATTTTTGTTCAATCTGGGATTTGGGGGTGCATACCTATGATGACGCCATACGCTGCGTTGCCGATACCGCTCCGAGGCCGTTTGTCGGAGGATCCTATGTTTCTACAATTAAAACTAAACCTGATACCGTTACCAATCTCAATCGTATCGCATCTGAATATGAAGTGGACTGGGAATATGGTGAGCTGAAAGATGAAAGAGATGGCAAGGTTTATAAGACTATTACCATTCAGGGGCGTGAATGGATGGCTGAAAATTTGAATTACGACAGTCCTGTAGAAAGAGGCGATTTCTGTTATAACGATATTCCGGAAAATTGCGACATCTATGGTCGTTATTACACATGGGCCGCCGCTATGGATTCTGTAAAGACTGGTTGTGGTGATGGCGTCAAGTGTTCTCCGGGAGATACGGTCCAGGGAATTTGCCCCGATGGCTGGAGGCTCCCTACTTATGAAGACCTGCATGTGTTTGACGAAAATTACGAGTATCAGTTTTATTGCGCAATGTATCCAGAGGATGAACCATACCAAAAATATCATTGCAATCTCTATGGATTTGCCTTGCCGGCAATCGGTCAACTTGTTGCTCCAGGGGTGTATTCTTATTGGGGACTAGGAATGCTTATGCTGAGTCAGGAGAAGAATGAAGACGAAGCTTATGCTGCTGTATTTACGACGTACACGAGGCCATACTCTCGGTATATATACAAATGGCAGGCTGTTCCTGTAAGATGCATTAAAAGAATCTAAAGAAAAAAGACCTGTTCTTTGGAACGGGTCTTTTAAATGTTTTGCGCATTTTTTGCGCGGCGCTTTCGCAATTACTTGTTCAGCGGTTGACGCCTTTGGCGTCCGCTGCTGCGTTCGGTCGCACAGTCAAGTAAACTTGACTGTGCGACACTCACTTGGCAAGCTTTTCTGTTGCAGCGGCGACGCTGAGCAGGTCGGCTTCCTGGAACGGCTTGCCGATCCACTGGAGACCCACGGGGAGTCCGCCGGCCATGCCGCACGGCACGCTCACGCCCGGGAGGCCGGAAAGGTTCAGGCTCACGGTGTAGATGTCGCTGAGGTAAACGGCCATCGGATCGGATTCGTTCATGCCGCACTTGAGCGGGAGACCCGGCATCGTGGGGCTTGCGATTACGTCGCAGCTTTCGAATGCCTTGTTGAAGTCGTCGGTAATCAGGCGACGGACCTTCTGGGCCTGCACATAGTAGGCATCGTAGAAGCCTGCGGAAAGCACGTAGCTGCCGAGAAGAATACGGCGCTGGACTTCCTTGCCGAAACCTTCGCTGCGGGACTTGGCGTACAGGTCAAAGAGCTTGCGGGCTTCCTTGCTGCGGTAGCCGTAGCGAACGCCATCGTAGCGGGAAAGGTTCGAGCTTGCTTCGGCGGTTGCAATAATGTAGTAGCTGGACACGGCGTAGCTGATATGCGGAAGGCTGATTTCCTTGAGGGTGGCGCCTTCGGCTTCAAGCTTCTTAAGCATGCCTTCAATGGCCGCCTTACATTCAGCATCGAGACCTTCGCCAAAGTATTCCTTGGGAACGCCAATCACCTTGCCCTTCACGCCGGCGTCGAGCTTTGCGGTAAAGTCTTCGGTCGGGCGAGTGCTGGTGGTATTGTCGTGCGGGTCGATACCGCAGATAGCGCCGAGGAGGGTGGCGGTATCTTTAACGGTTGCACCGAAGGGACCGATCTGGTCCAAAGAGCTAGCGTAAGCCAACAGGCCGTAACGGGATACGCGGCCGTAGGTGGGCTTCAGGCCCACAACGCCTGTGCAGGCGGCGGGCTGACGAATAGATCCACCGGTGTCGGAGCCGAGCGCACAGGCGACCGTGCCACTGGCCACGGCTACGGCCGAACCGCCACTGGAACCACCCGGAACGCGGGATTCATCGAGCGGGTTGATGACCTTGCCGAAATAAGAAGTTTCGTTGCTGGAACCCATGGCGAATTCGTCCATGTTCGTCTTACCGACGATCACTGCACCGGCGGCTTCGAGCTTTTCGATGGCGGTAGCGGTGTAGGGGGCAACAAAGTTTTCAAGAATCTTGGAGGCGGCGGTCGTACGCGTGCCTTCGATGCACATATTGTCCTTTACGGCTACGGGAATACCGTCAAGGGCGCCCAGGGTCTTGCCTTCAGCGCGGCGCTTGTCGGATTCGGCAGCCTTTTGGAGGGCGCGTTCGTTCAATACGCTAATATAAGCATTCAAATTCTTGGTGGATTCAATCTTTGCGAGGGATTCTTCGGCGAGTGCCACAGCAGTCTTGCTGCCGCTGGCGAGCTTGCCACTCAATTCTTGGATGGTCTCCATTACTTTCCTCCGGACCATTTCATGATGTAGATGCCGAGTATCATGCCGATGATGCTAACCACGTTCAGCTTGATGCTAAAACCGAAGGCAAACTTGACGAGGTATAGGTCAAGGATGACCGGCTCGGGTCTGTCGAGAAAACCGATGTTGAAGTTGAAAGACGAAACGAAGAAGTTGTGGACGACATTGTTGAAGCCACCTGCGTTCATCAGTTCGCCAAGCTGACCAAAGAGCATACCGAGGCATTCACCCAGGACACCGCCAATGATCAGGCCCAACACGATAAAAACCAGTAGACGACCAAAAGTATTATTTCGATTCATGGCTGTTAATATAGAAAATTAGACCGGCGGGGCGCTACTTGATGCTCCAGTCGATGGGCTCAAGTCCTTTACTTATTAAATATTCGTTTGCCTTGCTAAAATGTTTACATCCGAAGAAGCCGCGGTAAGCCGAAAGAGGGCTCGGATGGGGGGCTGTCAAAATCAGATGGCCGCGATTTTTGGCCACGAGATCCTGTTTTTTGATGGCAAAACTGCCCCAGAGCAAAAATACCAGGTTTTCGCGGGTTTCAGATAGGCGCTTGATGATGGTGTCTGTAAACTGTTGCCAACCGATTCCGGCATGGCTTGCCGCCATATGGGCGCGGACCGTCAAGGAGGCGTTCAGCAAAAGGATTCCCTGGTGCGCCCAGCTTTCCAGGTTTCCGTGCGGGGGAGGGGTAATGCCCAGATCGTCGTGGAGTTCCTGGAAAATGTTAATCAGCGAGGGAGGCGGCTCGATTCCCATGGGTACCGAGAAGCATAGTCCGTGTGCCTGGCCCGGATTGTGGTAGGGGTCTTGCCCGATGATGACCGCTTTCACCTTGTCTACAGGGCAAAAATCGAGGGCGGCGAAGATCTTGGATCCCGGTGGATAAACCACATGGTGCTCGGCCTTTTCTTGCAGGAGTTTTTCTTTAATTTGTTTGAAATAAGGCTGCTCGAATTGGTCGGCGAGCAGTTTTAGCCAGGATTCTTCGAGTTTAACGGACATATTTAAAGTTTCCTTGCGAGTATGGCGACTTTTTCGCCGAGGGCGCGGGTGTAAAATAGGATGGCGGAATTCTTGCCCTTGGGTTTTAAACGTTTGATTTCGGCATCGGGGTCGAGTTTTACGCCGCGGAGCTTGAGCGTGATTTTGCCTATATCGTGCTCTTTGAGCATCGCGCGGACGGCGCCCGTTGCAATTTCGGTGTGGGCGAGGACCACGTAACAGGCGAATCCCGGAGCGGGGAGCGGCTTTTCGGTCGATACGTAGGCGATGCCTTCTGAAATCAGGTGCGCGTCCGGATCGTTTGCCTGAGCCGATTGGTTAAAGAGGTGGCTGCGGATAAGTACGGGCGCTGGCTCCGAGATAAACTGGCTGATTTCTCCGAGAGGCAAGTCGCTTTTGCTTGTCGCGGTGCGGTAAGTGCGGTCCTTGCCTTCGAGACTGTCGTTTCGGTCGAGTTTTTCTTGAAGGTCGTCGTCAAGGGTTTCTTCGGCGCGGTTGCGCTGTCGGCACCACTGTATAAGGGATTCTCCGTTTTTATTGACGATAACGGCCCGGACGGTGTCCGGATTCTGGGCTAGTTCTCCAAAAAGTACGAGGCATTCGCGGCAGTCGCTGTGTCCGCCTATATATATAATCTCGGTGCCGTCGGGAATTTCGGCCGGGGGATAGCCGGGCGGGAGCTTTGCCATGCCGCCCTTATAGTGCTTGCTGATTTCAACAACTTCTTCTAAGGAGGGCGTCAGGTTGCGCAGGTCTCGCTGGTTTTCGCCTTCCAGGGCACGGCGGGCGGGGTCGATGGTAAAAAAGTCCGCTTTTTGGCTGTCAGCGGAATCGTTGCCATTGGCGATTTCACGGACATCGGCACAACGCGTGTCTACATTTTTACCGAAAGCCTGCAGGTTGTAGCGGTACATGGCCAGACGATTTTCGTCCAGGTCTATGCCTGTCACTTTAAGGGCTTGGGGCAAAAAGAAGCTGTCGCCGCCCATGCCACAGCATAAATCGTTGACGGAACCTTTGCTTGGCCAGAGGTTTGCTTTCCAGCGGCCAATATCCTGGGCGGTGCTTTGCTCCAGGGCCAACTTGTCGCAGAGCAAAAATTTGTCCTTTCGCTCCGATTCACTAAAAAATTTTTCGCGGAACTTGGGAACAAGGGCCATGTAGTCCATGATGGTGGCACGTCCTTCGTTGCTGTAGCCGTCCTTGTTCAGACGGGTTGAAACTTGAAGAGCGTCCATCTTGCGGACAAAGGCTTCTTTGATAAAGTCCTGGGTTTTGTCGGATGTAAGCAGTTCCCAAATGTTCATATTTATAATGAGCTGTTTCTCTTGAGCAAAGATAATTTTATTTGCATTAGTTATATTAGAGATATGACGAATTCCTTGGATTTTATCGGTGATGTTCATGGACATTGTGATGAACTGCGGGCCCTGCTAAAAAAGTTGGGCTACGTGGAATCGAATGGCGCCTACCGTTATCCGGGGAATGAACGTACGGTGGTATTTTTGGGCGATTATGTGGATCGCGGCTTCAAGGTGCGTGATACATTGAACCTGGTGCGGGCCATGCGCGAGGCGGGAACCGCCGTTGCCCTGATGGGAAACCACGAATTCAATATGCTTTCGTTCTGGCAAAGAAATGGTGCCGGTGGTGGCCATTTCTTAAAAAAGATGAAGGATTGCTACCTTCGCGAGCACAGCTTCAATAAGATGGCGATTCATTCTCGGACGGTAAGCGATTTTGTGGGCCGCAAGCAAGAATTCTTGGATGCCCTAGAATTTATCAAGACCTTGCCGATATACTTGGAAACGGATACCTTTAGGGCTCAGCATGCCTGCTTTGACAGTGCTGCCGTGAATGCCTTAAGGCGTGAAAATATCACCTGCTTTGCCGATGGCAATTTCGACGAACTGATTGCCCGGGCTAACGACGAAGATTTTGAGTACGAAGATAGCCTTTTTGTGCCCATGAGTACCTTTTTGAAAGGCCCTGAGATGCCTTTGCCCGAAGGCGAACATTTTACCGATGCCGAGGGCGTGCGTCGCGTCAAGACACGCATTGCCTGGTGGGTGAATCCGGCAAAGGCGAGTTTTGCCGAGCTTAGTTTTCAGCCGGGTGTTTCCATGGATGTGCAGGCGGATGTTCTGCCGCAAGTACGTCAGCGGAATTATTACGGCGAACAGGAACGCCCCGTATTCTTCGGGCATTATTGGCTGACAGGTCTTCCGAAGTTGATTCGTGATAACGTGTGCTGTCTTGACTTTAGTGTAGCTGGTTACCGTGGGAACGGTCGATTGGTGGCGTACCGCTTTGATGGCGAACAGAAATTGGATGAACGTAAATTTGTGTGGGTCGAGGCCTCTACACGATGAAAAAACTCGCGTCTCTAAAATTGACAGCTGCGCTCTTGGTGGCTTTTTTGCTACTGACTTTTTGGGGTGTGTTGGCTCAGGTGAATGCGGAGTCTGCTGGGTTACCTGCATCGGTAGCGGTGGACCGTTTTTTTGATAGTTACTTCCTTTGGATTTTAGGGGTGGTTCCTCTTCCGGCCTTTAAGGGGCTGACCCTGTTGGCCGCCGTGAATGTGGTGGCGTCCATGATTTTCAGAATGCCTCGCGGATTGAAAAATGCGGGGCTTTGGTTGATGCATGTGGCCCTTTTGGTTTTACTTGTAGGTGGTGTTGCCGAAAGTGAAATCAAGCGGGAATACAATGGCTATCAGGACATATCGGTTGTCAATGCAGATCTTTCATTTTTTGCCGTTGACGATAGCCTGAAAGTTACGCCGATTGAGATCCCTAAAGATGATTACGCTTACTCGATTCATTATTATGGCCGAGTAGATAACGTCATGGGGATTGCGGTGGATTTGTACAAGGCAACCTATGATCCCTTGCGCTTTGTCCCCTATGTCTTTATGGCAATGTTTCTTTTGGGGGCGCTGTTTCATTATGCGGTAAAGGTTCGCAACAAGCAGAAGGCCTCGGCACTTAAAATGTTGCCTATCGCCGTGATGCTTACGGTTTTGCCGATGGATGCCCATGCCTCGGAGCGCCCTATTCCCATATGGGAAGCCCTGCATGGCGATACCCCAGTTTTGGTGGAATCTTCGGTACGTCCCTTTGATTCTTTTGCTCGGGGATTCCTCGATGAGCTTAGCGGCCATGTGAAGTACAGGAAACTGACGGCTGCCAATGTGGTTCGGAAAATCCTGCTGTCGCCCGAAGAGGCTAGACAGTATGCCCTTTTCAAAGTGCTCCGTAGCGATGTGTCCGTGATTCTCCACTTGCCCCAGGAAAAGCGGTATGTGAGTTATGCGGAATTGTCTCCTCTGAAGGATATCCTCAAACTTTATGCTTCGCGTCATGACGATCATCCGGCGACTGCCGAAATGCGACGGCTGTATTCCAATGTGCTGCGGTATGAGTCCGTAGCGGATCGTTCCGCTTTTTCGATTGTGGCGAAACATTCCCTGACTCACTCCGATATAAACTATCGCAGGCTTAAGGCCGAAGTGTTGTACCATTGGCTAAATCTTGCCTTGTGGGGCTTTGTGCTGGCATTGTTGGCTGGTATACTGGCGTCATTGAATGTGGTGTTTAGATCCTTAAAGCTAGATACGTTGGCGAATGTCTTGTGTATCTTTGCGACGGTAATTTTGACAGTGGTATTTGCGCTGCGCGCCTATATTGCAGGCCGCCCGCCGATGTCGAGTTTGTACGAAATCGTGCTGCTAGTGGCATTGATGCTGGTTGCTTTTGAATCGGGAGCATTTTTGTTCTGCAAGCGTCGTACTTATACCTTGATGATTCCTGTAACCTTGATGGCGGCTGCACTTCTGTTTTTTGCCAAATTTGTGCTGGAGCCGGGAGATACCTTCCAGCCGCTACCCGCTGTACTGAATTCTTCGGTGTTTTTGACGGCCCATGTGTTTACCATTGCCTTGGGCTTTGCTGCCATGATTTTGTCGGGGGTCGTGGCTCACTTGGTGCTGTATCGAAAGGCGAAAATGTCTCCGTTGTATACGCTGATGTATGGGACTCTTGTCTTGGGCATGGCGTTTACCATTCTTGGAACGCTTCTGGGTGGCGTTTGGGCTGATTTTGCCTGGGGACGTTTCTGGGGATTTGATCCCAAGGAATGCGGAGCCCTTTTCGTGATTCTTTGGGCTATTTTGACCCTCCATTTACGGGCCGGTAATCTTGTCTCGATTCGCGGTTTTGCTCTGATGAATGCATTCAATGTGATTGTTACGTTGCTTTGCTGGTTCGGGGTGAATCTTCTTGGCGTGGGCTTGCACAGTTACGGATTCCAGAGCGACTCTGTCGTTTGGCTCGCTGCGTTCGTTGTGGTTGATGTCGCCGTGATTGCGGGCTTGGTGTATCGCGCAAAGAAACTTGATTGCTGATTACTTTTTTTCTAAATTTGCACTATGCTTCAATGGGATACATTGCTTTCTGCGACGCGCTACGGGCACCCTGCTGATTTGGACCCGAACCGTTCTGATTTTCATCGTGACTACGACCGTATCGTTTTTTCGACGGCCTTTAGGCGTCTTGGACGCAAGACCCAGGTGCATCCGTTCTCGGTGAACGACCATGTGCATAGCCGCTTGACTCACAGTATCGAGGTCTCGAGCGTGGGCCGCAGCCTTGCCATTACGGTGTATCACCTCATTAAAAAGTACCTTCCTAAGTATATCAACGAATATCACTTCGGAACTATCGTGCAGTCGGCATGCTTGGCTCACGATATCGGAAACCCGCCTTTTGGCCACGCCGGTGAAGCTGCCATTCGCGAATGGTTCCGCAAGAACCGTAATTCGGCTCCGCTTCGCGACTTGAACGATACCGAAATTGCCGACTTTGAAAACTTTGACGGTAACGCCCAAGGTCACCGCATTTTGAGCAAGTTGGAATACCACTTTTTGGATGGTGGCATGCGCTTGACTTATGCGACACTTGGCGCCATGATCAAGTACCCGCAGCTTGCCAAGTTCGGTTCGCCGACAAGCTTGTTCGCGACTGAAGCAGACCTTTACCGCGTTACCGCTTATACGCTGGGCATTCCCGAAGTGGAAACGGGCAAGTGGGTGCGTCACCCGCTGGTGTATTTGATGGAAGCCGCCGATGATATTTGCTACAGCATCTTGGATGTGGAAGACGCCATTGAACTTGGCATTTTGAGCTACGGTGATGTGCGTGGCATGTTCAGCTACTTGTGCGGCCCCGATGTGGACATTGACCGCGAATTCCAGGAGAATGGCCAGAACTTCCGCGACTTCTTGAGCAGCGTGCGTGGTCTTGCGATCCAGAACTTGATTGACGATGTGGCAGTGACGTTTGTGAACAACTACGAAGCAATCATGAGTGGCGAACGCGTCAAGCATTTGACGAACCTTTCCAAGTCCGACGTGATGGAAGGAATCCGCATTGCAAAGCGCCTTGGCGTGGAACGCATTTATCCTGACCGCCGCAAGACCGAACTTGAAGTCGGTAGCTACACGACGCTTGCCACGGTGCTTGACGCCTTTATCAACGGCGTTTACGACTTCCGCTTGAACGGCAACAATTCTTACCGCGCCGACCGCATTGTGCGCCTCATTGGCCAAGCAAAAATCGGCCAGAGCGTGACTGTTGCCGAAGCTTACCATCAGGTGCTTGACTTTGTGAGCGGCATGACGGATAATTACGCGACCTATCTGGCGCGCCAGATTGGCGGCCTTGCCATGGGATACTAGTTCCCTATGGTTTGGCTGTTCGACTACGACTTGACTCTATACGGAACCGAGGAACGGTGTGTCATCAATTCGCTGGACCACCGGATTTCTCTGTTTGTGCAAAAAACGGTGGGCGGCGATTTCGAATCGGCGCACAAGATTCGTACTGATTACTTGGAACGTTTCGGAACGACGCTTGCAGGCCTCATGGCCATGAACAATACGGATCCCGACGATTTCTTCGATTTTATCCATGTGCCGGATTATTTGACTTACCCTAAGAAAGCGCCCGAAAAGTTGGCTCTGCTGCAAAGCTTGAAAGGTCCGCGATTCGTGTTTACGAACGGTCGCCACGATTGGAGCGAAGCGGGAATGGCTCACATGGGAATCGATTCGGCAATCGATGGCGTTTTTGACCTGAAACAGCTTGACTGGGTCGGTAAACCGCACGACAGCGCCTATGTAAAAATGGAAGCTTGGCTTGCGCAAAAGCTCCCGGCCATGGGACTCGAAATGCCCAAGAACAAACGCGAAATTGTGCTTTTGGATGATGGCCTCCGCAACCTGGAACCAGCTCATCGACGCGGCTGGACTACGGTTTTTGTGAATCCGACCACCGATAGCGCCCCCTATGTGGATTACCACATTCCGCACCTGATGGATTTGCGCGATATAGCCCCTACTTTATAAAATGTGTAATGTGATAAACGATACTTGGTGCTTTAGCACCTTAGTAGAGTTATCCTCTATGAGGAAATGTATAATGTTTAATCTCACATTTCTCATCCCACATCTCTCCTCTCATACCATTGTCTACTAACTAATTTTGTATTTTATTCCCGTATGAAAATTCCTGCTCTATTTACTGTTGTTTGCCTTTTGGCTGTATCTTTTGTGCAGGCAATGCCTGAACCTGCGAAACGAAACGGTTTTAGTAACATGACCGTGACCACGGAGTATTCTGAACTTTTGAAGGAAAAGAATGCCCGTAACGATTCCCTGTTGCCCGCCCTCGATGGCGACAAGGCCTTTGCCGAAGTGTTGCGCCTGAATCCGAATTTCTGGAGCCTGGGCGGGGCCCTTGATAAAGAAGAATCGGTGGTGACCAAACTCAATGCGAAAGTGATTTTTATTGACGGTATTCGTGAAGACCCTTTCTGCGAAATAGACAAGAATGCAGGCAGTACCGCTGGCGAATGGAATGTGCGGTTTGGCGTGGACTTTGTGTCTGGCGGTTCCAATACGGTGCATATTCATGTGCAGCAGTGCTTGGACTACGTGCGCGACCAGCTCGGCTACGCTATCAAGAAGGGTGACAAGGTGGTCTTTGTGCCGCCTAAGAAGGTGCTTGACAAAATCAAGGAAAGCGAAATTCCCGATGCCATTGACATCGACATGCAGCAGACGCTTTTGAAGGCTCACGAAGATGTGAACTTGACGGGCAAGTGCCCCAACAACATCGAAGCATACATTATCTTGATGGATGTCTATAACCAGGTGAAAAACCAGAAAATGGATTATGTGGTCATCAACGACCAGCTGAACAAGAAGCGCAATGGTGCGGGCCGCGTGCAGAGTTGCGCCTTTAGCCGAGAATGGAACAAGCGCTACCATGAAAGTGCCAGTTTTGAGTGCGATATCGATAATGACCGCTGTATTTACCGCCAAGAAAACGACGGCAATTCCGAGTGGCACATCAATTACGAGAATGATCGTTTCGAATACATCAACAAGAAGTTCCTGTTCTTCAACTTGAACCCGAAAAGCATCCACAAGGGCGGCAAAATGCTGGACCTTCGCCTGCTTCGCCTTTCCACGAATCTTTACCTGGAAGCTTACCTGAACCTGAAGGGGGAACCGGTGACTCTTGGCCTAATTATTGTCCCGCGTGACGGCAAGTCCATGGATGACTATAATGAGGGTGGCGATGACGAAAACGAAGGTATGATGTTTGAATAAGGGCGATTTTTAACGATTTATTCAAAATTTGGCTCCATTGAGGCTGATTTCGAAATAATCTAGATGAATGGAGTTGCCGAAACGGTTAAATAATATATATTTAGAACGGATAGATTTTCAAGGAGAATTTTATGAACAAGTTTGTCAAGGCTTCCCTTGTTGCGGCACTTCTTGCTGCACCTCTTATGGCCGACGAAGAATTCGGCGGTATCGGTGTGACTATTTATCAGATCGGTGACGGTGTCAAGGTTGCCGAAGTGATTCCGGGAACTCCCGCTGCAGAAACCAAGCTCCAGGCTGGTGACGTGATTACGGCTGTTGACGGCGTGAGCCTCAAGGGTAACGATATTGAACAGTCCAAGTCCATGCTTCGCGGTACGGTGAACAAACCGCTTGAAATCACGTATGTGAGCGAAGGCGAAACTTATTCTACCATCATCCGTCGCGCCCAGATTACCGTGAAGGATCTGGAAAGCGCCAAGGTGGAATCTTGGTACAACAAGGCTGAGTTCAACGCTCAGGAACTTGAAACTTATGCAAGCGCAACCGAAGGCAACAACAAGCAGTTGGTGGCCGTGCTCCAACAGGGATCGCTGGTTGCGTCCGACAAGAACGTGAAAGCCACGAACTTGAACGGCATTTACATTGAACGCGTCAACGAATTTGCTCCCAAGGCTCCCAAGCAGCAGCTGTCCAAGCAGTCTTCTTCTAGCCTCAAGGGCTTTACCCGCAAGGCAATCAGCTTCGATCTGAAGTCTGCAGGTCCTGCTGTCATTACCATCCTGAATTCCGATGGTGCTGAAGTGGCAGTTCTCCGCGCTGAAAATGCTCAGCCGGGCTTCAATACGCTTCGCTGGAATGGTGAAAATATTCCGAGCGGCCGTTACCTTGTTCGTATTGACCATAACGGCTCTGTCTCTGGCAAGAACGCCGTGCTCAAGTAATTCGAACGCTGCACGTTTTTCTTACAACCTCCGACAAAATCGGGGGTTTCTTTTTTTGCATTTTTCTAAATTATCGCCAACGTGATTTTATCTGGAACCCATCGTATTCTGTGGGCTTTTTTGGCATTATGGATTTTTGCCATCGCCGCTCCGGCCGCCTTCGGCCAGGAGATGACTCGCTTTGAACTCGAAGAGCGTGTGCAAGAAGAAGAGGATACGACTGAAGTCGACTGGATGAACGATACCACCGGTGTAGACACCATTGAATATCGTGCGGTGGACTTGGTTTACGATGTAGATAAATCCACCTTTAACTTGAATAACAGCGCCCAGCTCAAGTACCGTTCGGCGACCCTGGATGCCGATACCATTTTGTTCGACCAAGAAAACAGTATCTTGGCGGCGACGGGCGACCCCATATTGCGCGAAACCAAGAATCCCTCTCTTTCGGGCATGCGGCTCAAGTACAACATGAAAAGCCGCATCGGAGAAATCTATTACGCTACGACTTATCAAGACAACCAGCAGTTGAACGGTATGGAAGTACGCAGGTTGCCGGACCAACGAATTCAGATTGCCCGCGGTGACTTCAGTACCTGTAACGATTCCACTCACCAGCACTTCTATTTCTACGGACGGCGCATGGTGGTGAAACCTAAAGAGACGATTACGGCGCGCCCGGTGGTGCTGAACATTGCCGATGTGCCTGTGGCGGTGCTGCCTATGATTGTGGCTCCTTTGAAGAGCGGACGCAAGTCGGGTCTTTTGACTCCCAAGTTCGGCGGTGACCAGAAGCAGGGTTACTACATGAGTAACTTGGGCTTCTATTATGCAGCAAACGATTATTGGGATGCAACGGTCAAGGGCGACATTATCGAAGGTGACGAAGCTCGTTTCGAACGCTCGACTTTGACCGGTGAAGTGCGTTATAAAAAGCGTTATGTGCTCGACGGAAACTTGTCGTACACGGCGTATCTCGAAGAATTTGACATGGCCAACAGCGGCTACGACATACGCTTTACGCATAACCAGAACCTGACGCCCGATGGCAAGCAGACGTTGAGTGGCTCCGGCTCTTTTGTCAGTAGCCAGAGTATTCGTAAGGACAAGGCTCTTGATGCTGAAACCATCTTGAACCAGCAGGCGAATGCCCAGTTGACTTACTCGGGCCGGTTCGGTACGAACAAGAGCCTTACGGTGAAGGCCCGCCAGAGCCACAACTTGGTGACGGACATGATGGAACGCGAAATTCCGGATATCCAGTATCGCATGAGTGGCCAGCTCTTTACCTTTGAACTGGATGAAGATGAAGAAGCTTACGAAGATGGTTCCTTCATCAGTTACCTGGAAAAGTTCAACTACAACTTTAACAACCGCTTCAACTATTACACCAAGCGTGCTCGCGATACGGTGAACGCGGTGGATACGACGGCGGAATACGTGGGTTACACGGGTACTTACTCCTTGGATTATTCCACCTCGATTTTCGATGTCATTAACTTGACGCCGAGAGCAAGCTTTACGGGCTACTGGACGGGAACCGGCTGGATTAATCCCGAAGATTCCCTTAAGTACCGCAAGCGTTACATGAGCCTTGATCCTGAACATGACGAGTATGGTCAAGTCGCATACAACCACAATTATAGCATTACCGCCGATACGAAACTTTATGGTATCTGGGTTCCTGAAATTGGCCGGTTTACAGGCGCAAGGCATGTGCTTTCTCCGAGTGTTTCTTACACTTACGCTCCTGAAATCGATACGGTGAAAAAGTTTGCGCCGCATCCGCTGTTGGGACAGGCTCCATACCAGATCAAACAGAAAACGGTGGGCTTCGGGCTTAACAACGACTTTGATATCAAGTACCTGAAGGTGGTGGGCCATGCGGCCGATACGACCAAGGGCGAAGATGGTCGCGCGGTAGAAGACCAGTATGGCACAAGGCGCCTTTTGACGACACGTCATAACGTGTCCTATAACTTTGCCGCAGATTCCCTGCAGTTCTCGGATATCACGTCTTCGTTCGGTTTCCAGATTCTGCCTGATTACCTTTTCACCATCAATACTCGTCATAGCGTGTACCACAAGTTCACCGAGGATCCGAATAAGGTGCAGGTACCCGAGTTGATTTACTGGGGCTATGATTTCTCGAAGCGCTTTAACTGGAGTGGAGAATTTAACGGAGGTCTGCCATCGCAGATGGGCAAGTACGAAATGCTCAAGTGGACCTTTGGCTTCGATTACAGCTACAGCTTTAGCAGTTCCAGAGTTGCTCGCGATTTGTTCCAGGACCGTGTAACCCATTCGACGGGTATCAGCGCCAGCTTGCAACCTACCAAGAACTGGGAAATGACCTATAGCACTCGCTACAACTACAATGAAGGTCGCTTCGTGACTCACAGCTTTACTTTTAACCGTGTGCTGCATTGCTGGCAACTTGACTTTAGCTGGACTCCCACAGGTCCTGCCGCTGGTTGGAGTTTCTCGATTTACGTGAGGGATTTGCCGGATATCAAGCTTAATGCGGGTAGTACGGAGACTAATTAGATGTGTGATGAGAGATTTGAGATGGGTAAAACAAAAGTGATTTTAGCGAGCGGGTCTCCGCGACGCAGAGAAATCCTGCAACTGATCGGCGTAGATTTCGAGGTGGTGGTTTCGAACGAAGAAGAAAAACCCGTTTCTACAAATCCGCTGGATTTCCCGATAGAAAATGCATCCATCAAGGCGCAGGCCGTTTCGCGCAAGATGCCGTCTGAAATCGTGCTTGGCTTTGACACTTTGGTGTTCTTGGACGGCAAGCCTCTGGGCAAGCCCCATACCGAGGCGGAAGCTCTTGAAATGCTAAGAAGCCTAAACGGAAGGTCGCACAAAGTAATTACCGGCGTGGCCATTGCCCATGGCGGACAAATTATTAAAGCGGAATGTGAAGAAACTGAGGTGGTTTTTAGAAATTGCTCCAGTCAAGAGCTCGAAAAATATGTAAATTCTAAGGACCCGATGGATAAGGCCGGTGCTTATGGAATTCAGACCGGTGGCGCAAGGCTTATCAAGGAAATTCGGGGGTGCTACTACAACGTGGTGGGTTTGCCTGTGGCACGGATGCTCGGGATGTTGGAAGATTTGAAGGTAGAGGTATAATGTCTATTCAGCCAGAAGAAATGCTGCCCGAAGAAAAGTTGGGTGACTTTATTGCAAGAGTCCGCGCTGCTCGCGGAATGACTATTGAACAGCTTTCTGATGAAATCAAGCTTGGTGTTTCCTATGTGAAGGCTATTGAAGCCAGTGATTGGAAGGTTTTCCCGGTTGCAGCTTATGTGCGTGGTTACCTGCGTTCCATTGGCCATAAGCTCAATATGGATGTAGATCAGATGCTGAGGGCCTATAGCGCCGAATGCGGTGGTCCTTCTAGGCCATTTTTTGAAGCAAAATCTTCTGAAAAAATCAAGCTGTCTCCCTTGAAGGAAGATGAAATCAAGAAGAAGAGCTATGCCGTTCCGGTAGTTATTGTCATTCTCGTACTGGCATTCCTAGTCGCTTCTCATTTCTTGGATTTGGAATCTATTGCGACGAAGCAGGCTCAGGATTCCCAGCCGGCAGAAAAGACTCCGGTGGCTCAGGAAGAATCTGTTGGCACCCAGGAAATTCCCGATGGTGCAGAGGCTGTTCCGGTGGATTCGTTGGTTGCTGTTGATTCGACGGCTGCAAAGGATTCTTCTGTGAAGGATACTGCCAAGAAGGCTGATGCGACGGTTAGCCAGGCTGTTGTAGACGAAGCGGTGAAGAAGTCTGATCTGCCTGCTTCTGCTACGATTTTCATTTCGTCTGATTCCAAGAAGGATGAAAAGGCTGCAGAAAAGGATGCCCCGAAAACCAACAAGACGAATTTCGTGTTGATCGGTTCTGGCGAATCCCTTTCTTGGGTGGGCCTCAAGCGTCGTGAAGATGCAAATGAATTCCTGAAGGAAGCCAATATTTCTAGAGCAGGTGTCCGTATGGTCTATAATACGAGCGACACCTTGTGCGTGACAATCGGTGATCCGACTGCTATCGCCAAGATGCTCTTGAATGGCGTGGAAACTCCGCTGCCCGAAATGAAGTTTGGCCGTGTGACACGCTTCCGCGTGTACGGCGGTAAAATCGTAAAGTAAAGGTTCAATATGCGTAGCACGAATCTCACTCGCAAGACTGGCGAAACCGATATCGCTCTTTCTTTAAATCTAGACGATTCTACGCCCGGTAAGATTGATTCCGGTAACGGCTTTCTCGACCACATGCTTAATTTGTTCCAAATTCACGGTGGAATCCACCTGGATTTGACTTGCAAGGGTGATGTCTATGTGGATATGCACCATAGCATGGAAGACATTGCCATTGTGCTTGGTCAGGCCCTGGTGGAATGCCTTGGTGACAAGAAGGGAATCGAACGCTACGGCTTTTACTTTGTACCCATGGACGAGGCTTTAAGCCGCGTGTGCATCGACTTTAGCAACCGCATCGGTTTTGTTTGGAACGTGAAGCTCCCGGCTGCCATGGCAGGCGGAATCGAAGCGAGCATGTTCGAACACTTCTTCAAGAGCCTTTGCGAAAATGCCCGCATGAACTTGCATGTGGAACTGTTCTACGGCAATGATAACCACCATTGCCTGGAATCGATCTTCAAGGCTTTTGCTCGCGCTGTGGCTATGGCGATTGCCCCGAGCCGTAACGTGAAGGGCATTCCCAGCAGCAAGGGCGTGCTTTAATAATTAAAGCTTAGGTACTCTGACTTTGTCGCCGGCGTTCAAGTGCTCCAGCATGACGCCGGCGTTTACTGATTGTAGGGCCGAGAGAACGTAGAAGCGGGGAAGTCCCTGGACTCCGGCGCCGTAGGTGCGCTTCAGCAGCTTGAACAGGTCGTCGCCGTCGTTTGCGACGACCGTTTTGTATAGGCTTGCGTTGCTGGGATCGGACTGCAGCTTGGAAAGGGCTGTGGAGAACCGGTCTGCAAAAAGTTCGGCGGAATTGTCTGCCTTGGGGGCACTTGCCTGTTTTGCTCCCGCGGACTTGCCTGCGTGGTTCGCCTTCGGGGTAGCGTCTTTTTTGCCCGTGACAGAGCCCGGCAGTTTGAAAATAGGGGCGTCAAACACATTCATGTTGATTTTGGCTTCGGCGTCTGCGCCCTTTTTAATGGGCTCCAGGGCCAAAATAGAGTCCAGCGAGGCGATGTAGGCGCTGTCGGGCCACTCGGTAAGGGGCATTTTCTGGTCGGTAACGATAATCTTTGCGACGGGGCTGTCGTTGCCGCAGCCCACCAAAAGTACGGGAATAACTGTAAAAAATGCCTTAAAAATTCTGTTCATGCTCCCAAAAATACTATTTCCCTTGCCAAAATGGCCGAATTCTTCTAAATTTAGGCTCTCAAAATTAACTGCTTCAATAGGAAGTTTAAAAATGAAAGAAGGTATCCACCCTAACTATCAACCGGTCGTGTTCGTCGATGCGAATACGGGTAAAGAATACATCACCCGCTCCACGAAGTCTTCCGCCGAAAAGAAGACTATCGATGGTGTTGAATATAGCGTAATTTCTCTCGAAATTACGGCTGATACTCATCCGTTCTGGACGGGTAAGCAGCATCGCGTGGATACGGCTGGCCGTATCGACCGCTTCAACAAGCGTTTCTCTGGCAACATTACTGGTGCCAAGCGCAAGACTCGCAAGGCTGTTCCGGCCAAGGCTGAAGACGCTGAATAATTACAGATAAATGAATTGGCTCCCTGTTAAAAGGGAGCCTTTTCTCAAAAAAGGACTCTTATGAAAAAGCAACTCTTTATTGGTGCAGCCGCTCTCGTGGCTATGGCTATGACCGGTTGCCAGAAGACTGGTACTATCGAAGGTGTCGTTCTTGATCCGTTTACCGGCAAGGCCGTGGAAATGCCCACCGTTTGGATGGATTCCACCATTTTCGGAACCCAGAACCCCAAGTACCCCTACAAGGCTGACCTTCAGCAGGGTAAGTTCAAGTTCGAAAAGGTGCCCGTTGGTAACTACCTGATCAAGGCTCGTCGCTCCAAGTATATTCTCGGCCAGCAGAACATTACTACCGACGAAAAGAACCCGAACCTCTCTGTGACCCTGTACGAATACAGTGACCAGATCAAGCCGGGTCTCTACAAGAGCGGTACGACTGAAGGTCCTGAAAAGATTGATAACCAGTGGGTTGTCTACTCTACCAGCTGCAAGGAATCTGTTGCCGGCTACCGTTTGACCATGCCGATTGCTACCGATGCTGCTAAGGTTCCGGGCAAGAAGGCCGACAAAAAGAAGAAGAAGGCTGACAAGGGTGCCAAGGTTTCTAACCTCCCGGCTCCGTTGGCTATGGGCGCTGCCATCAACGTGTTCTACGTGAATGCTAGCTCCGTGACTTCTCCGCTGGTCGCCACCACTTACCCCGCCGTCGAAGGCAAGGTCGCAGACCACTCCGACTGCCAGGGCTTCGGTGCTGACGAAAAGACCGGTCTCTTTGTCAACAAGGACAAGGGCACTGCTCTGAACGTGGAATACAAGGCTGAAAACTTGTTCCAGATTACGGGTAACCTCCCGGCTGGCAAGCAGATTCTCCAGCTGTCTCAGGATGGCAAGACTCTGCAGACCTACTACTTCATGGTTAAGTAATTTTGCGGCATAGGGCTTTGCCCTATACTGTTGAATTTTGCGAAAGGCTCCGCTTTTGGCGGGGCCTTTTGCCTTGTGTAAAGAATTCCTTTGTTGCGATTTCGGGGCGTTTTGTGTAGATTTAGGGTATGGGATTACGAATGGGTAAATTTGGCTTGGTGTCTTTGGCGGCAATCGCTTTGTGCGCCTGTGAAGATAGTTCGAGTAATGCAACTGAACCGGTGCCGGAAAAGATTGAAGGGGCTACTGATGTTTCGCAGCATGGTATTGATCTTGGCGATTATCTTTCTTCATCTGCGATTGAACTTCCGCTTTCATCCGGCTCGAATGTACTCGTTTCTTCGGATTCGGAACAGCCGATTTCTTCTGATGATACAGAAATGTCGTCGGGCGGTGTGATGCCGAAATCGTCTTCGTCGAGAATTGTTCCGGATTTGTCTTCGGATTCGAGGCCGCCGCGTTCCTCGTCTTCCAAGATGGAACCCCCTCCGGAATCTTCTTCTAGCAAAGGCCCTGTGCCTCATTTTAGCTTCTATAACGGCGCCGACATTTCGACGGTGCAGGAATACGAGCGCTGGGGTGCCAAATTCTACGATGTCGACGGCTCCGAAAAAGACATCTTTACGCTCCTGAAAGACCACGGATTCAATGCGATTCGCTTGAAGACTTTCGTGAGTCCGAAGGCGCAGTATGGTTATGCCGCATCGGGTTGCGATCACGATGCCGAAGCTTACGCCGACAAGGATCATATTATTGCTTATGCCAAGAAAATCAAGGCGGCTGGCATGGCCTTCTTGCTAGACATTCATTACAGTGACAACTGGGCTGATCCGGGCAAGCAGATTATCCCGAGCCGCTGGCGTAATGTAAAAAGCTCCGATGCCATGGCGGATTCCGTATACAACTATACATATGATTTGATCAATTCGCTAAAGCAGCTGAATGCGACGCCGGAAATGGTGCAAATCGGTAACGAAACCACGCCGGGCATTTTGATTCATGTGCCGAACAGCAAAACAGATTGCTGGGGCAACGGGGTAGACAAGGCATCTACTGCAATCAATGGCGATATGGGTACAAGTGCCGGCAAGGCCAATGCGGGCAAGTACTTTAAGGCGGGCATTCGCGCCGTCAAGGCGGTGTCGCAAAACATCAAGACGGTTCTTCATATCGAAAGCATTCGCAAGACGAGTACGGTCGATTGGTGGATGAATGAAATCTTCAAGAACCAGAAGGTTCCTGCCGACGTGATGGGATTTTCGGCATACACTGCTTACGGTGATGACAAACCGGACAAGTGGAATAGTTTGTTCAAAAGTTTGGCTTCGACTTATTCGAACTTGGAATTTATCGTTGCCGAATATAATGGTGGCGAATCGGATAACACCTATTCTTACGATGGCTCGCGCAAGAAGGCTGTAGATATGGTTCGCGGGCTAGACCGCTGGATTGGAGCCTTTTTCTGGGAACCTACTTTGAGCGGAGCCTGGGGGCCAGCGCTTTTTGACTGGGATGGCCCGAACATGAAGGCCAATAAGAAGGCTTTTGACGAGTACAAGGTGGAGTTTTAAGCGACACCATTGAGCCTTTTTTCTAAATTCAAAGTATGAATATTGAAGACTGGCGCAACCGTATTGATGAACTGAACGATGAACTGATTGCCCTTTTGAACAAGAGGGCGAGTTTCGCAGTGGAAATTGGTAAAATCAAAAAGCAAAAGGGGCTCCCCGTGCTTGATGCTGCGCGCGAAGAGGCTGTTTTGAACGGGGTCGCCGAAAAGGCGAAAAAGGCGAATGGCCCTCTGCCACCGGAATCTTTCAAGAATATTTTCAGAACCATTATTGACGAAACTTGCAAGGTAGAAGAATAATGCGGATCACCTTCGTTGGCTTTGGACTTTTGGCAAGTTCGGTAGCCGCTGCCATTAAACAGGCGAAGTTGCCTACGGTGGTGCGTGCGGTGAGTAGCCCGGCAACGCTTGCACGTGCAAAAGAACTGGGGCTTGCCGATGAATTTTACGGCTACGACGAAATCAAGGACTGGGTTCCCGGTTCCGATGTGATTTTGCTTTGCGCCCCGATTCTCCATATTTTAAAAACCATCGAAAACTTGTCGCAGATGGATTTGTCGCTGCTGGAAGCTCAAAAGCAGATTCTGGTGAGCGATATCGGATCGACCAAGGTGGAAATTTGCAAGGCGGGCGCCAAGCTCCCGAAGCCGTTTGTGTTTGTGGGTAGCCACCCCATGGCAGGTTCCGAAAAGCGTACGCTCGAATACAACGATCCTTCGATTTTTGAAAATGCTTACTGGTTCGTTTGTCCGCCCGAAGGCGTAGACGAATCGGTGTACAAGCCGCTCTTGAACTTGATTTCGTTTGTGGGCGCAAATGCCGTGGTGTTCCCGCCGGAACATCATGACCGCACCATGGCCTGGGTGTCGCACATGCCGCAGATGCTTTCGTCGACGCTGGCGGCGAGCATGCCCGAACGCCTGGTAAAGCCCAACTACCAGCATTACGCTGGCCGCGCCTTTAGAGACATGACGCGCATTGCCGCTTCTGGCTGGAACATGTGGCACGATATCGCCGTCACGAACCGCGACCAGACCGTGCTTGCGCTTAAAGAAGTTCGTGCCGGAATCGACAAGACGGTGGAGGCCATGGAAAGCCTGAAGGTGGTTTGCGACGGCAAGCCCGCCGCTGATGACCATTCTGCCGAATTGGAAACCGTCTTTAAGGCCGGTAACGATGGCCGCGCCAGCCTGTTTGCGCCGGGTCGCAATGCTGCAGCCGCCTTCTCTGAAATTACGGTGCCCCTGAAAGATGTGCCGGGTGCGCTGTTGCAGGTGCTGCAGCCCCTTGCCGACAACAATTTGAACATTCGCGATATTGAACTGATGAAAGTCCGCGAAAATATTGCAGGCACTTTGCTGCTTGCGTTTAAGACCCCTGAAGAGGCCCGCCGTGCCATGCAGATTCTGTTGCAGCTTGGTTACGACGTAAAGGAACGCTAATGGAATTTGTTTTAAACCCCGACCGCGAACGCATGGAGCTTGCGCTGGTGATGGCGCTGCTTGTAAACGGTCGTACCGTTTTTGAAGATTTTTCTTTTGCCGCAGGTGTAGAACCTTTTGCAGAGGCTCTCAAGGATTTTGGCCTGAATTATACGCAACAAGGCCATCAGCTGGTGCTGGAAGGCAAGGGCTTTCAGTATGCGCTCCCGAGCATGCTTCCCATAGATATGAGCGAATCGCGTTGCGTGATGCTTTGGACGCTTGCTTCTAAGGATGTCGACCAGATTTATACCTTTGCTGCCGAAAATGACGAGGCGGGTGTTGCTCAGGTGGCAAGTGCCAAGGAACTTTTGCAGAAGTATTTCAAGGTAAAGCCTGTCGACGATGAACCGGCGAAGTTTACGTTTACTTTTGTTGCTGAAGATCCGGCCATCAAGAAGGATTCTCTCGGCAACGTGGCAACCGTGATGCGCAACCGCTTACTGTTGCGTACGCTCATTCGTGGCGAATACCTGTCCTTCGAAGAAAAGGGCTCGGTACATGATCAGTGGACTAAAATGCTCATGTACTTTGGCGTTTCGCTGAAATATGAATCCCGAGGCATGGAACAGTTGACGGAACTGGAACGCCGCATGATGATGGCTCGCGGTCAAAAGATTGAACGAACCCAGTTTACTGAAATTTCTGAAACGCCGGTGATTACGGGCCGTGACTATTACGTTCCGGGTGATACCACCGAAGCCATGGCCTTGGCGCTGCTTGCTACGATTGCGGGCATTCCCAAGAATACAGAAGTAGCCCTCAAGAATGTGGATTTGAACAGTTCCCGTGCGGGCGCACTCACTTGCCTTAAGCGCATGGGCGGCAATTTTGAAACGGTGAGCCGTCGCGAACGTTTTGGCGATGTCTATGGCGATGTCATGGTGTATCCGTTGGCCTCGGGCAAGCGCCTGCAGGGTCGTCGTTTCTCGGAAGATACCATTGCGACGGGCATCGAGGAATACCCCTTCTTGGCGGTAGCAGCTTGCTTTGCCGAAGGCGAAACCATTTTGCGCATTCCCAAGGAACTGCGTAAGGATATGCGCCCCACCAATGAAGCCTTGGCCGAAAACTTGCGCAAGACGGGCGCCGAAGTGGGTGTCTACGATGACGGCCTTGTGATTCGCGGGCTTGAAACGATTGTGAACGGAAGCGACTTCGACGGCGGAAGTGTGCCGCAGAATGGCCTTGCGCTTTCGGTGCTTTCGATTGCACTTGAAAATGACGAACCGGTGGCTAATTCCGAACTGGTCGATGCCACTTACCCGGGCGTACTGCAAAAGTTGAATCAGCTGCTGGAACAGGCTTCAGCAAAGCCGGAGGAAACCTAAGATGAAGAAGAATGGAAAAATGAATTTCCAGACTATTGGCATCGTGGGCTGGAAAGACAAGAATCCGGATTTGGCGCTTGCGCTTGACATGATTTCCAAGTGGGCGGTAGAGCATCCGCAAGTCACCTTCTGCGTTCTGGATAACCTGAAGGATTTGGCGCATAAGCCCATCAAGGTGGTCAAGGAAAATACGCTTTGCAAAGCGGACTTGCTCTTGGCCATTGGCGGTGACGGTACGGTGCTTTCGGCGGCGCATATGGCGCTCGGGCACGACACGCCCATTCTGGGCGTGAACGCGGGTCGTGTGGGATTTTTGGCTGAGACTCGTGTTGAAGGCCTTTCGCAGACTTTGGATAGCTTGCTTGCTGGCGACTTTTCGACCCGCGAGCGCATGATGATTGACGCGGTAGTCTACCACGGTAAAAAGCAGATTGCCAAGCAGACGGTGCTAAACGAGGTGCACGTTCGTGCGCACGCGCCCGAGCGCATGGTGAATGTGAGCGTGACTTACAATGGAACTGCTCTGACGGATTACTGGGCCGATTCCGTGCTCGTTTCGACTCCGACTGGCTCTACTGCCTACAACCTGGCGGCTGGTGGCCCGATCATTCACCCGGCAACGCCTGCAGTGGTGTTGACTCCGGTGGCGGCGAGCAGCCTTTCGGTGCGCCCGCTGGTGCTTTCGCTTTCGTCCAAGAAACTTCAGATGAAATCGGCTGTCGATGGCCCGCTTGACCTGGTGTTCGATGGCCGTACCACGATTGTCTTGAAGCCGAACGATGTGCTGACTCTTGCTGAAAGCAAGTCGGTGACGACGTTTATTCGCTTGCGCCATACGGGTTTTGTGGGCGCGCTTCGCGAAAAGCTTGGTTGGACGGGAAAACCGAGGCAGGTTTAAACTAATGAACAATGAAAAATGAGTAATGAGAAATGAAGGTAAATAAAATCACATTTGCTTTTGCGTGTTTCCTCTGCATGATTTTTTTGTTGTTTGCAGGTTGCGCAGGCAGCCAAGGCGGCGATGATGCTTCGGGTGATGCGAGCATGAAGGATGCTCCGTGTCAGGAATGCGGAACTCGTGGCGATATCGAACTCAAGATTTCAAACGAAAAGACCTACCGCGAATGGAACAAGAAGGCTTACAGCCGCATGGATTCCTCGGCGGTATGGGGCGTTTTCCCGGCGCTTTCGGTCAAGGCCGACCGCCCTGAAAAATGCAAGTTCTGCCACAGCTATAGTGCAGACGCCCTGGATTTTGACCTAGCCCGCGTCGAAGATTCCCTGATGGTCAAAGCGTTCCCCAAGATGCGCCGCGAACTCATGCTCCCGGGCATGCGCCTGCCCGATGCGGATTCCGCTTACGTTGATAGCCTTTCCAAGCTGCTTTTGAATTCGGTCTTTGCCGATGGTAAAAAGTTGAGCGATATGAGCCCGTGGCTGGAACGCGACGGGGTAGAGCAGGATATTTCCCGCGAACTTTCCAAGGACTTCAAGAACTTGCTGAATGCTTTAGCTAGCCGCTACGAATTGCGCTATGTGTCGATTCCGGTAGTGCTGAATGTGCGCATGGATACCGACCTCGGCAAGAGTGGCGGTTACACCTGGCAAACGCTCTGGACGCTTTGGGATGCCCGCTACGGGGAGCTCGTGTTCCTTGTGTATTCGGAATTTACCGCTGCGACCACCAGCCGCGTGGCGCCCGAAAAAGAATGGGCGGAACCTTTTGCGTCCCGCCTCTGGAAAATGCTCTCGACTGACTTAAGTAAACTCGAAAATCATTAAAGCAAAAGCCCGGTTGACCGGGCTTTACTTTTATTTTTTCTTCTTTTTCTTCTTGTCCTTGGGCGGCGTGTAGTTGGAACCTACCTGGCCGCCGTTGTTTTGTCTGCGGGCCATGTCGCCAACCTTCTTGAACATTTCCTTCATGGTCTCGTACTGCTTGAGCACGGCGTTCACGCGACCGATTTCGGTGCCGGAACCCTTGGCCACGCGAGCCTTGCGGCTGCCGTCCAAAATATCAGGCTTCTTGCGTTCCTTCGGGGTCATGGAGCTGAGCACGGCTTCTACGTAAACCAGTTCCTTTTCGTCAATCTGGTCGATGGGGAGCTTGTTCAGACCCGGAATCAGGCTCAGAATGTCCTTGATGCGGCCGAGCTTCTTGATAGTACGCAACTGGTTCAAGAAATCGTTCAGGTCGAAGGTGTTGTTGAGAATCTTCTTCTTCAGGTCCTTGGCGTCTTTTTCGTCGATGACCTGCTGGGCTTTTTCCACGAGGGAGACCACGTCGCCCATGCCGAGGATTCGGCTGGCCATACGGTCGGGGTGGAAAAGTTCAATATCCGAAAGTTTTTCGCCGACACCGATAAAGCAGATAGGCACGCCCGTCATCTTCTTGATGGAAAGCGCTGCACCGCCGCGGGTGTCGCCATCCATCTTGGAAAGGCACACGCCCGTAAACGAGAGACGCTGCCAGAAGGTTTCGGCTACGTTCACAGCTTCCTGACCGATCATGGCGTCGGCCACGAACAGGATTTCGTCGGGGTGAACAGCTTCCTTGGCCTTTTCGAGTTCCTGCATCAACTCTTCGTCGATTTGCAAGCGGCCTGCGGTATCGTAAATGACTAAATCAAAACCGTTGTCCTTGGCGTACTGGTAACCGTGCTTGATGATTTCCACCGGATCGCCCTGGCCTTCGTCGTAAACGGGGATGCCGATGGACTTGCCG
>JAEEGH010001883.1_pt1 | contig 58674 bp, 52 predicted proteins | sample 9134181 | NCBI WGS metagenome assembly JAEEGH01 (sample SAMN16246544, study PRJNA631951) | gut metagenome | biome: gut microbiome; feature: rumen; material: DP-attached | host: Bos | place: Iran: Karaj | collected 2018-10
CAGCTGCAAGCCATTCAGTGTCTGAGACTTGGAACGGATGATGGCGACGACTCCTTCCGTCGTTCCACGATAGGCTATTTTCTCATACACAGCAGGTGTCACCAGTACAGCATCTTGTGGTATATTGTCTTGATACAATTCAGGACATACGAAGAGGGTCACTATTTCATAGCCACCCTCCATACAGTGCTGTAGTTCACGCTTCCCCTCCACCACAAACACACCCTGTTTGCGACGCTCCGAGGATTTCTGTTGCAGCAGCATCAGTTGTTTAATCCTCAGATTCTGCATACTCGATATTGTATCTCCTATCATGCCTGCAAAATTATAAAGAAATGAGAAGAAATCCAAATATATTGTTTACTACCAAGACACAACGACTTTTTTGCCACGATGGATATATAAGCCTTTCTTAGTGGGTCTTCCAATAAGTTTATGACCACTCATGTCGTACCACGCATCATCCATCAAACCTCTTATATCAGTAATTGTCTTGATTTCCGTGGGTTTTGAGCCGTCAACCCATTCGAAATAACTGAAGAAATTAGTTGATAACCCCATCAAGAACTTACTGCCTGAGTTAAGATGGTCGCTATCACTAAAGGTGTCGTCGATGCGATATATGTCATTTTCACCATCGGGATGGGCATCGTGGAAGGCAAGATAATTGCCGTAGGGCACCACCATATCACCCTTCGAGTGTGCAAACTGTATGCGGTGCTGGGGTTGCCATCCAGTGCAGACATTGTTAGCCTCCATAACATAGCGCAAGTCATCATAGGCATCGCCCGTCAAGGTTGGTGTACTGTTGAAGTTGGCAGAATTCTTCAGATAGTTGTAGAATCCAGGGGTGAAAATTTTATCGAGATGAGCCCACGCTACAGTCTCTGTACCCCATATCATACCTGGTACCTCTTGCTTGAAAAACATCTCATTCATATTAGCCGGTGCTGGATAGGTCTTTTCTCCTATGGTGACTGATCCATCGTCTATCTGCGCAAGCCACGCCTTGTTGATGTCATCTGTGCTCATGTTTTTGCTATTCAACCAATCCAAGATACCTGTGTCCAAGAACGATTGTGCCAAGTAGTCGTTGAGAGAGTGACTGGACATAGCGGGGTCGCTGACAATCATGCCATTCATAATCATTGGAAGGACGACAGGCATGGTAGCCTGTTCTTGACGGTGGTTAGTGGTCGTGCCATAGCTGGTACCGTCGTCATCCATGTAGTAACGCATGGTGGCAATAAGATCATAGGGACCGTCACCGCATATGGTGCCGCGGAAATGCAACTGGTCGCTGAGGTTGTTCTTTTCGATATAGCGTTGAACGGCAAGAGCCACTGCACCACCTTGCGAATAGCCAATGTTGAAGCAACGCCAATTGTCTTTCAGCGGCAGCGTGTTGTTTGCTCCGTTAAGTTTACCATAAAGCTCCAGCCCGTAGGTTACCGCCTGAATGACCTGCTGTGCTGTTATCTCCTCAACAAGATAGGGATGCGTCTTGTCACTCGACACACCATAACCCTCATAGTCTGGCATAATGACGATGCTACGCTTGACGATGGATTTGTAGGGATTTTGTTCTTCGTAAGGATAGCCCTCGAATAAGGGAGCGAGAACAACAAAGTCGGCAGACGAGGTCGTATAGCTGGTGGGGCACTGCGAATTAGAGGTGACCGTATAGTGACTGTATATGTGTACAGACTCGATGGCATCACCCTCCTCTGGCTCTTTTGGTGTCCAGCATGCCAACAATGACGAGAGCACAATAGGCTCCCCTGTCACGCTAGTCGTTGGGTAGTTGAACTTGTAGACCATTCTGTTTCCCAGCGTCGTTATATATGGTTCCAACTCTGTTGAAGGCACTGGAGCTTGTGCCCATGTACCCTGTACGACTACGCACAACAGTAACACTACATAATATAAAGAATACTTTTTCATTGTCTTATTCTATAGATGCCTGCAAAATTACAAAGAAGTGAGTAAAAAACCAAATGTTTTATTTTACTTTCTTCATAAACAATTCTAATATTAACGACTGATGATTTGAAATCGAATAAAAATGATTAACTTTGCCGCATCGAAACAACGAAAGGTTAACTGATGGCTTGGAAACGGAAATATCGATGTAAGGTATGTGGGTATGAGGCTGAGGTGTATGAGGGGCATGGCTTGTTCCGTCAACAAATCATAGCAATGTCGTGCCCAGAATGTAAGACGATTCAGAATATCGTTGTGGGAGGAATCATAGCCGATGTGGCACCATCCTATAGAAGCGAGGCTGGTCGACTGTGCTTGCAATGTGGCAGTGACCAAATTAGAAGATGGGATTTGCGGACCTGTCCCAAATGTCAGGGAGAAATGACAGATACTGGAGAAAAGGAGTTCTGGACGTGATATTATTTTGAGGATTTAAGATGTGTGCAATGTGTGAGAAGGAAGTCGTACACGAAATCGAAATCCTCTGTGTTGACGTAGACCCGATTCTTCTCAAAGCGCTCGTTTACCTTTATGAGATTCATCTTTCTGCATGAGATCAAGCGCTCAACATGGGCAAGAGTGGAGGTCATGGACAGACGTGACTGAGCCAGTACACCAGTGCCCACTGCTCCTGGTCGTCCCGATGCCAAACCAGCCAATATCGTCAACGCACCGATGAGTTGACCTTTCTTCACCGTGTTAGGCATCTGCTGGTGTACCACTTCTTTCTCATCCATGATGAAAAGCACTGCATATTTCCATCCAGAGATGGCCGCATACACAAAATAACCGATCAGTCCCAAAACGAGCATCACCAAAGCGACGATACCTAATGTCGAAGCCATTCCGATGAGCATGTCAACATCCCAATCGCCATCAAAAACGGCAATGACAACAAACAACAGGACAAGGATTCCCATACTGATTCCCAACACCTTCCACACATCAAAAAGGATAGAGTAGTTGGTCAGCATATTCACTTCATATACCCACCGGTATTTCCCATCAGGGTATAGTCGTACGTGTTCATTGACATCGTTTTTCATTTTCCTCAACGTTTAATGATTACATAGATAATGACGGGAGCACCTATCAACGGGGTTACCGCGTTCAAGGGGATGACACCCGTCTCACCAGGAAGGACGGTGATCAGATTACACAAAAGGGCTATCACGGCACCCATCAGTATGGTGGCAGGAAGCAGGGAACGGTGATTGTCTGTTGTCAACAGAAGCCGTGTGATATGCGGTACGGCAAGTCCGATGAATGCTATCGGTCCGCAGAACGCTGTGGTGACCGCTGTCAGGATACCTGTCACTATCAAGAGCCAGTTACGGGTACGGATAATGTTGACACCTAAGTTTTCCGCATAACGGTCACCCAGCATCAAGGCATTGAGAGGTTTGATCAGTAACAGGCAACCTACCAGCCCCAACAAGGTGATACTGGCAAAGACAGGCATCATCCTCATCGAGACACCACCAAAGGACCCCATGCCCCATACCATATAGGAACGCACCCCCTCGTCTGTCGCAAAGAAATTAAGAAGGGAGATGGCTGAGTTGGAGATATAACCGATCATGATACCGATAATCAACAGCATCACGTGATTACGTACAATTGTGGAAAAGAAGAAGATCAGCGTCATCACCGCCATAGCACCCGCAAACGCAGCTGTCAGGACAGCGACAAACCCCGACAGACTGACGGAGCCTGCGGAGATGCTGCCTCCCAAGAACAACATCACCAGAGCGACACCCAGTCCTGCCCCGCTATTGATACCAAAGATACTCGGACCTGCTAAAGGGTTGCGGAATGCCGTCTGCAACATCAGTCCACTGGCTGCCAATGCCCCTCCGCAGAGTATTGCCGTCAGTGCCTGGGGCATACGAGACTCCAGAATGATATATTGCCACGAGGGTTTGACACTCCCCTCTCCCATCAGTATACGAATCGTATCCTCCACAGGAATAGAGACAGAGCCCATCATCAGGTTAAGGATGAAGAGCACGACGATGACCAGTGTCAGTCCTGTGCAGTATATGACTCCCTTATTCATTCAGATGATGATAATAACGCAATGCAGACGCTGATTTCTTGTCGGGATGGAGTATCTGGATGAAGTCACTCAAGAGCCAGTCAGGACGGAATGGTGACTCCTCATAGAACAACGACAGTTCGACATTACAGCCATAGACATTCCTATCAGCAAAAGCCTGCAACTGTTGGTAGCCGCGATACTCACTCAGTAACTCATGGTAAGTCTGTTGATGATCACTGCTATAACGATATATCCACACCTCGGCATCACCAGCTCGCTCCAGTACTGTCTCAAAAGGCAGGGAGAGACTGCCACCGTGAGTGTCATCCTGCCAGGCATAACGTCCGCCGGCATCCAGTATCATCTGTCCGATGGTGCTCTTACCTCCCGGCACATACCAGACGGAACCAACTATCTTATCCACAAGGACAGAACGTCCTTGTCCCATCTTCCGGGCTTCCTCCTTTAACGACAGGTAGTTCTTCTCTACCACGTCAAAAAGACTATCCGTCTTCTGTTCCTCTCCGAAGAGCATCCCGTAGAACTTCATCCATTCCGCACGGGCAAGTGGAGTATTCTCCATATATTCCGCACACTCCACCAGCGGGATGCCTATCTCCTCCAGTTTACCATAGCCCCCACTGTTCTCAAACGGGGAGAGCATGATGATATCCGGTTTGATATCCATGATCTTCTCCACCACAGGACTCAGTCCATTACCACAGTCAGCGACCTTACCTTTCCTGACTTGTTCGTGAATGAAAGGGATCTTGATATATTTCAAATCGGCGACACCGACGATATTCTCTCCATGACCCAGCGTGTTCAGCAGGGAACAATGGACAGTGGTAAAGACAGCGGCACGTTCTACGGGAGTGCGGATAATAGTACCATGAGGGAGGTCTTGGGGGAGTTCACTTTGACGAGGAACGAGGATATAGGTATGCAACAGCATTCCTTCCTTCCAAGGATTACGGATGTCCACCTCCGTATAACCCTCATGTTGGACGACAGAGAGTAATGAAGAGTATTTAAGATGTAAAGTGTCGCCACCCTCCTGTGAGAAACCTGTCCGGTTCCCACAGGAAGACAGCGACATTGCCACAAGGGCAAATATAAGGAGAATTCTAATGATATTAATACTTAACCTCCTCATAGGATACATAGAAGTCAATAGCAGCAGGACCTACGCCACAGGAGTACTCCTTGATTGGAGAGCCATACTGGTCATACTCAACGACATATCCGTTGGCGGAATAGTCAGGAGTATTGGGAGTATCTGCCTTCTCGCTATAGGAAGCCACGAAAATATGGTTCGTCACCGGGTCAGCTGTCACGACATTGGGATAGAAGAACTTGTTGACACCAGAAGGGATGTCTTTCTTGACACCAGACTGGATGTTATAGACCATAAAATGATCCACGCTCTTACCATACTCAGAGCAGTCTGCCGCTAAGATGTTATATCCGACGAACGTAGCGTTCGTGCAGTCGAACAGTGTCGTCACATTACCGGTTTCGAGGTTGGCAAGACGTATACCACCCTTCACGTCAGCATAGTTACCCTGATCCAAGATGTAGAGATCGGTACCAGCCACAGCCACATCAGTAGGATTGGTGATCTTGCTGTCAGTGATAGTCGTGGACTCTTTCGTACTCACGTTGATCACAGAGATGGATGCCTTTGTCTGGGCACCATAGTCGGAGTTGGCGACAAACAACAAACTTCCGGAAATTGCGACACCCTCAGGATAAGAACCTACGGTATAGACATTCTTCAACGCAAAGGACGTCGTGTCAATAGCGGCTACATAACCGTTACCCTCTGTCGTCGTCTCCCAAGTCTCAGAATTAAAGGTGTTCGAGCAACCGCCATAGGTTGACACATAGACGATGCCGTCAGCACCTACCAGGTGGCGTGGAGCGACACCTTTGTCGGCACCCATCAGGTTAGTGAGTTTCAACTGTGCGATAGACGCCAGTGTCTTGGCATTCACAATCTCCAGGGTATTCTCGTCTGTGACAGCGATATACATCTTGTCGCCATAGACCATGATGTCGTTAGGAGTACCACCCAGTTTACGACCGTTCTTAGCATAGAACTGATCATTGACAGAGGTTCCTGTGGCATAGTCTATATAGGTCAGACTACCATCGATACCGCTCCATACATTACCAGAGCAGATCACAAAAGCGCCATTTGTCACAGGAATGGTATAGGTACCACCTCCATTGTCTTTGTCATTACAAGCGGTAAAGAGTGTCGCACTCAGTACTACCGCAAAACTTAAAAGATACTTTTTCATGTTACATTAAAATTTATAATTAATGGTTACTTGATAACTACGTCGTGGCATCGGATAATGTGACACAATCTCGTACTGTGTGTTGAACAGGTTCTTGAGGTCGAGACGTGCCTCTATCTGGTGTCTGCCGAAAGTCAACTGACGGTAAGCGGTGACACCGAAATCCATATAGCCGTCAATCATCGTCCCGCTATAGTGGTCGTTATTGGGCCACCGACTGCTCACCCCCACTCCATGCAGCGATACATTCACCCACGGGTTCTCGAAAGTCAGCGCCAAACTGCCGGTATGCTTAGGCATATACGCTATCTGTTTCTTATAGTTAGGTGACTCGGGATTAAAACGGTTCTCCACCTTCTGGTAACTGTAGTTGCCGGAAAACAAGAGAGCATAACGTGGAGAGAAACGGTAAGACGCCTTGATGGTGGCGTCCATACCATAGGTGTACACCTTGCCGATGTTCACACAGGTCCATATAAACATATTATAAGGTATAGCGACTATCATGTCCTTCACATGGTTATAATAGCCGTCAAGCGTCAAATAGAGATGCCAGTTCTTGGAACGGGTATGGGAGAAGGTGACTCCGATGTTATACTGATCCGTCAACTCCGGTTGGAGGTTCGGGGAACCATAGTGATAGAAATAGCTCTCGTTGAAAGTCGGAGAACGGAAGATATTCTTATAAGAGGCACGTACATAGAGGTCGTACGACTCCAGCAACCGGTATGAGAGGGACACAGAAGGAGACAGTCTTCTCATGTTACTGGCAGAGTTCTTCTGTATATCAATCCTGTCCACGTCGGGGACATCCCTCTGTTCGTTGAGATAAAGGGAATAGAGCAGTCTTCCTAAGACCGTCAGACGTTTGTTGTGGTATTTCGCCGTAGCAGACTGCAGGATCGTATGGCGAGACGGTCGTCCCGTGACGGCACGCCAGGAACTGCCATTCAGGTTATTGAAGGCATAGTCTGCCGAATAGTCGAAAGTCCAGTGGTCATCAGGAGCATAAAGCAATGCCACAGAGGTATAGACCTCTCTTTGCCAATAACTGGCGTCATTGATACCGCCCGGTTTCAAAGCATCCTCATAGATAGACGCGGACCAGTTGAACTTGGTATTCCACTTCAACGACAGCTGTTCTCCCCAACGAGTCTGATACATCATCTGGGCGAAGAAATTCCTGTCCCGGAGATTCTCCCCGCTGAGGTTGGTATAATAACGCACCAGTCCTGGCAACTGACGGTCATTGTCATAATAATAGACCTTTCCCGACAAGCGGTTGACAGCATTGATGCTCCACAGGAAGTTCAGTTCCCCATGCCCGCTGTTCATCCTGCTGTTCGCACGACGGTCGTGGATGGTCTGCAGTCCGTTCTGCAACTCATACGGATAGTCATTCTCCGCATAAGTATATTCCCCAACGGCACTGAAGGCAAACTTGTCGGAGAAGTTCTGCTCATAACGGAGGAAAGGACTGACATAGCCGAAAGAGCCGAACTTCACCTGTGTGGTGAGATGCGGTCTGGTGTCCGCTGTCGGCAAACGGAGTGTCTGGATATTCAGTACGGCAGGAGTCGTCACCTGACGGGCGGGAATGAAGATGTCATCATTATCACCTATCACCAACGAGAGGTTGTCGACATTATCCAGAGAGTAACGGGAAAGGTCTATCTCACCACTCTGGCACTCTGAGAGCATCACCCCGTCATAGCATACCCCCGTATGCTTGGCACCGAAGCCACGTACGGAGACCGTCTTCATACCCCCTGCCCCACCATAGTCACGGATGGTGATACCAGGCAGTCGATGGAGGGCGTCAGCGATATCCGTCACTCCCATCGTCAGCATGTCCTGACGATCTAACAGATGCAGGGGTGCCGTACTGGTGACAGTATGCTTCCGTTGGGTCTCCGTAATCGTCACCTCCTCCAACTGATGCACACGACCAGTGATGGTATCTGTCTGTGCCACAGCACTTAACGACATCCACGAAACACCCAGAAATGTGACAATCTTTTTCATCCTTTGTTCTATCGAACTTTTTTGCAGATGCAAAAGTAATACATTATACGCAAATGACAAAAATAATCATTCATTTTTTACTTCAAGAATCCGATAGACGGCAGGTATATCCACATAGCGGCGGATATGGTCGGCAAGCTTGTCGTATTGTTGTTCCTTAAAGGTATGGTAATCAAAAGCCGGAGTGCTCTTCACCTTATCCTTATAAGGACGGAGCAGATAGTCCACAAACGAGGTGTTGTCAAGAATACCATGAACGTAGGTTCCGATACAACGGTCCTCTATCAGTATCACCTCGTCAGTATCACTGATACCCTGATGGATCTCATAACCCTGACATGTCTTACCATCAAACAGGAAGGTCACCTGACGGGTAATCTTCTCCGCAGTGATCGTGGTATGGACGGGTAGCAGACCCAGTCCCGGCATATTGGTGATGTCACCCTCAAAGCCCTCTGGATCCTCAACAGACTGTCCCATCATCTGATAACCACCGCAGATTCCCAGGATGGTAGTCCCGCGACGACGGGCACGGATAATCGCTTCCGCCATCCCATGACGACACAGGTGATACAGGTCGTCAATCGTCGATTTCGATCCAGGCAGGATGACGATGTCCGCATCATTCAGGTCGTCGGGTGTACTGGCATAATAAAGATGGACACGAGGATCCTGTTCCAACGCGTCGAAATCGGTGAAGTTACTCATATGACGGAGTAACACCACTGCGACATTGATCATGGACCGTTGACTGTTATAGGATTTCCGTTCCAAAGACACACTGTCCTCTTCCTCTATATGAATATCGTTGTAATATGGGATGACACCCAAGACGGGAACATGACAGAGTTCCTCGATCATCTTCACACCGTCTCTGAACAGTTCTATGTCACCGCGGAATTTATTGACAATGATGCCTTTGACATGCTTGCGCTCTTCTTCCGTCATGAGCATGATACTCCCGTACACACTGGCAAAGACACCTCCTCTATCAATATCGGCGACTAAGATGACATCTGCCTTCGCATATATCGCCATCGGCATGTTCACCAGATCGATTTTACGGAGGTTGATCTCAGAGACACTCCCCGCTCCCTCCATCACAACAGGGTTATAGACGGACGCTAGACGGTCGAAGGCGGCATGTACCTCCTTACGTAACTCATCCCTGCCCTCATTACGGAAATAACTGCCTGCCGACTGATTGCCAACGGGTTTCCCGTTCAGTACCACCTGGGAAGTGTGGTCCGACTGAGGTTTCAGCAGGATAGGATTCATATCCGTATGACAGGGGATTCCTGCCGCCTCTGCCTGTACAGCCTGCGCACGTCCGATCTCCAAACCCTCTGGGGTGGCATAGGAGTTCAGCGACATATTCTGTGCCTTAAAGGGTGCCGGATGATATCCGTCTTGCAGGAACACACGACAAAAACCAGCAGCTATCACGCTCTTACCCACGTCACTGCCTGTTCCAACAAACATGATTGGATGAAGTCTCTCGGTTTTCAATTCTATATCCTCCACTCTCAACTATAAACTCTCAACTATAAACTCTCAACTAAATAAAGATGGGTATAACTTGCCAGAACGTTCTTGTAACGGAATACTGGCGTGTCTACGGGTTCTCCTTTCGCATTATAGACCTGTGTGACGCTCTTGGGTATGTCTCCCAGGAACTGTGTATAATGGAACTCATGACCTCGATACTCCTTGCCGTCAAGCATAAAACGACGATAGCCCAAGGAGAGCTTGCGGTCTGCTTTCCGTGCCGTAATCTTATAGGGTAATACCCCACACATCGGATACTCACCCATCCCCGCTGACGCGCCAACCCGTAGCCTTTCGTCTGTAACGATTGACTCACAGAGATACATCATACCACCGCATTCTGCCTGTATGTGACCACCACGTTCCGCAAAGTCTTTGATAGCTTTCCTGCAGACTTCATTCCGCACCAATGCCTCTAAATGTTTCTCAGGATAACCGCCAGGCAGATATAACAAGTCGATATCATCCAGCTCCGGCACCTCCGTCTCCGGGTCGAAGAATGTGACCTCACCCAGCGCGTCTATCGTCTCCTGGTAGAGAAAGGAGAACGACTCGTCATTGCGTGCTATCAGCGTTCTAAGAGTCTTTCCCATCTCACATTCTTTTTAAGTAAACTCACTAATTCACGACTCTCGGCTGTCTTCGAGAAATCCAATCCCAGATAGCGGGAACCTTGCTCTAAGGATGTTTGCTTAGGCAGATACCCCAGACATTCTATATGAAGGTCATCACATACCTGTTGTAGCATCTGAAAGTGTCGTTCACTACCTACCTTATTAAAAATGACACCTACAATCCGGACATCCTTGTTGAAGTGTATAAAACCAGACAGTAGCGGTGCCATCGAATAGGCAGCTGACTTCGCGTCAACCACCAGTATCACAGGAATGTCCAGCACACGGGCTATCTCTGCCGTTGATCCTTTGTCACGGTCATAGCCGTCAAAGAGTCCCATCATACCCTCCACGACACACACGTCAGCATCCTGTCCATAGCGGACGAACAACTCCCTGACGTGTTCTGGAGTAGCCATAAAGGTATCAAGATTCACCGACGGTCTTCCACATACTGCCGTATGGAATTTCGTATCGATATAGTCAGGACCACATTTAAACGGTTGTACCCGGTAGCCCTCCTGTGTCAGAAGAGCCATCAGTCCCCGTGCGACCGTCGTCTTTCCCGACCCGCTCGTTGGTGCCGCTATCAGAAACTTCCTCATAGATGGTAAAGGTACGAATGACACATCTTTTCAGTTCCCTTGTGGACTAAGAGTGTCCGGGGTGTCGGCAACCATACAGCAGCGTTTGGTAGTTCTTCCGCTGAGAAATACGCCTCTCCCCAGGGAATCTTAATCTGTGCCTGCCCCGTCAGTGCGGCAACGGTAAGCAGAATGATGATCAGTCTTTTTCTCATATTATTTATTTATCCATCTTTTTGAAGACAAATCTTACCAACAGGAAATTCACGGGTATAGAAACAGCATAGACTCCCACTGGAGCCATCTCGGCACTCATACCTGTCCAGATGAAGAAATTCAGCAGACCCATCTGCAACAGGTAGTTCACGATGTGAGCCACACCGAAACCAGCTCCGTTCTTAGCAGAGGTCTTCTTGCGGAAGATGTAGTAGGCGCTCATGTAATAGTTGAAAATGAATCCGGCAATATATCCCGCCGTCCATGCTATATTCACGTTCATCACCAGTTGCAGCAACCAGTACACTCCATAGTGGATAACCGTCACCAGTGTGCCCACGATGGCAAACCGAATCATTTCTCCGATCGTCTCTTTATTGATATTGAATTTCTTCATGTTGTTACTTTAAAAGGTACAGACCTTTATTCTTGCAAAATTACTAATTATTTTTGTTATTGCCAAAATATGTAGCATTTTCGTGCAGGAATATTAGCAAAAATAATTATGGGGGTAATACCCGTCCTATGACATATTCTGCAACTATGTGGAACCATATATCTTTAAAAAACCATTGAAAGACTTGCACCTTTCAAAAATAATCTTTATTATCTTTGAACTAAGCAATAACTTAAAACAAATATAATACTAATGTTCCAAATACTTACATCCCCAAGTGGATAATACAATCATCGACAAGGGCACTTACTAGAGCAGAAATACCCTACGCTTACCTCATAAAGAAACATCCCTATGAGCATATGAAAAGGAGTGAAACGCTCACCTGTCCCTAGTGTTTCCTGCAACCTTTCAGCACAGAATACCAAACATTAGGTATACGAAATGCCACAAGAGTGTGATTGTGGATGACTGTTAAACCCACTACCTTTGCAGTCGGAAATTTATTAAATTCAAAGAATATGACAAAGATAGCCAACAACCTCATTGACCTGCTTGGCAATACCCCATTGCTGGAACTGAGTCGCACAGAGAAAAAAGAAAGGCTGAAAGCCCGTATCATTGTGAAACTGGAGATGTTCAATCCTGCACGAAGCGTGAAAGACCGTGTGGGCTTCGCCATGTTGGATGATGCAGAGCGTCGTGGTTTAATCAATAAGAATACCACGATTATTGAGCCGACCAGTGGTAATACTGGTATCGGACTTGCTCTGGTGAGTGCGATACGAGGTTACCGTCTGATACTTACCATGCCGGAGGCAATGTCAGTGGAGCGTCGTAAACTACTGAAGGCACTTGGTGCTGAATTAGTACTGACTCCTGCCTATGAGGGTATGGCTGGTGCCATCCGTAAGGCACAGGAACTGGCAGAGGAGATCGGCAATGTCTTTATCCCCCAACAGTTTGAGAACAAAGCAAATGCAGAGATTCATCGTAAGACTACTGCAGAGGAAATATGGCGTGATACTGACGGGAAGGTGGATATCCTTGTAGCAGGTATCGGTACTGGTGGTACCATCACAGGAGTAGGTGAAGTACTGAAGAAGCACAACCCTCATCTTCATGTCATTGCTGTTGAGCCCGACAGTTCACCAGTATTGAGTGGCGGTAAGCCAGGACCACATAAACTACAGGGTATTGGAGCAGGGTTCGTACCCAAAGTACTGAACACTGATATTTACGACGAGATCATCCGTATCAAAGATGAGGAGGCTTATGAGCGTGGACGACAACTTGCCCGTACGGATGGTGTGCTGACCGGAGTCTCGTCTGCCGCTGCGGTAGCTGCCGCTATCCGTGTGGCAAAACGCCCCGAGAATGAGAAGAAGAATATCGTGGTGATACTGCCGGATACTGGTGAGAGATATCTGAGTACACCTATTTATAATTTCGAACAACTATGAGTGATTCTAAAAAACTAAGCCTGATCGCCTTCAGTGGTGACTTCGACAAGTTGACAGCTGTCTTTACTCTTGCCACGGGTGCCGCTGCTGTGGGATATGAGGTGAATATCTTCTTCACCTTTTGGGGGCTGGATGCCATCAAACAGAAACAGGGACGTGCCTTCCTCGGTTCCAACTGGTTGACAAAGATCTTCGGCTTTATGATGGGTGGACTGAAGTCGACACCTACCAGTCGCTTTAACTTCTGTGGCGCGGGACCAAAAATCTTCCGCTACCTGATGCGGAAGAATAATGTAGCCACGTTAGAGGAGCTGGTAGATGCCGCAAAGGTTCTGGGTGTCAACCTCTATGCCTGTGAGATGGCTATGCACGTGTTGGGACTCAAGAAGGAAGACTTTATTCCGGAAGTCAAGGATGTACTGGGCGTGGCTTCCTTCCTCCAACTATCTGAAGGTGGACGCACTCTGTTTATTTAATTGATAATTAAACTTAGAGAATTGATAGATATGGCAACAAAAACATTAGACATCACGAAAGAGCATTGCCCGATGACCTTTGTTAAGACAAAGATTGAACTGGCAAAGTTGCATACCGGTGATATCCTGGAGGTATTGCTCTCTGAGGGCGAGCCTTTGGATAATGTACCACGCAATGCAGTAGAGCAAGGTTTTAACGTACTCTCCATCGAGCATATCGAGGGAACGACACATAAGGTAATCATCAAAAAATAAATAATTCATAAAAAGACAACATTATGGCAGATTCTAATCTTCAACGCAGTGTAACGACTGCTACCGCCAGAAAACTGGCGACCACAACCAAGACTGCCCCCCAGATGGGTAGTATTACTCCAAGACTTCTTCTGAAACTCCTTCCATGGGTTCAAGTCAGCGGCGGTACTTATCGTGTCAATCGTACCAAAGTGGAACTCAAGAAAACAGAGCGCCTGAATATTGAATACCTGAACGGTGTTCCCTCGTTCACAGCAAAGAGTCTGAAACAGATTCCTCTGTTCTCTGCCTTCGATGACGAGATCGTCACCCGTCTGGCAAGTTCTTTCGAGACTGTTGAGGTATCACTGGGTAACCTCTTTGTCAAGGAAGGTAAGGATAAGCAGAAGTTCTTTATTGTGGCAAGTGGTCAGGCAGAGGTCATCAACAAAGGACCTCATGGTGAGGAACTGCGTATCGCCCTGTTGGGTGACGGTGAGTTCTTTGGTGAGGCAGACCTCCTGAATGACGCTGCCTCCACTGTCAGCGTACGCGCTGTCACTCCTTCCGTATTTCTTTCGTTAAAGCTCTCCGAGTTGGAGAAATTCATTAAGGAGGTACCCGATTTCCGCCAGACTTTCCAGAAAGCTGTTGACAAGCAACTGCGTCTGAAGGCTACTGTCAACGATCATGGTGAGAAGCATATTGACCTGGTCAGTGGTCATGAGGAGGATAACATCATCCCTGAGACCTATATTGACTATGAAGAGAACCCGACAGAATATAGTCTCAACACCTTGCAGACCGTTGTGCGTGTTCACACACGTGTGAGCGACCTCTATAACAATCCTTACAACCAACTCGAAGAACAGCTGCGCCTCTCTGTTGAGAGCATCAAGGAGCGTCAGGAGTGGGAACTCATCAACAACACCCAGTTCGGACTGCTTGCCTCTGTCAGTCCAGCCCATCGCATCACAACGCGTTATGGTGCACCTACACCCGATGACCTGGATGAGCTGTTGTCATTGGTATGGAAAGAGCCAGCATTCTTCATCGCACATCCTCGTGCCATTGCCGCCTTTGAGCGTGAATGCACATGGCGTGGCGTACCACCTGTGACAACAGACCTGTTCGGCACGAAAGTTATCCTTTGGCGTGGTGTCCCCCTGATTCCTTCTGATAAGGTTGAGGTGGAAGGACAGTTCCTGACAGGACGTGGTGTCGGAACAACAAAGATCATCCTTGTCCGTACTGGTGAAAAGAACCAGGGCGTAGTAGGTCTGCACCAGAGTGGTATTCCTGGCGAGATAGCCCCGTCGCTCTCTGCCCGTCTGATGGGACTCGACAAGTTTGGTGTCGCCAGTTATCTGTTAACCAAATACTTCTCATTAGCAGCACTGACCGACGACGCTATTGCCGTTCTTGAGAATGTGGAAGTGGGTTACTACCACGACTACCAGCATCGTAATAAAGTAGAGAAATAATGATAGAACTCATCAAACAAGATCTCGGATTGCCTGATACCTGTTTGCTGGATGAGATGCGGAAAGTCGTCAGCAAATATTTTGCTGACGATGAGCCACAACAGGTCGCTACTGATACAACCTTGCATCAGTCAGACTTGAAGCTCCCTTCAGACGAAGGCTTTGGTATCGGCATTCCTGAGAGCCAGAAGCTACAGGAGCTGAACTACGAAGAGGCTGACACCCTTTCCACCGATGAGATAAAGAAGGACTTCCCCGTCTTACAACAGCAGGTGAACGGTCATGACCTCGTATGGCTCGACAACGGTGCGACTACGCAGAAGCCTGTTCAGGTGATTGATAAGATCTCGGATTACTATCGCAACTACAACTCTAACATCCATCGTGGAGCCCATACGCTGGCTGCACGTGCCACTGATGCTTACGAGGGTGCACGTGAGAAAGTCCGTCGTTTTATCAACGCTCCTTCCGCTGACGATATCATCTTCGTACGTGGTACCACAGAAGGTATCAACCTGGTGGCACAGACTTTCGGACGCCAGTATCTCTCCGCAGGTGATAATGTCATCGTCTCCGAGCTCGACCATCATGCGAATATCGTACCATGGCAACAGGTAGCGAAGGAGCGAGGTGCTGAGTTGCGCGCTATTCCTACAGACAAGAACGGTGACCTGATCCTCTCGGAACTGGAGCGACTAATCACCCCACGTACCCGTATTGTCAGTGTAGGTCATGTGAACAACACTTTCGGCACCATCAATGACGTACAGCGTATCATCGACATAGCCCATTCCCATCAAGTTCCTGTATTGATTGACGGGGCACAGTCGATTGCCCATACTTCTGTCGACGTACAGGCTTTAGGTGCTGACTTCTTCGTATTCAGTGGCCATAAGATCTATGGTCCCAATGGTATTGGAGTAGTCTATGGCAGACATGAGATACTGGAGAAGCTGTATCCCTGGCAAGGTGGTGGTAACATGATCAAGGATGTGACTATCGAGCGTACGGAATACAACACGCCCCCAGCCCGCTTTGAGGCAGGAACACCCAATGTTGCAGACGCTATCGGACTGGGCGCAGCCCTCGACTATGTGAGTCGTATCGGGATTCGCAACATCGAGCATCATGAGCATCAGTTGACAGAGTATGCCCGTGAACAGTTAGCACAAGTGCCGACCCTGCATCTCATCGGTAATCCCAAGCATCGTGTCTCTGTGGTATCATTTTACCTGGAGGGGATTCCTGTTCCTGAGACAGGACAGCTGCTTGACAAAGAAGGTATCGCTGTCCGCGCTGGTCATCATTGTGCCCAACCTGCCCTTCGTGCTTTGGGACATGAGATGTCTGTCCGCCCGACCTTTGCACTCTATAACTCTAAGGAGGATGTTGACAAACTGGTCATAGCACTCCATAAGATTGTAGCATCAAATGGTAATCGTAAATAGTTTAGACAAATGGCTAAGATTATAGTAAACGGTGAGGCTCAGGAGGTGCAGCTTCCTCTCACCCTGACAGAGCTAATTAAACAGAATGACGTGCAACAGCCTGAAATGGTTAGTGTACAGGTGAACGAGGACTTCGTTGACCGTTCCGAATGGGACAATATACAAATCAAAGAAGGTGACACCGTCGACTTCCTATACTTCATGGGAGGAGGAACGATTTAGTTGAGAGTTTAGAAATGAGTATTTAGAGTTATGTACGATTTCACAGAAGAGCAGATACAGCGTTATTCCCGCCATATCCTGTTACAGGATGTAGGCGTAGAAGGCCAGGAGAAGATCCTGAATGCGAAAGTGCTGGTAGTGGGAGCAGGTGGCTTAGGCGCTCCCGTCTCCCTCTACCTTGCCGCTGCAGGTATCGGACGTATTGGTATTATCGACGCTGACGTGGTCGACCTCTCCAACCTGCAACGACAGGTTATCCATTTCACCAAAGACGTGGGGGTGCCAAAGGTGGAGAGTGCCAAAGAGAAGATACTCGCCATCAATCCTGATGTAAAGGTGGATACCTTCCATGAGTTCCTTTGGTCTGGTAACGCACTGGATATCATCAAGGAGTATGATTTCATCGTTGACGGCACAGACAACTTCCCTGTGAAGTTTCTCATCAACGATGCCTGTGTGATGGCTGGCAAGCCTTTCTCACATGGAGGCATCCTGCGCTTCAACGGACAGACCTTCACGCATCTGCCTGGCACCGCATGTTACCGCTGTTTCTTCAAGGAGCCACCTCCTCCAGGAGCTGTCCCCACATGCTCGCAGGCAGGAGTCTTAGGAGCTATCGCTGGTATGCTGGGTACGATACAGGCGGCGGAGACCTTAAAGTATTTCACAGGAGTTGGTGATTTACTGACCAACCGTCTGCTGACCTTCGATGCCAAGACGATGCAATTCCGTACCATTCCTGTCAAGCAGCGTCCTTCATGTGCTATCTGCGGAGACCATCCCACCATCACGGAATTGATAGACTATGAGCAGGCCGCCTGCGACTTAAAACATTAAACAGATGAAAATCAACCAGAATGTCATAGAAGAACTGATAGCACAGGCTCAGAAGGATGCTCCCAATGAGACCTGTGGCTATCTGTTAGGACATGACGATATCGTCACAGAGAACTACTGGATGGAGAATATCGACCACTCACCAGAGCATTTCTCCTTTGCGCCCAAAGACCAGTTTGTGGCTTTGAGATACGCACGCTCTAAAGGTCTGAGGATTCTTGCCAACTGGCATAGTCATCCTGCCTCTCCCTCGCGCCCCTCACAAGAGGACCTCCGACTGGCAAACGACCCCTCCATCCGCTATGCCATCCTTTCCTTGCATGAAGGTATTCATTTGAATTCCTTTAGGATACAGAACGGTGAGGTGGTTGACAAAGAGCAACACCTGTGATATTATTTCACCTTCCACACATTTAGTACGATGCCCTTGAAGTCTGGTGTCCATTACGGCGAACAGATGAAGAGGGCATCGTTCAGCCAGCCATAGCGGCTATCGGATGGTACTCACAAGGGGTGACCCCCTGTGAGCAAAGCCCCTAACCTCCAACTGGTCTTGCGCCCTTTATTTATCGAGGTTTGCGGTATTTTTAGTGGGATGTTAGGGGCAAGACAATGCCTGTACAATATATAAATTATATAATATTTTAATATTATATAATTATGAAAATGTATCATTGTGCACAGATTACAGATTACATAACAGATAACAGTTACTATGTTTGAAAATCCGGTCAAATGATAAACTGTCATTTGTCATAGTTCGCTTACTGAAATCTGAAATCTGAAATCGCAAACTGTAATTTAACAGTTTAACAGTTTAACAGTTAACAGTTGGTATTATACAAAATACTCAACCGATGACAGAATGCGTGACAGTTGTGACAGAAAACAGTTAGTGAAAGTCAATGTTCTTAGGAAAAGAGTCAACATTATTCCGTATGGATCATGACTGTCACAAATCACAGATCACAGTTATTGAAACGGAAACAGTTAGGTTGAAGTTGATTTTAATGAAGTCAGATTTATTATTATGTATATATTATTATATATATAATATATATATTATATATATAATAAATTTAGTACCAGTATTTTTTCACTTTAAGCTAACTGTTTCCGTTTCCGTTTCCACTCTGTTTCCAGTCCCGCTTGCTGAAAACTGAAAAAATCCTCTTCGGTCAATCTCAAAACAAGTAACTGTGATCTGTGATCTGTGATTGATTTTGTCTTTTTCGCTAACTGTTAACTGTTAAACTGTTAAACTGTTAAAAATCACCCAAAAATTACTGTCACAACTGTCACTGTCACGCAAAAGTGGGGTTATTGATTCCGATGCCTTCTATCCCCCACTCCAGTATCTGCCATCACTTGTTCCAAAGGCTAGTATGCCTGATACTAAAGGCTGTTATACCCCTATATCAGATACTGGAATACATCTTATAAGATACTGGAAAGAGGGGTAAGGGTTAAGGGTTCAAGGTTATGGGTTATGGGTTATGGGTTATGGGTTATGGGTTATTCTCATCGTTACTTGGTCTTAATGGTGATGGCAGCGGTAGGCAGACTACTTTTTATTCTCACATGCGCCTTACCTTTAGACTGGCTGCTGCGTATCACCAATAGCGCACGACCTTTCCACGTGGTGACACGTGAGGAAGTCTTGGGCTCACGATCTTTCAAGTCAGCTGTAGCAAATGCCATCATCTTACCCTGTCCTTCTACAATCGCCTCACAAGGGATGGCAGCATCAGGACAGACACGTCCTTCACGATCCACAACCTCTACAGTGACAAATGACAAGTCCTGACCATCAGCAGAGATCACAGGACGGTCAGCGGTCAATCGGATACGAGCCGGTTCCCCCGCAGTACTGAGTGTCACACGCTTTTCGCCAGCCACCGCACATAATGTGCCCTCCTCGTACGGTACGCTGAACACTGCCTTGAACTCCGTACTGCGGTCCACCTTCTGCCGACCAACCTGTTTGTCGTTCAGATACAGCGTCACCTCAGGTGCTTTGGTATAGACCTCCACTTCGACAGGTCTGCCTTTCCAATTGGACCAATTCCAACTTTCCCATGTGGGATACACACTCCAGGAGGTCGTGTTGATCTTCCCATGATAGCCATCCGGTTCACGGACAGCCATATACAAATCATGAGAGTCTTTCCATAATATCTCACGATAGTGACTGATGGGCTTACGCCAGCCTGTGATATCCACATCACCACAATAGGCACCATGCCATTCCGGCATACCGCCATCAACCCAGTGCTCACCAGGTCGTTCCCCGTCGTAATAGTTACGTCCGATACCAGACTCCCCCAGATAGTCGAGACCCGTCCAAACGATGTCACCCACGATGTAGGGATAGTCATGTACAAACTGCCAGTTCCTGAAGGCATCACGCGGGAAGCTCTCCGTCTGCCACATCACCCGTTTGGGATTACGCTGATGGTCGGTAGCATGCTTGAAGATCATGTAGTTATAACCACCGATGTCAAGCACATCGAAGTGCGGGTCGTAAATCTCCCAGTCACTATCCCATGCACAGAGAGCCTCCGTCACAGGACGCGTCTTGTCATAATCCAGGATAGCTTGCTTCAACTGACGGGCTGTGGTGATGACACGGATATCCTTACGTTCTATCACCTCATTGCCAATACTCCAACAGATAATGCTGGGATGGTTGCGGTCACGCTCCACCATCGCACGGATATCCTCACGATAGCACGAGTCAATCAGCGTTGAGTAATCGTAAGGTTTCTTGGCAGTACGCCAACCGTCAAAAGCCTCACCGATAACGAGCATTCCCATCGAGTCACAAGCGTCGAGGAAGGCACGAGTGGTAGGGTTATGACTGGTGCGGATCAGGTTAAAACCAGCCTCCTTCATCTGTCGCACCTTTCTAATCTCCGCCGCATCGAAAGCCATCGCTCCCAACACCCCGTCATCATGATGCACACAGCATCCATTGATGAGCAGCGGTTTGCCGTTCAGTATAAAACCATTCTCTGAATCAAACGAGAACGAGCGGATGCCGTAGCTCACAGACTTCCGGTCGATGACGACACCATCCTCCTTCAGCTCAGCTTTCAGTTCATAGCGATAAGGATCATCAGGCGACCACAGATGAGGAGTCCCCACAACAAATGAAGTAGAAACGGTCTTCGACTGACGGGCAGGCACACTGACCCTCATCTGTCCAGCACCTATTGTCACCAAGGCATTCCTATCACGGTCCGACTCATTCTCGACCGTTGTCTCCACGTGTACAACGGCTTTGTCTGACGACACCTCAGGAGTTGTGACAAACACACCGTTCTCAGCGATATGCAGGGCAGGCATCGTCTCCAGCCATACATGACGATATATACCCGAGCCAGTGTACCAACGGCAGTTAGGTTGCTCGGAGTTATCCACAGAGACAAGTACCTCGTTCAATTGTTTATCCTTATGAAGATAAGGAGTGATATCCACAGTAAACGGAGTATAGCCATAGGCATGCTGTCCAGCCTTAACACCGTTAATGAACACCTCCGCCTTCTGATAGACACCTTCGAAGTGGAGTCTTATCCTCTCGCCATCAGGTGTGGCGAACGACTTACGATACTTTCCCTTACCACCAGGATACCAGCCACCATCGGTACCAGAAGCACCAGTAGCCGGGTCTGGTGCATAAGCAATAGCCCAGTCGTGAGGTAAATCCACATGGATGGTCTTGCCGTCACGGGTAAACTGCCAGCCAGCATCGAATAGCTGTCGACGGGTCTGTGCCGAAGCATGACCGTTGGTCTCCACTGCCGTAACGCAAAATAACGCTACAAACAACGCGAATAATATTTGTCTCATAGGTATATGGTTTTTATTATTGATATCACGAAGCGATCATCTCACTCCTTCACAAAAGGCTTCAGACCTTTCACGGCCTCGGCTGCGGTGATGCGTTTGCCACCGTTGTCGAGGTCGATAAGTACATAGCGGTTGTTACCCATGCCCAGCTCCTTCATATACGACAACTGGCGCAGTCCGTGACGGGACTCGATGCGCCGCACCATATCCTTATGCTCCTGGGCAGTCATCGCATAGATCAGGTCGACACAAGCCTGGTCGATGGCAAGGATGTCCGTCGAGGAGAGGATACCCACATCAGGAGTTACCACAGGAGCCGCTCCCAAGCCCTCACAGTCGCATGACACCGACATGTTACGCATCACGTTGACATAGGTGACATGACTGCCGAAATGGTCGATGGTAGCCTTGGTGGATTCCGTCATACGCTCCATGAACTCCTCCCTGGCGATGTCCCACTGGTTCGGTTGGTTCGGGGTGGTATGGATCCACGCCTTTCCGATACGTCCGTCGGCACATCCGATACCGATATTCTTATTAGAGCCGCCGAAGCCTCCCTGCGTATGACCTTTGAAATGCGTCAGAGCCACCATCGCGTCATAATTGGTGAGGTGAGAGCCGACAGACATTTCCCTCATCCACTTGCCACCACGGATAGGGAGCGTCGTGGTGCCCTGCTCGTCGATGATGTCCACAGGACAGAACGTCCAGCCGTTCACCTCCAGTGTCTGGCGGTGCTGCTCAGTAGTATAGCGGTCGCCGGCATAGTACGTATTCGTCTCGATGATATGAGCCTGCGGCAGATCCTTGTTCACCAGTGCCTTCACCCACTCACGGGGGATGATGTTAGGACCGTTCTTCTCGCCGGTATGCAGTTTCACGCCCACACGTCCGCTGATATGCCCACAGACCTGTTCGTAGGCTTTGATGAGCCCCTCGGCAGAGAGGTTACGAGTGAAATACACCACCGACTCATTACCCGTACGCTGGTCGTAAGGTACATATTTATCACCATCCACACCAGGAACCTGTGCGTTGGCAACATTCGCTGAAATGACGCCGAACAATACGGCGAAAAACATCTTTCTCATATTCTTTCTGATTTTTTTGTCATGTTATGTTGGGATAAAACGCAAATAATGCCACAAAAATAGGGAAATTTCATGAATTATCATTAAATTTGCATCGAGATTTAAAAAGTTTTTAGAATTGTCATGGACATTATTATAGAGAAACAACCACAAAGATTAAACATAACAAGATGAAGAAAAGTAAGATTTTAGTACTGTCGATGATCAGTACTTTCCTGTCCGTGACCCCCGTAGCGGCAGAAGATGTCACCGACTCCCTGTCGTTGGAAGGAGTCGTGGTGACAGGAACACGCAACGCCACCGACATCCGTCATCTGCCGATGACAGTGACCGTCATCGAGCGAGAGAAGTTGACGGAACAGCACCAGACATCCGTATTACCGACCGTGATGCAACAAGTGCCCGGACTCTTCGTCACCAGTCGCTCCATGATGGGTTATGCCGTATCCACAGGAGCTGCCGGCGTCATCAACCTCCGTGGTATCACAGGAGGTGCGGGACAGTTGCTCGTCCTGATTGACGGTCATCCGCAATATAACGGCATCTACGGGCACCCCATCGCCGACAGCTACCAGACCCTGATGGCAGAGCGTGTGGAGGTGCTGCGCGGTCCAGCCTCCGTTCTCTATGGCAGTAACGCGATGGGTGGAGTACTCAATATCGTCACCCGTTCCATGCGGGAGAACGGAGTGAGGACGACAGTCGACCTGGGTGTTGGCAGCTACGGCACCATCCAGGCAGAAGCCTCCAACCAGTTGCGGAGCGGTAAGTTCTCCTCCACCCTGTCAGCGCAATACAGTCGTACCGACAACCACCGTCCCCGTATGGGTTTCGAGCAGTATGGAGGTTACCTGAAACTGGGTTACGACATCAGCAGTCATTGGTACACCTATATCGACGCCAACCTGACCCACTTCAACGCCTCCTATCCCGGTACTGTCAGCAGTCCCCTCTATGACGCAGACCAGTGGATCACCCGTGGAGTAGTCTCCGCTGCCCTTGAGAACCACTATAACCGCACCAGCGGAGCTCTGAGCGTCTACACCAATTTCGGACGACACAAGATTGACGACGGGACAGCGAATCCCGAGCAGCCCACCCAACGCTATTTCCGTTCCAAGGACGCGCTGATAGGAGTCTCCTGGTATCAGAGCGCACAGCTCTTCGAGGGTAACCGACTGACTGTCGGTGTCGACTACCAGCATATCTATGGTCACGCCTACTATACCTCGAAACAGACCGGTGAGGTACTTGACACCCCCAACAAGCAAAGTGGCAAGAGCTACCGCAATGAGATAGCCGGCTATGTGGACTTCCGTCAGGACCTCACATCGTGGCTGACCATCGACGCGGGACTGCGTGTCGATCATCATTCCGTGGTAGGTACGGAATGGGTACCACAGGCAGGTGTCGTCGTCCGTCCCATCCAGACAGGAGAGATCAAGGCGATGGTGAGCAAGGGCTTCCGTAACCCCACGATGCGTGAGATGTACCTCTACCCTCCCTCCAATGAGGAGCTGAAGCCAGAGCGTCTGTGGAACTACGAGTTATCATGGAAGCATCGTCTGGGAGCCTTCAACTATGGCGCCAACCTCTTTTACATCAAAGGAGACAACATGATCCAGACCGTCAACCGGCAGAATGTGAACACGGGAGAGATCAAGAACTACGGTATGGAGCTGGAGGCAGACTGGCGTATCAGCAACCACTGGGCAGTGAGCACCAACCACTCGCTGCTGCACATGGAGCATCACGTCATCGCCGCTCCCACCTATAAGGGATTCCTGGGTGCCAATTACAACTGTGACAAATGGAGCGTCATAGCAGGACTGCAATATATCAGTGGACTGTATACGGCTGTCGGGGACGCGGAGCAGAAAGAGAACTTCTGTCTGCTGAACGCCTCCGTCAATTATGCGTTGACGAAATACCTCACGTTATGGGTGCATGGGGAGAACCTGCTGGCACAAAGTTACGAGATCAACCTGGGCTATCCTATGCCACGTGCCACCTTTATGGGAGGTGTCAACCTGAGATTCTGACCAGGCGACACCTCACCGTTATAACCTACTCACTTGTTTGACACCCCTAACTGTACGGAGTTTCTTAATGAGAGACTCCAAGTGGGTGTTGTCGTTGATCATGATGACGAGGTTGCCGCTGAACAAACCGTCGTGCGAGTCGATATTAATACTGCGGAGCACGAGTTTCTCATCCTTAGAGATGATACTGGTGAGGTTGTTGACAATACCGATATCATCATTACCGATGACCCGCAGGGTGATGGAATACTGTGACGAGCCCTTGCCGCTCCATCGAGCCTTGACGACACGATAGCCGAACCGCTTCTTGAGTTCCGCGGCATTGGGACAGTCCTCACGATGGATCTTGATACCACCGCTGACCGTCACGAAGCCGAACACCTTGTCGCCATAGATAGGCTGACAGCAGCGAGCCAGCTGATAGTCGATACCCTTCAGGTTACGGTCGATGACGAGGACATCATCTGAGAGTTGAGCATTGAGCGTTGAGAGTTGAGCGTTGTCCAGGACGAAGTCGGCTGCCGTCTGTGCGATATTATTACCCGTGACGGGCTGCTCACCCTGCTGCAACTCCACATACTTATCAATAACATGGTTGACATCAAGGGTGCCGTCCGCTATCTGCCGGTAGAAATCACTGGTCTCCTTGAAACCCAGTTTCTTGATGAGATGCTGCATGGTGGACTCCTCCTGCTCCACCTTACGGTTCTTGAACTTACGCTCCAACGTCTCCTTGGCGAAGAGAGCCTCCTTGACCTGTGTCTCCTTCAACGCAAGACGTACCTTCGACTTCGCGCGAGAGGTCTTGACGATGTTCAGCCACTCCTGACGGGGCTTCTGTGTGGACGAGGTCATGATCTCCACCTGGTCACCACTCTGCAGGACCTGACGGAGCGGCACCACCTTATTATTTATACGGGCACCGGTACAGGTGTTACCGATCTTGGAGTGGATATGATAGGCGAAGTCAAGGACGGTGGCACCCTTGGGAAACTTATACAGGTCGCCCTTGGGAGTGAACACGAAGACCTCGTCCTCGTAAAGATCCATCTTAAACTGATCCATCGCCTCCAAGCCGTCACTCGTCTCCAGCATCGAACGGATATTCGTGAGCCACTCGTCCAAGCCAGACTCACCTTTCACACCCTTGTAACGCCAGTGGGCGGCGACACCACGCTCCGCGATCTCATCCATACGCTCCGTACGGATCTGTACCTCCACCCATTTCTTCTCAGGACCCAGGACTGTGATATGAAGACTCTCATAACCGTTTGACTTCGGCACACTCAGCCAGTCGCGCAACCGCTTGGGGTTCGGCTGATACATATCTGTCACAATGGAGTATACCTGCCAGCAGTGCATCTTCTCCTTCTCCACAGGGGAGTCGAGGATGACACGGATGGCGAAGAGATCGTAGACACCCTCAAAGTCACACTTCTGCTTCTTCATCTTCTGCCAGATGGAGTGGATAGACTTGGTGCGTCCTTTGATATGGAACTTCAGACCCGCAGCCTCCAGGTGCTCACGGATCGGTTGGATGAAACGCTGGATATACGCGTCACGGCTCTTCTTCGTCTCACTCAGCTTCTCCTTGATATGATAGTAAGCGTCATGCTCCAGGTATTTCAGCGACAAGTCCTCGAGCTCACTCTTCAACTTATAGAGTCCGAGTTTGTGGGCAAGGGGAGCGTAGAGATAGGCAGCCTCCTCGCTGACCTCCTTTCGGTATTGCTCCCTCTCCTCTCTCCTCTTTCCCTGCTCCTCCGAGTTACTCTCTCCTGACTCTAATAACACATCACGGATCTGACGCATCAGGTTGACACGGTCGGCAATCATGATGAGGATGACACGCATATCCTCCGCAAAGGAAAGGAGGAGGTTACGGAAATTCTCCGTCTCGATGACAGGATTCTTCTTGTAGAGTTCCTGGATGCGCTGCAAGCCATGAAGGATACGGGCGACAGACTCCCCGAACTCACGTCTGATCACCTCGATGGTGAGGTAGTCGTCCTCAATACAAGGATGTAACAGGACGGCAAGGACGGCGTCACGCTTCAAACCTATCTCCTCGACGACGAGATAGGCGGTCTGGAAACTGAGCAGCATGGGATTCAAGCCGAACACATCACGATGGATATGGTTCTGCTCGATATAGCCTGTCAGATACTGACGCATCTTCTCCTCGTCACCCTCCAGGAGCGACGAGCCGATCTCCTGCTTGATATGGTTATACAATGAGAGGACATCCTCCCTTTCCTGTGATGTAAACTCAAATCTCTCTGTCATGCAGGCAAAGGTACGAAATAATCTTTAATTTTTCATCTATAATCTTTATTTTTTGTATCTTTGCAGGCATAAAATACTATAAATATGGTAGACGACAAGATATCACGGATGCAACAACTCGTCAGGGAGTTGAACGAGGCTTCTGACGCATACTATAACGGACGGGGTGAGCGAATGACCGACTATGAGTGGGACGCCCGCTTCGACGAGCTGAAACGACTGGAACAGGAGACGGGGACTACCCTGCCCGACTCACCGACACAGAAAGTCTCGGAGGACACCATCACCGGACAGAAGGAAGAACATGAGTTCGCAGCACTCTCGCTGGCGAAGACGAAGCAACCCGCAGAACTGGTGAAGTGGTCGGAGGAACGACCCATCTGGATATCCTGGAAACTGGACGGTCTGACCCTTGTCGTGACGTATGACAACGGACAACTGACAAAGGTTGTCACACGAGGTAACGGACATATCGGCACGAACATCACCCATCTCTCAAAAGCCATTAACGGTATTCCGCAAAATATTGGATATAAAGGACATACCGTTATCCGAGGGGAGGCTGTCATCAGCTATGACGACTTCGATCGTTTCCTCATTGAAAGCGGTGAGGACTATGCTAACCCCCGCAATCTCGCCTCTGGGTCACTGACCCTGAAAGACGTGGAGGAAGTAAGACAACGACATATCCAATGGATCCCTTTCACGCTGGTGTATCTCGACGACGACATCCCCTCGTGGGGTGACCGTATGGACTGGTTAGAGCAGCAGGGTTTCCATACCGTAGAGCATCGTCTCATCGAACATCCGGACCTCTCTTCCGTTGAAAGCGTCATCGATGTCTTCACAGAGGAAGTCACCTCCAAGAAGAACCCTTTCCCTGTCGATGGTCTTGTCATCTGTTACGACGATACGGTGTATGCCCGGACGGGAAGTATCACAGGACATCATGCCACCAAAGCCGGACTCGCCTTCAAATGGCAGGATGAGGCTGCGGAGACGGTATTACAAGAGATAGAATGGTCGTGTGCCGCCTCCACCATCTCCCCTGTCGCTATCTTCCGACCTGTGGAGTTAGAGGGTACGACCGTGAAGCGTGCGTCACTCTGTAATATCAGTGAGTGCGAGCGTTTAGGAATTGGTGCGAAAGGAACGGAGATCAGTGTCATCAAGGCAAACAAGATCATCCCGAAGGTCATCAAGGTCATCCGTACGGAAGGAGTCCTGGAGATCCCCCACGAATGTCCCGTCTGTCATGCCGTAACGGAGATACGTGTCAGTGAGGCAAGTGGTACGAAGACGCTGCACTGTACCAATACGGAGTGTCCTGCCAAGCAATTGAAGAAGTTCGCCCGCTTCGTGTCGAAGGAAGGTATGAATATCGACGGTATCTCAGAACAGACCCTGTCGAAGTTTATCAACCTCGGCTGGATCAGTGAGTATGCCGATATCTACGACCTGCGCCAGCATATCCGTGAACTCGCCAACATGGAGGGATTCGGAGAGAAGTCGGCGTCGAACATCATGCGCAGCATCGACCGTTCCGCCCATGTGGAGGCACACCGGTTGCTCTATGCGCTGAACATCCCGTTGTGCGGAATGGATGTCTGTAAGCGACTGTTGAGTGCTTATCCGTTGGACGAGCTCGTTGCGATGACACAACCCCAGCCTGCCGTCGAAGCCGACTTGTTCGCACCTGTTACCTCAGACACCTCCCCACTCACCTCTATTGCCGGCATCGGTCCGGAGAAATCAGCATCCTTCATCAACTGGTTCCGTGATGCCCGTAACAGACTACGCTACCATCATCTGCTGGAGAAGTTACAAGTGACCCAGGCATCCAACGAGCCGACGGGAAATCTGTGTGAGGGACTGACCTTCGTCGTGACGGGTGATGTCCATCACTATAAGAACCGTAACGAGTTAAAAGCATACATCGAGTCGCAGGGAGGTAAGGTGGCGTCGGCAGTGAGCGGCTCGACATCCTACCTTATCAATAATGACGTGACATCGACCTCCGGGAAAAATCAGAAAGCCCAACAGCTTGGTATTCCGATACTCTCCGAGGACGAGTTCGTTGAGCGGTTCACGGATCAGAGTTGACACATGCGACATCAACGATTCATTGCTCCATTACTACCTATCGCCCTCTGTCTGATTCTCGGAATCATCATGGGCAGGAACTTTCCCTTGGGAGAGGGACCCCTGCTGGGTGTCACTTGTGGTGTCCTGACTATCACCCTCCTGTTACGTCACCACCCTCGTTGGCAGACGGCAGGAATCTGTCTGGCGACCTTTCTGTTGGGAATGATCATCATCCAATATCCGTTACCCGACAGTGTCCTCGTACAAAAGACGGGGGAACGGGTGCTGGAGTACCGAGAGCAACTGCTTCAGCAATACCGGCAATGGGGTATCGATGAGGATTCCTATGCGATCATAACGGCAATGACATTAGGGGACAAGTCGGCACTGACTCCCACCATCCGTGAGACGTTTAGCATCACGGGAGCAGGACATGTGCTTGCCATCAGCGGACTGCATCTCGGTATTCTCTATATGATGGTGTCGCTCCTCGTCAGAGGACTCCGTCTGAGAATGGTGACACAGGTGATGACGATCATACTGATCTGGGCATTCGCCTTCCTGGTGGGGATGACACCCAGTGTGGTACGCTCCGCCACCATGCTGACGGTCTACGGACTACTGTCGTTGGGCTATCGTCAGAAGATGAGTATCAACGTCCTGGCATTCACAGCCATCGTCCTACTCGTCATCCACCCGCAATCACTCTTCGACATCGGTTTCCAGATGTCCTTCCTTGCCGTCCTCGCCATCCTGGTGTTCTTCCCGTTATTCAACGGCATCTTCTCCGAGCGGTGGCTGATGGAGCACCGACTGGTACGATGGCTATGGGGGATGACAGCATTATCACTGTCGGCACAGATTGGTGTGGCACCCTTGGTAGCGTTCTATTTCCATCGTTTCTCCACCTATTTCCTCATCAGCAACTTCGTCGTCATCCCTTGTGCGTACCTTATTTTAATGGGAGCACTCCTCCTTTTCATCACCCGACTGCCTGTCCTCGCCACAGCATTAGCTGCTATCACCACCTTCATGCACCACACCTTGGACGCCATCGCCACCCTGCCCTGTGCCAGCATCGACATCCACCCCAACCTGTCACAAACCATACTGATATATGCCTTTATCGGTTGTCTGTATATCATCTGCTTACGAATCTTACCAGTGAGACCTGACGCAACTCAGAGATTTCTTTGACATTATTCTTTGTTATATCAAAAAAAAATAGTACCTTCGCAGCCAAAATTAAGAAAACAGAGAAAACAATGGGAAAGATTATATTGACAGGTGACCGCCCCACAGGCAAATTGCACTTGGGACACTATATCGGATCACTGCGCCGTCGTGTGGAACTGCAAGAGGCTGGCGACTACGAGAAAATGTTTGTATTCATGGCTGACGTGCAGGCTCTGACGGATAATGCCGACAACCCGGAGAAAATACGTCAGAACATCATCGAGGTGGCTCTCGACTACCTCTCCGCCGGTCTGAACCCGGAGAAGTGTACGTTGTTCATCCAAAGTCAGATTACGGAACTCGCTGAGTTGACGACCTACCTCATGAATTTAGTCAGCGTGAGTCGCGTGCAGCGTAACCCGACAGTGAAGACGGAAGTGAAGATGCGTGGCTTCGAGGGTGAGAGCATTCCTCTTGGCTTCTTCTGCTATCCTGTATCACAGGCCGCCGACATCACCTTGTTCAAGGCAACGACGGTTCCCGCAGGTGAGGACCAGGAGCCGATGCTGGAGGTCACCCGTGAACTGGTACGCCGCTTCAATCAAGTATATGCGCCAGTATTGGTAGAGCCGAATATCATGTTGCCGGAGAATGCCACCGCCCGTCGTCTGCCTGGTACAGACGGTAAGGAGAAGATGTCGAAATCACTCGGCAACTGTATTTATCTCTCTGATGATGCTGATACCGTTTGGCAGAAGGTACGCTCGATGTATACCGACCCGGAGCATATCAACCTCAACGACCCCGGTCATGTGGAGGGTAACGCTGTCTTCACCTATCTCGACGCTTTCTCAAAGGATGAGGACTTTGCGAAGTTCCTGCCAGAATACCAGAACCTCGACGAGTTGAAAGACCACTACCGTCGTGGTGGTCTGGGGGATATGAAATGTAAGAAGTTCCTGAACCAGATTCTCAACGAATTCCTGGAGCCGATGCGCCAGCGCCGTCATGAGTTCGAGCAGGATATCCCGGAGATCTACAACATCCTGAGAAAAGGAACAGAACAAGCTCGTGAGACTGCTGCCCAGACGATGAGTGAGGTACGCAGCGCCATGCAGATCAACTATTTCGACGACAAGGAGCTGATTCAGTCGCAGGCAGAGCGTTTCCGTGCTAAATAAAGACGCAAGCGTTCCTCTAACGACATACTCACATAGCGGCGCCACTCTGTGGTGCCGTTTTCTTTGTCGTCAAGATAATGCAGGTCATACATGTGACCATAAGCCTCCATCTCGAAAGGATTGAGCAGATACCCCGCATTACGCAGATGCTTACGATAACGACAAGCCTTCAACCAATAGAAAATGTATTTCCAGTAGAAACAAATCCATGAGTCGTGGGTCGAACGTGCTTGGTAGAGATGAATCATCTCGTGGTTCTTCATCTCATCCCATCGGTTATTGAAACGCTCCGCCTCCTCCTTGCTGTGAGTGATGATATGTCCGAAGAACGTCATCCCCTCGTAGCCCTTCCGAATCCAGAAGGGAAGATTCACGGCTCGCATATTGTCCAGTTTACTAGGACGGCGAGCACGGAACAGCAACGGGAAAATACCCAGCAGATTTGTCATGATGCTGCAAAGATACGATATTTCATTGAGAATTGAAAGCCGTTCATTGAAAATTAACTATTGAGAATTGATTCGCAAAAGTTCTCTATGTGCTTTTTGCACACTTTTGCAAACACTTTTTCTTGGAGGCTACTATTTTATTTCGTATCTTTGCAACAACAAAAACGAAAAGCGATATGATACTCACCCATCGTGAAATATTCCTGCTCGTCATCTGTGCCGTCATCTACATCACTTTATTTGTAGTGACGATACAATATCACAGACGTAAGATACAGTTGTTACAGAGCCGTCTGGACAATATCCACGCGATGCAGAAGATGGCTGTCATAGAGCAACGAGAGCACGACGTGAACACTATTTTCTCCTCACCCATATACTTGCGCATCAAACAATATATTAATGAGGGACAGAGTATGCACAACGGCGACTGGAACGAACTTGCCGAGGTGGTGAATATGGTGTACACCGGTTTTACGGAGAAACTGTACAGCCTCTATAACATGAGTCACCAGGACTACTATGTGAGTCTGCTCATCAAAGTACGTGTCTCTCCCAAAGACATCGCTACTCTCACAGCACATAGCAAGGAGAGTGTCGCCTCTACCCGCAGCCGACTCTATACCAAGGTGTTCGGCAAGAAAGGGTCTACTAAGGACTGGGATGATTTTATTCTTTCCATCTAATCAAGATGTCGAAAAATCGAAATCCCGAAATATCGAAATAACGAAACTAAAATTTAAGATTATGATAGACTATTTTATCGCAAACATGTGGCAGATCTGGGCAGTAGTGTCCATCATTTGTCTGATTCTGGAGCTCTCGTCAGGTGACTTCTTCATCATCTGCTTCTCCATCGGTGCTGTCTTCGGCATCATTGCCGCAGTCCTCGGACTGGGAATATACTGGCAGTTGCTCATTTTCTCCATCTTCTCATTGCTCAGCGTACTATTCGTACGTCCTGTGGCATTGCGCTACCTGCATAAGAATGAACCTAACAAACCAAGTAACGCCGATGCCTTGCTAGGACGTACGGGAAAAGTGACAGAGACAATTCCCGTCGGCGGCAGTGGTTATGTGCAGATTGACGGTGATATGTGGAAAGCTGTCAGCCATGCAGACAGTGACATATCCATTGGCACCACGGTCCGAGTCGTCGGACGTGAGAGCACAATTATCACTGTTGAGACACTATAATCCTCGAAATATCGAAATCCTCGAAATATCGAAATACCGAAATACCGAATTTTAAAACTTTATAATTTATGGAATTTATGACTTACGTACTTATCGCTATCGTAATCCTGGTGATTCTTTTCGCCAAGATGGCACTTGTGATCATCCCTCAGTCGGAGACACGCATCATCGAGCGTCTGGGTCGCTACTATGCTACCCTTAACCCTGGTATCAACATCATCATCCCGTTCATCGACCGCTCTAAAGAGATTGTGGTCCTGAACCGTGGACGTTACGCCTACTCTAACTCCATCGACCTGCGTGAACAGGTGTATGACTTCCCCTCACAGAACGTGATCACGAAGGATAATATCCAGATGGAGATTAACGCCCTGCTCTACTTCCAGATTGTAGATCCCTTCAAGGCAGTGTATGAAATTTCTAACCTGCCCAACGCTATTGAGAAACTGACTCAGACCACCTTGCGTAATATCATTGGTGAACTGGAACTCGATGAGACACTGACCTCTCGTGACACTATTAACACCAAGTTGCGTGCTGTCCTGGACGATGCCACAGACAAATGGGGTGTGAAGGTCAACCGTGTTGAACTGCAGGATATCGTACCTCCCTCCACAGTACTGAACGCGATGGAGAAGCAGATGCAGGCAGAACGTAACAAGCGTGCACAGATCCTGACCTCCGAAGGTGAGAAGGCTGCAGAGATTCTTGCCTCTGAGGGTGAGAAGACCGCCATCATCAACCGTGCTGACGCTCAGAAGCAACAGGCTATCCTTCATGCCGAGGGTGAGGCACAGGCTCGCATCCGCAAGGCTGAGGCTGAGGCAAAGGCTATCGAACTGATTACCGAGGCTGTCGGCAAGAGCACGAACCCTGCCAACTACCTGCTCGCCCAGAAGTATATCCAAATGATGCAGGAACTGGCTCAAGGCGACAAGACCAAGACGGTATACCTCCCCTATGAGGCTACCAACCTGTTAGGAAGCATCGGTGGTATCAAGGATTTGTTCAAGTCTGAATAACTTTCTACATCTTTTGTTTGGTAATGTCAGTTTTTTTTCGTAACTTCGCTGACACATATTTACTAATTAAAACAAATACGATTATGAAAGAACTGAAAGGAACAAAGACTGAGAAGAATCTACAAGAGGCTTTCGCTGGTGAGTCGATGGCTCGTAACAAGTATTCCTACTGGGCATCCAAAGCTAAGAAAGACGGTTACGTACAGATTGCCGCTATCTTCGAGGAGACTGCCGCCAATGAGAAGGAGCACGCCAAGATGTGGTTTAAGCTGTTAGAAGGTGGTTCCATCAAGGATACCGCTTCTAACCTGGAGGCTGCTGCAAGTGGTGAGAATTTCGAGTGGACAGATATGTATGCCCGTATGGCTAAGGAGGCACGTGAAGAGGGCTTCGACGAGATCGCCGAGAAATTCGAGGGTGTTGCCGCCATTGAGAAGGAGCATGAGGCTCGCTATCGCAAGTTGCTGGACAACGTAAAGAAGGAGCGTGTATTCTCCAAGGACGGTGATGTCATCTGGCAGTGTTCCAACTGCGGACATATCGTCGTCGGCAAGAAGGCTCCCGATGAGTGTCCCGTCTGCAACCACCCACAAGCTTACTTCCAGGTGAAAGCAGAGAACTATTAAATTAAATTGAAGAGTTGAAGATTCCCACTTCAACTCTTCATTTTTTATTCTTTGCAAGCAAGACTTCTTGCGACGATTACTTCATTTTTTCCTTAAGGAAACTCACACACTGTCGGAACAAGTGATGACGGGTGTTCCCACCACTGATATTATGATTGCGGTTAGTATAGACAAGTTGACTGAAATCTTTGTCGGCTTGTACCAACGCTTCTGTATATTCCGCTGTATTACGCAAATGAACATTATCATCAGCAGAGCCGTGACAAAGTAGCAAAGCACCATGTAACTGGCTGGCACGACTGATGGGGTTCTGGTCATAACCATTCGGATTTTCCTTGGGAGTACGCATAAACCGTTCCGTATATATACTATCATAGAAACGCCAAGAAGTGACAGGGGCGATGGCGACACCTGCACGGAAGACGGGACGACCCTCAGACATAGACATCAGCGTATTGAAACCACCATAGCTCCATCCCCAGATAGCTATACGGTCCTTGTCGACATAAGACTGCTTACCCAGCCATAATGCCGTCTCCACCTGGTCATGAGCCTCCAACTCACCTAAGCGGAGATAAGTAGATTTCTCAAAGTCGGCACCACGCCCACCAGTTCCACGTCCATCCACACAGACACAGAGGAAACCTTGTTGACAGAGATACTGTTCGAGGACAGCCCCCTGATTATACATACCGATATTCCATGCATCCTTCACTTGCTGACTGCCTGGTCCACTATATTGATACATGATAACAGGATAACGTTTGGAGGTATCAAAATCCGCAGGCTTGACCATCCAGCCATTGAGTTTGACACCCTCAGAGGTCGTCAGTGTGAAGAGCTCACGAGTTCCTAACTGTTCCTTTGCTAGTTTCTCCTGTAATTCCTTATTATCAACGAGGGTAGCAACCACCTTCCCATTGTTGTTACAGATTGTCACCACAGGAGGTGTGTTCAGGTTACTCCATACATGGATGAAGGATTTGTAGTCACTACTAAAAACAGCACTACTCCATCCTGCCTTGTCAGTAAGACAAACCGTCTTACCATTAGCCTGTGCCATAAAGACACGCTGGTCTGTGGCACCATACTGATGAGAGGCATAATAGACGTTTCCCGTCTGGTCGTCGACACCATAGACAGCACTCACCTCATATTCGCCCTGTTCCACCTGACGTAGCAATTGTCCGTTAAGGTTATAGAGATAAAGATGCATCCATCCGTCACGCTCACTGGGCAGGAGCATGTATTTGTCAGTCACCATAAACTGGCTCACACTCTCTTCCTTGACATATTTCGGAGTCTTGTCCTCTATCAACAACTGACTAACCGTTGACAACGGATTAGCCATATAGACACGCAGACAGTCCTGATGACGGTTCAACGTCAACACCAGCACTTTAGTGGCATCACTCGTCATCTTGATACGGGGGATATAACCATCAGCATCCACAGGAACCTGTAACTGACGAGTCTGTCTGCTGGCGATATCGAAGCTCCAAACCGTACATTTGGCATTATCGGCACCAGCCACAGGGTATTTATAAGTATAAGCACCAGGATACTCCGTGAATTCTGTAAGCTCCGGGGTCAATCCTTTATAAAGTGGCATGGAGTACTCAGCGACAGCTTTTTCGTCATAGCGTACCCAGACGAGTTTCTTGCTGTCTGCAGTGAACACCATCGCCCGGTTGTTGCCAAACTCCTCCTCATTCACCCAGTCAGGAATACCGTTAATGACCTCGTTTTTCTTACCATCCTTCGTCACCTGACTCTCCGCATAATCATAGAGCAGTTTAATCAGGAATATATTATTGTCACGAACAAAGGCTATCATCGTCCCATCGGGTGAGAACAAAGGAGTCTGCTGTGCTCCGTTTGTCGACAACGGTACCATTTTACGACTCGCAATGGTATAGATATAATAATCAGCGGTAAAGGAATGACGGTAAATAGAATGACGGTTGGTCTCGATGAGCATCCGCTTACCATCCGGACTCATGATATAGCCACTGATACGCTCGACCTTCGTTCCCTTTGCATCGAAAAGAGTCTCAACAGCCTTTCCTGTCTTGAACGAATAGCGGACGATGGTCTTTCCGTCATCTCCTAACTGTGTGTAACTCTCACCATCAGACGCTGCTTCCACCCCACGAATACTCTCAGGCAGATACTGTCCGTTAGTGATTGATCTTAAATCCAAACCTCTTGCTGCCAAGGGTACAAGCATCAGCAGCAGGTATACAGTGATTTTCTTCATGATTACAGTAGTTTAATAGTAGGTATCGTTAAGCAACTGCTCAACACTGATATCCTTATGTCGTTTCATCATACTATCCACATCATCCACATGACTATTATCGAACACATGACGGTCTGTCACCTGGTTAACAACCCATTGTATCTTCCCCATGTGATGATTCCGTTGTTCTTGAGTAGGTTCCTTTACCTTTAACGGATAGATACTGAGCAAATAGAAACTCAGGCAATCTGGGATAATCATCGAACGAGTCATCAAGCGGCGTTGCCCTTCAGAGTAATGTTCCACATAGAAAGGATAGTCGGCACCAAGATACTTATCCAGGGAAATGCCAAGATAATTTCCACCAACAATGATGCTCTGGTCGAAAGATCCTATCTGTGAATAGACCTGAGGCATCTCCAATGACGGGATAGCCTCACGGAGATGATGGAAGGCATCCGTCATCTCTTTATTAATATCATCGATATTGGCATACTGTTCCTGAACATCATTAATAAGTTGTTGCAGGATGGAGTCGCCAAAGAACTTTAAGAACTTGATATTGATATCGGGCTCGTTCACCTTTCCAATACGCAACACATCCTCTATCAAGGTCCGTGTCTGCATCGGATACGACTTGTTCATTTGCAGAAGTGCAGAATAATCACCCGTTGTCAGATAGAGACTTTCTATGCGATCGTATCGTTCTATAGTCACACCATTATCATTTGAAGTCTCCTCATTTGACTTCAAATGCCACTCACAGCCAACACATATGAGCATCAATATAACGAGCAAAATATAGACCTTGCGCACGTTTCTTGCAACAAACTAATGTTTTAATTCTGTTAAATAACGATGCAAAAGTACTAAAAAATATTTTAAAAACAAAATTTTAACCTAAAAAAGATAAAAAAAAGTGCAATATGGTGTCTTTTTCGTTTATTTGTGTGAAATTTGCAAAGAACATACAAGCATTCTATCAAACTGAGCATCTATGAGAAAACTAATCTGTATTTCCTTGCTGTGTATATGTAGTATCACCGCATCGGCAACCCACACTATTTCTGTCTTGGTCAGCAATCCCATCAGTTCGGAACGAAAAGACCAGCCTGTCGTCATCAGTCTCAAACCCTATGGTGAGGTGCGTTCGGCACTGGTTATCGTCAATGGACAGGAGATACCCTGTCAGTTGGACGATCTTGACCAGGACGAGACCTTCGATGAGTTATGTTTCCTGGCAGACTTAAACAAAAAGGAACAAAAGAGATATACAGTCACCCTTTATGAGACTGGGGAGCCTCGCTCATACCCTGCCCGTGTGTTTACGGAGATGGTACTTCGGAACACCAGTGACAAGAAACTGACCAAGAACAACCAGAACAACTTCATTGAGTCCATCACTGTTCGTGGTGACGCCGCTGACGCCTACCATATCCAACACCATCATGGTGTGGATTTCGAGAGTGAGCTGAACGGTATCCGTATCTATTTCGATGCCCGTCAGACACTTGACCTCTATGGGAAATACTATCAGCGGCTGGAGCTTAAAGACACCCAGTTCTATACCAATGACGAGCAGAAGGCACAAGGTTATGGGGATGACGTGCTATGGGTCGGACAGACATTCGGGCTGGGTGCCTTTCGTGGTTGGGACGGACAGAAGCCTACTCATATCGAACCAGTACGGAGCAGGACACAGCGTATCATCAGCTATGGACCACTCCGCACCATTGTCGAGCTCTTCGACCGTGGCTGGCAAGCACCCACGACCAATACTCCTCGTATTCCCCTCAACATGACAATCCGCTACACACAATATGCCGGTCATCGTGATACGGATGTCGATGTGTTCTTCAACAAAGATGTCAGCGACTATCGCTTCTCCACAGGTGTCATCAATGTGAAAGGCTCAGAGGAGTTCTCTGACAAGAAAGGACTGAGAGCCTGCTGGGGTGCGGATTATCCTGCTGCGGACACCACCAAATGGAAACGTGAGACGGTAGGACTGGCCGTCTTGGTGCCTCAGAAGAATATCGTCAGCGAGGAGCCTGCCAACAAAGACAACTATGCTTTCGTACTACAGGTCAACGGCAAGCACATGGCATATAAAGTCAACTACACTTCTGCCAACGAGACCTTCGGCTATCACTCCGCAAAAGAGTGGTTTAACTACCTGAAGACATGGCGACGGGAGGTGGAGGATCCTGTCATCGTCAAGATAGACAACCCATAAGATTATAACCTTATCTTCTTCTTGACTCCCTTACTCTCGTTCTGCAAACGGTCAAGGGCGGTCACTACATAAACATACCTCCCCTCTGCCAACATGGTGGGAATCTCATAAAAACAGTCTGTGGTGATGGCAACAATATGGGAAGGGTCATCGGTATTGATATCCTCTCCACGTTTAAAACAATATACGACATATTTTGTCGCTTCATCACCCCATGTCTTCCACTTAGGGGCAGTCCACATCAGTACTTGTTGCTGACCCATATTGAAGACCTTCAGTTTGCGCACCTTACCAGGTACCTTATGGTCAATATGAGGCATCAATGGTTGGAGGGCAGGATAACGCCAATAGACATTACGGAGGGTAGTCCCATAGTTGCCGATATTATCGACAGCAGCCTTCGCATACCATAGGACAGTACCTTGTACCCCTTTGTTCTCCTGATGAAGCCGCATCTTGGCAGGCAGCTGATGACTCTTCGGATTCTGCGGATCCGCATTCTTTACAGTACGCTCCACATCCTCACCGATAAACAAAGGACGCTCTGAGGCATGTTCATTCCACCAGCGTATCAGCTCCTTATAATCAGCCGCTTTATGTCCGATTTCCCAATAAAGCTGAGGAACGTTATAGTCGATCCATCCTTTCTTTATCCACAGAAGGATATCCGCATACAAGTCATCATAGTTCTGCAGACCATTCGTCTTACTACCACGAGGGTCATTTTTCTGGTTACGATAGATACCGAAGGGACTTATTCCGAACTTCACCCAAGGTTTCACCCGATGAATCGTCTCATTCAACTGTTCGATAAGCAAGTCAACCTGATGGCGGCGCCAGTCGCCTATATTGGTATACCCTTGAGGATTGGCGCTAAACTGTACGCCATCGGGGATAGTTACTCCAGGAACAGGATAAGGATAGAAATAATCGTCAATGTGCAGTCCGTCGACATCATAGCGCTTCAGGATGTCCTCCACGATGGTACAGATATAGTCACGATTCTCTTGCAAGGCAGGATTCAGGATCATCAGACCGTCATACTCAAAGGCACGTTCCGGATGTTGCGTACAGATATGACCAGGAGCCAGCGCATAGGCAGACTTCGTCTTGGCACGATATGGATTAATCCATGCATGCAATTCCATTCCGCGTTTATGACACTGGTCTATCATCCACTGAAGCGGATCCCAGTAAGGATATGGAGCTTTCCCCTGTACCCCTGTCAGGAAATGGCTCCAAGGTTCAATATTACTTTGATAGAGGGCATCACAGGCAGGACGTACTTGGAAGATGATGGCATTCGCACCATCTTTCTGTAACTCGTCAAGCTGGTAAGTAAGTGTCTGTTGCATCTTCACCGTTCCTATGTTCTGGAACTGTCCGTTGACACACTGTATCCACGCAGCTCGGAACTCACGTTTTGGAACCTGATAAGTCTGTGCATGCAGCACCCCTGCCAAGCACAACAATATCCCGATAATATATCTCCTCATAACTTTAAACAATAAACTATAAACTTTAAACTCTCAACTTTAAACTAAAAACTTATATATCTCCTCCGTCCAGTCAGAGCCGTTCACAGGACAGAATGTGCGGAAACCGATCTGACTGGCACTGGCTACATTACGGGGACCGTCATCCACGAAAAGAACCTCATGGGGAAAAATCTGTTCTTGACGCAGTACCTCACGGAATATCTCCTCAGAAGGTTTCATCATCTTCATCTGGTAACTCAGATAGCAATGATCGAAATAATCTTTAAGAGCATGTCCTTTTCCATCAAACGACGGACTCATCGCCCACTCCATCATATACGAGTTGGTATTCGAGAGCAGCACGACCCGATAGCCCTGCTGACGCAGTCGTGTCACAGTATCCAGATTCCGCTGAGGCACCTCTTTGGCATATCCCTGCCAAGCATATGCACATTGTTCTGCGGTAAACTCCTTTCCCATCAACCTGCCAAGTTCCTTACGGAAATCCTCTGCGGAAATCAGTCCATGTTCCAAATCACCAAAAATACCAGTCTGTGTATAAGGATCAAGGTATTTCTCTACCTCGACAGCCCCTATTTCCTTAAAACGCTGGATAGCCTGCGACTGATCAATGGTGATAATTACACCCCCTAAGTCAAAAGCAATCGTCTTTATCATATCTCAAAATAGTTTTTCTTCTGTTTTCTTGCCTCATCAAGAGAAAGTAGCTCATGCTGTTCCTGTTCATATTTCTCCCTCAGATGCTGATATTTCTCATCCAGCTCCCGCTCCACCTCCTGTTCTTCTTTCTTATCCAACAGGCGGGCAGCCACCAGAGCATTCTGGGAGGCATCCTTCATCCATACCACAGGACCGCCATAGACGGGAGCTATCTTCAAGGCGACATGCAACTCACTCGTCGTAGCGCCACCAATCATGATAGGGATATCCAGACCAGCCCGTTGCATCTCATGAGCCACATTCACCATTTCCTCCAGACTGGGAGTTATCAGTCCTGAGAGTCCTATAATATCCGCTTTCACCTCAATGGCTTTGCGCACTATCTGCTCAGCAGGGACCATCACACCCATGTCCACCACCTCATAGCCATTGCAGGCAAGGACGACAGCAACGATATTCTTTCCGATGTCATGGACATCTCCCTTCACCGTAGCAAGCAATACCTTCCCTGCTTTCCTGCCTTCACCCTCCTGTTGTTGTTCTATATAAGGCTGAAGTATCTCCACCGCCTGTTTCATGGTACGTGCTGTCTTCACGACCTGTGGCAGAAACATCTTACCACTTCCGAACAATCGTCCTACCTCATTCATACCTGTCATCAACGGACCTTCTATAATCTGAACAGCCTGAGGATATTGTCGCAGTGCCTCCTCAATATCTTGTTGAAGGTAATCTCCCACCCCCTTGATGAGTGCGTGTTGCAAACGGTGGTCCACATCAGCGGAACGCCATTCCTCCTGAGGGCGGTTCTTAGCATCACCTTGCGATGATGCGTCAGGAATACCATCCTTCTTATTCTCTTGTTCCTCCAGTAAGCGGTTCGCTAACTCCGTCAGTGTCTCCGACGCCCCCTTGCGACGATTCAGGATCACATCCTCTATCACCGTCAGTTGGTCTTGTGGGATATCACTATAGAGCACCTTCGTCGCAGGATTCACAATACCGAAATCCATTCCCTGCTGGATGGCATGATAAAGGAATACGGCATGCATCGCCTCACGAATATAATTGTTGCCACGGAAAGAGAAAGAGAGGTTGCTGACACCACCGCTGACATGAGCCCCGGGAAGGTGATTTTTGATCCACCCGGTAGCCTTGATAAAGTCTGCGGCATAACTATCATGCTCTTCCATTCCAGTCGCTACAGCAAGCACATTCGGGTCGAAGATAATATCTAACGGGTTCATACTAACACACTGAGTCAGAATACGATACGAACGCTCTGCTATCTCTATACGTCGCTCATAGCTGGTTGCTTGTCCTTGCTCGTCGAAACACATCACCACGACCGCCGCACCATAACGCATCACATCTTTAGCATGCTGTATGAACACCTCTTCTCCCTCTTTCAAAGAGATGGAGTTGACGATACATTTTCCCTGTACACACTTCAGACCTGCCGTGATGACATTCCAGTCGGACGAGTCAATCATCACAGGTACAGAGGCGATATCCGGTTCCGCGGCAATCATACGAAGGAAAGTCACCATCTCCGTCTGGGCATCCAACAGTCCGTCATCCATGTTGATATCAATGACAAGAGCGCCATCCGCCACCTGTTTGCGGGCTATCGAGATCGCCTCCTCATATTTCTTCTCCTTGATCAGTCTGAGGAACTTACGGGAACCAGCCACGTTACAACGCTCACCGACATTGACAAAACGGACCTCAGGAGTGACATCCAACAGTTCCAGACCACTCAGCCACATCGTCTGTGACTTCGGTGCGGGTATATGAGGTTTCCTGCCTCGAACCAACGGGATGTATTTCTCAATGAAACGCTCGTCTGTGCCGCAGCACCCACCGATGATGTTCACCAGTCCCTCGTCAACCATCCGTCCCATCTGAGGAGCCATCGACTCAGCAGTCTCATCATAGAGTCCCATAGAGTTGGGCAGTCCCGCATTCGGATAAGCACTTATATAATAAGGTGCCCTCTTTGCCAATTGACGAAGGAACGGGAGCATCTGAACGGCACCGAACGAGCAGTTCAATCCCACGGAGAATATCGGATAACTACTGATACTGGCGAGGAAAGCCTCCAGGGTCTGTCCACTGAGGGTACGACCAGCAAGGTCGCTGACGGTAACACTCAGCATGACAGGCAGTTCCACACCATAATGTTGCATCACCGTCATTGCCGCATCAATGGCAACCTTCGCGTTCAGGGTGTCAAAAATGGTCTCTATGAGCAAGGCGTCCACCCCACCCGCTATCAGACCGTCGACCTGTTCACTATAGGCTGCCAACAAGTCATCATAGGTCAGTTCACGTGCCGCAGGATTACTAACATCCGGTGACATCGAACAAGTCTTATTGGTCGGTCCTATACTGCCAGCCACAAAGCGGGGCTTCTCTGATGAGGAGAACTCGTCAGCACACTGACGGGCAATACGTGCTCCCTGATAAGCCATCTCACGGGCATATTCCTCCAAATGATAATCCGCTTGTGAGACACGTTGTGAGCTGAAGGTATTGGTAGAGATGATGTCAGCACCTGCCCTCAGGTATCTGCGGTGGATCTCCTCCACCACATCCGGACGGGTCAGGCAAAGCATGTCATTATTGCCTTTCATCTGTCCGGGAAGACCAGCGAAGCGTTGTCCACGGAAATCAGACTCAGACAGATGAAAGCCCTGAATCATCGTTCCTGTCGCACCATCGAGAACCAGTATCCTATCCTTGATAATATCGTTAAGCCTTTTCAATTCCAAACGTTCAATTTTCTATTGTTAATAGTGTTTCATCACGCGATCCATCTCACGCTTGTCCTCCTTCTCCTTCAGTGTCTGACGCTTGTCAAACTCCTTCTTACCCTTACAGAGTGCGATATCCATCTTAGCACGGCCGTGCTCATCAATGAACACCAATAACGGCACGATGGTGTAACCCGTCTGTTTGGTGGCGGCATGAAGTTTCTGTATCTCCTTCTTCGTCAGCAGCAACTTACGGTCCCGCTTCATCTCATGGTTATTATACGAGCCATAGAAATAGGGAGAGATATTCATGCCTTTCACCCATATCTCCCCATTGGTAATAAAGCAATAGGTGTCCACCAGGCTCGCCTTGCCAAGACGGATGGATTTGATCTCCGTACCCGTCAAGACGATACCCGCCGTCATTGTCTCTATGAAGAAATATTCAAAAGAGGCTTTCTTATTGCGTATCTGTACAGGGCTTTTCTTCCTGATTTTCTCTTCTTCCTTATTCATTTCCTGATTTATACTATCTGAGCAAACTGTTCCAGATGACCGTCTATATACTCGGCGATCTGCGCAGTCCATGCCTCCTCATTCTCCACGAACTCATCATCCATGTCGTCGAAGGCGGGAAACTGCTCGAACAAAGCCATAAACTCCTCTTCCGTACAATCCTGCTCTATTTGTTCATGATGTTTCAGATAAAGGGTATGCGCCTCATATATCAGTTTGGAGAGGTCACGCAAGCCCCATAGTCTGACAGCCTTGGCAAACGGGTTCTTGAAGATAAATGGTCCGTAGCCGTTGTGTATCAGCTGTACGAATCCGCCATCCATGACTTCCTCATGCAGCGTATCCCATGCCAGCAGTGTGATCTGGTCGGCATTCAACTGTGCCATCGTCTCCGCAGTCAACGCATGACCGATAGCCTCACGGATCGCCTTGACGAAGACACCGACAAAAGCGTCCATTCCCTCATTGGCTGCCTCACGTAACTGAGCATCACTGATCATCACTTCTATCATAGCTCTACAATGACTTCCTCAAAATTCCCTTCCTTGTTAATGACATACCTGCAGACTGCCACCTCGGACTCCTCCTCGTCATCCTCACCACGGAAGAAACTGACAAGTGTGACCTCATACTGGTTCGTGACATAATAATCCTGTCGCATCACACCCAGTCGTCCGTCTCTGTTCTCTATTTTCTGCTCATAGATACACAGACGGTCCACCAGCACATATTCCTGATTCATCGTACAGAGATAGAGCGACACATTGGTAGAGTCCAGCTTCTCAGCGACCAGCATCATGTGATAATGCCCGTGAGGTGGTAATTTACAAGCCAACAGGTCGACATTACTCTCATAGTCAAAACGACTGTTGTACGCTGTCGGCACCTTTTCCAATTGCGGAAGGTACTCCACGAACTCAGGAGAATATTTCATGGGCATGGACTTCATGGCGAGGGAATCAAAGAAAGCCACCACAGGATCAGACACGGAAGGCTTCAACAACTCCTTCTCTGCCTCTGCCCTGCGTATACTGTCTATCATCCCCGCATAGTCTGCCGCACTCTTCCTGTTACCACAAGAATATGCCGCCAGTATCATGACTGCCAGAACAAATATATATCCAATCTTCTTCATAATTGCCTGCGAAGTTACGAAAAATCAAGCAAAACACAAAGCATTTGACCGATTATTTAAAGGGAGCACCCTATAGCAGAAACGAGGAGAATTGTTTGTGATGTAAAGAAAATTGGTCGAAATTTATGTATGGATTTTTGCACCTTCTAGGATTGGAGGAAGCAAAAAACAGGGTTGTTGGAGGGACAAATGGAGGAAGGCAGTACCTTCGAAGGGGTTTGGTGCCGCCTTCCTACCCGTTAGGTGCCGCCTTCTTACCCGTTAAGTGCCGCCTTCTACTGTCAAAAGAAGATACTTCTAAGGGACTTTTGGGTAGGTTTTGAGGTGTTTTTCAGAGTTGGAAAAGCACAAAAACACCGCAACTGGCTCTGTGTCAACAAAATACGATAACGGCTCTATTTTCGCGAATTTGAGACCAAGTAAGGACTTGGTGGATTTTACGCAAAACTACAGCGGTCTCTTGTAAAATATTTTACCGAAAACGAATCATGAATTCATGTGATAAAAATGATAATATTTGAGGATATACAATGGATAATTGATAATTATTTTGTATTTTTGCACGCAATGAGACACATATTGCTTTCCATCCTTCTCGCAGCTGTAACAGTGCAGGCTGGTAATAAGATTTACTCGCCAACGGTTAAGACACTGACAACCATCGTCAATAACGACTGGACGAACAGACCTGTCATGGAGCTGAGAAGCGGGGATGTCCTTCACATTGGATTCGACGAGCTGTCGCATGACACCCATCGTTATATCTGTCACCTCACCCATTGTGAGGCAGACTGGACAGAGTCCACCGACATCTTTGAGAGTGACTGGCTGCAGGGATTCAATGATTATCCTATTGACAATTACACCAACTCCCTGAACACCACCGTCAACTACACACACTATGAGTTCAGGATTCCCAACGAGCAATGCAGGATCCGCATGAGCGGCAACTACCGGCTCACCATCTATGATGAGGATCATGGCAATGAGAAAGTGCTTGACGCGGAGTTCTATGTCGTGGAACCGATTGTCAACATCGGACTCAGCATGTCGACGAACACGGATATCGATGTCAACAAGAGTCACCAGCAACTGAACATGACATTGGAGTATAAGGATTTGAAAGTGGTACGTCCCGATGATGAGATCTATACCGTCGTGATGCAGAACTGGAATGAGCAGACGGCACGTATCAATCCACGTCCTCCCTACACCTACCATCAGGGACAACGGTGGGAACACCAGCGAGAGCTTATCTTTGAAGCTGGTAATGAATTCCATAAGTACGAGATCCTGGATGTCAGTCACCCGACCATGGGCATCGACCGTATCCATTGGGACGGGGATCATTACCAGGCATATCCCTTCACCACGACGACACGTCGCAACTACCTGACTGACGAGTCTGCCAACGGCGCTTTTTACATCCGCAACAGTGACTGGTCAGAGAGTGCCTATACTTGTGATTATGTATGGGTGAACTACACCATCGAGGCTCCCTATTGCGGAGATATCTTCCTGCAAGGACAATGGACGAACAATGCTGACGGGACAGCCTACCAGTTGCGATATGATGCTGACAGACAGTGCTATCAGACCCAGATCATGCAGAAACAGGGCTATTACTCTTACCAGTATGTCAACAAAGAAGGGAAGACGGCACCCACAGAAGGTAACTTCTTCCAGACCCGCAACAAGTACCAGGTACTGGTTTATTATAAAGAGCTGGGAGGTCGCACATGGCGACTGGTAGGCTATCGGGGATTAGATGCGCGATAGTCGTCTGGGGTTTGATGATACTGATGATAGAAACTGGCTATCAGATAGTTCGATGAGGAGAAATGCAGTTCCTTGGCAATCACATCCACACTCTTATCCGTATGAAGTAGCATGTCCGCCGCCCGCTGCAGTCGAAGGGTCAAGACAACCCTGTTGGGTGATTTGTAAAGATGGGATGTCATCACCTCATAGAACGCCTTGACATCCATCTGTGCCTTCTTTGCCAGACTCGACATGGATTGGGTTGTCGAATTCTTACTCACATAAGGAAACACCTTGACCATCACATTGGCAAAAGCATCATCAGCATCCGTAGAGCTGAAGTCCGCATTCGACGAGGGAGACAACTCGTCCTCCTGCATGTTCTCACACATGATCGCAAAAGCCTTGATACGTTTGATGGTGCCACTTTCAATATTCATGCGATTCAGTTTCATACGGGTGTTCCTGTTATAGAACACGAAATTGGCAATCAGCATTCCTAATAACAGTAAGCCCAGAATCAGGTACACAATGGTCATACGCCACCACGGCTCCTTAACGGTCAGGTTCCACACAAACGGTTCTACCGCCCAGTCCTCGGGAGTCATAGAGGTCTGTATCTCAATCTGATACTTTCCTGGAGGAATACTGACTATCGGATAATGAAGCAGTCCCTTCTCGTCCACCCTTCCCGTACCATCATGCATCGAATAGACCTCCCACTCGTTTTTGAAGCCCTTTACACGTATCCGGTAGTAGGTTTGTGAAGGACGGAAGTAATTCAGTCCCGAGACTAACAATGAGATGTTGTTTTGATAATAATTCACATTGATATCCTTGGTGCGGGTGATGGCATGGTCAAGGATTACATCCCCGTCTATTACCCTTCCGGGACGAATAGTACGCCCGTTTACCGACAGTCGGATAATCTCAGGATAAAGTTTGATATCTATCCGTTTGGTCGTATGGAAAGCAGCAGGGTCAAATTTCACGATATTGTCTAACGACTGCATAATGATGGAGCCGTCCTCTAACTTCATGACAAGTCCGTTCTCAAAAGAGCACGCCGGTATATTGTCGTCCTCCCCGAAGCTGACCACCCTCGTCAATGAGTCTTTCTCAAAGACGAGACAGGAGATACCATTACTCGTACTCACCCATAGATTGTGGTCGTTATCCTCGATGATGGAATAAATCACATTATTATTCAGACCGTCACTGTTATTGATCAACAAGGGATGTGAGTCACGAGGTGACCTGAAGCGTTTAAGTCCTATATAGGTACCTTGCCATGTCCATCCGCGACTGTCTTGATAGATACAGTTGACACGCCGGGGCAGGGAATCACCGGACAGGACGGTCTTCTGCTGAAGCATCTCCTTGTATCTCTTTGCCATAGGACTATCTATCGGATATACTTTAAAGGGGGAGGTATATGGTTTCGAGTAAAGCAATCCCTTCCTCTGCGTTCCAATCCACATTCCACCTTGCAGGTCAAAGGCGATATCGTTAATATCTGTTTGGATCTCCTGATATTTGATACTCGTCAGCGTCGCATAATGGTGTTTCTCTCCTGTAGCCAGATGGTAAGTCCAATAACCATATTGAGAGGCGACATACAAAAGACCGCCATGTATTACCATGTTGTTCATATGGTAGGGCTGACTCATCAACACCTTGCTCTCTCCCGACAAAGCATCCACATAGAGCAACACAGACTCCTGCTTGCCATTACGGATTTGATAAAATCCTTTTTGATAGGAGAGTAATACGGAGGTCTTGTTATAGTTTGCCGCCTGACTCTGGTCGAGGAGTGTCTTCGTATACACCAATTTTCCTGTCACCATGTTATAAGCTTCCATGGTGCTGTCATCATAGAACAATAGGAGCAACTGGTCCTTATACTCTCCTATATCCTGTAGTTTCTTGTCTTTCCTCACAGGATATGACTTTTTGGATTGACAACTAAAAAGGTTCTGACCCGTCAGTATCAACAAACGACCGTCGTCGTCCACAAACAGGTCATCAGCCTTCCCCTTGAAACCCATCTCATTGAAGAGACCTTGCACATCAGGGACAAAACACTCTGTCATCAAGTCGACACAAGTAACCTGATACTTATCTTTCACCCACAAGTGATGGCTTTTATCGAAATAAAGATGATAATGTCCCTCATATTTCGGTAATTCATAACTATCTTCCGGACTGGCGTCAATATGGTTGAATGAGGAACCGTTATAGAAATTAATATGTCCGATGGAGCAGATGACCATACGACCTGGCTTTATACACTTGATAACCTGGGCACCGTTATCCGCCAACCCCTCAGCAGCATCATGAACCAGGAACAAACGGTCGGACTCCGCGGCATGAATAGAAGAAGCCATTGTCAATAAAATCGACAACATCCATCCACAAAACAGCCGTCTAGTTTTCATCTTATTCATTTAAGGTTGTTGAATGCTGTCTGCAAAGATAGGAAAAAAGGGATTGACTACCAAATTTTTAAGAGAAAAAAACGTCTTCCCCCTCTTCGGCATCATTTTTTTAAGAAAAATATATGTTTATTTAAAAATAATGTGTATCTTTGTACTTCGTAAACAAATAGACTACTAAATATACTAATACAAATCATGGTTTACAACGAGATAGGAAAGACGGGGATGCGTGTGTCAAACTTAGGCTTTGGCGCGTCTTCATTAGGTGGCGTCTTCCACAGCATCAAGGAAGACGAAGGTATTCAGGCGGTGTTCACTGCCGTGGAGAACGGTATCAACTTTATTGACGTGTCACCATACTACGGACACTTGAAGGCAGAGACGGTCTTAGGGAAAGCGTTGAAGGACATCCCTCGCGACAAATACTATCTCTCCACGAAGGTAGGACGTTACGGAAAGGACGGAAAGAATTTCTGGGACTATTCGGCAAAACGAGCCACGGAGAGTGTCTATGAGAGTATGGAACGTCTGAACATCGACTATATCGACCTGATCAACGTCCATGACGTGGAGTTCCAAGGCGACATAGAAGGCGGTCTGCAGAAGATCGTAGACGAGACTCTGCCTGCTTTGGTGGAACTACGTGACAAAGGTATCGTCAAACATGTAGGTATCACAGACCTGCAACCGGAGAACCTGCGCTGGATAGTGGAACATGTACAAGAAGGCACCGTGGAGAGTATTCTGAACTTCTGCCATTATTCACTGAACGACACATTGCTGGCGGACTACCTGGGATTCTTTGAGCAACATGGTGTGGGTGTCATCAACGCCTCCCCTTTCTCCATGGGTCTTTTGTCACAACGTGGTGCTCCTGACTGGCACCCTGCCAGTAAGAAACTGAAAGAGGCTTGTGCCAAGGCTTCTGCCTATTGTGATGAGCAAGGCTATCCTATCGACAAACTTGCCATCCAGTTCTCTACCAGTCTGAATCCACGTATCGCCACGACCCTGTTCAGCAGCGCTAACCCAAAGAATGTGCTAAAGAACATCCAGTATGTCAACGAACCGATGGACGAGGAGTTAGTAAAGAAAGTACAAGAGATAATCGGTGACCAAATGTTTGTAAGATGGAAGAATTCTTGATCATCGACGCCCATAGTCACTTATGGCTGAACCAGGACACATCGGTTAACGGACAACCAATCTACCAGCTGGAGCCCAACCGCAGCCGCTCACTGTTCTTTGGGGAGGAGCGACAGATGCTGCCACCCTTCATGACCGACGGTCAGAACACGGCGGAGCGTTTCCTAAGTAATATGGATTATGCACAAGTGGCTGCAGCAGTGGTGACCCAGGAGTTTATCGACGGACTACAGAATAGTTATCTGAGACAAGTGGAGAATCGCTATCCTGACCGTTTCTTCACATTCGGTATGGCAGACTACCGTCACCCGGGGTTCTTGAGACACGCAGAAAAACTATCCAAAGAGTTTAAAGGTATCAAAGTTCCTGCTGCCAGACTGCCCCGGCAATTTCTTAACGATGAGATGATGCAGATGATGCACTTGCTGGAACAGGAAGGAAAGATCCTCGGCATCGAATTGATGGATGGTGACGCACAGGTAGGACAGATGAAGGAAATCATCCAGGAGTGTCCGAAACTGAAAATCGCCATCGGACATTTCGGTATGGTGACCCGTTCAGGATGGTTGGAGCAAATCAAACTGGCACGCCACAAGAATGTTTATATTGAAAGCGGTGGCATCACCTGGCTTTTTAACGAGGAGTTCTATCCATTCCCCTCTGCTGTTCACGCCATCAAGGAAGCAGCAGGACTGGTAGGAATGGAGAAACTGATGTGGGGCAGCGACTATCCCCGTACCATCACCGCCATCACCTACAAAATGTCGTACGACTTCATCCAGAAGACACAAGAACTATCGGATCATGAGAAACGACTCTTCTTGGGTGAGAATGCCAAACAATTCTTCGGCTTTGGCGAATTACCTCATCTTCCTTATGTCAAGAACATGAGTGAATAAATACTGAAGGAATTAACAAACTAAAACAAATAAAGAATATGTCAAACTATCCTAAAATCGGTATCCGCCCCACCATCGACGGTCGTCAGGGGGGCATCCGCGAAGGTCTTGAGGAAAAGACCATGGCTCTTGCCAATGCAGTAAAGAACTTAATTGAGAGCAACCTCCGCAATGGTGACGGCTCCAAAGTAGAGTGTGTCATCAGCGACACCACCATTGGACGTGTCGGTGAGTCAGCAGCCTGTGCTGAGAAATTCGAGCGTGAGGGTGTAGGTTCTACCATCACTGTTACCAGTTGCTGGTGCTACGGCTCTGAGACCATGGACATGAACCCGCAATACCCAAAGGCAGTGTGGGGTTTCAATGGTACGGAGCGTCCGGGTGCTGTGTATCTAGCAGCCGTCCTTGCCGCCCATGCACAGAAAGGACTGCCCGCCTATGGCATTTACGGTCATGACGTACAGGATCTGAACGACAATACGATTCCTGCTGATGTGGCAGAGAAGATTCTGCGCTTTGCCCGTGCCGCCCAAGCTGTAGCCACCATGCGTGGCAAATCTTACCTGTCACTGGGTAATACCTGTATGGGTATCGCCGGCTCTATTGTCAACGCCGACTTCTTACAGCAATACTTAGGGATGCGTACCGAGTATGTGTCATTGGTGGAGATCCTGCGCCGTGTTGATTTCGGTATCTACGACAAAGACGAATTTGCCAAGGCAATGACATGGGTGGAGAAATACTGCAAACCCAACGAGGGGCACGACTATAATGAGGACCGCCCATTGTTCCCTGGTGTACCCATGACGACTTTCAACGGAAAGGGAAAGGGTAAGAACCGTGAGGAGAAAGACGCTGACTGGGAATTCACCGTGAAGACGATGATGATTATCCGCGACCTGATGCAAGGCTCTAAGAAACTGCTCGAGATGGGCTATAAGGAAGAGGCTATCGGACATAATGCCATCGCAGCCGGTGTACAAGGACAGCGTCAATGGACAGACTACAAACCTAACTTCGACTTCCCGGAGTCACTGATGTGTACATCATTCGACTGGAACGGTCCCCGTGAGGCTTATACACTGGCTACGGAGAACGACTTCCTGAACGGTATGTCAATGCTCTTCGGTCACCTGCTCACTAACAAGGGGGTGATGTTCTCTGACATCCGCACCTATTGGAGTCCTGAGGCTGTGGAGCGTGTCGCTGGCAAACGTCCGGAAGGTGGTGCAGCACAAGGTTTCATTCACCTTATCAACAGTGGTGCCACAACTCTCGATGCTACAGGTGCCATGACTGACAAGGACGGCAACCCAACCATCAAACATTTCTGGGAGATGACTAATGAGGACACAGAGGCTTGTCTGAAGGCTACCAGTTGGATGCCCGCGGACCGTGACTATTTCCGCGGTGGTGGTTATTCGAGTCATTTCGTGACTAAGGGCGGTATGCCGATGACCATGCTGCGTCTGAACCTCGTAGCAGGTCTTGGTCCGGTACTGCAACTGGCAGAAGGATGGACCGTGGAGTTGGATCCCAAGACACACGACATCCTCGACAAGCGTACAGATCCCACATGGCCTACCACCTGGTTTGCCCCACGTCTTGACCCGACGAAGGATGCCTTCAAGGATGTATATAGCGTGATGAACAACTGGGGAGCCAACCACGGTGCTATCTGCTATGGACATGTCGGTGCAGACCTCATCACACTCTGTGCGATGCTGCGCATCCCTGTCTGCATGCATAATATTGCCGACAAGGATATCTTCCGTCCATCATGCTGGAATGCCTTCGGTATGGACAAAGAGGGTGCCGACTATCGTGCCTGTGCCAACTTCGGTCCTATCTATAAATAATAAGGTATATTATAAATAAGGTATGAGCAAGAACAATTCCCTGATAACGAAGGACGGGGTGAGCTATCTCATCCCCTTCATCCTCGTCACATTCTGTTTCGCACTCTGGGGCTTTGCAAACGACATCACCAATCCCATGGTGAAGGCGTTCTCCAAGATCTTCCGTATGAGTGTGACTGATGGTACTTTGGTACAGGTCGCTTTCTATGGTGGCTATTTCTGTATGGCATTCCCTGCTGCTATCTTCATCCGAAAATACAGCTACAAAGCGGGTGTTTTGATGGGACTTGGACTATATGCCACAGGAGCGTTATTGTTCTTCCCCTCCAAGAGTATCGGACTCTATGGCTGTTTCCTGGTTGCCTATTTCATCATGACCTGCGGACTCTCCTTTTTAGAGACCTCATGTAATCCATATATTCTCACGATGGGACCTGATGAGACAGCAACCCGCCGACTGAATATGGCACAGTGTTTCAACCCTTGTGGTTCTATCATCGGTATGTTTGTCGCTATGAACTTCATTCAGGCAAAACTCAATCCGATGAGTAGTGACGACCGTGCGTTGTTAGGGAATGCGGAATTTGAGGCAATGAAAGACGCAGACTTGAATATCCTGATCTCACCTTATTTAATTATAGGACTGGTGATTGTGGCGATGTTCCTGATTATCTTCTTCGCCAAGATGCCGAAGAATGGTGACCAGAGTCACGATATTCATTTCCTGCCGACATTGAAGCGTATCTTCTCCTTGAAATACTATCGCGAGGGAGTCATTGCCCAGTTTTTCTATGTGGGTGCACAGATTATGTGCTGGACGTTTATCATCCAGTATGGCACAAGGGTTTTCATGGCAGAGGGATTGGATGAGCAGTCTGCAGAAGTCCTCTCACAGCGTTTCAATATCTATGCCATGCTGTTCTTTATCTGTTCCCGTTTCATTGCCACCTTCCTCATGAAGTGGTTGAAGCCTGCCAAGTTGCTTGCCATCTTCGGTGTGTTTGCCATGCTTTTCACAATAGGTGTCATCATGTTCCAGAACAGATACGGTGTCTATTGTCTGGTATGTGTCAGTGGATGTATGTCGCTGATGTTCCCCACCATTTACGGTATCGCCCTCGATGGTTTAGGTGATGATGCGAAATTTGGAGCAGCAGGTCTGATCATGGCAATCCTCGGAGGTTCCGTACTCCCCCCGTTGCAGGCAATGATCATTGACCAGAAGACTGTCTTTGAGTCTTTCCCTGCTACTAATGCCTCCTTCGTACTACCCTTTATCTGTTTCCTTATCGTTACCGTCTACGGTTACAGAATGCATCAAGAGAGAAGTCTATGACAAACGGATATCAGACAAAAGAATATCAACAGCCTGTCAAGCGTTACTGCCAGACGATGGACTTGAAAGACGACCCTCAGTTGATTGCTGAGTATCGCCGTCGCCATAGTGAGTCTGAGGCTTGGAAAGAGATACTGGATGGCATCCGCTCTGTAGGTATCCTGGAGATGGAAATCTATATCTTGGGCAACCGTTTGTTCATGATTGTGGAGACGCCCCTCGACTTCGACTGGGACACGGCGATGAAGCGACTAGCCACCCTACCCCGCCAACAAGAGTGGGAAGACTATATGGCGATGTTCCAGCAATGCCGTGAGGGTGCTACCAGTGATGAGAAATGGCAGATGATGGAGCGAATGTTCCGACTATATTGAAAAATTGAAGTTATTAGATATGAAAGCAATTCAAATTACTGAGCCTTCTGTGATGAAGGTCATTGACATCCCAGAGCCCCAGATGGGTGATGATGATGTTTTGTTGAAGATGAAGTATGTAGGGTTTTGCGGTAGCGACCTGAATACTTTCCGTGGTGGCAACCCGATGGTGAAGATGCCAGTGGTTCCCGGACATGAGGTTGGTGCGGAGATCGTCAAGATTGGCAAGAATGTGCCAGAGGGTCTGAAACCCGGTATGACTGTGACTGTCAATCCCTACACCAACTGTGGTAAGTGTGCTTCCTGCCGCAATGACAGGGTCAATGCCTGTGAGCATAACCAGACATTAGGTGTGCAGCGATGGGGTGCCATGTGTGAGTACCTTGTTCTGCCGTGGGAGAAAGTGATTCCCGCAGGACTGCTGACCCCTCGCACTTGTGCCCTGATAGAGCCGATGAGTGTGGGATTCCATGCTGTCAGCCGTGCTCAGGTAACCGACATAGATGTCGTCATGGTGATTGGCTGTGGCATGGTTGGTATGGGAGCTGTGGTACGTGCCGCCCAGCGTGGTGCTACCGTCATCGCCGCAGATATCGACGATGAGAAACTCGCCCTTGCCAAGCAGATGGGTGCCAGCTATGTCGTCAATACCAAGACAGAGGATGTCCATGCCCGTCTGTTGGAGATGACCTCTGGTTTTGGTCCCGACGTGGTCATCGAGGCAGTAGGCAGTACTCCTACCTACCAGATGGCTGTCGACGAGGTAGCCTTCACCGGTCGTGTGGTATGTATCGGTTATGCTAAGACGGAGGTGTCTTTCCAAACCAAGTATTTCGTCCAGAAAGAGCTCGACATCAGAGGATCTCGTAATGCACAGCCCTCAGATTTCCGTGCGGTCATCCATTATCTGGAGCGTGGTACTTGTCCTGTAGACCGCCTTATCAGTAACGAGGTGATTCCTGAGGGAGCCACTGCTGCTATGGAGCAATGGGCAGCTAATCCTGGCAAGGTATTCCGCATATTGGTACATTTTGGCTAAATATTGATTACTTTTTAGATAATGCAACGTCTTTTAAGAAATAGACTCAATATAGCTACTAATTTTTATACATGTATAACTTAAAACTTAATTTATGAAACAGAATCATTTATTTACGTACAGTAAGATCTGCACATTAGCTCTAATTGGAGTGAGTGCACTCTTCCTTACATCGTGCGCTAAGGATGGTTTCGACGAGGAGACGTTTGTCAGCCCTGTTACAAACACTCAGATGACATCACCCGAATTGACGAAAGACAACTTCAGCTCACGAACGAATTCCGATGGTACTGAAAGTATCGTCGTGACATGGAAAGCTGTACTAGGAGCCGGTGGCTATGAGTACGCTGCTTACAATGTGGACGATCCTGACAATCCAATTGAACTTGTCCAGGGCGTCCTTGATGGTGTTACCTTTACCTTTCCCAAGGCAGAGGACACCAAATACATGGTTAGTGTCAGGACTCTGGGCAACAAGAAACTGAATAATACAGATGCTACTGAGGCTACCGTATATTCCTACTCTACGATGATTGATGCCAAGGTGATTCCTGTAGGAAATGACATTGCGGAATTCATTAATGCCAATATGACTGAAAGTGAAGACGAACAGGCTTTTGAGTTAGTGGCTGGTGCTAGTTACACCTGCAACGGTTCGATTGACTTTATGGACAACAAGATGACATTACGTGGTTCCAAGGTTAATCATCCTATTGTAATCATGGGTGAAAGTGCCGTCATCTATACCTCATCTCAACTGAAGCTGAAGTTCATCAACTTCGACTGTTCTGCCATGACCAACAAATGGGGTGTCATTGAGATGTCTCCGGAACCTCCCGCAACGAAGTCCGCAGAGGCACAGGGCATCGCCGCCGGGAAGAACAGCGGAAAGCCTGCTGATTGTTACATCCTGCAGGAACCCATCATCGTTCAGGAGTGTGCCTTCAAGAACGTACCTAATTGTTTCTTCAGTGTAGGCAGATGTTCATGGGGTATCGCTGACTTGCGTGTGCTGAACAGTATTATCCAGTTAAAGAATGACGGCTCTAAAAATTCCAACAGCTCCGTCTTCTCTGCCTACTCCTCTGATTGGATTGCTCCAAGTGGTGGCAATTTCTGGTATGGCTGTATCAAGGGCATTACCGTTACTGAGAGTACGATATACAACTGTGTTTCTAACGAAAAGTGCTTCACCATCCGATTCAGCAACAAGGACATTGACCGTTGCTTCCCGACCGCAGACGGAACCTGTACTTTCATGAACAACACGTTCGTCCGTATCTTCGACAAAAAGAACTTTGCCGACCGAACACCACAACAGGACAAGTATGTCATCACCTATTATGACAATATCATCGTAGACTGTTTCCGTCTGCAGAAGTTCTTCCACAAGAACTGTACCTATGACTACAGTAAAGAAAGGAATACCTTATGGGCCTACTTTGGAACGCTGGATAGTACGGATAAGGAAACGTGGGGTACGGAGGAAGATCCCGGCTTCAACGTCGACGACCTGTCTAAGGAGATCGACTTCACTCAGCCAAACTACGGTTTGAACTTCAAGCCTAGCGGTCCCATCTCCAGTACTATCGGTGATCCCCGCTGGCTTAACTAAACCCAATAACGATAAATCGATACATTATGAATAAGAAATTTATAATCAGCTTATGTCTGAGCCTTGTCATGTCACTGTTCTCACTGTCGGCTCTGGCTCAGAATCAAACGGTATCAGGTACCGTGCTTGACGAGGCAGGTGAACCTGTTATCGGTGCAACTGTGACGGTGGCAGGCACAAAGACCGCTACTATCACTGACTTTGATGGTAATTATAAGATTACTATTCCCAAAGGTGGAAAAGTAACTATTTCCTATATCGGTTATCTGACCCAGACC
>JAEEGH010001885.1_pt1 | contig 58565 bp, 56 predicted proteins | sample 9134181 | NCBI WGS metagenome assembly JAEEGH01 (sample SAMN16246544, study PRJNA631951) | gut metagenome | biome: gut microbiome; feature: rumen; material: DP-attached | host: Bos | place: Iran: Karaj | collected 2018-10
GCATCTTCTCGATAGCCTTCATACGAGCAATTCTTGACTGAATTGTCTTGAAGTTTGTAAGCATTCCACCGAGCCATCTCTCATTTACATAGTACATTCCGCAACGCTCAGCCTCTGTCTTAACTGCGTCCTGAGCCTGCTTCTTGGTTCCAACGAAAAGAATTGTTCCACCCTGCTGTGCAATCTCGAATACTGCCTTGTAAGCCTCGTCAACCTTAACAACTGACTTCTGAAGGTCGATGATGTGGATACCATTTCTCTCTGTGAAGATGTAAGGAGCCATTTTAGGGTTCCATCTTCTTGTCTGGTGTCCGAAGTGAACACCTGCCTCAAGTAACTGTTTCATTGATACAACGCTCATTTTAATACCTCCGTTTGGTTTGATCTTCCGTATATCCTCTACCTGTAAATCTGCAAGTCGCGTTTTACTTTGCAGCAGGCTCTTTTGCTGATCAGCTGTGCTGACACCGGCAAAGAATCAGACATACGTGTTTATTTGTTACCGCCATGGCGCTTCAAATGGGCATAAACAGCCCTCCTAAGTCCACAGCTTTTAAATAATAACACAGGTAATTCCATAAATCAACAAAAAAAGAAGCGGATTTCCACTTCTTTTTTGAATATTACCCTTTTGTAATAATATTTGCAACCTCTTCGTAGGAAGCCCCCTCAGGAATAACCTTGGTTCCTGAGCGTATTGTGCGATCCTTGCCTGTAGTGACAAGGTACTGGTTAAAGCTGACTGCATTGTCTACAATTCCCTCTCTTACAAGGATTGCTGCCACTGCCTCACTGCCAAGTCCTCCGGGAATGGTTACGGTCTTGCCGCTTACAGGTGTTGGTGCCGGGGCTGACACAGTCTCTGTCTCAGTCTCCGGTTTAGTAGTCTCAGGTGCAGTAGTCTCAGGTACGATAGTCTCCACTACTTCCTGTGATGCGGATTCAGATGATGTATCCACAGTATTTTCACTGCTTTTTTCGCTACCGGCATCAGACCGGGTATCGGTTTTCTTGCTGTCTTGTTTTTCGGTAGAAGCTTCACTGACTGCTTTGTCAACGGAAGCTTCTGCGACAGACTGCTCAGCTGATCCAGTCTCTTTTGTGCTTTCTTCCTTCTTTTCATCCAATGGTTGAACTGACGTATCTGCTGAAGCGAGCTCTTTGTCGTCTTCTTTAGGTATTTCTTCTCTGATCGTATCCAGTGTTTTATTGGATGTAGATGAATCATTGCTGTTTGCCTCCTGCTTGTCGTTTTGTGTCTCTGACAGAACACCTTCAGACTGCTCGACCATTCCAAGAGCCTTGGCTCTCTCGATGATCTGTGCATTGCTAAGGGTCGCCTTCCTTCCCCCAAGGGCAAATCCCATAACTATCGCTGTAAGGATGATTCCGATTCCCATACCGCGAAGATAATACTTAAGTTTCATTGTAAAAACATCCCTCTTATCTTACTTTTCTGTGCTTGTTTGAAAGATCTATAACAAGCTTGACTTCTCCTATACCGAGTCCCAACTCCCTGGCAATTACCATATTGGATTTGCCGGCCTTGTGCATTTCAATGATCTGCTTGTTCTGTGAAACAGGATCGTTGGCTGTGAGCTCCTTCATGTTTTTGTCTGGATTTCTGGTCTTTCCTTCAACTCTTACAGCTTCGGTATACTGAACAACCTTGCCTGAAGTCTGTTCTTTTGCTGCGTTTCCTCCGATGACATGAAGGTTTGATATCTGATCAGTAGAAAGAACTTCTGCAGGAATCTGTTCAAGTCCCTCGAGCTCTTTGATATTCCTCTCATCCACATAACCGCTCTCAACTCTGCCCTGTGGCTGGGGCTTTGTCGGAACTGTTGGTTCTACAACTCTTACCGGCTCAACAACCTTGACAGGCTCAGGAGCAGGCTCTTTTGGCCTTACCGGAATCTTAATACCGCTTAAGGTGTCATCTGTTTCATCTAATAATATAGCTCTGACATTGTCAGGAGCTACGTTTCTAAGTGAACTTGTGGCTTCCTGAGCTTCTCGTGCGGTAGCTTCAGCATCACGGACAACCTGTTTGGCTTCATCTGCTTTTCTTGTGACTTCGCTGACAACACTGGTGAGGTTCTTGTGTTTGTCATTGAGCATATCGTACATGAACATTACTTCATCGTGATTTTTGTGGATGTCATTGATGACAGTGTCAGAATACTCGCCGATAGCGGACATCTTCTCATTGGAGATGCGCTCCATGGCACGCTCTGTTCTGTCGATAGAATTCTCGACGGTGTCGTCCACCATTCCTTCGATGGTTTCCTTCTGTTCCTCAACTTCACGCTTAACAAGCTCACGAATCTCACGCTCCATGAGCACTTTGTCTTCTTCGTCAAGCTCTTTTCCTGCAGGAAGAAGGTAGCCCAATATTATCGCGGCGAATCCCGCGACGATAAGAACAATTTCTGTAATACTGATCATTTCTCCGCCCAATTACCCCACAAAAAGTAAACGTATAAATCCAAAATTTTACACGTCTATTAATTATAATATAGAAAGCTCAAATCTTCAAATCAAAACCTTTGGAAATACGAAAATCAATAGGCTTACCATTCTTGTCGTGCATATTGCTGGCCATTTTTTCCATCTTTTCAATGGAAAGGAGTCTTTCAGGCGGATTCTTGTCCCCATGCTGCCGTCTGTTCTTTCCTCCGTCTCCCAAGTATTCATTTGAGCCTTTGTCCTGTGCGTCAGAATTCAATTGCCCCTGGTCAATATCATTCTTAGCATTTACGGAGTGTTCCTTGTTTTGGACCTCCTCTTTGAACTGCGCCTGAAAATTCTGCTGGTCCGCGTAGGGCCTTGCTTCCTCCGCAGCTTTGATGGTAGTCACATCCGTCGATGTGGCCATCACTCCAAAGTCCACGTGATTGATTGACATGTTTCTCCTCCTTTTTTGACTAAATCGGTGCTAGTCTCACATCCCCTTCCTTAACTACAAACCTGCTGTATTGAACAGGCTTTTTAACTATCATTGAAAGCTCGCCGATAATGACAGTTGTTCCGGGATAGGCTGTCCCCTCTACAATTACTTCAGCCTCCTTGGAATCTGCAAGCTTTTGCATCAGCTCAGAATACTCGGTGGAATCTTTTTCAATCTGCTCTGAAAGAGTCTTGTTAAGGTCAATTAACTTCCTGGCATTGGCAACCTGATCAGGTGTGAACTTGGCGCCTGCCTTGAGCATCTTGGTAAAACCTTCAATTGTTGGCTTGATTCCTTCTATATTTTTGTTGTTAGCTGCGATATTCTTCTGCAGCTCTTTTAACCTTACCTTTAGCTGAGGATCGGAACCAACTTCAATTATTGTGTTGGCACCCATTTCTGAACCAAGGATCTTGGCCTTGATCCTGTCGGCGGCTGAAACCTTACCTCCGGCTATGAAGCCTCTGCGGCCGGTTACGCCGATCTCTGTTCCGGAAGCTACATTGGAATGAAGGATACATTCGCTTGTGATACTTCCCTTTGCTGATATAGTAGCATTTTCAATGAATTTTGTAACTACATTTCCGCCTGCAGTTATTTTTCCGCCGGCTTTGGCGCCGCATTCAAGGATAATATCTGCTCCGGCATCGAGGGTTGCACCTTCTACAATGCCCTTTACCACTATGTTTCCGCCGGCTTTTACGGAAAATCCGCTGGTAACGACTCCCTTTACTTCTACGCTGCCTTCATAGTCGATGTTTCCTGTGGCGACATCGACATTATTTACAACCAGAACGTCAGAGACAGTGATCTTGCCTTCTTTAAGCGTTACGTGACCTGATTTCTCGGCGGTCAGAGTCTTCTTGTCCTCTGACAATATGGTGTTCTTGCCATACTTGATAAATGAAGCCTTTACAGCAGCTGGCTTAATGTTCTCGCCATGAACATTGATACCCGGCTCTCCCAACACCTCAGGATGAAGTGTTGCAAGGACCTGACCGGCTTCCACGTTGTTGATAAGATTTAAATGGAAATAATCTACACTTCCATCTTCCTTAAGTGTGGGCTTTGGACGCAGGTTCGCGTTAAAGTGAAGCTCAACCCTTGCGTTCTGTCCCTGTTTAACCGGCTTCCCCTGTGCTACAACTATGTTGGTGCAATACTGCCTGTGCTCAAAGAAATTGTGGATCGCCTCGGTCTGAACACCGTAGGTTATTTTCCTGTATGCAAGAGAATCCAACAGCTCTTTTTCCGTCATCAGCTCAGCACCTTCGCTGGGCGGGTAAAAAAATGCCGTGACAGTCATATGGTCTTTGGACATGTCAATTTTAACGCCCTCTCTCTCAGGCAAAACCTGAGCCTCGGTGAAAATGACAACATTTCCTTCGGCCTTTGTCACAGCATCATTAATAACGACAACGTCGTGTTGAATTTTTCTGTCATCAAGATAATCCCTTACGTCATTTACGTTTAAGGGCTCTCCTCCGTCGGTTGGCGGGAAAACTTTGATGCCAGTACCTTTTGGTGTAATAACTAATTGAAAATAGCCGTTCATATCCCTACCTCGGTGTCATCTTGAATTGATCACGATACCCAGATAATCTCCAAGCTTTTCCCTCATCTTCTGAAGCGCTCTGGTGTGGAGCTGGGATACTCTGGATTCTGAAACCTCCAATACTTCGCTGATCTCTTTTAATGTAAGTTCTTCATAGTAATACAGAAGAATAACTTTCTTTTCCTTGTCGGTGAGCTTCTCTAAAGATTCTGCAAGCATCTTTTTGAGTTCTTCTTTTTCAATGGCTTCTTCAGGCTTTACAAAGGATGAACTTCTGTTGTTATTATCCTCCGGAATATCAGAGCCCTGTTCCATGAATTCATTAAGAGAAACAACGCCGGTTACCTTCATCTGGTTCTGCCAGTTCTGGTATTCGTCTTCGCTTATCTCCATCTTGGCTGCAATCTCTGCATCCGTGGCGACATGACCTCCATCCCTTTCGATTTCCCGGATGGCGGCTTCGATCTTCTTCTGCCTCTGTCTTATGGTACGTGGAATCCAGTCCATTTTTCGGATCTGATCCAGGATGGCTCCACGAATTCGAAGACTTGCATAGGTCTCAAACTTAACGTCCTTCATAAGATCAAATTTGTCTATGGCATCAATGAGACCAAAGATGCCATAGCCAACAAGGTCATCATATTCAACGTTAAATCCCAGATACATGCTGAGTCTTCCAGCAACCAGTTTTACTAAAGGCGCATACTCCAAAATCAGCTGCTCACGTATATCAGCTGATTTAGTCTTATGATATTCTTCCCATAACTTATTTCTGCCTGCCTCGTCCACTGCCTATCTCCAGATTCATTCTAGAATTGTGGTGGCATATTCTGATCATCAATAGCCTCTATGTCTTCGCCACCCTCCGCCTCCATGGCGGCTCTTGCCTCTTCCTCGAGGCGCTCTGCTTCCATTCTCTCAGCCACAGCCTTCTCGTAGTTGATCTCCAGAAATCTGTTGACCATCTTTTCAATGATCAGTGCTATGACTAAAAAGATAACCACCGAAGCAAAGACAATAATAAAGAAATCGCCTGCCGGATAGCGCTTAAAGTATGTAAATATCGCTACAATAGCGGTACAACTAAGCACTATCAGCGGCGTCAAAAACTTTGTGGTTACTTTCTTGATATCATCATATTGTACATCTTCGATTTTAATATCATCAATTTCGGTATTCATATGGTTTTCTCAGGCTTTCCAACAGCTCTGATTACAAAGTTTCCATTCTCAGGATAAAAAATGACCGTTCTACCATAGGAGTCACCGGTGTCCTGCGCCAGCACAGGAATATTCATTTCTTTGAGCTTTTTCAGTGTGGCCTGTACATTTCTATCACCAACACGCATGGTCTGGTTGTTGCTCTGAAATGCAAACATCTGGGCTCCGCCTGCAATCTTTGCTACAAGCCTCTGCCTGCTGGCTCCCTTGGCCACAATCTGCTTGATCAGCTCCTCAATTCCTGTGTCTGCGAACTTCGGAATATTGGAGTTATTCTTTATCTCAGTTGAATCCGGTAACATTATATGTGCCAGTCCGCCTATCTTGGTGACGGGGTCTCTCACAGCAATTCCTACACAGGAGCCAAGTCCCAGTGTGGTAATTCCGTCAGGGCTGACACAAATGTTCAGATCGGCCATACCAACCTTAATTATTTGACTCATATTCGCCCTTTCGTATTATAGCTGTATATCTCCCATACCTAGCGAAGATAGGATCTTAGCGTAACCATCAACATCCGGAAGCAGGATAAAGTATCCGCTTAATTTGATCTCATCAAAGAACTGAGTCTCGATAAGGAGGATCTTGTCACCCATCATACCGAACTGAATCGCAGGAACACTTAAGATTGCAGCAGCCATATCAATGGCCACATAAGGAATTGATGGAACCATCTTGAGGTTGGTCATCATTGAAAGGGAATTGAGGTAAGAACCTGTGATGATATTTCCCACCTCTTTGAGCGCTGACATCTCAACCTCGTCAAATTCCTCGTCCTCATCTTTGGCGCCGGTCCCCATAAGCTTGTCAACCAGATGCCTTGCTGCTGTCTTATTCAAAAGAAACATGATACTTCCATCAATGTCTCCTTCAACAGCGAGGTAAATACCGGCCATGATCTGTTCTGCACCGCCCATCATATCTCCTACATCCTTGAAATCAAGGAGCCTTACCTGGGGTACAGACATGTCTACCTTGGTGCCGATCATCTGCGCAAGAGCTGTAGTTGCATTTCCAGCACCGATGTTTCCCAATTCTTTCAATACATCAAAGTATTGATTGGAAAGATTGTCCAGACTCATCTCACTCATCTTTTTTCCTCCGATCAGCCTGCGGAGGATGCTTTTTCTTTTACATCCTTCTCAGATACAACAGCATCAAGATCAAGTATTGATACCAGACCTCCCTCATAATGTCCAACACCGTTTACGAAAGATGTATTATTCTTGTCCTTCTTGTCATCGTAGCGCACCTTTTCAACGTTGTTTGAGTCGAGTGTAAGAACCTGATTAACCTGATCTACGATTATTCCTACAAGATCGCCTTCGCCGGTCTTGAGGATAATGATCCTGGATTTACCTGTGATCTCGTCCTCAGAAAGTCCCATCTTCATTCGAACGCTCATAACGGGAACGATCTCACCACGGATATTAATAACACCCTTCAGATAGTCATCAACCTTTGGAACTCTGGTGATCTGCTGCATCCTTACGATGTTATCAATGAACTTGATATTGATTCCATACTGCTCATCGTCGATCTTAATAACAATATACTGAATAAGTTCGCCGGTATCGGCATTATCTCTAAGTTCGTTCATATCGATAATCTTCCTTTCTTCTATTACCTCTGGTTTAAAGATGCAGGTTAAATAATTGAGTTTGTATCAAGGATAAGTGCTATCTCACCATCTCCAAGGATTGTAGCACCGCTTATGAGCTTGCACTTAGCTGTGTACTTGCCCAGCGGCTTGATAACGATTTCCTGCTGACCCATGAGTTCGTCGATAACAAGTCCCACCTGCTGATCACCTTTTCTGGTGATAACAACAACCATGTCCTCATCAGGTGACTTGGTTGACTCGGTATCAAGGACTTCATTGAGTCTGATAATAGGAGTAACGCTTCCACGAAGATTGATAACTTCTTTGTTCTCAACGAGCTTGAGATCTGAAGGAGAAACGTCCTCAATACTCTGGATGGAATCAAGAGGAATAGCGTACTTTTCTTCTCCAACGATAACCATCAGAGCCTGAATAATAGCAAGGGTAAGAGGAAGTCTGATAACCCATGTGGATCCTTCACCCAGCTTTGTACGAACGGTTACTTCACCGGAAAGTGATTCAACCTTGGACTTAACAACGTCAAGACCAACGCCTCGTCCGGAGATTTCTGATACCTGCTTGGCAGTTGAGAATCCGGGATGGAATAAGAGCTCTACACACTGCTTTTCTGTTAAAAGAGCTGCCTGCTCCGGTGAAACTACACCCTTCTCAATAGCTTTATTCTTAACGGCCTCTGCATCGATACCATTACCATCATCACCAACCTCGATAACAACGCTGTTACCATCCTGGAATGCGTGAAGGAAAATCTGTCCAACTTCGGGCTTGCCGCGCTGTGCACGAAGATCAGCAGACTCAATACCATGGTCGGCACTGTTTCTGATAAGGTGCATCAGAGGATCACCGATCTCATCAACCACGGTACGATCCATTTCTGTCTCTTCACCGGTCATGGTCAGTTCCATCTTCTTGCCCAGTGTCTTGTTGAGGTCACGGATCATACGAGGGAATTTCTGAAGTACGCTCTCAATAGGAACCATTCGAACTTTCATGACTGATTCATGAAGGTTTGTGGTTACACTCTCAAGGTACTCGATCTGCTCGTTTACATTTCCATTACTTACGCCTGAGGTATTGGCAGCTGAAATAAGTGAGTTCTTTGCTATGATAAGCTCACTCACCAGATTCATGAGAACATCCAGCTTCTCAATATCTACACGGACTGTTCTGTTAACTACAGGCTTTCCAACAGGCTTCTTGCCGCCTGCACCGCCTCCTGCCGGAGCCGCTGCGGGTGCCTGAGCTGCAGGTGCTGCTGCAGGCTTTGGAGCCTCTGCTGCTGCAGGAGCAGGAGCCGCTGCGGGAGCTTCTTCCTTTTCCTCTGCAGTCTTTGCACCATTTATATCGAAATCGCCGCATTCGCAGCCTTCAACTTCTGATACTGACTTAACTATCTCTTCAACTTTTTCTTTTGATTCATCTGTGATAACTACTAAACTGAATGAAAAATCAAATTTCTCGTCTTCGATATCCTGTGTTGAAGGCTCTGAAACGGCGATCTCACCGATCTCCTCAAGGCCCTTGAATACAAGGAAGCCTCTTGCTGCCTTCAGAATACAGGATTCCTGAATATGAACTGTAACACCGTAAATCTTTTTACCCTGTGATGCAGCTTCTTCTAATGTTGACTTTACAGACGGATCGAGCTTGATTGCTCTGTAATCCGAAGAACCATCCGCTCCTTCTGCCGGAGTGTCACTGCCACCTGCTTCTGCTGCAGGAGCTGCCTCTGCCGGTGCGGCTGCAGGCGCAGCATCACCACCGCCGGATACACCATTTCTGATATCCGCCAGAGACTTAATAATGTTCTGATGCTCTTCAGTACCTTCGTCCTGATTCTCTGTGATATTGTCTACATAGCCCTGAATAGCATCAAGACACTGCAAGAGAACGTCAATATCAGCAGATTTAATCTTAATCTTGCCGCCACGTACGTCCGAGAAAACATCCTCCATGTCGTGAGTAAGATTCTGCATTCTGGTATAGCCCATGGTTCCTGCCATACCTTTCATTGAATGCGCTGATCTGAAGATCTCATTGATACAATCTTCATTCTCAGGATCCTGCTCAAGAATCATAATGTTGTCATTCAGTGACTGAAGGTGCTCCTTTGCTTCATCGAGAAAGACACTTAGATACTGGGAAACATCCATAACCTATTTACCTCCATGAGAAAGATTGTTATTCAAAAGCATAGATTTTAAACCGCATACTTTTGAATGTAATATCGGCTTTCTGAATGGAGGAATTTAGGTCTAAAAGATAAAAGAATTATAAAAAAGTTTCGAAATCCCTCAATTCACACCGACATGCATTATTATTTCCTGGGCAATGTTGTCAAGCTTTACAACCTGATCAACCAGCCCAGCCGTTGCTACAGCTTTGGGCATTCCATATACGGTGCAGGTACTCTCTTCCTGACCGATAACATAAACTTTTTTCTTAGACTTTAGATTTTTGATTCCTTCTGTACCATCTGCTCCCATTCCGGTCATTACTACGCAGCAGATCTCGTCGTAGTCTGATTCCATGAGAGACTCATACATGAAGTTCGCACAAGGTCTAACACCCTCCCTTGTGGGGCCATCCACATAATGGATCGTGCTCTTGCCACCACTCTTAACTATGTGCATATGCTTTCCGCCCCTTGAGATATAAACCCATCCGGGCTGAAGTGCATCCCCTTCTGCAGCTTCCTTTACTCTTACCTCTGAGAGAGAATCAAGTCTCTCTGCCAGAGATGCGGTAAAGCCTTCCGGCATATGCTGGACCAGAACAACCGGCGTCTTGAGGTTCTTGGGAAGCTTGGGAATAACTGCCTGAAGGGCTCTTGGGCCTCCTGTTGAACTTGCAATTGCCACTATCCTGTTTCCTGTGATCTTGCTGGCCGATTTTGTTACCAGCTCAACAACTTTTCGAGATTCCTTGGCATCCTGAAGTGAAAATGCCTTGGTGGAAACCGGAGCTCTGGACTCTGCTACTGCGGCCAGTGTATTGATAAAGTGTTTGACGAAATCCTCGCCTCTGCACTCTGATGCTCGATCGGGCTTGTGAACGAAATCCAGTGCACCCAGATCCAGGGCATCCATTGTGACCTTGGCACCTTCTTTTGTGTCGGTGCTGGCCATCATAATCTTGGCCTTTATCTTATTCTTCTGCACTTCCTTCAGCATCGTAATACCGTCCATACGAGGCATATTGATGTCAAGAACTACAGCGTCATAAGTATTCTTTTTAAGAAGTTCCAGACCTTCGATTCCATCTTTGGCCTTATCCACCACCTGGAATCTGGAGTCTGAATTAATAATATCACTCAATACAGTTCTCATGAGTGCAGAGTCATCAATAATAAGAATTTTTTTCATAATTAAGTCTGCTTCTTTCTGATTTTTCGTTCTTCCTCGAAGATGAAATGAATGATATCTTCTCTGGAATTCTCGTCAATGTACAGGTACTGGATTCTGTGCTCAAATAGTCCCGGTCTGCTCTCAAGCTCCTGAACCTTGAGCACGTTGCATATCATTTCGTAGTCTTTGTTTATGTTGCCCGGCAAAGAATACGAACAATATATCGTACTGCCTTCCTCATATCGGAAATTTGCTACAAACCTCAGGCCGCCGCCGCTTATATCAACAACAACGCTCTTCTTCAGGTCATCCCCGGGATCAACCAGGTATTTCCTGTTCTTTTCAAAGGCCTCCAACTCCTCCCTGGAGCACAACCTTGACTTGAGCTCCAGCGCGCAGCTGAATCTGTAGTATTCACGTCTTTGAAGCTTACTCAGCGTACTGGTAAGATCCATGACAAGAATGTAGATATTGTCACTTCTGTATCTGTCGATAATCTTGGCAAAGCATTGAAATAGGCCCTTTGGTGAGTAAAAACACATGCTGTATTCGCCATCTACAGGTAACAGGACTATTTTCCCCCTCTCAAATGGCATCAGTATCTCGATACGATCATCTGAGGTAATATCCATTACCTTACTCATGTAGATATGCTTGGTCCGGACATCGGTATCCATCCAGATCTTGCCTGTGGCTTTCAGCTCCACCCTGTTGCCTGGGGAAATGTAGTCAGTGAGCATATAATAGTCTCTCCATAAGATATTTTATGTCTTATATTGATAACCACGTTATCAATATTATATCACGATTATGTTCAATTTGGTGCAGCAGGTGCACCTGATTGTGTCTGTGCAGGAATCTGTGAGCTTGACAGCTTCCTTCCTGTGATGATGTGTGAAAAGAATGCCGCCATTCCCCTCTGTTTTACTTCCATTGTCTCTCCCGGATTCATAAGCATTCCGGCCACATTTTCAAATGCCCTTACAGACTTGGCATTTGGATATTGAAGCGATACAGGCGACTGCTGCATAACACTTCTTGCCAGCATCTGATCCTGAGGAATTGCTCCAAGATACGTAAGAGGAAGCTTTAAATATCTGGCAACTACTGCGTTTAGCTTGTTAAAGAGCTGTTGACCCTCGTCATCCGATGAAACCCTGTTGGATACCACCTTTACCTTGGTGTTCTCCCTTGAGAATCTCGGCGACTGATTAAGGGCCTTGAGCAGCGAGTACGAGTCAGTTATTGAAGTCGGCTCCGGAGTAGTAACAAGAATGATCTCGCCACTGGCTACCAAAAACTCCATAACCGCACTGGAAATACCTGCTCCCGTATCAATTATTATGATATCTGCGATGGCATCCAGCTCAGCCAGATTGACAATGATATAAACCAGATAATCCCTGCTGAGGTTATACATACCGGAAATTCCCGATCCGCCGGATATAAATCCGACTCCTTCCGGTCCCCATGTGATTATGTCCTTTATATTTTTTCCCTGATAGATAAGATCACTTAAGTTATGCTTGGGAATAGTTCCAAACATGATCTCAATGTTGGCCAGGCCAAAGTCGGCATCAAGGATGATGACTCTTTTGCCCATCTTACGAAACTGAACCGCAAGATTTATGGCCACATTGCTCTTACCTACGCCTCCCTTTCCACTGGTTACGGTAATGATCCTGGCCAGAGGTCTCTGAGGCTTATTCTGATTTTTTATAATATTACGAAGTTGTGTTGCCTGATCCATATATGCGTCCCAACAATTAACTCTTTCCACCTAATAGATTCTTAACAATTCTCTGAGCATCAAAGATGGCAATATCATCCGGCACGTTCTGGCCGTTTGTGATATAAGCGATCGGCGATCCGGTGTGCATCCTGATGTTGTAGAGATTCCCCTTGGCGCCGGTCTCATCCATCTTGGTAAAGATCAGCTTGTAAGCCACCATCTCATTGTAAACATCTGCTATTTCAATAAGGTCGCGGTACTTGGTAGTTGCAGAAAGCACCAGATAATTCTCGGTATCCATGAGCTCTTCAAGAGTCCTGATAAAGCTCTCTACGCCCTCCTTGAGCTCATCGTTGTGAAGAGAATGTCCGGCGGTATCTACCATGATATAGTCGTAGTCCTTAAAGTCCTCTGCCGCCTGCTTCATCTCCTCAACGGAGTAGATCACCCTGAATGGGATCTCAAGGATAGATGCATAGGTACGAAGCTGCTCTGCTGCAGCAATTCTGTATGTGTCAACAGTTAAAAGAGCTACCTTCTTGTGCTGGGATACTGACAGCTCTGAAGCCAGTTTGGCTATTGTAGTTGTCTTGCCCACACCTGTAGGTCCGATGAATATCTCAGCGATAACTCCGTCGTGATTCATGTTGATGGGCTCTGATTTGCCGAATTTGAGCACCATCTTCTGATATACATTCTGAAGCGCGTAGTCAAAAGGCATTCCGGGCTTGGAAACCTTCTCCACTTCATCTGTCAGCTGATTTACATAGATTTCATCAACTTCATTCTCAATAAGAGTGTTGTACAACAGTTTGATAAAAGACATCGTCTCTTCGGAAATGTCACTGGAGTAGGGCTTGCGGACCGGCTCGTCCTCTTTCTCGGGCTCATTAGCCGGAGGAACGTCAGGTCTGTCACTCTTAAGAAAGTTCTTCTCAAGAAGGCTGCTGAGATTGTCCAGTTTCTCCTCTATTGCACTGTTGTCATCCTTATAGTCGGTGTTGATCTTAAGCGCAGACATATTAGAAGAAGCAAGTATCGTATCCCTCTGTGAGGAATCATCCACCACCTTCCTTGGCTGCGGTTTAATGTCTTTTTGAGGCGAAAAAGTCCGCTGAGCTCTCTCTGCCTCCTCCTCGAGCCCAACTGTAACCTCAATCTTCTGAGGTTGAAAAATTGCAAAGAATCCGCTCTTCTTGGTGGGCTTAACCGTCATTACAACAATGTTCGGCCCCAGCTCTCTTCTTGCTTCTTCAGTCGCCTCACTTTCAGTTTTTCCAACATACTTTTTAATAATCATATTATGCCGTTACCATCCCCACTGATTGTATCTCTATTGTCGGTTCCACCTCGTTATACGAGATAACAATTAGATCCTTGTAATAATCCTGAGTCATTTTCTTAAAGTACATTCGAACGATCGGAGATGCCATGATAATAGCCATTTTGCCGGCATCCTCAAGTCTTCGTATATTTTCCCCAACTGCTGTAAGAATAGACTTGGTACGGGCGGGATCAAGAGTAAGATATGCGCCGGTTTCTGTCTGTTTGACGCTGCTCATGATCTCCTGTTCAAGCTTAGGATCAAGTGTGAGGACACTGGTAGTCTCCCCGGTAGCAAAGTACTTGCTGGATATAGCCCTCTTTAGACTCTGTCTCACGTACTCGGTAAGAATATCGGGATCGTGTGTCGAAGGTGCAAAATCTGCAAGTGTTTCAAATATAGTAACAAGGTCTCTGATTGATACTCCCTCTGTAAGGAGATTCTGGAGAACCTTCTCAATCTCACCAAGACTCATGAGCTTAGGCACAAGCTCGTCCACCAGAGCCGGATTGTTTTCCCTCAGGTTGTCCACTAGATTCTGTACATCCTGTCTGGTCATAAGCTCTGCTATGTGCTCTCTGATAACCTCGGTAAGGTGTGTAGCAATGATTGAAGGCGGGTCAACAACGGTATAACCGAAGCTCTCAGCTCTTTCCCTCTGACCCTCTGTGATCCAGGTGGCTGGTAAGTGGAAGGAAGGCTCAACTGTAGGAATACCTGTGATCTCCTCCTCTACATGTCCCGGATTCATGGCCATGTAGTGGTCAAAGAGGATCTCGCCATCACTAACCTGTATACCTTTAATTTTAATGATATATTGATTGGGATTCAACTGAATATTATCCCTCAAACGAATAATGGGAACCACTGTACCCAGCTCCAGAGCTATCTGTCGTCTGATCATAACTACACGATCCAGAAGATCTCCGCCCTGGTTAACATCCGCAAGAGGAATGATACCGTAGCCAAATTCCAGCTCGATCGGGTCAACCTGCAAAAGACTCGTTACATTCTCCGGCTGTCTTATCTCCTCAGCCTGTTGCTCCTCCTCTGAAGTAGCTTCGCCCTCAATAAGCGCCTCCTCCATAGTCTGGCTGGCTATTCTTCCAAGAATAATGAAGCTTGCGCCGAAGGTGAGGTAAAGAACTGTAGGAAGAGGTGAAAAAAGACCAAGTCCTGCAACAACTCCGCCAACAAGATAAAGTGTCTTGGAGGTTCCAAAGAGCTGTCCGATAAGAACATGACCAAAGTCTGCCTCCTTGGATCCCTTTGTAACCAGGATACCTGTTGACATAGAGATCATCAGTGAAGGAATCGAGCTTACAAGACCATCACCCATGGTAAGAATTGAATAGGTATTGATGGCTGAGTTGACATCCATTCCCATTCTCAGTACGCCCATGGCAATACCACCAACAAGGTTAACTGCCGTGATGATAAGACCCGCGGTGGAATCTCCCTTAACGTACTTGGTAGCACCGTCCATGGCTCCGAAGAAGCTGGCCTCTTCCTGAATCTTGTCACGCCTTGCCTTGGCTTCTACGTCTGTGATGGCTCCGGTATTAAGGTCGGCGTCGATAGCCATCTGTTTACCGGGCATAGCATCCAATGTGAAACGTGCGGATACTTCTGCTACTCTTTCAGAACCTTTGTTGATGACCATCAGCTGTACGATGATGAGAATGATGTAGATGATCGCACCTACAATAAGGTCACCGCCACCCACGAAAGAACCGAATACCTCAATAACTTCTCCGGCACTTCCCTGAGTCAGAATAAGCCTCGTGGACGAAACGTTCAGGGCAATTCTGAATATGGTTGTGAAAAGCAGGATCGTCGGGAAGAACGACATCTGCAAAACATCCTGAGCAAACATGGCCGTGAACATGATAACAAAGGAAAGCGACATATCAAACGCCAGCAGCACGTCCAGCAGCCAGTCCGGAAGAGGAATAATGAGCATTACAACTGCTGCAACGATATAAAGGGCCAGGCCATAATCATAGACACGGTCTCTTAATTTCTTTAGATCCATTATTATCCTCCTTCCGCTAAGTTTACGTTACAAATCATGTCAGTATCAGATCTTGCCCTGCAAGTGATATACATAAGCAAGAACTTCAGCGACAGCTTTATACAGTTCCGGTGGAACCAGCTCTCCCACCTCAACGTTTGCATACAGCATTCGTGCGAGAGGCTTGTTCTCTACAATTTCAACTCCATTTTCTTTGGCAACTTCCTTGATCTTCTGAGCAAGGTAATCTGCACCCTTTGCTACAACAATAGGTGCATCAGCCTCTTCAGCATCATACTTGATGGCAACAGCGTAATGGGTCGGGTTGGTGATTACAACGTCCGCCTGAGGCAACTGCTGCATCATTCTCCTTCTGGAGGCCTCCATCATACGTCTTCTCTGAGCCGACTTAACAGCAGGATCTCCTTCAGAGTTCTTGAACTCGTCCTTGACCTCTTTCTTGGTCATCATCATATCCTTCCTGAATCTCCTTCTCTGATAGATCAGGTCGATGAAGGCTATGACCATGTAGGCTGCAGAAATCCTGATGCCAAGGTCAACGATAAGATTTCCCATAAGCCCTATTGCCTGCTTAAGGGGTATGTCATACAGCAGGAAAAGAGATTCCTGTCTGCCGATAAAAAACGAATAAATAATGGCTGACATAACCACGAGCTTCAAAATTGATTTTCCCAGCTCAAAGAGCTTTCTGGTGGAAAAGATCTTTTTGAAGCCGGTGATGGGATTAAGCTTTGAAAACTTAGGACGCAGTGGCTTAAATGTAGGCTTGTATCCAACCTGTACAAAGTCACAAAGAAAAGCAATTATAAATCCGATGATGTAAAACGGTGCACCTATCAGCATTATCGTCAGCATGGCATTTCTAAGAAGGCTGACTATATAAGCCATCGGAATGTATCCGTTATAGGTTCTGGCCACGTTGGGAATATTGTTGTAAACCCTTGCAAATTCCCCCTGAAAGTTAGTCCCCATGAACCCATATCCAAATCGGATTATCAGGAACAGCGCAAACAGTGAAAACGCTGTCGCCACCTCCTGGCTCTTTGCCACCTGACCTTCTTTTCTGGCGTCATTGAGCTTCTTGGCAGTAGGCTGTTCGGTCTTCTCAGCGCCGTTCTGGTCTTCAGCAAAGAACTGAAGATTATATTTAATTAACAGGGCGCTGCTATCCGGCGCTTGACATGCTGTATACAAAATCCCCGATCATCTCCTTCATGTTGATAAAAATGAAGTTGGCAGCATCATTAAGCATCGTTATTGTAGTAAACATTATGAACAGGCCGATAATGATCTTGATCTGAATACCTACAGAGAACATGTTCATCTGCGGTGAAACCTTCGCCAGAATACCCAGGACCACGTTGGTAATAAATGTGATGATGAATATCGGAAGGCAGATCCTGAAGCCTATTACCAGGTAGTTTCTCATAAAGGTAAGAAGCACCTGCAAAAGCCTGTCTTCATTGACCACCGCCCCGTTTATGGGAACAATGGTAAAAGAGTCAGCCAGTGCTTTTAAAATGTACTGGTACATCCCGGATATGATCAGTGAGATCGTAATGTACTGTGAGTAAATAACTCCGGTGATGGTCACCTGCTGATTGGACGCAGGATCCATCAGCGACACCATCGAAAGGCCTATCTGCATATCCACGATTGTTCCGGCAAAAGAAGCAATCTGCTCACAAAGTGTAACAGAAAGGCCTATAAGCAAGCCCACCATAGCTTCTTTTAATACAATGATCGCATAGCCAACTACTGTGCTGTAATCCGGAGGATAAAAAGGTACTGCTCCATACAGAAGGATCGAGAGCAAAAGCCCGTAGCCGATCTTTACGACGTTGGGTGTCTGGTTTCCTCCAAAAAACGGGCACACAAACATAAAGCTCATTATCCTGACTACAACCAGCAGAAATATTTCCAGATCTCCATAGCTGAAGGAATGGCTAATCATACAAGCTCCTATCGAACATATCTGGAGAAATCAGACCAGAGGTTTGTGATGTATCCGGAAAGCTCTGTCAGCATCCAGTTGCCTACAAGCATGATCATGATGAAAACACCGATTACCTTGGGAACAAAGGTAAGGGTCTGCTCCTGGATGGATGTAACCGTCTGGAATATTGATACCGTAAGACCTATGACCATTGAGGTCAGAAGCATCGGCAGTGCCATTTTGATAATTAGAAACAGTGCATCTGAAATTATCTGGTTAATGTCAGCTGCTGTGATCATATTCTTTTACCTCTCCTTCCCTAATAGAATGACTTAACAAGGTTGCCGATAATAAGACTCCAGCCGTCTGCCAGGACGAACAGCAGTATCTTAAAGGGCAGCGATATGGTGGTCGGCGGCAGCATCATCATACCCATACTCATAAGTACCGATGCCACAACCATGTCGATTACAATAAACGGTATATATATCAAAAAGCCTATAATAAAGGCGGTTCTAAGCTCACTTACAATGAAGCTGGGGATAAGCACTACATTTGGGATGCTCTCCAGCTCTCCGTCCCACTCTATACCATCTATCTGCATAAAGAGCTTTACGTCCTTGGTCTGGGTCTGGCCATACATAAACTGTCTGAAGGGCTTCATGACCTCTGTAAAGAACTCCTGCTGTTCCATTTCTCCGTTTTCAAAGGGAATAACAGCGGTGTTATAAGCTTCAGTCAGAGTGGGCTGCATGATAAAAAGTGTCATAAACAAAGCAATCCCAATCATGATAAGGTTGGGAGGTGAAGTCTGTGTACCTATGGCAGTCCTGGTAAAATGCAGCGCAACAATGATCCTGGTGAAGGATGTCATCATCACCAGAAGTGTAGGCGCCAGTGAAATCAGAGTCAGAGTTATAAGTATTCTGAGGGCGCCATTTAGAGTGCCGTTTCCATTGTCATAGGTTACGGTAACTGTGTTTGCTATGTTCAGCTTTTTAAGGTCTTCCGGTGTCTCTGCAGAGCCCGGGTCTGTAATATTAGTCCTCTCTCCCTGTGTTCCGGTGAGTGTTGTATCTCTGTCAGTGGTCGGATCAGTAGGGGTTGTGTCCACAATAATGTTCTCTGTAGCATGGGTAGTAAGCGGAATTGAAAGTGACAGAAAAGTGAACATGAAAAGACAGGCAAGGGCTGAAAACAGCCCCTTCCTGAAAAGAATTCTTATTTCTTTACTGAGTTTCCCATCTCCCCGATTTTTACCCATTTACTTCTTGTTCTCACCCTTAAATTTCTCAAGGATGTCCTTAAAACTTATGTTGTCCTGCGGATCATCTTCCTTGATAATAAGGTCCTCCCTGGATATTTCTCCCAGACTCGTTATCTCATCCTTGCCTACTCCGATGGCCATGTATTTCTGACCTATCCTGACTATCTGAATATACTTGGTGGCTGAGATCCTTGCTGTCTCAATTACTTCGATGTTGCCTGTCGATGTCTTCTCTTTCTGGAAATTGGCCATCCACTTGGTAAAAAAGTATGTGGCAGCCAGAACTCCAATGAAGACTAAAAGCATAGATATAAACTGCAAATATGAATTCATCATCCGTGCTCCTATTTACTGAACAATCTCAGTTACACGCACACCGAAGCTCTCTTCGATTACTACTACCTCTCCCTTAGCGACAAACTTGCCGTTAACAAGAACGTCTACCGGCTCACCGGCAACCTTATCAAGCTCGATGATGGTGCCCGGAGCAAAATCAAGAATATCTGCAATGGGCTTGGCTGTTCTTCCAAGCTCAACAGTAACTTCAAGCGGAACGTCCTTGATAATGCCGATATTCTCTCCACCTGCCATGATGGTGGTTCCACCTGCAAAGGTCTGGAACTGTGCAGGCTGAATATTCATGTTCATCATCTGAGGCGCCATCTGCATCTGTGGCATTGCCATCTGCATCTGCGGCATTGCCATCTGAGGCATTCCCTGAGGCATTCCCTGAGCCATCATGTTGGGATCCATAGCCGGCATTGGCATAGGCTGAGGAGCCGCTGGCATTGGCTCTGGAGCCGGAGCAGGTGCCGGTGCCGGAGCGGGCTCAGGTTCTGATGCCCCTGCATCACCGGCAATAACGGTATCCTTAAGAGTCTTGGCAAAGTCTATAGGATACAGCTGCATCAGTGTTGAATCCACCAGATCTCCAACCTGCATCTTGAAGGAAATCTTAACGAAGGTTCCCGTCAGGAATTCAGCGATATCTGAAGGATCGTCGTTGATCATATCAAGAAGTGTAGCCTGTGGCGGGCTGATATCAACCTTCTGATTGATCATTGTGGAAAGAGATGTTGCCGCAGCACCCATCATCTGGTTCATAGCCTCAGAGATAGCTGACAGCTGTAATTCACCGATCTCTCCGTCTGTATTGGTTCCGTCACCACCCATCATGAGGTCGGTGATGACCATAACGTCATGTTCTTTCAGAATAAGGATATTTGTTCCATCAAGACCTACAGTGTACTTGATCTGGATAAATACACATGGCCTCTCATAGTTGTCGATGACGTTTTCCCAATTGGCCAGCTCAACCTGAGGTGTTGTGATATTAACCTTCTGGTTTACAAGGGAATACAGCGTTGTAGCTGAAGATCCCATGCTGATATTGGCAACCTCACCAATTGCATCCTTTTCTGTATCTGTTAAAAGTGACTCATCAATGCCACTGCCTCCTGAAGGTGCAGACGCTGCCGCTGCCTCAGGAGCCTCCATCCCCGAATCAGAAGGAGCATCTGCAGGTGCAGCATCGCCCCCACCGGATGTATCCATACCGGCCAGCAAAGCATTAATTTCGTCCTGAGATAACATTCCATCCATGCTCCTACTCTTCCTCCTCTCTTACAACCGACGTAATACGTACGGCATATTTATCTTTCGCAGTACCAGGTAGCGCCGTAAATTTAAGGATATTTCCGACATATACCTGCATATCTGTATTAACTCTGTTATCCAGCCTTATTATGTCCCCTGCCTGTAGATGAACAAAATCATTAACTGAAACATTACATCTTCCAAGAATAGCCTTAACCGGAACATCCACATGCTTGACCATGGTTTCAAGATGCTCCACGTAATCCTCTTCTGCATTCTTCTGCATAGTAGAGAACCAGAACTTGGTATTCAGCTTGTCCATAACACTCTCTAAAGTGAAATATGGAAGACAGACGTTCATGAGACCTTCTGTCTCGCCTATCTTGATATTAAGTGTTACGATGGCGATCATATCAGTTGGTGATATAACCTGCGCAAACTGCGGATTGGTCTCGATTCTCTCCATAACAGGATTGATGGCCACAACGTTCTGCCAGGGTTCAACCATAAGCTGCATGCATATGGTTACCAGCTTCTCAATCAGCGGCATCTCAATGTCTGTGAATGGTCTTGGCTTGTCCAGACCTGTTCCCTCTCCCCCTAACATACGGTCGATAAATGAAAAACCGATGTTTGCCTGAAGCTCCAAAATGATGGTTCCCTGCAGAGGCAGGAAACTGATAACCCCAAGGATAACCGGGTTACTAAGAGCATTTGAGAACTCCGAATAGGTAACAGTCTCTGAGTTAGCCACCGAAACAGTAACATTCTTGCGCAGATAAAGCGGCAATGTGGTAGAAAGCAGTCGCCCGTAATGCTCGTAGATCATCTCCAGTGTACGGAGGTGCTCCTTTGAGAACTTGGCCGGACGTTTAAAGTCATAGTCTTTGACCTTTTTCTCGTCCGAGGCCTGCATTTGATCCACATCGAGCTCACCTGTACTGAGTGCTGACAACAGACTATCTATTTCGCTTTGTGACAGTACTTCACTCAATGTTTATCTCCTTACAAAACTCTTTTCATAAATAGCTATCTTTATGAGTACAGAACACTTGAGAAGCTTATGTCATAAATGAAGTTCGAATTGAACATAGACTGTACATTCTCAAGGATTGTCTCTTTAGCAATCTGATCCATACCGGACTGAAGCTCTTCCATTGTGTATCCGGAAAGAGTGTTGGTGATCTCAGATTTAACTACTTCTTTTACGTTGGCAAGATTCTCTTCTGTTCCAAGAGTTGCATAATCAGCACTGGCCTTGTTCAAAGAGAATACAACCTCTACAACCATGTAGTGTGTCTTGCCGTCTTCTCCGGGCTTAAGAGCGATGGTCAGCTTCTCATCTCCGGTGAATCCCCATGTTGCTATATCTGTTACAGCAATTGCACCTGCGGAACCGGTAAATCCTCCGGTTGCTCCGCCATTGGCCTCAAGTTCAAGTGCTGCAGCGATATCAGAGATAAGTTTGGCTGTCTGTGAGTTGGTGGTCATGACGCTCAGCAGCATAAAGCCGGTCATGGCCAGGTTTACAATAAGAAGTGCCAGGATAATGATTGATAACAGGTTCTTTTTCATAAGTGTTAGTCTCCCTTGTTTAGTATGAAGCACTTAAAGGATTGTATATCTTGATCTCGACACGTCTGTTTCGAGCTCTTCCTTCATCAGTTGAATTATCTGCAATGGGGTCGTACTGACCTCTTCCGGTATGTACAATCTTGGAAGGATCAAGGTTGGTGTTCTCAGTCAGGTAATAGAACACTGCAAGAGCTCTTCCTGAGCTGAGTTCATCGTTGTTGGCATATTTGCCGCCGCCACCCATTGGCACGTTATCTGTATGTCCCTCGATATCAATTGTTCCGCCTGCATAGGTCTCAAGAATCTGTCCCACCTTCTCGACTACAGGAAGTGCATCAGCTTTGATCTCGGTTTTTCCGGAATCAAAGAGGATGGATCCCTGAATGGTCATCTCTACATATTGGCTGGTGTAGTTGAGAGATACCATGTTGTCTATCTCTCCCTCTTCAAGAGCCTGTTCTATCTTCTCAGCCAGCTCTGCGGAAGCTTCAAGCTGCTCTGCTTCTGCAGCCTCCATGAGCTCCTCCTGTTCCATTTCTCCGACAGCTTTTTCTTCACTTTCGCTGTCTTCACCACTCTGGGCTACACCCATGGAAGTAATATAGCTGGAAAGCTCATTTAACTGAGAAACACCATCGCCTATCAGGGCTCCCTTACCTATTGCCATTTCACCACCGGAAAAGACACTGAAGGCTGAACTGAAGGATGCTGCCACCTCTTCGAATTTGGCTGCGTCCATGGTAGCCATAGAGAACAGCAATACGAAGAAACACAGAAGCAGGTTCATCAGATCACCGAAGGTACCTTGCCACGCCGGCAAGCCGGGTTTTATTTCTTCAGGTTTCTTAGCCATTAATATTATTCTCCTCCATCGCCGGTACCGTTCTCAGCTTCATAAGCCGCTCTGTCAGCAGGTGACAGGAATGACTTGAGCTTCTCTTCTGTTACACGTGGGTTTTCGCCCGCCTGTATTGAGAGCAGTCCTTCGATGACAATACTTTTTACCATATACTCCGCATTACTTCTGGCCTTAAGCTTGTTCTCTGCCGGGTAACAGAACCAGTTGGCAAGAACTGAGCCATAGAATGTCGTGATGAGGGCAACCGCCATGGATGGTCCGATGGACGAAGGGTCTGACATGTTCTGAAGCATCAGAACCAGTCCAAGAAGGGTTCCGATCATACCCCAGGAAGGGCCCATACCTGCAACATCTCCAAAGAACGAGTAGTTGTCTTTGTGACGCTCAGACATGGCATCGATCTCAGCTTCAAGAATACTCTTAACCAGCTCAGGTTCAGTACCATCGACGATAAGCATAACGCCCTTTTTCATAAAGGCATCTTCAAGGCTTCCGGCTGCTTCTTCCAGCGCAAGAAGGCCTTCCTTTCTGGCCGTGTTGGACAGATCGATGATACTCTTGATTACTGACTTGGTATCATCGGCAGGCTGCTTGAAGATCAATGTGTAGGACTTAAGTCCGCTAATGAAACTGGGCATGCTCCTGGAAGCAAGAACCGCCATGAAAGCTCCACCGAAGGTGATCATCGCAGAAGGAGCATCCAGGAAGTATTTTACGCCGGTGATTCCGGCAGAAAATACGATACTCAAGATCATGAACACGAAACATAATCCTATACCTAGCAATGACGCAATATCCACAACATATCCCCCTTTATCATTTAGTATTTGAGGTTCAATTATTATTTATTAACTTGTAAATGGTCTCTACATCTTCCTTTACTAACAATTTTCTTCCAGAGTGCAGAATTAAGACTGTGTCGGGTGTTCCCTCGACAGTCTCTATAAGATCAGGATTTATTAGGATTTTCCTAGTGTCCATCTTGGTCAGTTCGATTATCCTGCTCATGCCAAGGGTCCACCTTTCATGCTAAAATTTCACTCTTTAGAAAAATTTCACTCAAAAATGAAACTTTATTTCTATTTACCTTAATTTTACCACCTTCAGAGCATAATTTCAGCTGGTTTTGTTCACATTTTAGACATATTTGTATCAAAATTTCACTTTTGGGATAGAATAATGAAATATTATTCTCAGATATCCATATCCCCCCACCAATCATCCTTGAAGTACCACAATATATATTTGGGCATAGTACTAGATATTGTGGTATCGAAATTATTGTACCACTTTTCCATGTAGAATACAGTATTAATTCAATAAAATTTTTCTTAGAAAGTGGTAAACATCAAATAATAAATAATCCCTCCGGAAATCTTGTTCCAGAGGGATCTGCTCGTAGCTGAAAGTTAATTATTATCTCTTAAGGTTTGTAAGCTCCTCAAGAAGTGTATCTGATACTGTGATGATACGGCTGTTAGCCTGGAATCCACGCTGGGTTGTGATCATCTCTGTGAAGTCTCTGGAGAGGTCTACGTTTGACATTTCCAGAACGCCGGTGTTCATGTAGCCACCGTCTGTGGTGATATCCTGAACTGTAGGATCACCTGAGTTGAGGGTTGTTCTGTAAAGGTTGTCTCCTTCCTTTGCAAGACCGGATGCATTAGCAAATTCAGCTGATGCGATCTGTCCAAGGAGTTTTGTCTGACCATTTGAGTAGGTTGCGTAGATCTGTCCGTCGGTACTGATGTTGACACCGTTCATCTCACCTACTTCACGACCTGTGTTAAGGGACTTTGCATTACCTTTAACTGCCTTGATTGTTGAGCTTCCGTTTGTGTTGTAGTTGGTTACGTTCTTGAAGCTGATCTTCATCTCTCCTGCTTCGAACTCGGCACCAACAATACCTGTGTCCTGATAACCAAAAGGCTTAAGTGTATTGATATTCTGGTTGAATACAAGGCTAACCATTGCATCTGTTGCGCCGTTAGCTGATATGATATTACCCTTTGCAGGATCGAAGTACATATCGATTGTCTTTGATGTTGTTGCAGTATTATTTGTGTAGTTAATTCCTGTTGTAGTAACTTCGTAGGAACCGATATTGTTCATATCTCCGGGAATACCACCGAAATACTGTGCCATCAGATTTGCATATGAACCTTTAAGATCTGATGTCTTTCCCTTTGAAGGAAGTGATGCAACTATTTCGCCTGAAGCATCGTTAATGATCTGTGCAAGTCCGCCGCCTGTAACATTGATGTGATATCCAGCAGCACTAAAAGCAGCAGTTGATGTTCCATATCTCTTGAAGTTAGTGTTGTTTAATGCTTCCTGTCCGATTGTATTACCTGATGCATCAATGATGTCATCAAGCTTCATTGTGAAGTGCTCAGAATTAGTATCATCATTGTGAATGATGAATTTTGCTGTGTAGAGATATCCCTTGTTGTCGTAGAACTCAAGGGTTACAGTCTTTCCATCATCAGATGTAACGTTTGTATCGTTATCGTCGATGTTTCCTGAGAAGGTTGACTCTGTTGTTGATGCAGGTGCATATGTAGCATTCTCTGCGTTCATGATCTGGAGAGAAGAAAGCTCACCATTCTTATTAACCTGGATTACGCCGGTCTCTTTATTTTCCTGAGCTACCCAACCCTGTACCAGATAACCTGTTGACTGCATTGCGAGGTTTCCAGCGCCGTCAACATAGAATGAACCGTCACGGGTATAGAGCTGATCCTTACCGTTGTTGATAACGAAGAAGGCTTTACCTGTGATCATGATATCAAATGGGTTATTTGTTGTCTGTGTTGCACCCTGGGATTCAATAGCTGTTGCGATAGCACCTGACTTGGCACCAAGACCAATCTGGCGTGCGTTTACACCACCCTTTGTCAGGGTTGCGCCGGATGCAGACTGGGTTGTCTGATACATAAGATCTGAAAATGTGATTGACTGGGATTTGTAAGAAGTTGTGTTTACGTTAGCAATGTTGTTTCCAAGAACGTCCATCTTGGTCTGATGTGTGCGAAGTCCTGCTACACCAGAATAAAGTGATCTCATCATAAGGCAATGTCCTCCATCAAAATTGCGATATCGGACGAAGCTCTTTTGCGATAGAAACCGGCAGTCTGTCCGGCTTCAGAAGATTTCCTGACAGGTGAGGCGCTTCGGGCCTTTGGTCACCTGCTTCGGTCCAATCATGCAATAACCGCTCCGTCTATGTTGGTGAATACGTTGTTCTTGTTTTCTGTCTGATCCATTGCTGTCACTACTGTACTGCTTGGTACGTTTACTATGAAAGCCAGCTGATCAACGAGAATGAGTGAATCCTTTATGCCCTTCTCCATAGCTTCGTCTTTACCGTGACTAAGTCTGTTCATCTGGTCAGGGGTGAGCTCAATGTTTCTCATGCTCAGTCTGTTCATAGCATGCTTTGAAAACTTAACAGCTCCTTCACTGTTATTATTATCGGCTGATTCCTGTATTTTATTTAGAACAGATGCAAAAGAATTCTGTCCGGTTGGCAAAGTTTCTTTTTCTTTGCCAACCTTAGAAGTATTCGGATTTAAAAACTGATCCTGGATCTGTCCTATTGACATGTATTGACGATCATCCATTATCATCTTTTTGGTCCTCCAAGTGTTACGGTGCTTTAAACTTTATCGGTGAATGTCCTGTGCTTGTCCTCTCTCAGGTCATCGATGCGGTTTACATACTGAAGAAGGCTTGTTACGTAGTTCTTATCCATCATATTCTTAGCCTTGTCTGACATACCCTCTGTGTAGTATGTGTACATTGTGTCGATGGTCAGGCCGTGATCCTCATCGGTTATCATATCCAGATTCGGAAGCTTGTCGATGGCCTTTTGGAAGTCTTCAACCTCTTCGATAGCTGCTGTGTAGTTAGGATCAAGAACTTCTTTGACATCGTTGATGTTGTAGTTTACTCCGTCGACGTTTAAGTAAGCCTCGTTGCCGGAATATGTAACGAAATCTACAACGCCCTGGATCTCTTTGCTCTTGCCGGTCTCAGAATCTGACTGAACGATGGTAACTGTCTTACCTACCATCTCTGATGCCCTTGAAAGAGACATTGCATTTGCCATGTTAGAGAGCTGCTCAACCTGAGTGAATGTCGCATACTGTGAAATGTATTCAGTATTTGAAGTGGGCTCCAGGGGATCCTGGTATTTCATCTGAGCTACCAGGATCTGCATGAAAGCGTCCTTGTCATAGCCTTTGGGAGCTGTGCTGTTCTTGCTGCTCTCAGTCTTGGCGTTTAAAACCTCACCGTTCTTTATAATTGCATTTACTGAATTGCTATCTGCCATAATGACCTCATTTCGTGTTTTAGTTATGCGCTAAAATCAACCATGTTTCCGTTTGCTGCCATCATCTGACGTGCTATTCTTTCAGCATCGCTCACTGTTTCAATTTCTTCTTCGTCCTCAAGCTCTGATAGATTGATTCTTCTAAGAGGCTTAACCTTTTTATCTGACTGAGCTTCGCCGGGCTGTCTGTCATTTCTCTGCTCAAGGTTCTGTTCAAATCCGTGGCTTGCGATCGTTACTTCAATTGATGTAACCTTTATGCCCTGCTCTTCGAACTTCTGCTGAAGCTGTATCATCTGACCTTCAACAGCCTCCTTTACGATCTGGTTCTGAGCTGTGAACTTTGCAACGATACCGTCTTTTCCACTGGTAAGAAGTATGTTTACATTGCCAAGGCTTGCGGGATGAAGCGTAAGCTCCATTGATGTCTCTTCAGGTTTTGCTGAAATAGTGATCTTTTCAGTGATCTGCTTGATAATATCTTCCATCTGTGCCCGCTCTGTATAAGAAACCTGAGCGCTTTCGATATTGTTAGTTGCTGCGTTGGTGATGTTATTTACAAGCTGATTGAAAAGATTTGATGACTGTTCGCCGTGTGCAAAAGAGTTCTTGTTGTCACCCTGCTTTGACTGCTCGGTTGTGATCTCTACCTTCTTTTCTTCTGCAACAGGTTTATCTGAGAATGCCTCAGACTGTGGTGCTTTTGTCTTAGTGTCTTCAGTTTTGGGCTGGATGTTCTCGGTTGTCTCTGCTGTTTTTTCTGCTGTTTTTTCTGCTGTTTTTTCAACAGGTATTTGAGCTATATTGGAGTTTTCTTCCAGCTTTACTTTTGGCTCGGCTTCCTCTGGAGCTTCGGGAACCATCTGTGTATCAAGTTCCTCCTTAAAGGTCTCCCTGGAATCCTGTATTGCTGCCTTAAGTCCTTCATCTGACAGTTCGAACTCATTCATAAGTTCGCTCTTCATACTTTCTGCACCCTCCATGAGGTCCTGCAACGAAGTATATATGTCAGTGTCTGTGATAAGGTCGATGGTCTCTTCCTGTCCGCTGAGCTGGACTACCATCTGTGTGAGATTAGCGGGATCTAAAAGATCTGCAGCCATAAGTCCAAGTACCTGCATGGCGTTCACCACATCCTCCTCTGAGATTTCAAAGGTTTCTGCGATATTGCTGATCATTTGATTTCCTGCTTCTGTTAAAGCTTCCTGCAGCTCGATGCCAATTCCCTGTGTAGCGCCTGTCTCTTCTGCTACTGTTACAGCATTCTGAAGTTCTTCATCGATGTCCTGAACCTGAGTGCTGTTATCTGTAACATTTTGTGTTCCCTGAGCTGCTACGACATTATCATCAATCCTGGCTGTCTTATTATCCAGTTTAGAGATTGTCGTTTTAGCTTCATTCAGCGACTGATTTATTTTCTGAGAAACATCTGTTGTTCTGCTCTGAACCAGATTATTTGAAACCTTATTCAGAATGTTGTCAAAGCTTGTGGTCGCTGTCCTGGAACTGGTCTTAACGTCTACAACATTTGAGACATTTGTAGCTGCAGTGCCCTGAATCATGTAGGCTGCGAGTGCGCCTACTACATTGTTTGCACTGCCCATTCAAACCCTCCTTCCATATTCATTTTTGTATGTGTAAACATAGTCTACCCATAATCTCTCGTTATTTATATCGGACAATATCACTTACACTTAAGTCCAATACAAAAATAATTCTAAATTCTTTATCGGATAATTATCCGGTTACTTTAGGTGATCTGTTTTCCAGCTCGTTGGGCTCCAGAAGCTGAGTAAGTTTAGCTGCGTTAGCTTCCTTCATTGCCGCCAATATGTCACCGCGGTTTTCTACTGACATCTGTGCAAGAATACGTGATACCAGCTCAATCTGGTTTTCCGCAACCATTTCATCAAAAATGGCCGCCGCTTTCTTTGCTTTCATTCCGGAGTAGGTCGTAGCAAAGGCCTTGATGGCGTCATCATCAATTCCGTTCTGTACTATCTTCTTATAAATCTCAGCCGCATTTTCCGGATCGATCATCTCATAGTAAGCCTGATAATTTGCTGCATCCGGTGCATTTTCTCCATAAACTATCTCTTCATAGAACTTTGCTTTTTCTTCGTAGAAGTCTTTTTGCTGCTGCTCAAAGGGCTCAAGCCTTGCAACTTCAGCTTTGAGCTTTTCATTTTCAGCAGTAAGAGCACTGTTCTGCTCCATCTCAGACTGAAGTGCCTTTTCAAGCCTCTTTATGTAGGCCATGGCATCTTCTAAAGAGCTGATGGCACCGGTGCTTTCGCCTTCGCCTGACACGTCAGTTGAAACCTCGATCTCAGTAACTGCAGGCTTCTTTTCATAGGAGCCTTCAGGAAGTATCCAGTTAACATATGGAATATCCTTGAGGATAGGCGCGAGTACATCAGAGCCAAAACCGCCCACATCAAGCTTTACCAAAAGGATCATTATGGCAAGCCAGATAAGAATGATAAGGAATGTGATGACAATAGTAGCAAAACCACCGGCATTGTCACCGTTGATCTCCGCTTCTCTGTCCGCAAACTCCTGCTCCCGCTGCTTTTGTTCCTTTTGCTGTTCCTTGAGCTTTTGGCGATATTCTTTTTTATCGGCTTTTAGTTTGGCCTTGGCCGCCTTGGGATCTTCCGGGGCGTTAAGTAAACCTGTATCTGCCATTTATTCCTCTTCCTTTTGTCGTTTTCCATAGGTAAAGCTGGTTCTCTGGTCGTTCTCTTTAGCCTCTTCCTGCTTCTGTTCCTCAAGAAATTCCGCAAAGGCTCTGTCTCTTAAGGTCTCCTGCATCTTGCGCTCCTGGATGTTTCTGGTGAGCTTGACTCTGACCTTTTCAACCCTTGCCTCGTACTGCCTGACCACACCGGCCTGATGCTTGATCATGCTATCCATCTGGGCTGTGGCGTACTGATTATCAAGAATATCCTGTAATTTGAGGTGCTCTTCATTTCGAAGCTCCTCAGCCTCTTTCAGGTAATTCTCTTTTCTTTTTATATACTCCTCAAGCAGATCAAGCTGCTCATTAAGCTCTGCCTGGGCCACCGCGAATTCCATCTTGGTCTGGTTCTCGGTCTGCTGCTTGATGTTGAGGACGCTTTGCATTCTATAGACAAATCTAGCCATAGCAGCTTACCTTAATCTTTGAACATATCGATCAGCTGTCCTCTGATCTCTTCAAAAGAAAACTTCTGATCAGTCTCCTGCATCAGGAATGCATTGACCATTTCAATTTTAGAAACAGCGTAGTCAATGTTCTTGTTGGCGCCGCTTCTGTAGGCTCCGATATTTATCAGGTCCTCGGCGTCGTTATAGGTGGCAAGGACGTTTTTAAGTTTGCCGGCTGCCTTTTTGTGCTCGGGATCTGCTATCGCAGACATACATCTGGAAATGCTGGCCAGAACGTCTATTGCCGGGTAATGATTCTTTTGCGCGAGCTTTCTGTTAAGTACGATGTGTCCGTCCAGGATACCACGGGCGGTATCGGTGATGGGCTCGTTCATATCATCACCATCTACAAGAACTGTATAAAGACCAGTGATCGAGCCTTTACGGGATCGGCCTGCTCGTTCAAGGAGCTTTGGCATTTCAGCATATACTGAAGGTGGATACCCTCTTGATACGGGAGGCTCTCCACTGGCAAGACCTATCTCTCTTTGTGCCATGGAAAAACGGGTTAAAGAGTCCATCATCAGAAGGACGTCTTTTCCCTTATCACGGAAATATTCTGCTATTGATGTTGCTGTCTTGGCAGCTTTAAGTCTCTCCAGGGCAGGCTTGTCGGAGGTTGCGCAGACCACTATGGATCTCTTCATACCTTCTTCGCCAAGGTCTCGCTCTATGAATTCTCTTACCTCCCTGCCACGCTCTCCGATAAGGGCGATGACATTTATATCAGCCTGGGTGTTTCTGGCGAACATGCCAAGAAGTGTTGACTTTCCTACGCCGGAACCTGCGAAGATACCGATACGCTGCCCTTTACCAACGGTAAGGAGGCCGTCAACAGCTTTTACGCCAAGTGAAAGAACATCTGAAATGGGATCTCTGGTCATGGGATCCGGAGGCTGGTTCTCTACTGAATAAGCGATACCGCCTTCAAGCTGAACGCCCTGTCCATAGTTGGTTCCGTCGATCCTGCCAAGACCATCGAGGGTCTGTCCGAGAAGACCTTCACCAACGTTAACCCTTAGGGGTGAATCTGTGTTTTCTACAATACTGCCATTGCCTATACCACTGGTATTCTCATAGGGCATCAGCTGGACATGGCCATCCTTAAAGCCTACAACCTCAGCCATGGAAGGTTTTACGACATGGTTGGATAAGGAGTCTTCGTCCTTCTTCTTAGGATAGATAAGACAGATGTCACCAAGCTTGGCATCGGGACCTGCTGATTCTATGGTAAGGCCAATGACATTAACCACTTTACCTCTGGTGCGGTAAAATGGTGTGTTTTGCATCTTTTTGTATTTTGACAAATCAACCGAACTTACAAGCATATGAATACCGCCTATTATCTTCGTTTTCTGTCAAATGAAAGGAGCTTAAGTTTTCTTGTTATCTCTGAAAGTTCTACGCCGAGGCTGCAGTCAAATACTCCGCTGTCAGACTCGATCATGCACTCGTTTTCTTTAAGAAGCGGATCTTCGATTATCTCCATTGTTGTGTTTGGAGATGTGATGCAGGCATCTAAAACATCCTTCTGGTCCATGATCTCGTCATAGTCATCAGATGAGATGTGAACTATCAGGTCTTTTCCGGGTTCGATCCTGGAAAGTGTAGTCTTAAGAAGGTGAAGGATTATGCCTTTGTCTTCCCTTAGTTCAATGTTAAAGACATGCTCATAAATCTGGGTGAGAACATCAACCATCTCGGGCTCTAATTCGTCCACGATCTGCTGATACTCTTTTTCCAGATCTCCTCTCTGCTGATTGATCTCATCCTGAAGGGACTGGGCGGCTGCGACACCTTCCTGATAACCGGTATTGTAACCGGCATCATAACCTTGCTGATGGGCATCGTCCATTATAGCCTGGGCCTGTTGCTGGGCATTCTGAATGATCATGTCAGCCTGTTCCTGGGCCTGCTGAAGCTTAAGATCAATCTCAGCCTGCATTGCTTCCATATCAAATTGAGGATCAGGAACTGACTCTAACATGCTCTGATCCTCTGTAAGCTGACTTAGCTGTTCCATGTCGATTCCGGGTATGAAATCATCGCTCTCCATTCCCATCTCATCGTAGGAGCCATCTTCCTGAGCAGTCTGCGCCCTCTGACGCTTTAGCTCCAGTTCCTGAAAAGCTTCTATTTTCTGATTGGCCAGCTCATTGCTGTCAATTATTCTCTTATCTGACGCATCGAAGCTGACAAATCCAGCTTTAAACAGATTAGACAACTAACTCATCACCTCCGCCTCTGGAGATTACGATTTCGCCGGAATCCTCAAGCTTTCTGATGACGTTAACGATCTTCTGCTGTGCTTCTTCAACATCCTTCATACGCACAGGTCCCATGAAATCCATGTCCTCCTTGATCATGGCAGCAAGACGCTTTGAAAGGTTGTTGAAGATAGCGGTCTGAACCTGCTCAGTTGCACTCTTAAGAGCAAGTGAAAGGTCAGAGTTCTCAACCTCACGCAGCACTCGCTGAATAGCTCTGTCGTCCAGAAGAAGAACGTCCTCGAATACGAACATTTTCTTTCTGATCTCGTCTGCAAGCTCCGGCTCTTCGATTTCCAGAGTCTCCATGATATGCTTCTCTGTTGCACGGTCTACAGTGTTGAGGATCTCTACTACTGCATCGACACCACCGATGATCGTGTAATCCTGGTTTACTAGTGATGACAGCTTTGATTCCAATACTTTCTCTACCTCTTTGATGGTATCCGGGCTGGTTCTGTCCATGGCCGCGATACGCTTTGCAACGTCTGCCTGTCTGTCAGGTGCCAGAGCTGAAAGGATCATAGCACTCTGGGCCGGAGACATGTATGAAAGGATAAGCGCAATGGTCTGAGGATGCTCGTCCTGAATGAAGGTAAGTATCTGTGAAGGCTCGGTCTTTCTGATGAACTCGAAGGGCTTAACCTGCAGGGATGCGGTAAGCTTGCTGATAACATCGAGAGCCTTGTCTTCTCCAAGGGCTTTTTCGAGAAGCTCTTTGGCATAGGAAATACCGCCCTCGGCAATGTACTGCTGGGCGAGACATACTCCGTAGAACTCCTCTAAAACGGCTTCCTTAATCTGGGAGGTTACGCTCCTGGTGTTGGCGATTTCGAGAGTGAGTTCTTCGATTTCTTCTTCTTTTAGGTGTTTAAAGATGGCAGAGGATTTCTCTGGTCCCAGTGCAATCAGGAGGATTGCGGCTTTTTGGGTGCCGGTAAAGTCGGCGATGAGAGAGCCTTCTGTGGTTTCCATGTCCATCATGGTGGTTTCCTCCAGTAAAACTTTTTTCCCGTGGTGCGTGGATTGCGGGTGGGAAAAGAGGTGTCGCAATCCTTATTGTTGAATGGTATACACACCGGTGATATACGGATTGCTCAGCAAAAAGCGCTTTCGCAATATTGAAGTACTCAAGTTAATTTCTTTTAAAATTCCCTTAAGTTACTCCGTGATATTACGGATTGCTTCGCAAAAAGCGCTCCCGCAATCCTACAGCCATTCGGAAATCGCCCCGCAAAAAGACGCGGGTCTTTTTTCCTCATGTCTGTTCGGTCTTCAAGGTCATCGCATGGGTTGTGCGAGCACAACCATGCTTCGACTTTGAATCCCTATATCACTCACATACCAAAATCTTCATTCAGCCAGTTGCGCAGCAACGTAGCGGCGGCTTCGGGGTTTTCTTCGACAAACTTCTCTATGAGACGTTTAGTCTCAGATCCCTGATCCATCTCGATGTCGGTGAGGACTTCTTCAGGAGTGGATTCAAGGAGCTGTTCAACGGAGAGCTCCTCGGGCTGCTCCGGTACTTCTTCGGTCTTCTTGCTGGTCCACATGCTTCTGATAATGATGAAGGCAAGTAGTCCGAGAATTACAAGGATCAGGACAATCTGTAATATGTCTGTTACGCCAATCTTGCTTGCTTCTTTATCAAAGAATATATATTCAGTGTAGGATGCCATAGCTACGTTTTCAGCTTTTATACCGGTGGCCTTAGATACTACATTGATCATTTCTTCGGGTACTTCGGTGGCGATGGGCTCGGTGTTCTTTACCTTGAAGTCTGCCCATACCATGTCTTCATGCTCCTCAGGCTTGTAGTCCTCTTCTTTCATTACTGAGTAGTTGATGGCTGTTACCGAGATTGATGACTCATCGTATTTGATCCTGCCGGGAACGTTGGTCTCGGTTGTGATCTTCTCGTTTGGCAGATAATCCCTTGATTCCTCAGTTATTGTTGATGTGGAATTGGTGTTGTCCTGAGTAACATAAGTTGTCTCATCATCAGCATTGGTATCTGTTCCGGGAATACCACTTACACCGCTGACATTCTCAGCATTGTAGGTGTCTTCATGACTGAGAACACCCTGTGTCTGATCTTCTGCAGGTGTGTAGGTGTGCTCTGTAGTCTCCTTGTTACTGAAATCCATTACCAGATTGCTGGCAACTTCTATGTTGTCGTATAACTTGGTTCCGAGAAGAACCTTCTTCACTTCGGATTTTACAAGCTGTTCAGCTTTTGCCTTGGCGGATAGCTGTGTCGACGCAAGACCTGCTGTTGTTGTGTCCTCGCCGCCTGAAAATAACATATTGCCGGTGGTATCAAGGATAACGATGTTGTTGGTATCTTCATTGCCTACAGCTTTGGCTACTGCCTTGGCAAGGAAAGCAGCGTTCTCTTCGTCGAACTTGCCTCCCTCATCCAGCTGAAGAAGTATCCATGCTGATGCCTCTTCCTTATTACCAATGAGTGTTCCGTCATTATCAGGAATATTGAGCTGAACGTTGGCACTCTTTATGGCGTCGAACTTGGCTATAAAGTCCTGTTCCAATCTGGATTCAAGATACAGGACATATTTCTTTTGTTTGTCAGATTCTGTGGTAGAAAAGCTTCCGTTGGTGACATTATCGATGCTGTAGGCATATGACTGAATATCGTTGGCGCCCAGCAAAAGATTGGCTGAGGCCTGATCCTTCTTAAGTACCTTAAACTCCAGTCCGTCGTCGGACATCTTGTAGTTTATGGTATTAGAATCAAGAAGGTCTCGTATTTCCGAAGCCTCCTTGGTGGATGTGGCGTTAGCCAATAGAATGTATTGTGGCTGGTTAAGTACAGACACCAAAATAACGATGGTCAGTAGTACAACCGTGCTGGCACCGATGATCAATGTCTTTTGGCGGGCTGTAAACTGGTTCCACCAATCGAGAACTTTCTGCCAAAGGGCTTTTAATCTCTCGGGCATTTATGCTCCCTCCCCTCTTAAATCAAGTGAAACTATATCTGCATTTGAGTTATTTCTCTATATGCAGCCATTGCACGATCGCGGATCGCAACTGTGTATTGTAGGGCCATGGAGGCCTTCTGGAGTGCGATGGACAGATCGTGTGTGTTATCGGTCTGGCCCAGAGCCCACTTAATTTCTTCGTTCTCTGCGTCAGACAGGTATGCATTGGTAGTTGAAATATTATCTACCGCTGCAGAAAAGATGCTCTTAAAGGACTCGTCGTTCCCCTTCTGTGAATCATCAAGTACGTTGTAAACCTTACTCTTTGTCTTCTCAGTATGTCTTATAACATCAGATGAAACATTTCGCAGCTGTGCAATATCAAGAGATGCCATTTATTCCCTCCCCAAAATCAGTAAAATCATCACTCAGGATCAACCGCCACTGCCAAGATCAAGCCCTTTGCTGGCAATAGACTTGCTGGCATTGAACGCAGTTACATTGGCCTCGTAGGACCTGCTGGCGTCAATGAGGTTGGTCATCTCAGTTACAGTATTTACGTTTGGATAAGTTACGTATCCATTCTCATCAGCATCTGGATGAGACGGATCATAAACAACGTTCATCTGTGTCCAGGTGTCATCCTGAACAGTTACTACCTTAACGCCCCTGCCTGAATAGTGATCAAGCCTCTCGTTAAGAATACGTGAGAATGGTGTCTGAGTTCCCTTCTCAGCAAATCTCACAACTTTTCGAACATAAGGAGTTCCATCTGCAGTTCGGGTAGTATTGGTATTGGCGATGTTCTCGGATATAATATCCATCCTGAATCGCTGTGCCGTCATACCTGATGAGTTGATATTAAAAGAATCAAATATGCCCATGCGCTACCACCTCCTTATCATGAAGACTTTGTTACCATGCCAATAGTCTGGAATTCATGCTTGATTCCTGACATTAAGCCGTTGTATTTTAGCTGATTGGCTGCCAGCATTACGTTCTCGGTATCCACATCAACGTTGTTCTTATCAGTTCTGTAGGAGAAGCCTGAATAGTCGTTGACGACGCGGGCTTCAAGGTGCTTGTCCTTAAGGTCAGCAACCTTCTGGTCCATGGTTTTGTACCTGGAATGACCAAGAGCTCTTTCCAGTTCATCTTCAAAATTCAGATCCTGCCTCTTGTAGCCGGGAGTGTCCATATTGGCGATATTATTGCCAATGATCTCGTTTCTGGTCCAGGCTGCATCGGCCGCTTTATCAAGAACATTTACGTAATCAAATACATTGCTGTTAATCAAAAGCCCACTCCTCCTTTTTATTCTCTTTAATAATAAAATTTTTTTGTGCAAATTACAAGTAAAATATACTTTATATAGTGTTCAAACCAATAATTTGATACAAAATATATGAAATAAACAAAAAAGGATTTATCAAACTTTCTGATAAATCCTTTCATCATCATTTCCATCCGTGTCGCTGATATTGTTTTCTACAATTATCATCGGCAGATCAGATTTCCTGCTTTAGCTTTTTTATCTCGCTAAAGACCACATCGTTGGTAACTTTAATGTAAGTGCCCTTCATTCCCGAGGATCTTGATTCGATTACTCCCGCGCTCTCGAACTTCCTCAGGGCATTTACAATTACACTCCTTGTAATCCCAACTCTGTCAGCTATCTTGCTGGCTACCAGCACCCCTTCCATTCCGTCAAGCTCATCAAATATATGGATGATTGCCTGCATCTCCGAGAATGAAAGCGTTCCAATCGCCGATTTAACTACTGCTAACTTTCTGCTTTCTTCTGCGTTCTCCTCATTTACTGCCCGGAGCATTTCCAGCCCCACTACAGTGGTTCCATACTCACATAGAATAATGTCATCTATATCATATGGCTTATCCGTCTTGTAGATGAAAAGAGTTCCCAGCCTCTCCCCTGCTATCTCGATGGGAGTTATAATGGCCTGGAATCTTGAAAAATCTATTCCCTCAAAACCAAGGGTCTCAAGGTTGACGTTTTCCTTAGTTGAAAGGATGGTAAGGAGCCTCTCGTTGAGCATTGGGTCTATAAAAGAACCTACACTGTCTACCAGAAGATCACTTAAGGAGTCAACGTTCTCGCTTTCTCCGATTCCTAATACTTTGCCTTTTTTACTGATGACGAACATATTGGATGCTAAGATGTCACAAAGCACTCTGCATATGTCGTTAAAGACAACCTTACCGGAATTACTGGTATGCAAGAGCTTTCCAATCTTTCGGGTCTTGTCCAGTAGCTGAACACTACTCATCGAAGTTCTCCTTTTTAAGGTATTTCCCCACTGATCGCAGTGGTTATATCGTAGACGTTTTATCGTATATAAACTCACTACGCTATTTGTATCATAGCATAAAAAAATAGGCGCTTCAAACAATAAAGCGCCTACAATTATGAAAAAAAGGTAAAGATTTCTGAAAATTTATATATAGATTTATTTACTCTTTGGTCTTGTCCTCAACCCAGCCACATTCAGGGTTTCCACAAGCAAGCTTAGAGTTCTTGGCATACATCACGCCGCCGCACTTAGGACACTTCTTGGAAACAGGTCTCTGCCATGACATGTAATCGCAATTTGGATTATCAATGCAGCCATAGAAGATTCTGCCCTTCTTGGTCCTCTTAAGAACGATGTCTTTTCCGCACTGCGGACATGAAACGCCGATCTTCTCGAAGTAAGGCTTGGTGTTCTTGCACTCAGGAAATCCCGGACAAGCCAGGAACTTACCGTGAGGGCCATACTTGATAACAAGGTTTCTGCCGCAGAGCTCACAGATCTCATCTGTTGCCTCATCCTGAACCTGAACCTTCTCAAGCTCTTTTTCCGCAGCCTTAACTGCCTCATTGAGATCAGGATAGAAGTTCTCGATAACGGTCTTCCACTTAACATCACCCTCGGCGATTCCGTCGAGAAGTGCCTCCATGTTGGATGTAAAGTTAACATCAACGATCTGAGGGAACGCATCCATCATCATCTTGTTAACCGCCTGACCAAGCTCTGTTATGAAAAGAGATTTATTCTCCTTTGTAATGTAGTGCCTTGCCATGATGGTTGAGATCGTGGGCGCATAGGTACTGGGTCTTCCGATTCCAAGTGCCTCAAGATCGTGTACCAGTGAAGCTTCTGTGTAGTGAGGAGCCGGCTGTGTAAAGTGCTGTGCTGACTCGAAGCTGTCAAAGGTAAGCTTTGTATTGGTATCAAGGTTCTTCATGAGAACATTCTTCTCAATCTGATCCTCATCATCTGTGTAGACATTGAGGAAACCATCGAATACAGTTTTGGATGCAGCAACTGTAAATCTGTGCTTGCCGGCATCTATCTTGACTGATGTGGTCTCATACTTGGCAGCAGCCATGCGGCTTGCCATGAATCTGCGCCAGATCAGCTGATAGAGTCTGAACTGGTCTCTTGAAAGGAAGTCCTTGACCTTAACAGGTGTGTGATCCACGTAGGTAGGACGGATTGCTTCGTGAGCGTCCTGGATCTTGGCTTCGCTCTTCTTGGCTGTTGCGCCTTCTGCAAGGTATTTCTCACCGAAGTTGGACTTAATATAATCATTGGCAGCAGCTACAGCTTCCTCTGATACTCTGGTGGAATCTGTACGAAGGTATGTGATAAGACCTACAGTGCCTTCCTTACCAAGCTCAATTCCTTCATAGAGCTGTTGCGCAACCCTCATAGTCTTCTGAGTTGAGAAGTTGAGAGCCTTTGATGCCTCCTGCTGGAGTGTTGATGTGGTGAAAGGAAGCGGAGCCTTCTTGGTTCTCTCGCCCTTCTTAACATCTGTAACAACAAACTTCTGTCCTTCTATCTCTTTACATATCTGATCGAGCTGCTTTTTGGATGAGATCTCTTTCTTGTCATTGCCCTCACCATAGTAGTGCGCAACAAGTGGCTTCTTCTCTCCTGCAGCCATAAGATTAGCATCCAGTGTCCAATACTCTGTAGGAATAAAGGAATCGATCTCCTCTTCTCTGTCAGCAATAATGCGAAGTGCTACGGACTGGACTCTTCCTGCGGAAAGGCCTCTCTTGATCTTGGACCAGAGCAGAGGTGATATCTCATAACCCACCATTCTGTCCAGAACACGGCGTGCCTGCTGTGCATCAACAAGGTTCATGTCGATGTCCCTTGGATGCTTCATGGCTTCCTTAACGGCGTTCTTGGTGATCTCATTGAAGGTCACTCTCTGAACCTTGGCCTCGGCGTCATCCAGCTTAAGAGCCGCACATAAATGCCAGCTGATAGCCTCTCCTTCGCGGTCCGGGTCAGTTGCGAGGTAAACCTTGTCAGCCTTCTTGACCTGCTTACGAAGCTCGGCAAGGACATCTCCCTTTCCTCTTATGGTTATATACTTGGGCTCAAAGTCATGCTCGATATCAATACCCATTGTTGATCTGGGAAGATCTCTTACATGGCCGTTACTAGCTGCTACTTCGTAGCCTGCGCCCAGAAACTTCTTAATAGCCTTAACCTTAGTAGGTGACTCAACTATGAGAAGTGAATTCTTTTTTGATTTGGTCTCGTTCTTTGTCGCCATCAGATTCTAAAATTTCTACCCCTTATAATAATTGTGTGCCTTAGCGGTCACTTTCTTATTAATATACATTTTTAAAGATTAAGTCAAGTATCCCTTTTCGGAACACTTGACTTAATCTTAATTTCATAACACACTATAAGTCTTTATTTATTTTCCTTGAGCCATGCAGTCTCTTTAGGTGTCTTCTTAACAAATGGTCTTGCAAGACCCTGCTTTAAGCCGTTAGGAAGAATGTATTTGAGCTTATCCTCAGCCTTTCTCATGGTTGTTGCATCAGGGTTGTCTCTTGTAAGCTTGATGGCGTCGAATTCGCAGCGTGTTGTGCAAAGTCCACAGCCGATACACTTGTTAGGATCAACAATTGATGCACCGCAGCCAAGACATCTTGAAGTCTCAGCCTTAACCTGCTCCTCTGTAAATACCTGCTTGGTATCACGGAAGGTAAGCTCTCCTGCCTTCTTAAGATCTGCAGGAACCTGACGTCCAACGTGGTCATAATCCTTAACCAGGATATCGTCCTTATCAAGCTCTAAGAAGAAGCTTGGATCACGGCCGATTGTAAGTGAAGAATGAGGCTGAACAAATCTGTGGATTGACTCAGCGCCTTCCTTACCACATGCAATGGCGTCGATAGCAAATCTAGGTCCGTAGAACATATCTCCACCAACGAAGATATCAGGAACTGTTGTCTGGAATGTGATCTTGTCAGCAACAGGTGCAGGTCCTCTGAACTCAACGTTCTCGTCCTTGAGAAGGTCTCCCCAGATTGTTGCCTGACCTACAGAGAGGATAACATTTGAGCATGCAATCTCAATTGTCTCGTTCTCGTCATACTGAGGATCGAAGCGTCCCTCTGCATTCTTAACCTGTGTACACTTCTTGAATACGATACCCTTAACCTTGCCGTTCTCTGTGAGGATCTCTTTAGGTCCCCAGCCGCCCTTGAACTCGATGCCCTCTGACTCAGCAAGCTCGATCTCTTCAGGAAGAGCCGGCATGATGTCACGGGTCTCAAGAGAAACCTGAGTGATCTTGGGTGATCCGCAGCGAAGAGCTGTACGGCTTACATCGATAGCAACGTTACCACCACCGATTACAACTGTATCGCCTGAAAGCTTGTAGTTCTCATCATCAATTACATCGTGAAGGATATCTACACCCTTGATAACGCCCTCGGCGTCCTCTCCGGGAACATTAACGCCACGTCCGCCCTGGCAGCCGATAGCAATGTAGAATGCCTTGTAGCCCTGCTCACGAAGCTCTTTAAGTGTGATGTCCTTACCAACTTCTACGCCGAGACGGATATCAACGCCAAGTTCTCTAAGAACATCAACCTCAGCCTCAACAACGTTCTTCTCAAGAACGAATGAAGGAATACCGTAAGTAACCATTCCGCCCGGCTTCTTGTTCTTGTCGAACAGAGTTGGCTTGTAGCCCTTAAGTGCAAGGTAGTAAGCACAGGAAATACCTGCAGGACCTGCACCGATGATAGCTACCTTCTCATCGAAGCCGCCACCGATCTTAGGAATAACCTTCTTAGGAATATATCTGGTCTCTGCGTTAAGGTCACGCATAGATACGAACTTCTTTACCTCATCGATGGCAACAGCCTGATCGATGGTTCCTCTTGTACATGCATCCTCGCATCGTCTGTTACATACATGTCCGCAGATTGCAGGAAGTGGATTGTACTTCTTGATAAGAGCAAGAGCCTCATCATATCTTCCCTGAGCTGCCATCTTAAGGTATCCCTGTACAGGAAGGTGTGCAGGACATGCTGTCTTACAAGGAGCTGTACCTGTCTTGTGAGTGTTGATCCTGTTGATATCGCGGTAGTCCTCAGTCCACATCTCCTGAGACCACTTCTTCTCTGTAGGAAGAGGCATCTTAGGATAAACAACCTCTGATCCGTCCTTCTTGCAGAGCTTCTGTCCAAGTGTAGCAGCACCTGCAGGGCAAACCTCAACGCAACGTCCGCATGCAACACAGTTATTCTTGTCAACGTGTGCAACATAAGCTGAACGTGACATATTAGGTGTGTTGAACAGCTGTGATGTACGAAGCGCATAACATACGTTTACGTTACAGTTACATATAGCAAAGATCTTGTCCTGACCATCAATGTTCGTGATCTGGTGAACAAAACCGTTGTCCTCAGCCTGCTTGAAGATCTCAAGTGCCTCTTCTCTTGTGATATAGCGTCCATCCTTCTGAGTCTCAACAACGTAGTCTGCCATATCGCCGACAGCAATGCACCAGCCTTCCGGATCATCAGCACAGCCCTGCTCAAAGGTCTTTCTTGAACGTCTGCATGAGCAAGGTGATGCAGCATACTTGCCTTCATATTTTGAGAGCCAGTATGAAATGTGCTCAAGGCTGACTGACTCGCCAACCATATCAACGCACTTCTCAACAGGGATTACGTGCATACCAACGCCGGCACCGCCCATAGGAACCATATGTGTAAGTCCCTCAAGAGGAATACGGCTCATTCTCTCAAAGAATGCACCTGCCTCAGGATGAGCATCAAGTACCTTGTGGTTCATGTTTCCAAACTCAGCTGAGCCCGGAACATACATAGGAAGCACCCACTGCTTCTCATGCTTATCATTCTCATAGTTCCACTCGATAACGCCGTTGTAGGACATCTCCTCCAGCTGCTTCTCGAGCTCTTCCTTGGAATACTGAGGACAAAGAGCTGCTATCTCTGAGAAAGTTCTGGGATGTCTCTTCTCCATCTTGAGCGCGATCTCGCACTGCGCATCTGTGATGAGGTTATAAAGTCCCCAGTACTCAGGGCTCTCTTTTGTTATCTTCTCAATACCAAGCTTGATATTCTTTCTGTCAGTAACATGTGTTGCAAATCTTGCCAGAGGCTCACGGAAAGGAGCATCCATATCCACAGTGTCAGGAATGATGCCTGCTCTGGGATCTTTTCTGTTACGATTTGGATCTAAGGAATAAGGGGTCATCAGATCCTTCATATCCATTGTGTTCATATCCATCTTCTACTCTACCCTCGCTTTTCTTTTTCTCAACAATAGTTAAGTTGCCGCAATCTCTTTTATCATAAATTCATTTCCCTTTAAAAGATATGTGTGCTCACTGCCACAGTTAGGGCAAATCTTGCCATGTGCCACAGTCTCATATTCACACTTACAGTCCTCGCAGTAGGTAACAGCCGGAAGCGTCTCAATAATAAGCTCTGCTCCCTTCATGAGCTCTGTTCTGTCCGCCGCCCATTTCCAGGCATCTGTCAAAAGAGATGGTACCACCCCTGACACTTCGCCCAGCTGAAGGGTAACTGAATGGATCTTTTCAAGCTCATTCTCCTTGCCAAGTTCTGTAAGATCGTCTATTACGCGAAAAACTACTCCTAATTCGTGCATACTCTTTACCTAAAACCTTTATAAATCCCCGATTACTTATCTTTAGAGATAAAAAAGCCGCGCGGTAATAAGGATAAAGATAAACTTCCCCTTGTTTATCGCACGGCTTCTCCATAATCTCTTTTGCCTGATAAAACTAATTATTTAATGCTCTCTTCGATGTTCTCTGAAAGCCACTTGGTCCACTCCTCAATTCCTTCGCCGGTCTTGGCGCAGATAGGAATAACCCTGGCCTTGGGGTTACGCATATGAATGTACTCTGTGCACTTGTCCAGATCAAAATCGAAGTAAGGCATTACGTCGATCTTGTTGATAAGAACTACGTCACAGATTGAGAACATCAGAGGATACTTAAGAGGCTTATCATGCCCCTCCGGAACAGAGAGTATCATTGCATTCTTGGTGCTGCCGGTATCAAATTCAGCCGGGCATACAAGATTACCTACATTCTCAAGGATTGCAAAATCCACATCCTCAAGTCCCAGTTCCTTAAGTCCCTGTCTTGTCATGTCAGCGTCTAGATGGCACATTCCACCTGTGTGAAGCTGGATTGACTTAACTCCGGTTGCGGCGATGGTCTTGGCATCAACATCAGAATCGATGTCGGCCTCCATAACGCCTATTCTGTATTTGTCTTTGAGAGCTTCAATGGTTCTGGTAAGAGTTGTTGTCTTACCTGATCCGGGACTGCTCATAAGGTTAAGCAGGAAAGTCTTGGACTCCCTGAGTTCTCCTCTTAGCTTCTCAGCGTCCTTGTCATTGCTCTCAAAGATACTTCTTTTAACTTCTATAACTCTTACGTTATCCATTTATACCTCAGCGCGCTCCATAGCAAGGTCGAAGTCCTTAGTTCCAACGAATACTTCATTAGCATAAGGGTTCTTACCAAGCTTAACGGATCTCTTGATGATCTCTGCAATGCAGATTACGTTGATTGCGATTGAAAGGATTGCTACAACACCCTGTGCTGTAGGATTAGCTGTGATACCAAGTGAAGCGATTGCTTCGCCTGCAGCTGCTGTCTTACCAAGCCCCTGGCTGTAAAGGTCGATGGCCTTCTCATAAAGCATAGCTGTGTTTACACCGTTTGCTGTTGCTCCGCCGTAAACTGAAGGAAGAGCTGCCTGGAACTTACCGATGAGCTGGAATGTAGGAACAACCTGTGCCCACATGCACCAGATAGCAAGTGTGTTAGCACGGTTCTGGATCCATGCACCCTTGTTCCAGAATGCGTTAGCAAATGTAGGAGCAAGAAGAAGTGCTACACCGCAGTACCATGAGTGTGTAGGAAGGTTGAGGTATGTGTACTCAAAGTTCCATACATCGTATGCAAGGATGAACCATACTGTCATGTCAGGCCAGAGCATATCTGCGTGGTTCTTGTCCTTTGAAGAGTAAAGGTGAATACATCCTGTCATGCAGAAGATGTTGATCATACCTGCAAGAGCGTTAACAACGTTCCACCATCCACCGTAGATGAATACACCCTCGTTTGATGCCCACCAAGCGCCTGAGAAGTCGCCTGTGATCTTAGCTGCTGCAAGAGCTGACTCCATGTCAGAAACGTTAGCGATCATGATGTTAGCTGCAACGATGAACCATGGGAACCACTTGAACCATTTCTCTTTGCCAATGCCCCATTTGTACTTGATCATCATGAAGCCTACGCATCCGATGTCAGCGGCATAAAGCTTGAAGTAATGGAACCATCCGTCCATGTATGCTACAGTTGGGTTAGTCTTGCCACCGAACATTCCAAGATGTGCAAGAATGAAATAAACAGTTAAAATTGTAGGAATGATAACAAATACTAACATTCCGCCGGCCTTAGTTCTGCGGCCGATCTCGTTCATGAGAATAAGTCCCACAAACACCAGTACCCATCCGATAAGCTGCCAGGATGAGCCATTTCCATAGAGCTGGAATAACATAAAAAATCCTCCTTTGATGTTGCATAGATTTATAATTGAAGCAACATCGTTATATTTGTAACATTACTATAGCATGTTGCACAATTATACGCAAGTATTTATTATGATATTTTGTACAATGTGGGGCACTGGGTTTTTAATAGCCAGTTTCCTGCAAATGCCCATTTTATCATTTCTTGCCGAACGGTAAATCAAAATCGTCTCCATTTTTAAGAGGAAGGTCAAATTCGCCGTAAGCTACTGATGATGCGGATTTTGGCTGATTTTCAGTTCTATTTGTGACAACTTTTTGAACTTTTTCTTTAGCACTCTCGGCAGCCTCTTCGATCGCAGTAATTGCGTCATCGGATGGTTCGTCTGACTCAGTTTCCGAAGTCATGGTATAAGTGCCAATTTGATACTCTTTTCCAATATCATCTTCTGATTCATGATAGGTCACGAAGACTTTTTCAGTATCGGCTTCATCCTCTGAGTTAGTCTTAGACTCTTCATTAATTTCTATACTTTCCTCTGGTCTTGATAATTCCACAAAACCTCTCTCTACCTTGCTTTCTCTTTCTTCTACTTCCTCCTTTTCTTCTACTACATTCTTATTTACAGCATCTGTTGTATCAGTTTCGGGCTTTTCTATAACTTCTGCTTGTTCCACCTCAGATTCTATTTCTTTTACATCGGTTTCTGATTCGTCAACTACGGTTCCTAAATCTTCTATCTCTTTTACATGATCAGTAGTCACATCATCTTCTATTACTAATGCCTTAGATTCAGATTCTTCAACTACAGTTCCTGATTCTTCTATCTCTTTTACTTCATCATCACTTTCAGAATCAAACGTATCAGTTTCTTCCGCCTGCTTCTCAGCTTCCGCCGCAAGTCTCGCTGCCTTCTCCTTATCTCTAATATCAGACTTCCTAATATAAATAAGAAGTATGATCAGCAACACCAGCCCCAGCGCAGAAACCGCAATCCCCTCTGTCAGATACGGATAGACCACATTAATCTCAGTCCGTCCCTTTCTGACTATTAGCATATTATTATCTACATATATATCCTGCTGCGACCTGAAGCTGTCATGATAAGCCAGCGCCGTATTCAGATAATCAACATTCGAATCAATTACAATCTTATTATTCCCGTAATCAATATTTACAGGATAGACCTCTCTCCTGGGCAGAATCGCCGGATCCATACCCATAACCCACTGCATCAGCTTCTCAGCATTTATATCCTGAGTCAGATAATAATAGAACGGAATATTCAGACCGATGTAACAGATATTCTCATTCTCACCGGTTCCAAAGAACGCCAGCTCAACATTATTATCCGAGATGGTTCCGCCCACATTCGTAAGTCCATTCAGATAGTAGGTAACCCACTTCGAATATCCCCTCGGGAACAGGTCACAGTCCATCTCACCAAAATCCCTGGTATAAAGGATCGGATAACCATTCTCAAACTGCACAACGTTACAGGTTACACCCATAAACGTCTTGGTCCTTCTCTCCCTGTCTTCAGGCATTCCATCTGCCAGGATAACCACCCTCACACCATTCTCAGAGAGCTTACGAACCAGATTCTCCGCAGCATATCTGTCCTCGTAAAAGAATCCGCTCAGATAAACCGTCTTAAACTGCGAAAGATACTCATATGAGTAATGATCAAGATACTGATCTCCCGTCTCCTTTATATTAGGAAACGCCAGCGACAGCGAGTGCGCACTGTATCCGATACCGATGGCATCATAAACAGCCTTGGTACCAAATGCACCCTCAATACCTGCCAGGTGATAAAGCATGTAACCGCCATTCTCAAAAAGTATGTCATACCCCAGTCTCTCAGCTGCCCTGTCCAGCTTTACCAGGGTTCTCTCACCGTAAGTCGCCTGATCCTTCTGTATGATTACAGTGTCAGCGCCCATCTCAATGCAGCGGTCAAACAGGTAATCAAAGTACTCATCACTCATGGCGCTGTTCAGTCGCTTGGTATTATCCGAAGTTGCCGAATATCTCCATCCGGTACCAAACACCGCCATCTCCTGCTCACCATAACCGCTGATCAGATAAGCCCCCTCCGCACCAAGAGATGACAGATCGAAAAGAGCTATCCTCTGAGCGCAGATCTCTTTTGCCTCATCAATAAATGTCTCATGGACCAACTTATCGTAGCGGGTTCCTGGAGACACATAGTCTTCATGTCCAAAGACCCAGTAGAGCCCCGGAACACTGTCGAGCGCTATGAGAACCGCAAAGAATACAAGCACCCATTTTCTGAGCTTCGTCCAAAACAGCATGCCCACAAACACAAGGCAGAGCGCGATGGACATATACCGCAGCATCAGCAGGATCTCAGATCCCGGAATAATACTGATTATCGGATACGCAGCCGTAGCAGTAAGCACCACAAGAATTATTGCTGTAATAAAGCCCGGCGCCGAATCCCTGTTACTGGCAAGTGCGCCAAGAACTGCAACCACAAACAGCGAAACGCCGAAGTAATATGCCTCATATGTGGTATTGATCCTGTAAAGAGGATTCAGAGTTATCAGCAGATTCTGGAAAAAAGCCGCCGCAAACTCCTCTCCTTCAGCAGCTATCGAGCCCCTAAGATACGGTATCAGAAACACTCCCGCCATCATGTAAGTGGCAGGGATCGCTGCTATGATCTTAGTGATCCTGCGTCTCTTTCTCCAAAAAAACCTGTACACCACAAGAAACAGTGAGGCTCCCACAACAGTCATGCCGGCAAACTCAAGATTGCTCAGCATCATCAGCAAAAGACCTGTTGCAAACCACAAAGCATGTCCCCACATGCCATCATCGAGAAACTGGTACATGCCATAAAACACGATCGGTAAAAACACATACGCCAGTGACCTTGAAAGATTTCCCTCCACCAGCAGCGTGTGAATATTGTTCGGAAGGAAGAACCAAAGCACACCAAGGACAAGACCTAAAATCGGCTTTTCCTTCTTAATACCTATCACTGTCCATGCCAGCAGCCCAATGCAAAAGATTGCTCCCACATAATACAGATAAGCACTAAATACGTTACCGCCTGTTACAAACTCGCAAAGAGCAAACAACAACGGCGACAAAATAAACTCATACCTGATCGGCTCAATGCCGTTATACATGTACTTGTCATAGAGCGGAATATTCCCAAAATCCCGCAGGGACTTATAGAGTACATCACCCCTGAACACATGGTACATGGTATCAGAACCAGAGGGGTAGATTCCTCCCTCTGATAACAGCTTCATCAGAATAAAAGAGATCCCTGCCCCAAATATTAAAACGAGTATTATCGCAATCAGATTTTTAAGCTTATTCTTCATGGATACTCTCTTCAACAATGGCATGGATTATATTTCCAAGAGCGCTCTTTGTGTGCTCCTGAAGGTCGTTTAAGTACTCATCCCTTCCTCTGAAGGAATAGATATAGGTTCTCGAAGGCGTCTCACTGGCCTCGATCTTAATAAGAAGACCTCCTATCTTCTTTACCTCTTCGTAGAACTGAGGTGCAAAATAATCCAGCATATTTTCAAGGGTCGGAATAACAGTATCAAAGGGCTCGATCTCGTTGATAAGCTTGTCCTGATAAGGCTCAAGGTAGTCATCAATCGCCTTCTCAAAATCAAGGAACTTGATGAACTTATCCTTATCAACCAAAACCTCGATTACGAACTCCCAGGTGTGGGGGTGGGACTCACCCTTCTGGCCATTGAAAATAACGTAGTGGTTGGCATTTAGATATAGTTTGAATTTGTACTCACGGAGCGCGTCATTACGCATTCTTGTTTTCCTCTGTATCCTTTGCTCTGTATCTTGACTCAGTCCTGCTGTCAGGTCTCATTACTTTGTTGGTTGCGGGTGCCTTAAGCTGCGGATCGCCCATAGCCTTAAGGATCTTTTCAAACTTCGTATCAAGGGATGAAGCGGTTACTGCGGTCTCAGTACCTAGCACCTCGTAATCACCCTTTATCGAAGCCGCAAGCTCTTTTGCCTTGGTGGCATTGCACTTAACACACAGAAAAAGAGCCAGATGAAGGCCACCATCATAGAACCTGATGTCCTTCTTACCGAAAGCCACACAGTTGCGACCAAAGAACCTTGAGACAGTCTCCTTTTCGCCGTACTTTACTGCTATGAAAGAAATTGGGAATGCCGGACGAAGCTCTTTATACTCCTCAAGGAACAGCGTAACCGTATTAAGCTGGAACAGGTTCTTCCTGTTGTCGTATATCTCATTTGTGGTCAGCTTCTCGTTGAGCTTCTCAACCGATGTATTCACTGTGGCAAGCTCCTCGTTTGTCTCAAAGAGCTTCTTCTGCATGATGTTATTGAAGATGGTAATTCCGATGGGCATTATAAAGATCAGCGAATAAACAACGATGAAGATGATGATCAGCTCCATCTTGGAACCCAGGAATTTGTTGTTATCCAGAAGGACACCGGTATTTGTCAAAAGACATATCCTGTACTCCTCATCACCGTAGTTAAACAGCGCGCCTGACGCAATATAGTCTTTGCCGTCCAGCTCGATCCTCTCGTGAATAACCTTATTTACCATCAGGTTGTCGATGAAGCTTGTAGCAGAATCGGACCTGTAATATGAATCCGCCGTAAGCGACTGGTATCTGTTAGTCTCCAGCGCATCCTTAACGTAAAGCATTGTCTGCTCTTTAGAAAAAGTCCAGTATCTGTTTGATGAAGAATCCAGCGTACTAAGGATATTCTCAATGATCTCCTGGTCCGTCCTGTTCTCCTTCAAGTTGATCTGATCGATAACCAGCTGAACATACGAATCCTGCTGAGTTGCGCACACGTCAATAATTCCGTCCTCATACCTCTTCATCTCAAAAAAGGTAAGAGCACAGAGTCCGGCCACAATGATGCTCATAACGATAAGCACCAGAGTCACACTTATGTACTTTCTCTTCCTGCCGCTCTTTTTACTCATGGTTCGTTAAGGAAATAATAAAGCTTGCTGCTGATACTTGTGAGTTTTGCAGCTTCTCTTTTAACCTCCTGTTTGTATTCTTCGATCTCCTCGGAAAGTGTCTTGGTCTTCCAGGCACTGGTGGTGTTCATACTGTTGAAGATTCCTGTAAGTCTGATAAAGAAAGTCAGCACGTTGAACATCGGAAGAATCGGCACCGTCCACCACAGGGACTTGTAGTAGGCTTTGATGTCCGGGAATTCCTCCAGAAACAGCGTTATGGAAAAGAAATACAGGAAAGCGATAATTATGTAGCAGACCATTACAAGAATGGTTGAATACAGGATCATGGTGGTGGAATAGCCCATCAGGAAAAGACATAACAGAGCAAGGCACCATATTACCCTTGGAAATGCAAAGGTGTGGTCATAGATAAGTGTTCTTACGTTGACATCCTTAAGGATTCTTCCGGGTCTGAAGGTTTTGGAGTTAAAGAGGTTTGCTACTTCCAGGGAGCCTCTCTGCCACCTCTGCCTCTGGGTATAGAGCTTGTTCATGCCCTCGATGGGACCAACGAAATATATTGCGTTATCACACAGCTTAACCTTCTGTCCCATGAGATATCTCATCTGGAAGGTGATCTGCGTGTCTTCTGCGATGGTGTTGGTGTTATACATTCTGGACTTTAGCACAGTTGATTTGCGAAATGCTGAGAACGCGCCGGAAAGCGTGTATACGTTATTCTTTTCCGAGGCGTAGCTTCGACCTGCCAGAAAAGCCTCTGCATACTCTACGAACTCAATCTGTCTAAGGAGCTTTGAAAAGAAATGTTTGTATTCCTCAATCTGTTCAGGGATTGTAAGGATCGCTCCCGTCATACATCCGATGGTGTGGTCTGATTCAAAGAGATCCACCATGTTCTGGAGAGCATGTTTTTCCAGCACTCCGTCGGAGTCGATGTTGATAATATACTTACCGGTACTGTTATAAAGCGCCATATTAAGCGCCCTTGATTTACCCTGCCTGGCGTTAAGCCACTGCATCCTGACGGTCGGGAATTCCTTCTGTGCTTCTGTGTATACGTGGAAGGAATCGTCCTTGGTCCTGTTGTTAACAAGATAAACTCTGATCTTGTTATCATCATAGGTTGACTCGTGGATCGACTTGATGCAGTCATGAAGGGAATCGCTTGAATTATAAACCGGGACGATCAGAGAAATCTCAGGATATGCCGCCGGCCTTGGCGGGTGCCAGTTTCTGATCCTCTTTTTGATGAGCACAATGGCACTGCCGATGGAGGGAATGATCTCCATTATGAAGGGGATGATTATCCAGGCGCCCCAGAATATAAAGGAGTTAAAGAGCCTATTTATCCCCATCATTCTTCTCCTTTTCGATGTCGCTGTCGCTGCTCTTGTTGTCAGAGTTCTCAGTGGATGCGTTATCCGCAGGCGCACTCTCGGCGGCCGGAGCCTTCTCTTTGTCGTAGGAGAAGCTTCCCACCTTCATGCGGACAACCTGAGACTTGGTGAATACGTAGAAATACAGGACAATGGTTGCTGCGTAAAAGAAAATTCGGCCCACGTAAGTGTGTGCGATATAATACATATCTTCGCCGCCTAAGTGGATCATTGTTGCGATGATAATGATCCTGAGCGCATTGGCTACAATTATGTAAATAAAACCGATTGCTGAAAGGATTGCTCTTTCAGAAACTGTGTAAACTCTGAAGAAAGCAAGGATAGACAGATAGACCATTATCTCGATGATTCCGGAGCACTCAAAGTCTATCTGCAGAGTAATTGAACCCTGTTTGGTCTCCACAAACAGAATTCCGTATTTGAAGAACGGCGTAAAGGTACCTGTGAGCCTTCCCACAAAGCCTGCCAGAGCCGCTACGATCCTGGCAAGAGGCTGTGTAGCCCATGGCCTGACAAACACCATCATAAGTACGAACATGCCAAGCATGCCTACAGTTATGAAGGCCGCCTGATTTTTGATCCTGTAGAGGATCCTCAGGTTTACAAGCCATATAACGGTAAGCACCACAAAAATGATGATCTTGGTGGTGTCAGAGAAGTTGATAGTAGATAAAAAGGTAGTTATTCTGTGCATACTAAAAGCCTCCCTAATGTAAATAATACACCTAAGGAGGCTTTACTTTAAGCATTTATGTCCATTTTATAGATATTTAATACTCGCTATATCAATAATTTATTTAATTAAACACAAACTTCTTTTTTATTACAAATGGCACAAGAGCTGACATTACGCACATAGCTGCTCCTGCGTAAGGACCACTGCTGGCACCGGCAGTTTTTACCCATTCCTGTCCGATTCTTCCGTACTGGGATGATACTGTCTTCATCTCGTTTTCAGCGATTCCGTATCTTGCAGCGAGTTTGTTGGAGTCAAGGTACCACTCCATGTCGTGTCTGCCGTCTGTAAGTGTGATCGTTGCTTTACCATAGCATACATCTGCTTCTACAAGATTGTTGATGTTTGAAGATGATCCCCATGCATCAACACCGAAGATGTAATACTCATATGCTCCGTTATCGAGATTATCCTTCTGAGGATTCCAGTTGATATTTCCTGCGCCATCAACTGAAACCAGTCTCATCATAAGAGCGTGACTCCAGTCATCGTTTACAAGAACTGTAACGGCCTGTGTAAACTCACCGCCCTGCTCATCAAGATGCGCCTGCATCTGTGTCTCGCAGTGACCATATACATTGTTATCTACATAGATAGCAGCTTCGCCGTCAGGTACATTTTCATGAGTTCCTGCTGTTGCATACTGAATCTCTTTGTGAGGGTAATTATCCCAGTCTCCGTAGAGTCCGTCATAAGCGATATCTGTTGAACTCTGGTTTGTGTTTCCTTCGCCGTATCCGTCGAGGGTTGTATCTGAGAGGTAAAGGCCAAAGCTAAGTCCACCGTTGTTCTGAGGAAGTGAGCTTGTAGGAATAGCGATCTCCCACTGGCTTCCTGTGTGATTTGAAGTAGCTCCGTCAGCGCCAACTACTGCGCCGTCCTCTGTAAGCTGGAATACAAGTGTTCTTCCAAGATCTGTTGTAATAGCGTATTTACCGTTGTGGTTAGGTCCAGCCCATGTTGCTGAATTTGAGCCGTCATCCTTGATGTAGATGTAAACGTAATCGCTCTCGATCATCCATGCAACTGATTCAACGTTGTGCTCACCGTCAGGCTCAACCAGTGTGCTCTTCTGAACTGCATCCCAGTCGTTAAAGGTTCCGTCCAGTGAAATTCCGGTATAAACAGCATCATTTACTGTAGAATCCTCAATAGGTGTTCCGTTGATGCTTGCTGTGTAATCTCCGCTTGATACTGTGAAGTCCATGCTCTCAAACCATGAAGCAGGGATTGAAACTGTTACATACTCTGTATCTGCCTGGTCTGAAGACTTTGAAATTGTAACACCGTCAATTGATGACCAGTTGTCACCGTGAACCTCTGTTGCACCCCAGTTAAATCCGATGGTGTTGTTGTTTGAAGTTCCATTACCATCAGCATAGTTGATTGTGATGGGGTTGTTCATGTAATTGTCGTCCCACTCGCTGGTATGCTTGGTCTTGTATGAAATAACTACGTAGTCACCTTCAACAGTTGCTCTGATTCCCATTACATCTGTGATGGTTCCGTCGTTTGACCAGCTTGAATTTGTATCTGTAGATGCTGAAGACTCGTTATCTGAAGAACCAGGATCAGCTGTTACCTCATCGCTCTTGTTGTTCTCAGCGACTCTTCTCTTTGACTCCTCCAGCATGTCTGCGATTTCCTGATCTGTAGGAGCTGTGCTGGTTCCATCGGTTGTTGTTTCTGTCTTAGTCTCTGTGGATGCATCTGTTTTGGTTTCTGTAGATGCATCAGCAGGTGTGGATTCCTTAGCACCGTCTTTATTCTCTGTTTCTGAGGCAGCAGGTGTCTGCTCCTGATTCTGTGCAGGCTGTTCCTGGGCAGGTGTCTCCTGAGCAGGTGTTGTCTGCTCATCCTTATTCTGCTCACTCTGCTGTGTATTTCCACTGTCAGCAGGAGTCTCCTGGGCAGGAGTCTCCTGAGCAGGTGTCTCCTGAGCAGGTGTCTCTTGAGCAGGTGTCTCCTGAGCAGGTGTCTCCTGAGCAGGTGTCTCCTGTTCAGTGCTTCCCGAGCCCTCTTCCTGTGATACAGCAGGCTGTTCATTCTCAGCAGTTGCAGCTTCCTCAGCGGCAAATACTGTCATGCTCATCATATTCACAGCAATCATAACTGCAATTACCTTATAAAACTTGTTTCTCAATTTTCTCTCCCTTCATGCTCCGTCAGTCGCGAAGCTCGTCAGTGATCACATAAACTCTAAGGGGTGTCTCTCCGATTTCGAAATGATCCATCCCGTATCCAATTTCCTTTAGCGCATCATCGATCTCATAGCATAGAACTTCTCCCAGTCTTTCGATGGTGGCGTTTTCCTTGAATGCTTCAAAGTCATTGAGGTACTTGTTTTCGTATTTATCAAGACATTCCTGTATAAGCGTCTCAACCTTGCGGTAGTCGATCATTTCTGCCGTATCAGTCTTGATGGTGCAGTTGATCTCCAGCGTATGAGCATGTACGTTCTGTGTATTGCCGTCAAAGCTGTGCTGGATTGCTATGAACCTCTTCAGTTTGTACCGTTTTTCTTCTATGATCTGCACGTCAATCATACACCTCATATAAAATTACATAATGGCTTAAGATTATGATAGCCAACCCGGATCCTGATTTCCATAAAAAAATCCTAAAATTTTGTCAATTTTAAATTAAAATTTCACAAACAAACACCCGAAAAAGAATTAAAATTTCCTTTTCGGGTGTAATCTTACTTTTCAAGACTTAAGACTCTAAGATATTCCAATGTGTGATAACCTACCGCAATATCATGCGACGGGTAGGCATCCATCAGCTCTTTGTAGTTTTGTTTAACCGCATCAAGTCCGTCTTTATAATATGTAATTGTATTGGTGGTCTGACTAAGAAGTCCCGGCTGGAGCTCATAGACATTCACCATGCGTTTTCGATACCATCTGCAAAGGGCAGCTTCTCTTTTCACATTCTCTATCTCGCGCCCCTTAAGATAATTCAGGACAAAGATCTGATCTGCTTCCCTGATGATATTTCTCATCCTGCGATCATATCCCATGTTGTCATAGGAGAAAGGTATGCATACACATATATCAATATGATCCTCGTCCCCGGAACATTCCTCTCTGATCCTGATGATATTATCGGTGTATTCCTCCAAAAGGTCATCCGGTGTGTTGTGCCACTTATCCAGAACATAAGGCTCTACATCATAAACAATTCCCTTTATCCTGTCAGTCGGTCCCACAAGGCTGTTGTAATATCTTACCCTGTCCAGAACACCCTTCATTCCGTCATAGTTGCGTCTGTAGGACCACTCAGCTTCTCCATCCAGGATATAAACATCGATGTCCACCTCACTCATGGCTACCAGAAAATCCCTTATCTCATCCTCGGTATAGTCAGGCCTGATATACTGATAAACCTCAGAGATGAAGTTATCCTGCATGCACTGAATATCCTTGATGGTAGGAAGATGATCCCAGGAGAACACACCCGCGCCTCTTATGAAAAGAGCTTTCTGACTCTCTCTGGCGCCATTCCTGACGCCCGCAAGTACTCCGGGATTGCTGATCTCTTCTTCATCGCCTTTGGAAAAAGAGCCTTCTTCCAAAGTTACGATATCGTAGTTCCTGCTGTCGTAAAGCGTAAGCCCCTCCTGTCCACTGCAGCCGCAAAGTAGCGGCACGCAAAGTAAGGCTGCCAATATGCAGTTTTTAGCCCCCTCATAACCTTTCAAAAAGTTCCTTCTTTCTCTGGATCATCTCATCGATGCTGTCCATGTAAAGCTTCACATCCTTTACATTGTCGCATCTCTCGATCCTTCCGCCTTCGCCAAATACCCTCTTGGTTACGGTTCCTGCTCCCAGTGCAACGATGGACTGAACCTCCTCGTTGATGAGAATGTTGTAAATACCGGCCTTACCTTCTCTTGCGTAACCGGTGTTTTCAAAATTGCCGCTGATGTTCTTTTGTCTGTAGAGATAATAGGGATAAAGCCCCATGCTGCGTGCGCCTTCCCGGGCGATCTCCATCATCTCTTCTGTATTTTCCATTGTCTCGTTAAAAGAGACACCAAGTTCTTTCTTCTGTTCTTTTTCCCTTATCATTTCAAAGAGTCTTGAACCTCTCTTGATGGCAAGGGAGTGGACCGTCAGGTCGTCCGGTCCCATTTCTTTTATCCGCTCAATCGTGTTCCTGACGTCGTTAGCACTTTCACCGGGGAGACCTAAGATAATATCCATGTTGATATTATCAAAGCCCTCTTCCCTGGCCATGTTAAAAGCACTTACAAGCTGGGCTGTAGTGTGCTGCCTGCCTATGAGTCTCAAAGTAGCGTCACTCATGGTCTGGGGGTTTACGGATATCCTGTCTACACCCATCTTCTTCATAGCCCTAAGTTTATCTACAGTTATAGAATCAGGTCTGCCGGATTCAACTGTAAATTCTTTGACATTAGATAGATCAAGTTTACTTCCAAGATATCCTATGAGACGCTCAATCTGTGCAGGCTCCAGCGTTGTCGGAGTGCCGCCGCCAATATAAACCGTATCAAGAGTCCTGTCCTTAAAGTCTTCTGCCAGATAATCAATCTCTTTCTCAAGACAGGTGATATACTCATCAACCACATCCCTGTATGCCCCGATGGGATATGATGTAAATGAGCAGTAAAGACATGTTGTGGGACAGAATGGTATTCCTATATAAAGGCTGTAACCATTCAGATAATCTATATCCCTTAAAATCTCTTTTTCTCTTCTGGCAATTTCTATAGCAAGAGCAGTCTTCTCATCGCTGACGAGATAAGTCTTCTTCATGAAGTCGGTAATTTCTTCATCGCTCCTGCCCTCCTCAATGAGGTTCATGGCAATCCTGGTGGGCCTTATGCCTGTGAGGTCTCCCCAGGGAAGTTTCTTACCGGTTTTCTCTGACAGGTTAAGATATATGCTCTTTTTGAGTTCGTTTTTATCTTTATCAATATCAACATACGATATCTCGTCTTTATCAGTGATATCTTTCTCCTTTTCCGGAGCTGTACCGGGTTCACCTATTATCACCCTGATCTCCTGATCGGGATAAAAGGCCTTGTAGAGAGAATGTATGTCATATTGAAATTTGTCTTCTTTAATATATATTGCCTGCATACCGGTTAAATAATAAAAGGATTGTACATCTTCTCATGCCCTATGGTCGTTATATCGCCGTGTCCCGGATAAACAATGGTGTCTTCCGGAAGGCAAAAGAGTCTGTCCTTTATCGATCTGATTAATTCAGAAGTTGAACTTGTCGGAAAATCAGTTCTTCCCACTGATTCCTCAAACAGCGTATCACCGCTAATAAGGATTCCTTCATTTTCAAAATAGAAACAGCAGCCGCCGCTCGTATGTCCCGGGGTTGCGATTACCTTCATGGACATGCCCGCGACAGTGATAATATCTTCGTCATTGTAAAGTATATCAGGCTGCACAGAAAGATTCATTCCGTAGTTATTGGAAAGATTAAGATACGGATCCTTACACATTGCCTCCTCTTTGATATAGCATCCGAGCTTAGCTCCGGAGAGGTCCCTTAATTCGTCCACACCACCTATATGGTCAAAGTGACCGTGGGTAAGAAGGATAAGGTCAACCTTTATCTTCTGCTCTTCCAGAGTGTCGTAGATCCTTCGCCCCTTGTCTGCAGGATCAAAAAAGACGCAGTGCCTGTATCCGTCCTCAAAAGATTCTTTTTCATTAAAGGCAAAGTAACAGTTGGTTCCAACCATTCCCATGGTAAACATTCCTACCTGAACGTTTCCCTTTTGCATCAGCCTGTAGTCCTTTCTATGTCAATGACACTGTCAATCTGTCTGATCTTG